>Ga0210387_10002700_pt1 | contig 13614 bp, 9 predicted proteins | sample IncBWC7OmetaG_FD_160108 | JGI IMG/M metagenome (GOLD analysis project Ga0210387, IMG submission 160108) | Forest soil microbial communities from Barre Woods Harvard Forest LTER site, Petersham, Massachusetts, United States - Inc-BW-C-7-O ...
AAGTTTGCACCAGCATATAGAAGACGCCGTAGACGACGCCGCCAAGCGCGGTGCCGAGGGGGTTGCCGAGCGAGCCCAGCACGACAATCGCAAAAGAAGTGACGGTCGCATCCGCACCGAAGGCCGGCGTCACCGAGCCGAACATGAAGGGCGCGAACACTCCGGCAACAGCCGCGAGTCCAAGGCCGATGCCGAACGCCGCCGCCGAGACGCGGTCGACATCGATGCCGGTGGCGAGTGCCTCATCGCGCCGCGACATCACCGCGCGCGTCAAGGTGCCGAGACGGGTGCGGTAGAGGTAGAGATAGACCAGCGCGATCGCGACCAGGCTGGTTGCCGCCGCGATCACCCAGGGCGCCGGAAAGCCCTGACCGAGAATCTGGATCGGCCCCGCCCCGCCGGCTTTGCCGCCGAACCATTTCACCTTGATGGTCGTGAACACGGTACCGAGCAGCCGGCTCTGGATCGAGCGCTCGCTGGTGCCGGCAAAGATCGTGGTGATGGCCTCGATCACCTGCGACAGGCCGAAGAACAGGATGATCGACAGCATTTCCGGATTGGCCGAGCCCTGCAGCCGCGGAACCAGCACCCAGTAGAGCAAGAGCCCGGCGAGCACGAGGATGACGAACGCCAGCGGCACCGCGAACAGGGGATCGATGCCGAAGACACCAACCACGCCGACGGCGATGAACGCGCCCAGCATCAGCATGTCGCCATGCGCGAGGTTGACGATGCGCATGACGCCGAACACGAGATTGAGGCCGATGCCGACCAGGCTGAAATAAAGCCCGAACAGCACGCCGGCGACGAGCGCATAGGTCATGATCTGCGCCCGCCGGCGGAAATCGCGTTAGCCCCCGCCATATCAATCACGGCGCCGGATAGACCGGCTTGCCGGTGGCGGTCTCGTGCGGATAGATCGAGATGAACTTGATGTGCTCGTGCTCGTCGATCGCAAGCTGGCCGAGCGGCGTCAGCTCGCCGATCTGGCCGCCCATGTCATCGAGCGCGAAGGTGCCATCGAGTGTCTTGAGCTCGCCGTTCAGCGAGAACACTGCGCGACGCAGCTCCATCTGGTCGAGGCTGGTCGCCACCGACAACGTCTTCTCGATCACGAGCGCCGTGGTGTAGCCGGCGACCGCGTTGAAGCCGAACTCCATCTTGCCGTCGTTATATTTCTTTTCCCAGGCGGCGCGGAAATCCTTCATGTTCATCCCGAAATTAGTGGGATAATCCAGTTCTGACGGCGGCACATAGGTCCAGACGTGCTCCAGCCCCTTGGCGCCGACGTTCTTTTCCAACAACTCGGTCTCAAGACCGGCATAGATCGAGAACAGCATCTTGAACTTGATGCCGACGTCCTGGACGTTGCGCAGGAAGGCGATGTCGTTCGGCGCGTAACCGAAATGAATCACCGCATCTGGATTGGTGTTGTTGATGTTGTTGATGATGACGTTGTAGTTCGTGGTCTCGGTCGGAACGCCCTGGTCGTAGACGATCTCGATCGGCGCACCGGAATCCTTGACGAATTTGCGGAAGGCATTGGCCTGCGTGCCCGTGAACTCGTTGGTCGCATAGAGGATCGCGACCTTCTTGATGCCAAGACCCGGGCCGTCATGGGTGATGAAATCGGCGATCGGCTTCGGCCACACGGTCGAGACCGGGTCGGCCATCAGCGCGATGTAGGGATTGTCCTTGGAGAAGAAGCTCGCACCGGTGCCGGTCTGGTCGAACAGGAACACTTTGTGGTCGCGCGCGATCGCAACCGCGGGCGCCGTCAGCACCGAGCCGGAATCGGCGACCAAGAGGTCGACCTTATCCTGGGTGATGAGCTGATTATAAAGGGTGGACGCCGTCGCGGTGTTGCTCTGGTCGTCATAGGAGACGAGCTTGATCGGGATCTTCTTGTCGAAGGCCTTCACGTAGACGCCACCATCGGCGTTCTTCTGCTCGACCCACAATTTCAGCGAGCTGTAGACCGGCATCGAGATCGAGGCGAAGCGCCCGGATGAGGCGTACAGCGTGCCGATCTTGATCTCCGAAGGCGCGTCCGCGGCAAACGCCTGCGTCGCGATTGCGAGGCTTGCGGCCAATGCCGCGCCTACCACCCTGAACATCGAATTCCTCCCGAATTTCTTGAGCGTTCTGGGGTCCTTCTACGCGGGCCATCCGGGCGACACAAGCGCCCCCACCTCATCCATTGTGCGGGTGGCGGAATACGCGGCATGCGCTGCACGAGGTGGACCGTTGACGGCTGACGGGCAAATGTCGCATCAAAGATTTCAAGAAGATCGGGAGGAGAGAGACGATATGGCCGAGCCCGCCCGCGCGAAACCCAAACCGACACCCGAGACCCAGCATTTCTGGGACGGCACCCAGGCGGGCGAATTGCGTCTGCAGCGCTGCGACGCATGCGCGCATGTCTATTTTCCGCCGCGGCCGTTCTGTCCCTCCTGCGCCTCGCGCAAGGTCTCGATCTTCAAGGCGAGCGGCAAGGGCAAGCTTTACAGCTATGTCATCAACCATCGCCCCGCCGCGCCCGGCTTCACGCCACCCTACTCCATTGCCGTCGTCGAGCTCGACGAGGGCCCGCGGCTGATGACCAACATTGTCGACTGCCCGCAGACGCCAGAGGCGCTCGTGTTGGATATGAACGTCGAAGTCAAATTCGAAAAGCTCGACGACAAGATCACCCTTCCCCTGTTCCGTCCGGCGAAAGGGTAACATCATGCGCAGGAACCAGGTTGCCGTCGTCGGCGCGGCCGAGACCACCGAGCTCGGCGTCATCCCCACCATGTCGCAGATCCAGCTCCATGCGGATGCGGCGCTGAATGCGATTGCCGATGCCGGACTGAAACTGTCCGACATCGACGGCTTTGCCACCGCGGTCGAGACGCCGCAGCAGGTCTGCCATTATCTCGGCATCCGGCCTACCTGGGTCGATGGCACGTCGGTCGGCGGCTGCTCCTTCATGCTGCATGTCCGCCATGCGGCAGCTGCGATCGAGGCCGGTCTCTGTAAGACCGTGCTGATCACGCATGCCGAGAGCGGCAAGTCGATGATCGGCAAGCAGCCGCGCTCCACGGCGCCGGACAGCCTGAACGGCCAGTTCGAGTCCCCCTACGGCGTGTATGGTCCGCCCAGCATGTTTCCGATTCCCGTGCTGCGCTACATGAAGACCCACGGCATCACCCATGAGGAGATCGCCATGGTCGCGGTGGTACAGCGCGAATGGGCCGCGAAGAATCCGCGGGCCAGCATGAAGGACCCGATCACGGTCGCCGACGTGCTCAATTCGCGAATGATCGCCTATCCGTTCCGGCTGCTACAGTGCTGCCTTGTCACCGATGGCGGCGGCGCGCTGATCCTCACTTCCGCCGACCGCGCCAAGGATTTTCCGCGGAAGCCGGTCTACATCCTCGGCACTGGCGAGAGCGTGGAAACGCCGATGGTGAGCCAGATGGAGACCTTCAACTCCTCGCGCGCCTTCAAGATCGCAGGCCCCCTAGCCTTCAAGGAAGCCGGCATTGCGCATAAGGACGTCGATCATCTGATGATCTACGACGCCTTTGCGCATCTGCCGCTGTTTGGCCTCGGCGACCTCGGCTTCATGCCGCATGAAGAGACCGGCAAATTCATCGCCGACGGCCATACGCGGCCGGGCGGCAAGCTGCCACTCAACACCAATGGCGGCGGCCTGTCCTACATGCATTCGGGCATGTACGGCATGTACGCGCTGCAAGAAAGCGTGCGCCAGATGCGCGGCATCGCGCCGGCGCAGGTGAAGGACGCGAAGATTTCGGTATGCCACGGCGTCGGCGGCATGTTCGCGGCGAGCGGGACGATTATTTTTACGAATGAGAAGTAACTGCACTCGTCATTCCGGGATGGTCCGAAGGACCAGACCCGGGATCTCGAGATTCCGGGCTCGTGCTTCGCACGCCCTGGAGTGACGAAACACAACGGGAGATCTCATGGCCAAATCACTGCAGGACAAAGTCATCATCGTCACCGGCGCGGGCCGCGGCATCGGGCGCGAGATTGCGCTGCTCTGCGCGGCCGAGGGCGCCAAGGTCGTTGTGAACGATCCCGGCGGCGCGTCGGATGGTTCGGGCTCGAGCGCCGCGCCAGCCGAGGAAGTCGTCGAAGAGATCAAGAAGCGCGGCGGCACCGCCGTCGCTAATTTCGAGACGGTCGCCGAAGCGATCCCGGCGAGCCGCATCGTCAAGGCGGCGACCGATCATTTCGGCAAGCTCGACGGCGTCGTGAACAATGCCGGCATCCTGCGCGACATGATCTTCCACCGCATGAGCGTGGAAGCCTTCGAGGCCGTCATCAAGGTGCATCTGATGGGCTCGTTCTACGTCTCGCATGCCGCAGCGCGGCTGTTCCGCGAGCAGGAGAGCGGTTCCTTCGTGCACTTCACCTCGACCTCCGGCCTTGTCGGCAACTTCGGCCAGGCCAATTATGCCGCAGCAAAGCTCGGCATCGTGGGGCTGTCAAAATCCATCGCGCTCGACATGCACCGCTTCAATGTCCGCTCGAACTGCATCTCGCCCTTCGCCTGGAGCCGGATGATTGGAACTATTCCGACCGAGACCGATGCCGAGAAGGCCCGGGTCGAGAAAATCAAGCAGATGGGACCGGAGAAAATCGCGCCTGTCGTGGCCTATCTGCTCGGCGACGCGTCCAAGGACGTCACCGGGCAGATTTTTGGCGTGCGCATGAACGAGATTTTCCTGTTCAGCCAGAACCGTCCCGTGCGCTCGGTGCAGCGCAGCGAAGGCTGGACGCCGCAGACCGTCGCGGAACACGCGATGCCGGCGCTAAAGCCGTCATTCTACAAGCTCGATCGTTCCGCGGACATCTTCAGCTGGGACCCGATCTAATTCTCTCGCGCCTTGCGAAAATCGGACAGGATTTCCACGCTATCTGAGGTTGTCGCCCGCAATATGCCGGATTGCGGGCATAGAGGTTTGCTCCCAACAAAAAACTAAGGGAGGAAACCATGACAACTCCACTGACCTTTCCCGACCATCTCAACGAGCCCTTTGACCGCCGCAACCTCTTGAAAGGTGCGGCGGCGCTGGCCGCGACCGCAGCGACCGTGTCACAAGCATCGGCGCGCGACTACGGTCCGAATGCCGAGCCGGAGCGTTATCCCGATCAGGACATCCTCGTCCTCAACGACAAGCGCTTCAAAGCCAAGGTGGGCAACACCTCGATCAAGCGGCTCTACACCGGCTGCCTCTGGGCCGAGGGACCGGCCTGGAATGCGCAGGGGCAATATCTCGTCTGGAGCGACATCCCCGCCAACCGCCAGCTCCGCTATCTCGACGACGACGGCCACATCTCCGAGCAGTTCCACAAGCCGTCGAACGAAGCCAATGGCTCGACCTTCGATTTCGAGGGACGTCAGATCACCGCCGAGCGGACGCGGCTGGTGCGCTATGAGCACAACGGCACGGTGACGACGCTGGCCGAGCAGGTCAACGGCAAGCCGGTGAACGGCCCCAACGACATGGTCGTGCACCCCAATGACGGATCGATCTGGTTCACCGATCCCGGCTATGGGGCGGTTTCCATCTATGAGGGGCAGCGCGCCAACACTGGCACGGTGCAACCCTATCAAAAGGAAGCCGTGTACCGGGTCGATGCCAAGACCGGCAACATCACCAAGGTCTGCGACGAGCCGTTCAAGCCCAACGGCATCGCCTTCAGCCACGACTACAAGAAGGTCTATGTCTGCGACACCGGCATCACGCACTACCCGCAGGCCAAGAACATCGTCTGGCAATACGACCTCAACGGCGACAAGCTTTCCAATCCGCGCACGCTGATCGACATGACGCTGAACGGCAAATCGGGATTCCCCGACGGCATGCGCGTCGATATTGACGGCAACATCTGGGTTGGCGCCGGCTGGGTAGGCCCGGGGTACGACGGCGCGCAGGTGTTCGCGCCGGACGGCGAGCGCATCGGCCAGATCCTGCTGCCCGAAACCTGCGCCAATCTCACCTTTGGCGGCAAGAAGCGCAATCGGCTGTTCATGACGGCGAGCCAGTCGCTTTATGCGGTGTATGTGGAGACGATGGGCGCGCATAACTGCTAGCAGCGTCATTGCGAGCGAAGCGAAGCAATCCAGAGCCCAGAAGGAAGTCTGGATTGCTTCGTCGCTTCGCTCCTCGCAATGACGGTTACCCCGTATTCCGCAACCCAGCCGAAATCCCGTTGATCGTGAGCTGAATTCCCCGCAGCACCTGCTCATCCGGGTTCTGCGCGCGATGCTCCTTCAACAGCTCCACCTGCACATGGTTGAGCGGATCGAGATAGGGAAAGCGGTGGCGCACCGAGCGTTCGAGCAGCGGGTTGCCCTGCAACAGCCGGTCCTGCCCCATGATGTCCAGCAGCGTCTCGATCACGAGATGCCATTCGCGGCGGATGCGGCCGAAGATGCGCTCGCGCAAGGCTTCGTCCGGCACCAGCTCGGCGTAGCGCGAGGCGATCGCGATCGAGCTTTTCGCGAGCACCATGTCCATGTTCGACAGCAGCATGCGGAAGAACGGCCATTCCTTGTACAGCTCTTTCAGGAACGGCATGCCCTGCTCGGGATGTTCCGCGATCCAGGTCTCGACCGCGCTGCCGAAGCCATACCAGCCCGGCAGCATCAGCCGGCACTGCGCCCAGGAAAACACCCAGGGGATCGCGCGCAGATCCTCGATCGCGCGGGTCTTCTTGCGTGACGCCGGACGGCTGCCGATGTTGAGCGTCGCGATCTCGTTGATGACGGTCGAATTCCAGAAGTAATCGACAAAGCCGTCGGTCTCGTAGACGAGGCCGCGATACGCCTTGAAGGCGAGATCGGAGAGTTGATCCATCGCGGTCAGATATTCGTGCTTCGGCGCCGGCTGCCGCGGATGCAACAGGCTCGCTTCCATGGTAGCGGCGGCGAGGATTTCCAGATTGCTGCGGCCGACCTCGGCGTTGGAATATTTGGACGAGATGATCTCGCCCTGCTCGGTGATACGGATCTGGCCGTTCACCGCCCCGCCGGGCTGGGCGATGATGGCGTCATAGCTCGGCCCGCCGCCGCGGCCGACCGAGCCGCCACGTCCATGGAAGAGCCGCAGCCGCACGCTGTGGCGCTCGAACACTTCGACGAGCTCGATCTCGGCCTTGTAGAGCTCCCAGCCCGAGGTCACGAAGCCGCCGTCCTTGTTGCTGTCGGAATAGCCGAGCATCACTTCCTGCACCGAGCCGCGGCTGTCGACGAATTTGCGATAATCGTGCAGCGACAGCATCCGGTCCATGATGCCGGCGCAGGCCTGAAGATCCTCGATGGTCTCGAACAGCGGCACGATGTTGATGGCGCTGCGCCCCGACGGGTTGATGAGGCCGACTTCTTTCAGCAGCAGGGCGACCTCGAGCATGTCCGACATGCCCTGGCACATCGAGATGATGCATTGAGGGATCACGTCGCTGCCGAACTTGGCATGCGCTTCGGCGGCGGCTTGGAACACCGCAAGCTCACCGACCGTCTCTTCGCTGTATTTCACAAAGCTTGACGCCAGCGGGCGCGTATTGCGCAGCTCGTTGGAGAGCAGCGCGACGCGCGCGTCTTCGCTGAGCGCGAGATAGGACATGCCGGGCATGGCCGCATCGAGCAGCTCGGCCACCGTGCGCTCATGCACCGCGGAGTTCTGGCGGATGTCGAGTCGCGCCAGATGGAAGCCGAAGCAGTCGACCGCCCGGCGCAGCATCCGCAAGCGGCCGCGCGCGATCACCCGCGCATTGTTCGAGATCAGCGAGCGGTCGAGCACATCGAGATCGGCCTGCAGCTCTTTCACGCTGGCATAAGGCTCGCCCTTGCCTACCGGGCGCCGGATGATCTCCACCTGCAGCCGTTCGGCGGTCGCGGTCAGCCGCGCATAGATGCCGGACACCGCCAGGCGATAAGGTTCGCCGCTCCGGTGCGGCGAGGTATCGGGCGAACACTCCGCCAGCTTGCGCAGCTCTTCGGAGACATCGGCCAGATGCGCCGCGATCGACAGCTCCGCGCCAAGCGCGTGCAGTTGCTCCAGGTAATATTGCAGCACCCGGCTCGACTGCAGCTTCAGCGTCCCGCGCATCACGTCCGCCGTGACAAAGGGATTGCCGTCACGGTCGCCGCCGATCCAGCTCCCCATCCTTAAGAAAGAGGCGATCTCGCCAGCCTCCACCTCGCCGACATTGAGCCGGTCTTCCAGCGCACAAATCAGCCGCGGTACTTCGCTCAGGAAAGTATAGTCGTAGAATGAGAGACCGTTGGCGACCTCGTCGAGCACCGTCAGCTTGGTCCGGCGCAACAGATTGGTCTGCCACAGCGTCAGCACGGCGCGCCGCAACTGCTCGTCGCTGGCCTCAGACTCCTCCGGCGTCAGTTGCACCCGCTCGCGGCGGTCGAGCAGATGCGCGACCTCCATTTCGCGGTCCATGGTGCTCTTGCGCCGGACCTCGGTCGGGTGCGCCGTCAGAACGGGGCTGACCTGCGCGGTCTTGAAAAACTCCTTCAGGTCAGCGTTCGAAATCCCGCTGGATTGGGCCATCGCAACCGTCTCGGCCAGGGCCCCTGCCCGTGGCGCGCCCTTGGCGCCGCCGCGCATGCGCATCTGGCGGATGGTGTTCTGGTCCTCGGCAATATTGGCGAGGTGGGAGAAATAGCTGAAGGCGCGCACGATACGCACGGTCTCGGAGATCGACATGCTGTCGAGGATCTGTTCGAGCTCACTCCGCGCCAGGCGGTCCTCGTCGCGATGAAAGCGGATCGAGGTCTGGCGGATGCGCTCGACCAGGTCGAACACGTCGGCGCCCTCCTGGTCGCGCACGGTGTCACCGAGGATGCGGCCGAGCAACCGGATGTCATTGCGCAGCCGGGTGTCCTCCTCCAGCGCCTGCACGTCATCGGCCCGGTTGGACCGCAGTTCGGCGTCGGAAGGCATGGTCTGAAGGGACATGGCGCTACACTCCAGAAGCTGCCCGGCAAGACCAAGAGTGTGCAATTTTTTTGCCGCAGCGCAAGATGAAGATGGAGGCGGTGCGTGCCGATCAGATGGAACAAAGGAAACATGGCCTTTCGCCTCGCGGCGCACGGCGTCCGAGCTTTATGAAATATCCTTCCCTCCCAATGAGAGGGCGCAGGGAAGACCGGATGCTGGTTGCACCCGTGGAATGCGCAAAAACATGACCACAGGTTCAACCGGAGCGACCCAGCCTTCCCTGCGCGATTGGTTTACGGCGTATACGCGCTCTCCTCGGCGTGCCGGGCTTTCCAGCCACCGTCGCCTGCACGGCCCAAAGACCTTGCAAGCTTGATCCCAGCGTCGGGGGATCGGGACCACACGATTTTGCCGTGCTTCGACCGTGCTCGTCAGTCACAGCGTCAGCGTCCATCGCCTCCCGCCTCAACGTCCGTGACGACGCGTCCGCCCCTCTTGGCCGAGCCGGGATGACGCACAACAAATCATATTATTCCGAAAATCGGAAGAAGAATATTTTCGCGCGAACGGCTTGACTTAAGACGAAGACGCTTCTGATAAAACGAACTGATTTGCCCGTCGGGCATCCCTCATTCCGGAGCGGTATCACTTCAGCGCAAGGCCATGATCCCATAAATCTGCCGAGCGGAAAAGATTACCAAAGTCCGCTTTGCACCGATAGCGACCAAATTCTGTAGCACAGCCAAATGACGCGATGAGCCAAAAGCGGCTGTCGCACACCGTCACAGAAATAAGAAGGAAAGGCCGCCTGCAGAAGGCCTCTCCTCGCGTGTTGGAAAACGTAACGATTAACTTTTTTGAACGGCCGCTGCGGCTTTGCGGATCACCTCGATAGCGATGTCCGGCTGAGAAAGCATCGGCACGTGACTGCTCGCCACTTCGGTCACGTTCGCTCCCATGCGCTTCGAGACCCAGCGTTGTAGATCGGGGTGCACAGTGTGATCTCGCGTGGCCAGGAGGTACCAGCTCGGTTTCGACTTCCACGCGATGTCGTCGGCGCTGAGTTTCTGTTGGTGGAAAAGATCAAAGACGGGCGCATAATGAGTGGCCCACACAAGCTTCTGGTCTTCCTTGGAGAGGTCGCCCGCGAAGAACTCGGTACCGTTTGGAAGCATCCAAGCGCGCCCGTCGGCGACCTCCACGCGAGAGAAGATGTCCGACGGATACCTGTCGAGTTGGTCCTGCACGGTCTCGCCAGCATCCGGGGCGACCGCTGCGATGTAGACGAGGCCAACGACGCGCTTGTCGACGCCCGCAGCCGTAATGGTGGCACCGCCGTAGGAATGGCCAACGAGGAGGACGGGGCTGCCGACGCGGTTGAGCGTGCGCTTCACCGTGGCCACATCCTCTTCAAATGAGTCTAGGCCATATTGGACCGCGATGACTTCGTGACCGTCCGCCTGCAATGCCGGGATCACCTTGTTGAAGCATGAGCCATCGGCCCAAATGCCGTGGCAGAACACAATAGTTGGCTTGGTAGACATAAACTTCTCCCTCTGTGGTTTCACAAGAGGCGAAGGTAAAACCCACTTCTACTGACTGCAAAGACCTTGTACGTTCGACCTATGCCTTGAAGGTATAGCGAGGTCCGATGGAATTACGGCATTTGCGCTATTTCATTGCGGTGGCGGAGGAAGGCAGCTTGTTGACCGCCGCCCAGCGGAGGCTAAACACCTCGCAGCCGTCGTTGAGCCGGCAGATTCGCGATCTGGAATCCGAAGTCGGTGTGAAGCTGCTGGAACGGCAAGCCCGCGGCGTGGCGCTTACCGCAGCTGGGCGCGTTTTTCTCGATCACGCACGGTTGGCGCTATTACAAGCCGAGGCGGCGATTGATGGGGCCCGGCGGGCGGAACAGCCTCAAAGGCCAGTGTTCGCCATGGGGTTTCTGGCTGGGCAGGAAGTTGTGTGGCTTCCCCACGCGTTGCGCATACTCCGTGAAGAAGCGCCGGAGGTCGAAATCACGCTGTGCAGTCAGTCCTCCCCGGACCTTGCTTCCGCGCTGATGCGCGGAAAGCTGGACGTAGCCTTCCTTCGCCGCGAGACACCGAGCGTTGGCCTATCCTTCAAATTCCTGGTCAAGGAGCCTCTGATAGCCGTGCTGCCGGCAGACCATCGCCTGACGTCGCGTAAAAAAATTCGGCCGCAGGATCTTGCCCGCGAAATTTACGTCAGTTCGGCTAGAATTTCTCCGGTATTGAAATCCGTGATTCAAGATTATGCGTCGAAGGTCGGGATCACACTCAAGGCAGAGTACGAAGGCGACAACCTGCCGTCGGCAATGTCGCTTGTCGTGTCCACGGGCGGAGTTACCCTTATTCCGCTTTATGCGCAGAATATGCTGACGCCAAACGTGGTTGCCAGAGCGCTTGAGGAGTCTCCGACGATCGATCTCACCCTGGGATACAACGCGGCGAATTCCTCGCCTCTGCTTCGCCGAATCCTATCTCGTGCAGATGAGTTAGTCGCGAACGTCCAGAACCAGAGCATCATCCGATACGTTGAAGCTCTATAGTGGTCAGTCGGCTGCGCTTTTCCCAAAAGCTGCAACGAGAATTCTATAGATCTGAGCGGATCGGGACGTGCCGAAACTCCGAAGTCTGCTGGGTCACGCTGAGAAGAACCCAGTCTGAGCAAATGTTTTCCGGGTTGCCCCGGCAGCGGACATCGCGCGGTGCGGTTGGCATGACCGAAAGGTGGCCAGAATCCGACGTCGCGATGTGAACTCATTCACATTCCCGATCAAGCGATTTGTGCTTTAGTTTCAAGCGCAAGGTCGTCCTGCCTCTCGAGGGAGCAGATGGCGACTTACCCGATCGGCGACGCAATTTCATCTGCCTGTCAGTGGCATCGCCGCTTGCTGCCCGCTCGCAGTCGTCTGGCCCTTGCGCACTTTCGGTGAATATCTGCAACAGCCTCAAGGAGGGACATATGCCTCTGAGCCATTCGGCTTCGGCCACCATATTTGGAGCTTGGCTTGTCGTCGGCGTTCCCATGTCGGCAAGCGCCAATGTCATCACCGACTGGGACGAGAAAGCCGTCGCTGTCGTCATGCCGACAGGGGCAGTCGGCGTGTCACAGCAGGTCTATACAGCTCAACGAACAATGGGAATGGTCCACGCAGCGATGTTCGACGCGGTTAATTCAATTGAGCGGCGCTACCAACCCTATCTGGTGCAGCTGCCCGCCGACCCGGCCACGTCCAGGGAAGCCGCTGCGGCCGCTGCCGCCGCAGCAGTACTGGCGACAATTGATCAAAAGACCGCGGGCGAAATGAAGGTCGCCCTCGCGAGCTATCTCGCGTCGGTCCCCGATGGTGCAGCGAAATGGGATGGCATCAGGCTCGGTGAGGCGGTTGCTGCCAAGGTGTTGGAGGCGCGCGCAGACGATGGCCACGACGCGGTCGATGATTACCGGCCGAGGACTACGCCGGGCGTATATGTGCCGACGTCTATCACGGCAGCCTCGAATTGGTCGAAAGTGAAGCCGTTTGCCGTAACGACCGCATCGCAATTCCGACCGGATCCGCCGATTTCGCTATCCAGCAAGGAATGGGCAACTGACTATAACGAGGTCAAGGACTACGGCGGCAAGACCAGTGCAAAGCGTTCGCCGCAGCAGACCGAGACCGCCCGGTTCTGGCTGATGGTCGGCCCGCCAGCCTATCATCCATTCGTACGTCAGCTTGTTATCGCCAAACAGATGAGTGTCAGCGAGAGCGCACGGTTTATGGCGCTCGCGGCCGTTGGCCTCAACGACGCGCTGATAGCCGTGTTCGATGCCAAGTACCATTACAACTTCTGGCGTCCAATCACTGCCATCCGCAATGGTGACAATGACGGCAACGACGTCACGGAACGCGAGGCGACCTGGCAGCCGATCGACAACACGCCGATGCACCCTGAGTATCCGTGCGCGCACTGCATCCTCAGCGGTACCATCGCGGGCGTCATCAAGACGGCGCTCGGAACCGAGGACATTCCCGAAATCGCGATAACGAGCACTACTGCACCCGGCATGACCCACCGCTTTAACAACATCACGGCCTTTGCCGATGAGGTTGCGAATGCTCGCATCTGGGCCGGCTTCCATTACCGCTTCTCGACCCACATCGGCACGGATATGGGGCTCAAGATCGGTGAATACGTTGTCACGACCGTAATGCAGCCAGCCGTGATGGCGGGACCGAAGTAGCAGTTGCCGCGGGAAGGGTTGGCTCCCGTTGCACGATGACGGTGTTCCGACGGGGTCTCTGGAAGTGAGGGCCGCCGGAAACGCTTTCGCGCGATAGCGACAACGACGAGCGTCTGCAGTTCTCGCAGGAGGCATTCCGCGAACTGCAAGGGGAGCGCGTGAACACGAGCGAATGTCGGGTTGGGGTCCTCAACGGCCCTGACCGCGCTGAAACGGGACTTCCGAAGTGTCCCAGAGAGCAGACACTCACGGTGCTCCTTGGCATGTCTCGAACGTGCCGATTTTGTTGCAGAAGTCGGCTGCAACGGATTGGGCCATTGGGCCTTTCGTTTAGAGCTGCACTTTGATGCGCTGGCCTGTCGCTTTTACGCGACTTCGACGCTACGCG
>Ga0210387_10002702_pt1 | contig 13610 bp, 6 predicted proteins | sample IncBWC7OmetaG_FD_160108 | JGI IMG/M metagenome (GOLD analysis project Ga0210387, IMG submission 160108) | Forest soil microbial communities from Barre Woods Harvard Forest LTER site, Petersham, Massachusetts, United States - Inc-BW-C-7-O ...
CGAACTGTACCGGCTCGTCCGCGGTCGTAAGTAAGGCGTCTCGCCTTACCCTCTTCCGTAAGAGAAAGAAGAAAGAAAAAAAAGAGAGCAAGAAAGAAGCAAACCGTCCAGGTTTGGCCAAAGAAGCTCCCAAAAAGGGAGGGGGGCTTTCTCTGGCTCCTTGGCTCCTTGGCTCCTTGGCTCCTTGGCTCCTTGACTCCTTGGCTCCTTCCTATCAGGTCGAACCCTGATCGATGCATCATCCGCCCTTCCACAGCTTCTATTTGTGCCTCGGCGTAGCTAGAGTAACAGTTTGCGGCTAACGTTTTGGCCGTTCTGCCTTTCGGCTTTCCATGAAGACTTCAGATAACTCTCCTCCCTTTCCAACTCATCAGGATTCGGTGGTCGCAAAACCGAAGCGCAAACGTCGGCGCGAATCTGCCTCCGACTCCAGCAATGGCGCCTGGTCAGAAGGGCATTTCGACCCTACGGCTCTGCTGCACGCGCTGAACGCGCTCAAGTGCGGTGATTACGCCGTCCGACTTCCATTGGATTGGACCGGTGTGGCCGGGAAAGTGGCTGATACCTTTAACGAAGTAGTTGCCTCGAACGAACGTACGGCCCAGGAATTGGGGCAACTTCGCCAGGCGGTAGGCGACACGAAAGTTCTGCTCAATGCTCTCACAGCGCTAAAGTACGGCGATTTCTCAGTCCGCCTGCCGTTAGACTGGGTTGGCATCGCTGGAAAGACGGCTGACACTTTCAACGAAGTAGTCACCTTGAATCAAAGAATGGCCAGAGAGTTGGTGCGGCTCCGTCAATCCGTTGGCCGCGAGGGCCGGATCAACCAACGTGCTTCACTTGGCGAGGTCGAAGGAACCTGGGCAGAATCGGTCGAGTTGATCAACGACCTGATTGCTGATCTGGTTCAGCCAACGAGCGAAATGGCCAGGGTGATCGGCGCCGTCGCCCAGGGCAATCTTTCCCAAACAATGGCTATCGAAATAGAAGGCCGTTCTCTCCAGGGAGAGTTTCTTCGAACCGCTCGCACAGTGAACACCATGGTGAACCAGCTGAGCTCGTTTGCTTCCGAGGTCACCCGAGTCGCGCGAGAGGTGGGTACGGAGGGTAAGCTAGGGGGTCAAGCGGATGTACATGGAGTGGCGGGAACCTGGAAAGATCTCACCGACAACGTCAACCTTATGGCCAGCAACCTGACCAGCCAGGTCCGGAACATCGCCGGTGTCACTACGGCAGTGGCCAATGGCGATTTGGCCAAGAAAATCACCGTGGACGTCAAAGGCGAATTTCTCGAACTCAAAGACACCATCAACACGATGGTCGATCAACTGCGTTCGTTTGCCTCCGAGGTGACCCGGGTCGCACGCGAGGTGGGCACGGAAGGAAAGCTCGGTGGCCAGGCCAGGGTTGAGGGTGTCTCCGGAACCTGGAAAGACCTCACCGACGGCGTCAATTCGATGGCGAGCAATCTCACGAACCAGATGCGCAATATCGCGGCAGTCACCACGGCGGTCGCCAATGGGGATCTCTCCAAGAAGATCACCGTCGACGTGCGTGGCGAAATCCTTGAGCTCAAGAACACCATCAACACGATGGTTGACCAGCTGAATTCGTTTGCCTCGGAAGTAACACGGGTGGCGCGTGAGGTCGGAACGGAAGGCAAGCTGGGGGGTCAGGCAAACGTGCAAGGTGTCGCCGGCACCTGGAAGGACCTGACCGATAGCGTCAATTTCATGGCCGGAAATCTTACCGCTCAAGTGCGCAATATCGCAGCAGTCACGACGGCGGTGGCCAACGGGGACTTGGCGAAAAAGATTACCGTCGATGTGCGCGGCGAGATTTTGGAATTGAAAGATACGATCAATACGATGGTCGATCAGCTCGGTTCTTTCGCCTCGGAAGTCACCCGCGTAGCGCGCGAGGTGGGAACCGAGGGGAAACTCGGCGGCCAAGCTAAAGTTGAAGGTGTCTCTGGGACTTGGAAAGATCTTACGGACAACGTGAATTTGATGGCCGGTAACCTCACCGCCCAGGTCCGAAATATCGCCGCGGTGACCACGGCAGTGGCAAAGGGTGACCTCTCGAAAAAAATCACGGTCGCGGTGCGCGGGGAGATTCTGGAGCTGAAAGACACCATCAATACGATGGTCGATCAACTTAGCTCTTTTGCTTCGGAAGTTACCCGGGTCGCACGCGAAGTAGGTACAGAAGGCAAGCTGGGTGGCCAAGCCGACGTGCGCGGTGTCGCCGGCACCTGGAAAGATCTGACCGACAGCGTTAACTCGATGGCCGGGAACTTGACCGCGCAAGTCCGCAACATTGCCGAGGTGACCACGGCGGTCGCCAAGGGAGATCTCTCGAAGAAAATTGCCGTCGATGTGAAAGGGGAAATTCTCGAGCTGAAGAATACGATCAACACGATGGTCGATCAGCTCAGCTCTTTTGCTTCGGAGGTGACACGCGTGGCGCGCGAGGTGGGGACCGAAGGAAAGCTCGGTGGCCAGGCACAAGTGCGCGGCGTCGCTGGTACCTGGAAAGATTTGACCGACAACGTGAACTTTATGGCCAGCAACCTGACAGGGCAGGTGCGCAACATCGCGGAAGTCACCACCGCGGTCGCCAAAGGCGATCTCTCCCGCAAGATCACTGTCGATGTCCGCGGCGAAATCCTCGAACTCAAGAACACGATCAATACGATGGTCGATCAACTAGGCTCGTTCGCTTCCGAGGTGACCAGAGTCGCCCGCGAGGTGGGCAGCGAGGGCAGACTCGGCGGCCAGGCCAATGTCCGAGGTGTCTCCGGCACCTGGAAAGATCTAACGGACAGCGTCAATTTCATGGCGGGCAATCTCACCAATCAAGTGCGGAACATCGCTGCCGTGACGACCGCCGTCGCCACCGGGGACCTTTCAAAGAAGATTACGGTCGATGTTAAAGGGGAGATCCTCGAACTAAAGAATACCATTAACACCATGGTGGACCAGCTGAACTCCTTTGCCTCTGAGGTCACCCGGGTCGCACGCGAGGTGGGAACCGAAGGCAAGCTCGGAGGGCAGGCCAAGGTGGAAGGCGTCTCGGGCACCTGGAGAGACTTGACCGATAGCGTCAACTTTATGGCGAGCAACTTGACGAATCAGGTTCGGGGGATCGCTAAGGTGGTCACGGCGGTCGCACAGGGCGATCTCAAGCGCAAGTTGCTCGTCGAAGCCAAAGGCGAAATCGCGGAACTGGCCGATACGATCAACAACATGATTGACACGTTGGCGACGTTTGCCGAACAGGTAACGACTGTCGCTCGTGAAGTTGGCACAGAAGGCAAGCTTGGAGGCCAATCGCATGTGCCAGGGGCCGCCGGCACATGGCGCGATCTCAACAGCAACGTCAACCAACTTGCCGCGACTCTGACGACTCAACTGCGCGCCATCTCGGATGTCGCGACCGCCGTGACGAAAGGAGATCTTACCCGTTCGATCACGGTCGAGGCCCAGGGCGAAGTCGCCCAGCTCAAAGACACCATCAATGAGATGATCCGCAATCTGCGGGACACCACCTTAAAAAATAGCGAACAGGACTGGCTCAAGACCAATCTGGCGAACTTTACCCGCATGCTTCAGGGACAGCGCGATCTCATGGCCGTAGGCCGGATGATTCTCTCCGAACTCGCCTCCGTGGTGGACGCGCAGCAAGGTGTCTTCTACCTCGTCCAACACAACGCAGCCGGTGGCAACTTCGAAGGTGACATCAAGATAAAACTCCTCGCCGGCTACGCCCATCGGGAGCGGACGAACGGAGAGGCAAAACTACGCCTTGGCGAAGATCTAGTCGGACAAGCAGTCCTGGAGAAACGGCGAATCCTTCTAACCGATATCCCTGGCAAGTATGTCACCATCTCCTCCGGTCTTGTCGAGGCGCCTCCAGTGAACATCATCATTCTGCCTGTGGTCTTTGAAGACCAGGTCAAGGCAGTGATCGAGTTGGCCAGTTTTCAGCGCTTCAACTCCACCCACCAGACTTTTTTGAACCAGCTCACGGAAAGCATCGGCATCGTGTTGAACACGATCGAAGCAAACTCCCTTACCGAAGACCTGCTCAAACAATCGCAATCGCTGACGAATGAACTACAGAGTCGTCAGCTCGAACTGCAGAAAACCAATCTCGAACTCGAGGAAAAGGCCACGCAACTTGTCGAACAGAACGCGGAGGTCGAACGTAAGAACAGTGAAGTCGAACAGGCTCGGCAAGCGCTCGAAGAGAAAGCGGAGCAGCTAGCTGCGACCAGTCGGTTCAAGAGCGAGTTTCTGGCCAATATGAGCCACGAACTTCGAACTCCGCTGAATAGTCTGCTGATTTTGGCGGATCAATTGGCGGTCAATCCGGACGGGAATCTCAGCCCGCGACAAGTCGAGTTTGCCAAAACAATTCATGGTTCAGGAAAGGAGTTGCTCCGCCTGATTAACGACATTCTGGATCTTTCGAAGATCGAATCCGGTACCGTCACCCTGGATGTAGGGCCGGTGGTGCTGCGGGAAGTCTGCAGTTCGGTCGAACGCACTTTCCGTCCCGTCGCACAGAGCAAGAATCTCTCTTTTACCATTGACCTGCACCCAGGCTTGCCGCTTGCCCTTCAAACCGATGCTCAACGGCTCGAGCAGGTGCTCAAGAATCTGCTTTCCAATGCCTGCAAATTTACGGATCGCGGCTCGGTGGTGTTGAAGATCGCGCCGGTCAGCACCGGCTGGAGTCTTAACCATCCGACACTGAGCCACGCCTCCAATGTTGTTGCCTTCAGCGTCATCGACACCGGTATCGGGATTCCGCCGGAGAAACATGCCATCGTGTTCGAGGCTTTTCAGCAAGCCGACGGTTCAACCAGTCGCCGATACGGAGGCACCGGGCTCGGACTGGCCATCAGCCGCGAAATTGCTCGGCTCTTAGGGGGGGAAATCACCCTCAAAAGCGATCTCGGCCTGGGCAGCACTTTTACCCTTCATTTGCCGGTTGATCCGCACGGGTCCGGCTCAATGCAAGCCGCCGGTCCCGAGACGGCCATGGCCAAAACGCCTCTGGTCTTCACGTCGTCCTACACTCCAGGCATCGTGGTGAGCGAAGCAGTTCCCGCCGCTCAATCCACCGTCGCGAAGACGCCAGACGATCGCTACAACATTCAGCCTGACGATCGCGCTTTGCTCATTGCCGAGGATGACCTGGATTTTGGCGCGTTCGTCTGTGAGGTGGCACGCGAACACGGATTCAAATGCTTACTGGCACCCGACGGGCACAGCGCGCTGGCCCTGGTGGTCGAGTATCAACCGGACGCCATCGTCCTGGATATTGGCTTACCGCATCTGGATGGGTGGCGGCTGTTAGACCGCTTGAAATCCGATCTGGGTACCCGTCACATCCCGGTGGCAATTGTCTCTGCCAACGACGAGTCACAGCGCGGTTTAAAGATGGGCTCTCTCCGTTATTGCACCAAGCCGATTTCGCGCGAGCAAATCGATCGGGTTGTCGCAGATTTGCGTGGATATGTGGAACGGTCCACGAAACAAGTTTTGGTCCTCGAAGATGATCCGGCGCAGCAAATGAGTATCGCCGAACTCATTCGAAACCCTAGAGTGCAAGTCACGCCGGCAGGAGATGCAGAAAACGCTCTGACATTATTGGCTCAGCAGCAATTCGATTGCCTGATCCTTGATCTTCGTTTGCCTGGACGAATCTCCGGCAATCAGCTTTTGGAAGAGATCCAGCGGCAGCCGCTCTACCACGATCTTGCGACCGTGGTCTACACCGGCAAAGTGTTGTCCACGGAAGAGGAGAGCCGGCTGAACCAATTGGCGCGGTCAATTGTGCTCAAGGATGTCCGCTCACCCGAACGCCTGCTGGATCAGGCAACGCTACGATTGCATACCCATGTCGCCGATCTGTCCGAGCATCAACTCCAGCTCTTGAGATCCCTGCATAGCGATCAAGGATTACTTTCGGATCGAAACGTGTTGCTGGTCGACGACGACATGCGCAACGTCTTCGCCATGACCAGCGTCTTGGAACGTTACGGGATGATTGTGCTGCCAGCGGAAAGCGGTCCGGAAGCGCTGGCGAAGCTCGAGGCTCATCCGGAAGTGGAGATCGTGCTGATGGATATCATGCTGCCCGAGATGGACGGCTACAAGGTGACTCACGCAATTCGTCAGCAAGAACGTTTCAAAGGTTTGCCAATTATCGCGTTAACGGCCAAAGCGATGAAAGGCGATCGCGAAAAGTGTCTGGAAGCAGGTTGCTCAGATTATCTTTCAAAACCGGTCGACATTGAACAGTTGCTCTCGGTGTTGCGTCTGTGGTTGCATCGCTGAATCGTGCGTGCTCTCATCCATTGCAGGTCAGCACCTAACCCTTTGCATGGCACCGACCCATGAACAAGCCGCCGCTGGAGAGTTTCCCCATGTTCAAATCGGAAATAGGCGAATTGGCTGACGTCCACGTGAACATTCTGCTGGTCGACGATCGCCCCGACAAACTCTTGGCATTGGAGACAGTCCTGGCCAGCTTAGGGCAAAACCTGGTCCTGGCGCACTCCGGAACCGAAGCCTTGCGGCACCTTCTCCAACAGGAATTTGCGTTGATCGTCCTCGACGTCAGCATGCCGGGAATGGACGGCTTCGAAACTGCGTCACTTATTCGTCAGCGGAACAGCTCGGCACTGACACCGATCATCTTCATCAGCGCCATCAATTATTCTGAAGTCCATCTCTCCCGCGGGTATTCACTGGGCGCCGTGGACTACATCCCCGCGCCGATTGTTCCCGAGATTCTGCGGGCGAAAGCTTCTTTCTTCATTGATCTTCATAGAAAAACGGAACAGCTCAAACGGCAAGCCGAAGTGCAGTTGGAATTGATCCGGGAGCAGGCCGCTCGAGCAGAAGCCGAAGCGGCAAACATGGCAAAAGATCGCTTTATTGCCATGCTCAGTCATGAGTTGCGCACACCTTTGACCCCGATCCTTTTTGCCTCCTCGATCCTGTCTCAAGATCCAACGGTGCCAGATCGTATCCGCGAAGAGCTCAAGATCATCACCCGCAACGTTGAGCTGGAGGCGCGGTTGATCGACGATTTGCTGGATGTCACCCGGATCAGCCAGGGAAAGTTAAATTTGGCGTTTGAAACCGCCGACGCTCATGAGTTGCTCCATTCCGCCCTTCGCATCTGTTCAAGTGACATCTCAGCTAAAAAGCTGACGGTGCAGCTGGAACTCGACGCAATCGAACACCGCATTCGAGCGGACACCGCCCGGCTGCAGCAGATCTTCTGGAATCTCATTCAGAATGCCGTGAAGTTCACGCCGCGGGACGGTCAAATCACGTTGCGTTCGAATAATCCTCAAAGCAATTGGTATCGGCTAGAGGTCATCGATAGCGGGATTGGAATCACTTCGGACGCCCTCTCGAGAATTTTCGATCCGTTTGAGCAAGCCGCCAGCGCGGGTTTCGGCGGTCTGGGTTTGGGACTAACGATTTCCAAAGCAATCGTCGAACTGCATGGAGGCAGAATCTTTGCCTCCAGTGCCGGCGCAGATCATGGTGCAAGGTTTGTCATCGAGCTTCCTCACGTCGTTTCGTCCTCGAGCGAACGATTTTCTGGACAAATGGACATTGCAACCTCCACTCCCAATGTGAAACCGAACGTTGCGGCTCATACCCGAATTCTCCTCGTCGACGACCATGTCGATAGTGTTCGCCCGATGCAATTGTTTCTCGAGGCCGTTGGCTACCGCGTGACGATCGCTCACAGTGTTGCCGCCGCTCTGCGTGCCGTCTCCACCCAGAAGGAATTCGATCTATTGGTGAGCGACATCGGATTGCCCGACGGGAGCGGAGACGACCTCATTCGGCAACTGCGTGAAAAGGGTCACAAATTCCTGAGCATCGCCCTCAGCGGCTACGGAACGGAGCAGGATGTCGCACGCAGCCGCGCCGCCGGATTCCAGGTCCATCTCACCAAGCCGGTATCGCCGCAAGATCTTCAGGCGACCATCGACAGCTTGCTAGCCAACAACGTGAGCGTACCCTATCTTTGAAGCTCTTACGCGGTCTCACGGAGCAAGCAAAGGGCATGTTTATAGCCCCGAAGGGATCGAAGAATTTAGCCCAATGCCTGGTACCAGCTATTTTGGATAGAAGGGATAATCAAACCACGGGTTCGCCCGCAACAGTAAGTAAGGCGTCTCGCCTTACCCTCTTTCGTAAGCTGCCTTCGGGGCCGAGAAGCAACCCAAACAGCCCTTAACTTCGCGCCATTCAACCCTGGGGCTCGACCTCCGCTTCCGCGTGCCAGGGCTAGAATATAGACAGAGCTACGACACCCTTGTGGGGTGCGCCACTACTGGCTGCGATGCGCTTCGGTTTCCCGTTCGATATGATCGAGCACCTTATCCGGTGCGACGTGTCGTTTAAGCTCTGACAGTTCAGCACTGCTGCCCTCCCGGATCCCCAGCCGTTCCGCGATGAGGGAAACCAGCTGAAGGCTTTGCGTGATCTCGTGTTCCGCTAGAAGGCTTATCTGAAGGTCTAAATCGGCCCTCCTTTCGGCCATCGCTCCCATTCGATTTTGCGAGATAAGAATAAACGTCGAAAGAAATATCGCTTCAACCGATGCCACCATCGCCAGCACCACGAAACTCGGATCAAACGGTCGTACCCCGAGCCAGCCTAGATTGATCAGCAACCAACTGCCGAACAGCACCGCATTAAAGTAGACAAATGCCATGCTCCCGGAAAAACGCGTAATCGCCTCCACTGCTTTTTGCTCAACCGTCGCCTTCTGTTCCTCGCGGCGTCTCTTCTCCAGCAGAGTTCGGATATTACGGGTAAGCACCTCATTCAATCCGTGTTCCAGCGGATCCGTCACATTATCCTCGAGTTCCATAACGTCTATTGATTCGCGTTAGATAAATCTCGCGGACGTGACCGGCTTGAGGATAGTACGGCCTGACAGATCAATTTATGGTGATGATTTGGACATCACCTAGACGTCGTCTGATCGAAACGTCGATCGTCTGGTGGTGCTTCGTCAACTCTAGATCAACCAGGGCTGATCCGACATTCAGACCTCTAATTCGAACATCGGGAACCGATTCCGGCAACATTGGATAGAGAAAACGCACCACGTGATCGACCGCCAGAATCTCCATCCCCAGACAGGCTTGAAGTACCAAAAATACAGCTCCCGCTGCCCATGCCTGGGGTGCGCACGCCGCCGGGTAGAGCGTAGGCGCCTTTCCCTGCCGCCTCGAAAAACCGCAGAATAACTCCGGCAATCGATGTGAATCCAACGATCTAGAAGCATCAAAAAGACCGGTCAAAACCTGGCCCGCGAGAGCTTTATTCTTTGCCCGGGTCAGACCGTACGCAATCACCGCATTGTCATGGGGCCAAACCGATCCGTTGTGATAAGACATTGGATTATATCGCGCCTCACCCGCCGCGATCGTTCGGATTCCCCAACCAGAGAAATACTTCTCCGATCCCAGCTCCTCAATGATTCTCCCGGCATGGTCCTCCGAAGCGATTCCTGTCCACAAGGTGTGTCCGGCGTTGGAACTCCTGATCTGACATCGTTGCTTGTCGCCATCCAGTGCAATGGCGTACGATGAGATTTCCTCACACCAGAATGCGTCGTGAAAGCGCTTTTTCAGCGACTCGGCTTCCTGGCGCAGTTCTTGGCCTCTTTCTGTTCGACCCAAAGCATCGGAGACATCTGCCATCTCGCGTTTGGCCGCGTAGACATATCCTTGGACTTCGCACAGCGCGATCGGTCCTTTCGCCATACTCCCATCCGCGTGAAAAATCGAATCCTGAGAGTCTTTCCATCCTTGTTGCAGCAGCCCGTGCGGGGTCAGGCGCCCATACTCGACAAATCCGTCGCCGTCGCGATCCCCGAAATGGTCGATCCAATCCAGTGCCCTTTCGATGTTCGGCCAGATGCGACTGATTAGTTCTCGATCTTCGGTCCGCTTGAAATACGCTGCCGCGAGCAGAATGAACAATGGGGTGGAATCCACGCTGCCGTAATAGCGACGGTATGGAACTTCGCCAACTTGAGCCATCTCGCTCTGGCGAGACTCGTGCAAGATCTTCCCCGGCTCAGCATCCTGGGCGGGGGCGGCTTCCGCTGCCTGACTAAATGCCAAATAAGAAAGGACGCCCTTCGCGATCTCTGGACACAGCCAAAGGGACTCCAGACCGGTGATAATACCATCACGACCAAAGATCGTGCTGAACCAGGGCACGCCGGCGTAAGGATACATCCCTTCCGAAGTCCTAGCGACCAACATTCTCAAATCCGCCACCGATCGATTAATCCAGTCGTTAAATCGTTCATTTGACGTGTCTATCTCAACCTTGGCTAGTGCCGCCCCTCGGTGAGCAAGTTGATTGCCAGCTTCTCGCTCCGAAGAAAAACCGATTGTTTCTTCCTCTGTCCTACAGCGGACACGGACGGTGATGCTAGTCTGTTCACCCGGCGCGAGCCGAATAGGAATCCGCATTTGCTGGACGGTTATGACCGTGGGAGTCCGGCTTAGTTCAAGTCGAGTTTCACGCCGCAACCCATCGAGTCCCCTATATCCCAGGGCCACCGCCGATGCTTCCACGTGCGGCTCAAGCAGTTGTCCCCGCTTTTCCCTTCGATGACCTCTAACTTCGAAGATATCGGCAAAGTCAGCCTCGAACTCCACGATCAGTTCAACTGCGATTGCCTCCACAGCATAACTGCACACTTCAATCCGTAGATAGCAGCTATCTTCCCATAAGAAGTTTGAGCGATGAAAATGTAGAGTTCCCGAACGCAGTATCATGGCGTCCGATAACCGGAGTTCCGTATTTGTTAGGTCGACGGCGAATACAGCATTGTCGAGCCCAAGGGAAGAACTGAGCAACATCAGCGGACCTTCCCCCAGACGTAAAACAAATCTCGACAGGTGCCTCATTTCCCGGTAGAACAGGCCCTGCTCTTTCGAGAGCGGCGCCCGGAAATCACCCTGTCGATCAAATACGCCGAATATCTCTCCGGACATCAACACCTTCGTCTGTTTGTCCGCGAAGGAGGATTGAGCCCGGACGTAATACTGGTTCTCAACTTCGATAATGTCCAACATGGTTCCGGCCCTGAAGGAGGGCGTTACGTTATTGGATACAAGTCGTTGCCAGCCGTTAGATTGTAAATAGAAAATGGGATTCGGGGGAAAGCTGCGGACGGTGCGCCGATTTTCGGGACGATATCAGGGCGAAGCAGGCCTGCCTAATACTCCGAGGTAAGCAACGGCAATGAACCGTTTTCCTCTGCAATACTTAATCCGCTGCGGGAGCGGGCGAGAAAGACGATCCCATGCCCCGGAGGGACTCCCAGGACTCAGCCTGGGGTTTCAAGCCTGAGCTTTGTACACAATTTGTTGGGTGGAAATAGAGCATCGCTCGAAGGTGTGAATGAATACTGGCCTATGCTACATTGCTCTTCTGCGCGTCGAGCGATCGCTCGAGGTCATGCAGTAAACCCCATCACCGCGTACCCACCGCGACGAGGCGACGGCGTAGTGTAGGATAGGCTTCCAGCCTGTCTGGGCTGAAATACTCGATGTCGGCGCGCTTCCAGGCTGGAGCTGCCTTTTCTTCGATTTGTGTTTAAAGCTCAGGGTTTCAACCCGAGGAACCATTAGGCCATTCGAATGTCGCGCCCCTGTGGAGGAAGTTTCATCTAAATTCTTCTGGCCGACCACCCCCAGGCGACGCCCCCCTGAAAGGGCGCCGCCCAGGCTTTAGTCATGCTCGGCACCTAAAGGTAAGCGCCTTTGGCGCCACTTCAATGCGCACCCCCTACAAGATGACTTACGTCACCGGTTACTTTGCTGCGGCAACGTTGATCGACGATTTTGCCAGCTTGGTGAGGGCTTTGTCCGTTTCTTCTTCCTCAGCGAGGGTCGTGGCAAGAAGCTTCACGGCCTCCTTGTCCCCGACTAATTCCGCGAGGGTCCTGGCGGTTCCGTAGCCGGCGATTTCGTAATGCTCCACTCGCTGCGCCGCCGAAATTAACCCGGCATCCTTCACTTCAGGGTCCCCATCTTCCTCAATCATCTCAGCCCCTTCCGCGATGATGCCTTCCATCCCTTTACATTTCGGTCCGCGGGTCGATTCTTTGTGGCCCGACAAGATCTTCTCCAGGCGATCCGCATGCTCCTTGGTTTGCTCGAGGTGTTTTTCTATCCCAGCGACCAGCTCCTCGTTCTTGGCAGCCTTTGCCATTTTCGGTAACGCCCGAATAAGTTGTTGTTCGACACTATAAAGATCTTTCAATTCGTGAATATAAAGGTTTTGCAGCGTTTCAAGTTCCATACCCTCGATTCGCACCTACAAGACCAAGCGGATCTGTTTAGTCCAAACGCCTGGGCGAATCAAACCATTCGACGCGCTATCGCTTGCTCATGGCAGGCCATTCAACGCAAAGGCGGCGGATACGCATGCCCTGTGCAAGCGACAGCGCGTCGAACGGGTCGTATGCCCTGAGCAAGCGACAGCGCGTCGAATGGGCGCGTGACACCGGGCCGCGTGAGGAAGCGCCTCGAACGGCCACGTGACACGCGCCGCGTGAGGAAGCGCGTCTCCCTGTGCAAGCGACAGCGCGTCGAATGGGCCGAACGCCCTGAGCAAGCGACAGCGCGTCGAATGGGTTGGCGCCAGGCCGGCTGGCAGCCGACCCATTTTGAACGCATCGAAACCCAAGGGATTCCGGAGACGGTACACTAGGGCTTTCTCCTCCATCTGCCCGATACTCAGCCCCAAAAAAGATGACATACTCTCAAAAAATTTGTGGTCCCAAAACCGATAGATTATGCCCATCGCCACGTCAGATGCAGAAAACTCGTCAGAAATAACGGCTCAGCCCGATTATCTGCAGCTCCTCTTAGGCTGTTCGATCCTGGGTCTGTTATTGTGCATTCCGATTGTTGCTTACACCAATCAACTAAAGCAGGCAGCAGCCGTGCTTTTCCCGGATCGTTCTCCTGAAGTTTCTGCCGTCGAAACGATTCCGCCATCGCTAACCAATGGACCAGCCGCATTGCCGGGAGCTGCGCCCACAGCTCAACTCCAGACGACCAGAGTCTTCTTTAGCGCGAGACAGAACCAATCAGTAAAAGTGGCGCCCACCCGCAAATCGCCCCGGAATCATCAAGGTGGCGATGTGGGTGCATGGCCAAAGGTCGGATTCAGTAAACAAAATTTTTGGCAGCAGGTTCTGACACGACCCACCTCGGGTCGAACCTGGTCTCGAAATGACTTTCCAAGGCATGCCAAAGCGGCCCTGATCGCCATTTGGCGCCAGACTTTAAAACGGCCTCACGCAAAAAAGAATCCGGCTCCCTGATTTTGGCTGCGGTCGAGAAGAATTCGAGACCACGACAATGTGTTCCTCGCAATCTCTGGTCAGGGTTCACACCTAATCACACGGCTTTCGCACCGCTCCATACGCTTCGTGCCGCCATCGCTGACGACTACGCAATGTTCGCTTCCGGTCGGTGGCTAGCCTTTGCCGGGTGAGGTTGTTTCCCCACTGGGTCCCTGTAT
>Ga0210387_10002703_pt1 | contig 13604 bp, 15 predicted proteins | sample IncBWC7OmetaG_FD_160108 | JGI IMG/M metagenome (GOLD analysis project Ga0210387, IMG submission 160108) | Forest soil microbial communities from Barre Woods Harvard Forest LTER site, Petersham, Massachusetts, United States - Inc-BW-C-7-O ...
GAGCGAGCTCGTCGCAGGCGCGCTCAAGAACTTGGACCGCGCCGTGATCGTCGGTCAGACGACGTTCGGCAAGGGCAGCGTGCAGCTCGTGTTTCCGCACGTGACGCCGGAAAACGCGGCGCTCAAGCTGACCATCGCTCAGTACCTCACCCCGGGAGACGTTTCGATTCAAGGGGTCGGCGTTGCGCCGGACATCGAGCTCGATCCGATGACGGCGGACACCATCGAGATGGACCTGTATCGCAACGATCACGGCCTCCGCGAGCGCGATCTGACGAAGAGCCTGTCGAACACGGCGCATCGCGCGAGCGACCAGCCCTCGGTGCGGCTCAAGTACGATTTGCCCGAAAAAGAGCGAGCAGAGATCCGCGATCGCGGTGGCGACTTGGAGGACGAGTTCGAGCTCGATTTCCCGATCAAGCTCGCGCGCGACCTGGCAGGTCGCTTGAACCCCGGCAAGCGCTTGGACCAAGTGCACAGCGCCAAGGACTTCCTCGACAAGTTGCAACAGACCGAGCTCGACTCGGTCAGCGCCGACTTGGGCAAGATCGGCATCGACTGGTCGGCGCCGCCCAAGGACTACGCGAATCCACCGAAGGCCAGTGACTACGACGTCAAGGTGAGCACGGACCACTCGGGCGACACGTTCGCGGCCGGCGAGCAGGTGATGCTCAAGGTCTCCGTGAAGAACAAGGGCACGAGCCCCGCGTACCAAGTGCGCGCCAGCACCAAGAGCGACGGCGCGTACTACGACGAAAAGGAATTCGCGTTCGGCAAGATCATGCCGGGCGAGACTAAGACCGCGACGGCGCCGCTCGGTTTCTGCGATGTCGATGGGCACAAGCCGGGCTCCAGCGCGCCGCTTCCGGACAACGCCAAGCGCGTGTGCAAAGTGCCGCTCGACGCGGACGCGCGCGCGGACGTGGTGAAGGTCCGCTTCTTCGCGGAGGGCGCCGAGCCGCCCCCGGACGCCGAGGTTCGCCCCACGCTGAACGCGCTGCCACAGCCAATTTTCGCGTACAATTATCAGATTGTCGACAATCGCCCGGGCAACGGCGACGGCCAGCTTTCACGCGGTGAAGGCGCGACCGTGTATTTGGCAGTGAAGAACGTCGGCAAAGGCAAATCGTACGAGACGCAGGCCAACATTCGCAATCTGACCGGTGATGGCCTCCTGATTCACAACGGCCGCTTCGACATCTCGAACATGAAGCCCGGAGAAGTGCGCAACGTCGCGTTCACCTTCGACGTCTTGGATGAGCTGACCGAGAACAACGTCAACTTCGAGCTCAGCGTTGCGGATCGCGAGCTGCGTGTCGTGTCGACCGAGAAGGTCACGTTACCGCTGCAGAAGAGTGGCCTTGCGCTGGTGAAGGCGCAGGGCAAGGTGTCTTTCTCGGGTGTTGCGCCGGTCCGCGGTCAGCCGCTGGCGGCCGCTGGCGTGGTCGGGGAAGTCGACAAGGGTAGCGTGCTCGACAAGCTCGGCACGTTTGGCACCTACACCAAGGTGAGCTTGGGTGAGGATCGCTTCGGCTTCGTGGACACGAAATCGGTCAAGGACATCGCGGGCGGTGCGGTCAAGGTTGGCTACCGGCCGCGGCTGTCACACTCGCCGCCGCTGCTCGAGGTCACGCCCGCTAAGCTTGCGACGCGCGAGGACAAAGTGCACATCGAAGGCCAGGCTATCGACGGCGATCGCGTGCTCGACGGCTTCATTTTCGTCGGCCCGCGCAAAGTCTTCTACCAGTCGAATCGTAAAGCGACGGACCCGACCAAGCTGAAATTCTCGATCGATACCGAGCTCCAGCCCGGCATCAACGTGATCACGGTCGTTGCGCGCGAGAGTGATGACAGCGCCACACGCACGACGATGATCGTGCGCCGCGATGGCCCGAACGGCGAACCGCTACCCAGCCCGAAGGGCGAATCCGCCGGTGAAGATTGGAGCATTTCCGGCGACGGGGACTGACGCATCGGGGCCTGTGCTACCATCAGGCCGTCGATGATTCTTTCTGGGTTGCATCACCACCGCTAGTCGGTCGCTCGAACTCTCCGCGCGGCGCGGCTTTTTCATGCGCTCCCGGAGACAGCAGTCAGAATTCGTCGAACCGCGATCTCCTTGGGCGAACCAACGAGGAGATACGTCAATGTTACGAGGAACTCGAATCGTCACGGGTGAAGAAGCGGTCCGCTTCAATGCCTTGATCGAGACGCTACGGAGGTTGCTTCACGGACATAGGCTATGAAGAAGTGATCGTGCCCGCGCTCTGGCAGCAGCAGACCTTCGTCGCGAAAGGGGGCGCGCAGATCGTCGAACAGATGTACGCGTTCAGTGACAAGAAGGGTCGTCCGATCTGTTTGGTGCCGGAAATCACTGGCTTGATTCAAGATACGTGGCGCGAGAGTTGGTCGAAGCTCGCGCCCGGCCCACGGCGAGTGTTCTACGTGGCTCGCTGTTACCGCTACGAAAGGCCGCAGAAAGGCCGCTACCGCGAGTTCACGCAAGTGGGCGTCGAGCTGCTGAATGGTGACGCTCCAAGCGATCGCATCGAGGTTGAAACGCTGCTGCGCGCGTTGCTCGATCGACTAGGGGCCGAGTACGAGTTCGACAACTCCGTAAAGCGCGGCCTCGGCTACTACACGGAGGACGGCTTCGAGGCACGGTCGAACAAGCTCGGCGCACAGAAGCAGATCGCCGGCGGCGGCCGCTACGCGGAGGGCGTTGGCTGGGCGATCGGCCTCGAACGGCTGCTTTTGGCCCTGGAATGAACCGTGGAGCATGCGCCCGTGGCGTGCTGCAAGCGGCGAGCCTTGGTAGACTCGTCCAATGCAGACGTACACGGGCGCATGCCACTGCGAACGGGTTCGGTTTCGAGTGCTGGGCGACCTCGCGCGCGCGACGCTCTGCAATTGTTCCATCTGCACCAAGAAGGGCAACCTGCATCTGATCGTCGAAGCGTCGCAGTTCGAGCTGATTTCCGGCGCACAGGAGCTCGTGTCGTATCGCTTCAACACCGGCGTCGCCGAGCACAAGTTCTGTCGTCACTGCGGGATTCATGCGTTCTACACGCCGCGCTCGGATCCCGACAAAGTAGACGTGAACATCCGCTGCCTCGACGGCGTCGATCTTTCGCAGCTCGAGCTCCAGCCCTTCGATGGCAAACATTGGGAAGAAGCCATTCAGACCGCGCACTGGCAGCGGGAATGACGAAGTCGAGTGCCACAGGAACGAGTTGCGTGCTTGAATCGCAGCGGGCCCGCGCAACATGTCATTCGAGCTCGTCGTTCAACGTCTGTATCCTGAGCAAATCCCCGAAAATATCGCACTTTCGGCGAACGTGGGTTGGCCTGATGACGCGTCGGACTGGCGCGTCCTACATGCCGCAGGTTTCGTCTTGGGTGTGCGGCGCGCGGGTGAGCTGATCGGGCAAGGGGTACTCGGCGGCTATGCACCCCACGCGGCGACGATCGCGAAAATGGTCGTCGCGCCGGGCGCTCAGCGGCAAGGCATCGGCGCAACCATTCTGGATGGGTTGCTCGCAGAGGCTGAGCGTCGGTCATTGACGACGATCGGGTTGGTCGCGACGGCCCTGGGGCGTCCGTTGTACGAGAGCCGAGGTTTCGAGTTGACCGGTGAAGTTGCGGTGTTCGTCGGTACGCCGGTGTCGGCTGCAACACGCGAAGTCAGCGAATCGATCGCCGACGTCGATACCGTGATCGCCTACGAGCGACGCTGCATCTCGTGCTCTCGCTCCACCCTATTGCGTGAGCGATACCGTGAAGCGAGCGTGAGCGCGCTGTGCCGCGAGTCGGATGGCAGAATGAGCGGTTTTGCACTGGCCGAGACGAAAGCTCCCTACACCCTCGTGGGCCCGGTGATCGCTGACACTGAGCAGCAAGCGCGCGCGCTCACCCGAGCCATTTTTAGCTCGATTACTGGCCCCGTGCGAATTGACGTCCCCGCACAGCAAGACGGGTTCCGGACTTGGTTGGCCTGTTTGGGATTGCCCGAGCTCGGTCTGCGTCCGGAAATGGCGCGCGGCGGGGCGCTGCCTTGGCAAGTGCCAGAGCGGTTCGCACTTGCAACCCAAGCTTGGGGCTGACCGTGTTAGTCGCGAGCCATGGCTGAAGTGATCATTTTGAACGGTCCTCCGGGCGTGGGGAAGACCGCCGTGGCGGCCGCGCTTCGTTCGCTCGTGCCGGGCACCGTTTCGATCTCTGGGGATGAGCTACGGGCCTTCGCGCCTCCTGACGCGCGCGCATCTGGGCGGTGGCGCGACGTACCGCGCAGGCGGCGTGCTGAGCGCCGCGTTTTTGGAAATGGGCGCGGCTCGCGTGCTCTTCGACTACGTATTTCTACGCTCGGCGCACTTTCGATATTTTCGCGAAGCACTATCCGCGGCGCCGAGCGTCCACGTCTTCACGCTCTGGGCACCGCTCGAGGTCATCACCGAACGAAACGCGGCGCGCTCGGTTCGCCCACGTCTCGGCCTGAAACTTGGCGATACTTACTCAGAAATTGAGCAAAATTTGCCCGAAATGGGCGAGATCATCGAGGCCTTTTCGGCTGACGTTGAGCAACTCGCGCGGCGCATCCACGAGCGCGTCGCACACGGCGCACGACACTGAAGGGCCTTCTTGATACGCTGCTCGAGATGGACGGTTCGAAGGGGGCGCCGTGACTCGCGCCGAGAAATTCAGGCCGCATGCGGCGCGCGTCTTTCTCGAAGCGCCTTCGCGAAAGCGGGAGAGTGAGTTTCTCGAGCGCGTGCGGGCGAGCAAGAAATTGCACGGCTCTTGGCTCGAGGCGCCGCAGACCGCTGAGCGCTTTCGCGCGCTCGTCGCGCGTTCTCACGAGGAACGGCATGCTTCCTTCTTCGTGTGCGCTGCCGAGACTTCCGAGCTCGCGGGCGTCATCAATCTGAACGAGATCGTGCGCGGTCTATTTCAGAGCGCTTACCTCGGCTACTACGCGTTCGAGCCGTTTTCCGGATCGGGCTACATGAGCCAGGGGCTCGCGCTGGTGCTCGATCAGGCCTTCGGCGAGCTCCGTTTGCATCGCCTGGAGGCCAACGTGCAACCGGGGAACCGGCGTTCGGTCCGTTTGGTCTCTGGGCTCGGTTTCCGTCTCGAGGGGCTGTCGCCCCGCTACCTCAAGATCGCGGGGCGTTGGCGAGACCACGAACGCTGGGCGATTTTGGCCGAAGATTGGCCCAAACCGGGCGCGCGACGCAAGGCGCGGGCGCGCTAGAAAAACTGGCGGCTCGGCTTGATCGGGCCGAGATGGATGCCAATATCCGCGCCCATGTCAGAGCTCGAATTTCCGAATGTCACCGCAGTCGCCAAAGCCAACGTGTATTTCGAAGGCAAGGTCGTGAGTCACACGATCCTCGCCAGTGACGGAAAGAAGAAAACGCTCGGCTTGATCTACCCGGGCGAGTTTCACTTCGGGACGGACGCGCCGGAGCGCATGGACATCGTTGCTGGCGCATGCCAGGTGCGGCTCGACGGCACGACTGAATGGTGCGACTACGAGGGCGGTACGTTCTTCCGCGTCCCCGGGAAATCCGGCTTCGACATCAGCGTCGCCAGTGGCATCGCAGAATACGTGTGCTCTTTCGAATGAGATGCGTCTGACGAACGCAGCAGCGCTCGTGAAGGTCAGATGCGTTCGAAGCGCGCCACGGTTTCGACGTGCTCGGTGAACGGCATGAGTGAGAACGCCGTCAACGCGGCGAGGCGCAAGCGGCCCGCCGCGAGTAGCCGCGCGACGTCGCTCAAGAACGATTCGAGCCCGCAGCTCACGTAGATGAACCGGGCCGGCGGATGCTGTGCCAGCACCGTCGTCAATTCGGGGTCGAGCCCTTTGCGAGGCGGGTCCGCGATAACGACGTCTGCCGAAGTGGCCAATGTGAGCGCGAGGGGACCGCCTGCAGCGCCCGGAATCACCGAGATTTTGGCTCGATCCGTGGCCGAGAGTTGACCCTGCCCGAGCCCCAATCCGAGCAGCGAGGCAGCGCTGATTTCATTCAGCCGGAGCTCGCTCACTTGGTCGAGCACCGATAACCCGATTGCGCCCACGCCAGCGTAGAATTCCGTCACGCGCGCGCCCTCCGGAATTTCTGCGCGTACGTGCTGGATGATGCGTTCGGCGATTTCCAGATTGTTCTGACCGAAGGCGCCAGGTGGGTAGTGCACCGCGTGGCCGCCAAAATGCTCGACCACGCTTGGCGGCCCGTACACGTTGCGAAATTGCGGACCGAGGATCGTGTTCGTTTTCTCGGTGTTGCCGTTCCACCACAAGCTATGGAGCTCCCCTGTGAGGCGTTCGCGCACCAGCTCGAAAAACTCGGCGAGAGGCTCAGGCCCCTCGCTGTTGGCGACGAGCACGACTTGCGCGCTTTGCGAGCTGCGCTCGACTACCACTTGCAAATAGCGCGCGAGGCCAGCGTGCGCGTTGTCCGAGTAGCACGTGATTTTTGCATCGACGAGCGCGCGGCGCACGACTTCAGCGACGTGGTTGACGAGCGGGTGGTGAACGACGCAATTCGGAATGTGCACGACGCGGTGCGTGCCGAGTTCGAATAAGCCGAGCTTCGGCGAGCCCAGTCGGCCGCGGATAGCGAGTCGCGCGCGCTGCCGAAAGCCCCCGCTTTGCCCCGAAATAACGGGCACAGGTGGCAGGCCACGAGCGCGCGCCAGCTCATTTAGCGCCGCCGCGGCGCTCGGAGCAATGCCGAGCTCGCCGAAGCGCGGGCAGCCGGGGCAAGGGGGCCGGTGCGGGCACGCGCTTGGTTGGCCGCTCGGCCCGAGATTTGTGGATTTTACCCGACGCGCGCCCGTGCTCACGGTAACTCTGAGCTTCCGAGCCTATCATGAAGCAACGTCGCGCGGCATTCGCGCTTGGTATTTTGATCGTCGTCATCGCGGGCCTCGTCGTGGCGCGGCGCTTCGCGCAGCGAATGACTCCGGGGAGGCACACAACGCTGGCGGCTCGCAGCGCGGAGACCGCGATAGCTCTGCCCACACTGAGCGCGTCGACAGCCCTGCTGGTGCCGCCTCCGACACCGCCCGTGCGGCCGCCCTACGTCGACACGGACGCCAAGACCCTGCCCGAGCAGCGCGAGGCGCTGTTCATCAACATGAAAAATCAGCTCGATCTGGCGCCGGGCGCGCTGGACAAGATCGAGGCGATCTTCAACGCCTCGGGCCGCATCAGCCAGGGCGATCCGACGATTACGAAGCACCCAATGACGCGCGCCGAGTGCCGCGCGATCCGCGAGCAGCACGCGGGCGAGCACCCGGCCGATCCGCGCTGTGGCGCTGACAACATGGTGACGATCTTCGACCCCGCCAAAGCGGAGAGCGCCGACACTGCCAACGTGTGCATCGATCAATTCGAATTCCCGAACATCCCTTGCGAGTACCCGGTGGTTTGGGTGCGAGCGAGCCAAGCCGCAGAGCTGTGTGAGGCTGAAGGCAAGCGCCTGTGTGATGCGCACGAATGGGAGGGAGCTTGTGCCGGCGCGCTGCACACTCCGGATGTCGACTACACGTTCGGCGAGCGCCGCTTGATGCAGGAATACTTGCACAATAAATCGCGCGAGATGATTTGGGCCTACGGCCCGAAGGCAGACCAGCAGAAGTGCGGCACCATGAGCCACAAGAGCAAGGAGTGCTACACGCCGGATTGGGGAATTTGTGGCTCGAATACCTATCCGACCGGCGCTTTCCCACAGTGCGTGAGCTCGTTCGGCGTGTACGACCAGCACGGGAACGCCGCCGAGCACATGAATTTGCCGCTCAAAGCCGAGGAGCTCGGCAAAAATGGCGGCACGGGCGAGACCGAGATGAAAGGGAGCTGGTTCATCTTCGCCAGTGAAGCGGTGCACCCGGACGACTGTCGCTGGCGCGGCCTCGCCTGGCACGCGGGGCCAATTCGCGCGCTCGATAGTCACCGCAACTACCACCTCGGCTTCCGCTGTTGTAAAGACATCAAGCCGAGCGTACCTCCCCCGAGCAGCGACGGCGGCAGTCCCTCCCCATGATCCGACTCCACATCAACATCGACCACGTCGCGACGATTCGCAATGCGCGTGGCACGGTTTATCCCGATCCGATCGCTGCAGCAGCGCTGTGCGAGCTGGCTGGCGCCGACGGTATCACCGCGCATTTGCGGGAGGATCGTCGGCACATCAAAGACGACGACATCGTCCGGCTGCGCGCGGCGCTCACCACGCTGCTCAACTTGGAGATGGCCGCGAACGACGAGATGCGCGCCATCGCCGAACGCGTCCATCCGGATGTCGTGACGCTCGTGCCGGAGCGCCGCGCGGAGCTCACGACCGAGGGCGGTTTGGACGTCGTCGCCGCGCGCGTCGCGATCGAAAAAGTCGGCGTGATGTGTCAGAAGCAAAAGATCAAGCTGAGCCTATTCATCGCGCCGGACCAGGCGCATGTGCGGCTGGCGCGTGAGCTCGGCGCGACGCAGCTCGAGTTTCACACTGGCGAATATTGTCACAAGCAAGGCGAGCCCCGCGCGGAAGAGCTCGAGCGGTTGAAACGCGCCGCCGCGTTGGCTCATGGTCTCGGGCTCGAGGTCGCTGCTGGGCACGGGCTGACGCGCTTCAACGTGCCGGACATCGCTGCCATCCCGGAAATCGTCGAGCTCAATATCGGGCACTCGGTCATCGCCGACGCCGTGTTGATTGGTATGGACCGCGCGGTGCGCGACCTGCGGACTGCGATCGATCGTGGAGTCGCGCGGCGCGTCGCTGCACGGAGCTGAGTCGTCATGGTGGTCGGGTTGGGTATCGACGTGGCTTCGATCGAGCGCATCCGCGTGTCGCTCGAGCGCTTCGGTGACCGTCTTTGGCAGCGCATCTTGACCGAAAACGAGCAGGCCGATCTTGCGCAGCGGCCGGATCGGGCCAGCGCGCTGGCTGGTCGCTTTGCTGCGAAAGAGGCTGCGGCCAAGGCGCTGGGCGGCCCAGCCGACGTGCTCTGGCATACCGTGGAGGTGCGCTCGGACGCCCGTGGAGCGCCCAAGCTCGCTTTCTTGGGGCCTGCGCTGGTTCACGCGGAGCGACTCGGCGTGCGCCGCATTTTAGTCTCGATCACTCACGACGCAGGTGTTGCTGCAGCCGTCGTCGCGCTCGACAGCGAATAGCTAGCCCATTTCGAGTATGATGCCGGCATGATCCCGGTGCTATCGCGGGCTGAGACGCGCAAGTTCGACGCGCACGCGAGTAGCGCGTGCCAGGTACCGAGCTTGCTCCTGATGGAAAACGCCGGGCGCGGCGCGGCCGATTTGATCGCGCGCGAGCTTGGCCTCGGTCAACACAGCGGCGCGCGCGTGGTGATCGTGTGTGGTGCGGGCAACAACGGCGGTGACGGTTTCGTCGTTGCGCGCCGCCTGCTCACGTTGGGCGCGGATCCGCGCGTGTATTTGTTGGTGAAGGCCGAGCGGCTCACGGGTGACGCGCTCAGCAACTACCGAGCATTCATGGGTGTGGGCGGGAGCGTGACCGAGCTCAGCCCGCATCAATTGAGCCTGCTCGGCAGCGCATTCGAGAGCGCGCGGGCCGTCGTCGACGCGGTGCTCGGCACGGGCCTCGACCGCGAGGTGACCGGTTTTTTGCGCTACGCGATCGAATTCATCAACGGTGCACGCTGCCCGCGCTTCGCGCTCGACACGCCGTCCGGCATCGATGCCGACACGGGCGCGGTGTTGGGCATCGCCGTGCGCGCCGACACGACGATCACCTTTGCGCACCCGAAGCTCGGCCTACTCACGCCCTCCGGGCTGCTGCACGCGGGGCAGGTGCACATCGTCGACATCGGCGTGCCCGACACGGGTCTCGAGCACATCGGTTACAGCGCTGAGATCGTCGAGGCGAGCGACGTGCGGAGCGCCCTCGTTCCGCGTAGCGTCACGACGCACAAGGGCTTGGCCGGTCGCGTGACGGTGATCGCGGGTTCTCCCGGTCACATTGGCGCTGCGCTGCTGGTCGCGCGTGGCGCGCTGCGCGCGGGTGCTGGGCTGGTCACACTCGCCGCGCTACCCGCGACCGCTGCGCTGCTCGATCAGCGTGTGTTGGAAGCGATGACGGCGCGCATCGACCCCGACCACCTGGAAGATTCGCTGGATCAGCTGCTGGAGCACGCCGATTCCGTGGCCATCGGCCCGGGGCTCGGCTTGGACGATACGGCGCGCCGCATCGTGGAGCACGTGGCGCTCCGTGTGCGAAAGACCAAGGTCATCGACGCCGATGCCATCACCCACTTCGCCGGACGCGCGGAGATGCTCCGCGGTGCACCGGGCGACCTGGTGCTGACTCCGCACTCCGGCGAAATGGCGCGCCTCGTCGGTGGTACGGCCGAGGCAGTCGAGGCTGATCGCTTCGGTAGTCTGGCGCGCGCCGTCGCAGTCACCGGTTCCGTCGTCTTACTGAAGGGTTATCGCACGCTGATCGGGGCACCGGACGAGCGTGTGGCGATCAACGCGACCGGATCAGGTGTCCTTGCTACCGGTGGCTCGGGTGACGTTTTGACTGGCATCTTGGCGGGCTTCGGCACTCAGCTCGACGCGCGACGGGCTGCCTATTCTGCGGCGTACGTGCATGGCATTGCTGGCGAACGTCACTCCACGCTCGGCGTGGATCGCGGCGTGTTAGCGCACGAGATCGCCGACGAAGTGCCGCGGGCGCTCGGGTCGCTGCGCGGCTGACGCATCTCGACGCTTTGCCGCGCTGACAGCGGCTCGAGCTCTGATGCCACTTTGACACGCGGAGCGCGGTCTGCGAACCGCGCGGAATGCCCTGAAATTGCGGCAAACGGCCGTGTTCCGTGCTTGGCACGCGGCTTGCGATAGCCGGGTCTCGTGGAGGCCACGATGTCAGAGCAACGACTTACGGATAGCTCACCCTCAATATTTGCCGCCGAGCTTCGCGAGAAGTTGCCCGCGCTGCTCCCCGGTCTCAATGCCCGGGCTCTCTCGCTGTGCAAACGGAAGAGCGACGCCAATGATCTGGTGCAGGACACGGTGCTGCGCGCTCTGTGCTTCGAGGCCGGCTATCAGCCGGACACGAATTTGCGCGGTTGGTTACAGCAGATCTTGTTCAGTGTGTTCATCACGCGCTGCCGAAAATCCACGCGCGAGCGGCGGGCGCTCGGTGCGCTAGCGAGTGACCCGTGCGCCTGGACCAGCCCGGACGCGCCGTGCTCGCGGCAATCCTTGACGCGGCCGGTGACGCGCGCGCTCGACGCGCTGCCAACTCAGTTCTCCGCGGTAGTACGGCTCGTCGATCTAGAAGAGCGCAGCTACAAAGACGCCGCCACCGAGCTCGCCGTGCCGGTTGGGACAGTGATGAGCCGCTTGTTTCGCGGCCGTCGGCTGCTCGCCGAGGCGCTTTCGGAACCAGAGCGAGTTCCAGAAGCGGCTTGAGAGCCGCTTGCGCTGAGCTCGCGTTCGCGTAACGATTGATTGAGTGTTGGGCAGGCTGTTTCAGGGACTTCGGCCGTGGTGTGTGACACTGATCCTCGCCGTCGTTGAGCTCGCTAGCTCGCGCGCTGTGGCCGAAGAAGAAGCCTTTCGCATCCTGTACCAAGCACCTGCTTCGTGCCCGGATCAGGCTGTTTTTGTCGAGCGCATGAGGGCACGGACAGAGCACGGGAAAATTGCCGCACCGGGTGAGCTGGCCCGCACGTTCGACGTCAGTGTCAGCGAGGGCCCTCGGAGCACGGGCTTCTTGGGTCACGTAGAATTCGTCGCGACGGACGGCCAGCGCGCCCTGCGCACCGTGGCGGGCACTACCTGTGACGAGGTCGTCTCGAGTCTCGCGCTGATCACGGCCCTGGCCATCGACGATCGCGTCGCGGAGACGGAGTCCGTCCTGCATCCGCCGTTACCACGACCGCGCCCTGTCGCCCCGACTGAGCCCCCCCAAAAAAGCAGACCAAGTCGCGCCGCAAGCTCCAATGCGCCCGAGCTTGCAAGTCTGCCAGTACGCGCACCTCTGCATTGGGATTTAGGGGGCAATGCAGGCGTTTCGAGCTGGGTCGCGCCAGGGTCGGCGGTTGCCCTCGGCGGATTTGTGGAGCTCGGCTCGCGCGAGCCGTCGTGGAGCGTGCGCTTGTCGGGCTTCGATGCGCGTGAGAGCAAGAGCAACAGCGTCGGACAAGGGCGGTTCGCGACCGATTGGCTGAGGCTCGAAGCTTGTCCGGTCGCGGCCGCTTTGTCTGAGAAAATTTCGCTTTCTCCATGCGCCGCGTTGGATGGCGGCGTGCTTCACGCCACCGGCGCAGGCGCGATCGTCGGGGCCACGAACAAGTCTAGGTTTTGGGGCTCGGGCGTGTTGTTGGTCCGCCTCGCTTGGGTGTTGGGCGCGCGTTTCTTTTTTGGTTTGGACGGCGAGCTCGCCAAACCGTTCGTGACGTATGACTACAAGTTCGAAACCTCACAGCATGTAGATGCGCCGCTGTTCACCGTGCCCGCGTTCGGCGTCGGCGCAAAACTCGGTGTCGGTGTGCGTTTTCCTTGATCGATCCCGATTGTGCTGGGGATAGCTCAGAGAGGTGATAGGACTTACAGCCGTGGCAAAGGCGCTGGCCCAGACCGATGCGGAGCGCGCGGTGCCGGCTGAGCGCGCGGCCCGTCTTGCGCGGCTCGTGCAAGAACAATTCGGGTTCGTGTGGCGACTCTTGCGGCGCATCGGTGTTCCTGAGAGCGACGCTGACGACGCGGCGCAGCAGGTATTCATCGCGGCTTCGCAGCGCATCGATGACATTCGGCCGGGCAGCGAGCGCGCGTTTCTGTTCAGTACTGCACTCCACGTCGGGTCGCGCGCGCGCCGCGGTCGCGCCCGCAAGCGTGAGGAGCTCGGCGTCGAGCTGGATGAAGAGCTGGACCCGGCCCCGTCGCTCGAAGAGCTGCTCGATCGCCGCCGCGCGCGCGCATTGCTCGACGGCATCCTGGAGGAAATGCCGCTCGAATTCCGGGTGGTATTCGTACTCTACGAGATCGAGCAATTGACCAGTGCGGAGATCGCGGCAGTGGTCGGTGTGCCGACGGGCACCGTGGCCTCACGCTTGCGGCGCGCGCGCGAAGACTTCGCGGCCCGTGTGGAACGCGCGGAAGCGCGTCGTAAATTTGGAGGGAAGGTCGATGTCTGACGACCCGGTTCGCTTGCTGGACGAAGGCGGTAGTGAGCTATTGCACTCGCTGCTCTCGGCCGCACGGGAAGAACAACCGCACAGCGCTGCGCTAGAGAGCACGCTCGCCGCAGTTGGTGCCGGCGTGGTTCTAGCTTCGGCTGGTGCTGCGGCGACTACGGCCAGCGCAGTGGCTACGCACGGCGCGGTCGGGACCGCATCGCTCGGCGCGGCCAAAGGCGTGGCCGGCTCGACCTTGCTGATCGTCGTCAAATGGCTGGCAATTGGCGCTATCGTGGGCGTGGCCGCCACCTCGGTGGTGTACGGCGTGAGCGGCGCGCTAGCTCCCGCGCCTGGCCCGGCTCGCAGGGCAGCCGCTGCGCTACCTGTTGCATCGGTCGCGCCGACCGCCGTGGGGATGCCATCACCCGAGAGCGAAGTCCCCGAAGCTC
>Ga0210387_10002704_pt1 | contig 13602 bp, 15 predicted proteins | sample IncBWC7OmetaG_FD_160108 | JGI IMG/M metagenome (GOLD analysis project Ga0210387, IMG submission 160108) | Forest soil microbial communities from Barre Woods Harvard Forest LTER site, Petersham, Massachusetts, United States - Inc-BW-C-7-O ...
GAACACTTCGCTGAAGCTCGACTTGAATCGATCCCAGCGCAAGCCTAAGTCCACGTCCCACTTCGGATCCAGCGCGATGCTGTCCAAGGCGTACAAGCTGACGTCGTTGCCGCGCCCCTTCGGATTGGAGTAAGGCGTCACGGGAGAGGGCGGTACAAAGAACGGCGCCGGATTCAACAGCGGTGTCGCCGGAATGTCGTTCAGTCCGTTGTGGAAGCGGTTGACGTTCGACTGCTCCTTGCCGAGTTCGAGCCCGCCGGTCAGCGTGTGGGTGACGCCGCCCCAGTCGTATTTGCCGCTCAAGTCGGTGCGATTGATCAACAGGCTGGTGGTGCCGCCGCTGCTCGGCTGATCGCGCGAAATATCGATGTCGGCATACGGCGTGCCCGGCGGCGGCGGTTCCACGAGGTCATTGCCGAGAAAGGGTCCCGTGACCAGGTACTCGAAGCCATAGTTCGCATAGCGCAGGCTGTCGCTTAAAGTGATGCCGTCCGCGAAATCATGCTCGAAGCGGATGGTGCCGATATTGGTGTTGGTACGCGTGCGATCGTAGTTGGCGAGCGAGTAGTAGTTGCTGCGCTCGACATGCGCGGGTGCGCCGTCGATGAACGGAATGCCGTAGTCCGGCAGATTGTTCTCTTCCTCCTTGTAGTAGCTGAAGGTCAGGCGTGTCGGCGTATCGATCCCCAGGGTCAACGCCGGCGCCACGCCGTAGCGGTGGTAGTGAACTTGATCGCGCTCCACCACGCTGTCGCTTTGGTCCATCACCGTGATGCGCGCCGCCGCCGTTGCGCTCAAGGGCAGATTGACATCGCCGGTGCCGCGCCAGTAGTCGATCTGGCCGCCCGATACGGTGAAGGCGGCAAGCGGCGTGGAATTGGGTTGCTTGCTCACGCTGTTGATGACGCCGGAGGTCGAGCCGCGGCCGAATAGTGCCGAGGCGGGCCCCAAGAGCACGGCTATCGAATCGGTGTTGAAGGTGTCGCGCTGGTATTGGCCGATGTCGCGCACGCCGTCCAAAAAGAAACTGTCGGGAATCGACAGCCCGCGCAGATTGACCGAATCGCCGTGAGAGCCGCCCTCGCCCGCGTTTAAGGTGACGCCCGGAACGTTGCGCAACGCTTCCTGGAGCAAGGAGAGGTTCTGCTCCGCCAGCGCCTTTTTGTCCACGGTGTCCGTGGACTGTGAAATGTCCTGCGCGGTGTGGATGGCCGTGCCCGTGACCTCGATGCTTTGCAGCTTGTCCTCATCCACGGGGGCTGCACTGTCCGCATGCGCGTGGGCGGATACCAAGGCAGTGATGGCGGCCCCCGCGGCGCTGAAGCGGCCGGCGGCGGCTGCGACCAGGTTCGCGGTCGGTGTCGCGGCGCCTGAGGCGCCATTCGACGAGGTGCGGCATGGAGGCATGTCTTAATGCTAACACGAATCATTATTATTTACATTGCAGTTACGCGTCGCATTGGGCGCCGCAGGTTCCATGGATATCGGCCTAGCGGGAGGCAAATAGGCCGATTTAGGTTTGCTTGCGCAGGCCGGCTGGAATCAGCACGATCCCTAAGATCTCGAAGACGCCATAGGCTATGAGTGCCATGAGGGCCGCCGGGATGGCGCCGGTCAGTATGGTGGGCACGTCATTCAACGACAGTCCGGACACGATGGGAGCGCCATAGCCCCCTGCTCCCACCAAGGCGGCGAGCGTCGCGGTGCCGATACTGACGATGGTGGCGGTCTTGATGCCGGCGAGCACGGTCGGGCTCGCCAGCGGCAGTACGATGCGCAGCAGAATTTGCCTGCCCGTCAAACCAAACGCGCGCGCGTTCTCCACATGCTTGGGATCGATGCTGCGGATACCGGTGAAGGTGTTGAGCACCACCGGCAACAAGCTGTACATGCACAGCGCCGCCAGCGCCGGTTTCATGCCGACGCCGAACAGCGGAATCAGAAAACACAGCAACGCGAGCGACGGCACGGTTTGAATCAGCGCGCTGAAGATGAGGATGGCTTGTCCTGCGGCGTGAAAGCGCACGGCAACCAATCCCAAGGGGATGCCGACGAGAACGGAAAACAGCAGCGAAATTCCGACCAACCACAAATGTTCGCGCGTGCGCTGCAGAATATTGCTCTTCAAGCTTTGCGAGCGCGGTGCCTCGGAACCCAAATGCTGTGCGGCAATTTTCGCGAAGCTCAGGTGCTGAATGTCGGCCTGTGCGTTCATGTCGATCATGGCCTGCTCGCTGATCGAACCTTGCAGATTGAGCAGCGCCTGCCATTCGCGCGGATGTCTCTCGGTAAAGGCTTTGCGTGCCACCCACACTGCTTGGTACACCGGGAAATAGCCGCGGTCGTCCTTGAGCACCCGCAGGCGCGACTTCTCGATCTTGGCATCGGTGGAATACAGGTCGATCAGGTCGACCGCGCCGTCATCGATCGCCTGATAGGTGAGACTGTGCTCCATGCGATTCACGTTTTTCGGCGCGAAGTGCAGATGATAGGCCGCGGCCATCCCCTGATACCCGTCCTTGCGGTCCATGAATTCGTAGCTGAATGCGGCGCGGACCAACGCTTCAGCGCCGGCTAAATCGCTGATGGAATGCAGATGGTGCTGCTCGGCGAAGGACTCCTTGACGGCCAGCGCATACGTGTCATCGAATCCCAGAGGCCCGGACATCACCAGATCCATGGCGAGCAGCGCCTGCTGAATGGCGCCGATGGATTTCAGGTCCGGGCGCTTGAGGATGGCTTCCGTGAGCGTGCCGGTGTAATCCGAATACACATCGATCGCGCCGCTCTTCAAGGCCTCGAACAATATCCCGGTGCTGCCCATGCCGAGTTTGCGCGTCACCGGCACCGTTGTCGCGGACTCGATGGTCTGTGCGGCGATCTCGCCGAGCACATAGCCTTCCGTGAATGCCTTTGAACCGATGACGATGGCGTCGGCGGCACCGGCGCCCGCCGCACCTAAGCCGAGCATGGCCGCGCAACAACCCGCCAGCACCGCGCTCCTCACGCGACCTCCGCCGCGTCGGGCAAGGTGCGCTGCGCATTGATGAACTGGGTCACGAAGGGATCGGCTGGATGCAGCAGCAATTCCCGATAGGTGCCGCTTTGCACGACCCTGCCCGCATGCAGCAGCGTGATGGTTTCGGCCAGATAGACCGCCTCGCCGAGATCATGAGTGACCAAGAGCACGGTTTTGCCCAAGCGCTGAAAAATGGATTTCAATTCCCGTTGCAGGCTGCGCCGAATGAGGGGATCCAGCGCCGCCATCGGTTCATCGAGCAGCATCACGGCAGGATCCATCATGGCGGCACGCATGATGGCGACGCGCTGTTGCTGGCCGCCGCTCATTTCAAACGGAAAACTGCCCAAGACCGCCGGGTCCAGATCGACCAGCTTGCGCAATTCCTCGACCCGGTCCGCGATCTTTTGCGTCCGCCAACCCCGCAGCGTCGCAATCAGCGACACATTGCGAAAACCCGTGATGTGCGGGAAGAGACCGCCATCCTGGGGTACGTAGCCGATCCGATCGGCCCATTGCACCGGCGTGAATGACAGCAGCGCCTGATCGTCGATCTTCACGTAGCCTTTGTCGAAGGGAATCAATCCCAGGGTTATCCGCAGCAGCGTGGTTTTCCCCGAGCCGCTCGAACCGATCAAGGCGTGCGTGGCGCCTTGCGGAACCGTGAGATTCACATCGGACAGCACCGGCTTGCCGTCAAAGCTTTTATCGATGTTTTGCAGCTTCAGCATGGGGCGCCGCGCAACTTAGGGCTGCGGCTCGGCCAGGGTGCCCTGGTGATACAGCGCCTTCCAGCCGTCGGCGGTCCTGCGCCAGAGCGTGGCGCGGCGCGTGACGCGCGGTCCTTGTACCAGCGTATAGGTGATCAGGTAATTGTCGGCGGCAATTTCGCGGCACTGAAAATCGCGCGTCAGCCATTTGGATTCGTCGGGGTCCGGCTGTCTGTTCTCGAGAGTCTCGAGCACGAATTCCCTGCTGTAACGCCGGCCCGATGCACCCACCTCCCAAAACTGAAGGTCCGTCATGTTCTCGTAATCCCGGCGCGTCGTGCCAAATTCCGGATGATGAAAGATGGGCTCGCGCTGCTTCAGTTCCTCGAGCACCGCAAGCAGCTCCGAAGAGGTGACGAATGCGATGCGCGGTCCGTTTTCGTTTCGCTCAGGTGGCACTTATAAACCCTTCCGCCGGTTGCGTGATTGCTGCATACGGCTATACGATCCTAAGCGCTTCAATGCAAGCTTTTAGGGGAAGGTAAAATGGATTTAGGCATTCGCGGGCGAACCGCCATCGTCTGCGCATCAAGCCAGGGTTTGGGAAAGGGCTGCGCGCAAGCGCTTGCCGAAGCCGGCGTCGCGCTGGTGATCAACGGGCGCAATCGATCGCTGCTCGAGCAAACCGCCCAGGAGATCCGTCAAGCCTGGGGCGTTGCGGTGACGCCGGTTCTCGCGGATGTGTCCAGCGCCGAAGGCCAGGCGGCGCTGCTCCACGCCTGTCCCGCCCCGGATATCCTCATCAACAACAACGGCGGACCGCCGGTGCGTAATTTTCGCGAGCTCGACCGCAAGGCCATGCTCGACGGTGTCACTTCGAACATGGTGACGCCCATCGAACTCATTCAAAAGGTCATCGATTCCATGTCGACGCGCGGCTTCGGGCGGATCGTCAATATCACCTCGCAGAGCGTCAAAATGCCCATCACCGGGCTCGACCTGTCGAGCGGCGCGCGAGCCGGTCTCACCGCGTTCATGGCGGGCGTCGCACGCGGCGTCGCCGACAAGAACGTGACCATCAATAACCTATTGCCGGGGAATTTCGACACCGCGCGCCTGCGCAGCAACTTGAGTCTGGCCGCCAAGCGGAATCAGGTGAGTGATTCGGAAGCCGCGGCGCGCTCCATGGCGGCCATCCCTGCGAAACGATTCGGCACCCCGGCGGAATTCGGCCAGACCTGCGCCTTTCTGTGCAGCGTGCACGCCGGATTTATCACCGGGCAGAACATCTTGCTGGACGGCGGCGCTTATCCGGCCGCGTTCTAGAGAGCGGCGCTGAATTCGCGCATGCGCGATTGCAGGTCTTTGCGAAATCGCCGGCTCAAACGCAATTTTTGGCCGCAGTCGAGGATCACCTCGTGTTCTCCGGCCGCGTCGACCTTCAGCGCGGTCACCTTACGCAGGTTGACGATGGTCGAACGATGAATGCGGCAAAAGATGCGCGGATCCAACTCCTGCTCCAATTCGGCCATGCTCTTGCGCAACAAATGCGATTTTGCACCCACGTGCAGGCACACATAGTAGTCAGCCGCCTCCACCCAATCGATGTCCGGAATCGGAACGTAGGCTACCTTGCCCGCGCTGCGCACCTCGAGCCGCGGCGTTTCTTGCGGCGGCAATTCCTTGGCGGCGACGTTTTGCTTGGCGCGCTGCATCGCCAACTGAAAGCGGGAATCATCGAAAGGCTTCAACAGATAATCCAGCGCACCGGCGTCGAAGGCGCGCAGCGCATACTCGTCATAGGCGGTCACGAACACAATGACGGGCAGCGGCTGCTCGCCTTTGAGGAGCTCGAGAACCTCAAATCCACCGCACTCGGGCATCTGCACATCGAGAAAAACCAAGTCCGGCCGCGTGGCTCGAATCTGCGCCACGGCCTCGGTGCCTGATCCGCATTCCAGTATCGACTCGATATCGCCATCCTGCCGCAACAGCACCTTCAAGTTGCTGCGCGCCAGAGGCTCATCATCGACGATGAGCGCGCGAATTTTTTGCGGGCGCGCGCTCATCAAGCCTCGCAGTAGGGCAACGCCAGGGAGACTTGAACGCCGGTGATCCCGTAGTTTTCCAGCCGCAGCTCAAAATTGCTGCCGTAGAGAAGCTTGAGGCGCGTGCGCAAATTCGACAGCCCGATGCCGTCTTTGACCGCATGCCCGTCTCGATCCAGCAACGGACCGTCGTTATAGACGGTCAGGTGAAGCATGCCGTCCGACCGTGACGCGGCGACACGCACTTCCCCTCCCTGCACTCGCCTGGCAATGCCATGCTTGATGGCGTTCTCGGCCAGCGGCTGCAGAATGAGGCTCGGGATGCGCGCCTCGCGCAGCTCCGTTGGGACTTGCAAGTCCAAGGCAAGACGCCCGGCGAAACGCGCTTCTTGAATCTGCAGGTACTTTTCGAGGAACTCCACTTCCTGCGCAAGCCGCACCCGCGCTTCATTGGTACTGCCCGCGACCCGTCTTAGGAAATCACTCAAGGCCACGATCATCCTCACCGCGGCATCGTTCTTGTTCTCGCGCACCAAGCCGGCTATGGAATTGAGCGTGTTGAAAATGAAGTGCGGTTCGATCTGCCGCTGCAGGGCATTTAACTGGGCGTAGGAAAGCTGCTCGTTGAGACGCGCCGTGTCGGTTTGCTGAGCGGCCGCCTTCGCCCGGGAGTCGAGCACATACGTGATCGCCAGAATGATGCTGTACAGAATCAATGCGGGAACCAGACCGCCGGAGAACTTCAGCGGCCAAGTCACGAAAAAAGGGTGCGTTTGGAAATCCGGCTTCCACGGCTGCAGAAGCACTTCGAGCGCGGTTGCCCATGCGGAAGCCACCAAGGCAATCGCGACGACGGCGCCCAGATGGATCAACCACCACCGCAGCGGCTTCCAGGCGAAAGGATATTTGCGGCCCAGGTGAATCACGATGGGAGTCACCAGGGCCCACGGCAGCCAGGCGAACGACAGGGCGATAAACAGCTTCACCCACGAGTGATGCATCCCCTCGAAGCGCATCGCGAACACGTCTTGAGTGGCGCCCAAAATACCCAGACCCGCCCACAGCCCCGCAATCCACAACCAGTTGTACGGCCTGTCGCCATGCGGATGTGTAGTCGTTGCCATACTATTGCGAATCGTACTCCACTTGAGTTTGCGCTTATGAGCACAATGCAGCGAATCATCCGATACGTGCAGCCGGCGGCCTGGCCGAAGATACACGCGGCGGTCATACTGCCGCCATGAAAACCAAAAGCATTGCGCTGACGACGGCGTTGACTCTGGTCTGCTCAATCGCCTTGAGCGACTCCACCGGAACTCAGGTACGCGGTCCGGTCTACACGGACGATGGGCACCTGACGCTGCCCGAAGACTATCGGGAGTGGGTGTACTTGAGCACCGGATTTGACATGGCCTACAGCCCGATGGCCATGAGTCACCATATGTTCGACAATGTCTTTGTCGAGCCGGGCGCGTACAAGGCATTCCTGGCAACGGGCACCTGGCCGGACAAGACCATGTTGGTGCTGGAAGTGCGCGGGGCGCAAGACAAGGGTTCGATCAACAAGAGCGGGCACTATCAAAACACCGATGTCATGGGGCGCGAAGTCCATGTCAAGGACACGGCGCATTTTCCGGAAGGCTGGGCGTTCTTCGGATTCGACGGCACCAAGCCCGCGAAAATGATACCGCGAACGGCCGAATGCTATGCCTGTCACCGGGATCACGCCGCGGTCGACAACACCTTCGTGCAGTTCTATCCGACCTTGTTGCCCATTGCCACAGCCAAGGGCACGTTGTCGGCTGCGTACAAGGCGGAAGAGGCAGCGCGGAACTGACGCCGCGCTCCCTGGCAAGCAGCGCCTGCAAGGCGCCGCCGTCGCTTAAAGTTGAGCAAGAAACGTCGTCAGCGGACCCCAGTAGTGCGTGTGCCATCCTTGCGCCAAGCTGGTCCCTTCGCCCTCAGGAAAGCCTCGATGGTCGAACAACAACTTGGTTTTTGTGCCCTCTTTCGCGAACGAAAAGGCTGCAATCGAGAATGCCCCGGGCTTCCAGCTTCCCGCACGCCATGCCTGAACCAAGCGTTCACCGGGGAGCATTTCCAGGTTTCGGCCCGTCACATAGCCGCCGAAGAGCGTGAACGTGCCGCCCACTTCATTGTTGATCGCCGTGGGTTTGGCGCCCGATGCCTTGAGCAGTGCGTCGCCATCGCTCAAGCGCGTAATCGCGTCAAAGGATTTACTGTTGGTAAGCGCGCCGTAGATGCGTTGCGGACTGGCATTGAAGAGGAGTTCCTGGTGGATCGCCTCCGATGAGTGTGACAGCCCGTCCGTTATTGCGACGGCTACATTGCTGGAATTTGACGCCGCCAGCCCGCGGGCAGCCGCGGTGAGCGCGAGCGGCAGCGCGGCCATATGGATGGCGAGCGAGCGGCGCGTGAAGTGATTTGAATGCACGGTGAGCGCTCCCTGTTGAATCGAGTCGATGGCGTTATTAGACCTGAAGGTCTTGCAAAATATCTACATTGAGGAAATAGTGGATCGGCGGCCAACAAAAAAACGGGCATCCCCATGACTGCCATTCGACCACTCATTTCCGTTCGCGCTGCCCTTTGTGTCGTTACACTGGTCGTTGGAACGGCTGTGCACCAGGCTGCCCCGGCGGCCGACGCGCCATCAGCGGAAAACGCGCCGTCACCGGACAACGCCTACCTCGATGGCCTTCGGGGAGACTGGGACATGATGGGGACGCTGCTCGGAAAGCCGGTGAAATACCACGCCCGAGGGGAACGGGTACTGCAGGGCGGATTTCTGCGCTTGCATTTGACCGATTTGGGAGCCGCACCGGCCTACGAGGCAGAAATATTCTTAGGATTCGATGCCCGTGCGGGCGACTACATTGTTCATTGGCTGGATCGCTTCGGCGCCGCCGGGTCCCGGGTGGTTGCGACCGGAAAGCGTGTCGGTGAAACGCTGGTGGTCCAATTTCCCTACGCCGAGGGGGCATTTAGAAATACCTATAAGTTCGATCCGAAATCCCACAGCTGGTCGCTGCTCATCGAATCGCAGTCGGCCGGCGGAGCCTGGTCAAACTTCGCAACCTATACGCTGGTGCATTCAAAACAATGAAACCGGCATCCATCCTGGACGTGATATTCGCGCGGCGCGTCAGTGTCCGCATCTACGGTTTAGCGGCAGTCGCGCTCGGGTTGGTCGGGCTGGTCTGGGGAGACTTTGCGGCAGTTTGGCAGCCGGTTCCAAAAGGCCTTCCCGGACGAACCGCGTTGGCGTACGCCGTCGCGGCGGCCTTGTCGATGACAGGCCTGGCAATCCAATGGCGGCCCAGCGCCGGACTCGGCGCTTTGGCACTCACCGCGCTCTACGCGCTGGGGGTGATATTCCTTCACGTGCCGCGTGTGATTGCGCACCCATCCGTGTTCGTCTCCTGGTCGGGGGCCGCAGAGCAGTTGGCGATCGTGGCAGGAGGATTGGTGGCCTACGCTTACTGCACTCAACTCGGAGCAGTCAATCCAGAGCGTCTGTCCAAGATTGGCCGCCTTCTCTTTGGCGCATGCCTGATTGTCTTTGGCCTGGCCCACTTATTTTATCTTGCTCCCACGGCCGAACTGGTTCCCAAGTGGCTCCCGCCGGGACAAACATTCTGGGCCTACGCCACAGCGGCCGGACACTTTGCGGCCGGGATCGCGGTTCTCTCCGGCATCCTCGCGCGCACGGCGGCCATGTTGTTGACGGCGATGTTCGTCGTGTTCGGCATCCTGGTGCATGCGCCCACGCTCTTCATCGATCCTCATAACCACTTCAACTGGGCGGCGAATGCGATCAACTTCGCCTTGATCGGATCTGCCTGGGTTATCGCGGCCTCGATCGCGGACGGGAAATCAAAGCCCTGACGTTCCTTGCCGGCACTTGCGCAAAGTACGGGACGGCGTGTACTTTGTACTGCAAAGTACCACGGCCTTAAAGCCCCGGGACAGGACCAGCATGCGCGATGTATCTGCAAGAGCAATGACCTCCTACGCGAACCGGTTGTCGGCGGTGTGGCTGCTGTTGGCGCTGGCATCGAATCATGCGCATGCCGGATTCGATCATGAATTGCCGCTCGATCAAAACGGCATCTGGGGGCGCCAATATCAGACGGGACTCCAGAACGGGGTGATCGCCCTCGAATTGGCGGGCAGTTTGTGGTTTGGAAACGATAACGAGCTGGGGCACACCTTCTGGCAAACGATCGATGCATCGGTGATCTCGGGAATCGGCGCGACGGCATTGAAGTACGCGTTCAGCCGCGCCCGCCCCTCCCAAGGTAACAATCCCAATGCATGGTTTCAGGGCGGCGGCCATCAGAGTTTCCCAAGCGGCGAGGTCACCCTGCAGGCCAGCTTCGTGACGCCTTTCATCGCAAACTACGGCCGCCAAGACCCGTGGATTTGGGCGCTCGAAGCCCTGCCGGTGTATGACGCCTTTGCGCGGTTGAAAAGTCAGGCGCATTGGCAGACTGACGTCATTGCCGGCTGGGCGTTGGGGACGGGTGTGGGATACTGGAGCAGCACCCGCGCGATACCCCTGTCCGTGCAGATCTTGCCAAAGGGATTATCGGTGGGTTTTTCCAAGCGGTTTTAGCGCGCCGCCAATAAGGGGGCGGATTTGTTGTACAGCACAGGAGCAGTTATTTAATGGTCACCGAACCTATAGATTCGCCGCACCCGCTCCCCATGGAGCGCTACCGTTCCGGCGCCATCGCATTTCACTGGACAATGTTCGCGCTCGTGGTCGTAGTTGGCGTCTTGGGGCTGCTGCACGACTCCTGGCCAAAGCAAACTCAGGCATTTTGGATCAATATTCATGCGCTGATCGGGATCTTGCTGTGGTTGCTGCTCATCGCGCGGTTTGGCTATCGTCTTCGCCATTCTCCTCCCGCGCTGCCGGCGGATGTCGGTGCATTCTCTCGCCGCTTTTCAAACCCGGTGCACCTGGCGCTTTACGGGCTGATGTTCATCATCCCCATCATCGGCTTCGTGACCTTCATTTACCATGGCCGCGTTTTTCAGCTCGGTCTTTTTGATCTCAATTTCGGGATTAAGAAGAACCGGGCGATATACGGGCCCACCGAGGATATTCACGGGTATCTCGCGTACGCGCTCTTCGCGCTCGCGGGGCTGCATGCGATTGCCGCGCTGTGGCACCATTTTGTCCGGCGCGACGGTGTCCTCAAGCGAATATGGCCCGCTTGAGTTTCGGTGCTATGCTTTTCACATGCATCCACTTCTGCGGTTCCTGCTCATATCGGTTATTTTCACCGTGGGCTCCATGACGTCACCCGTCAGCGCGGCGCCCGGCGCCTATTTCGATTCATCGGGCCGTGACGACGTCCTCTCGGGCGGCGTCAAGATGATCAAGATCCAAACACCCAAAGGCGCTTTCCGCGTCTGGACCAAGCGCGTCGGCAACAATCCGGCCATCAAGGTTCTGCTGCTGCACGGTGGGCCCGGCGCAACTCATGAGTATTTCGAGGCCTTCGACAGCTACTTTCCCAACGCCGGTATCGAGTACTACTACTACGATCAACTGGGATCTGCGTACAGCGACCAACCGGACGAGCCGGCGCTCTGGGACCTGCCGCGCTTCGTCGAAGAAGTTGAGCAGGTGCGCAAAGCGCTCAAGCTCGACAAGAGCAACTTTTATCTTTACGGCCAATCCTGGGGCGGCATCCTGGCGCTGGAGTACGCGCTCAAGTACCAGCAGAACCTCAAGGCACTCGTGATTTCAAACATGGTCGCCAGCATTCCGGCGTACAACCGCTATGCGGCCAGCGTACTGATGCCGGCTATGGATCAGAAGGCGCTCGCCGAAATCAAAGACCTGGAAGCGAAGGGTAAATATGACGACCCGCGCTATGAGGAACTGTTGATGGCGCATTTCTACGTCGATCACATCTTGCGCATGCCGCAGGATCAGTGGCCCGACCCCGTGTTGCGCGCCTTCAACAAGATCAACAAAAAGATCTACGTTCCCATGCAGGGCCCCAGCGAAATGGGTGCCAGCGGAAAACTCGTGGATTGGGATCGGACGGCGGACCTGCCCAAGATCACCGTGCCCACGCTTGCCATCGGTGCGCACTACGACACGATGGAGCCTGCGCAGATGGAGAAAATCGCGAAGTCGGTCAGAAAGGGACGCTATTTGTACTGTCCGAAGGGCAGCCACCTGGCCATTTACGACGATCAGCAGGTTTACATGGCCGGCCTGACCCAGTTCATTCTCGATGTCAACGCGGGCCGCTTCTAAGTAATCCCAAGGCTGCCCTATTGCCGGCGACCCCATGACTCGTCCACACGCATGCCGGGTTCTCGTCGTTCTGCCGCAGCGCGACTTCGATCCGAGCGAAGCGGCCGTCACCTGGAAAATCCTCACCGACGAGGGGCATCGAGTCGACTTTGCGACCCCTGAGGCGCGGCCGGCAAGCGCCGATCCGTTGATGCTCGCCGGTGAGGGCTTGGATCTATGGGGTCGAATTCCGGTGCTGCGGAAGATCAAACTCCTCGGGCTGCTGCTGCGCGCCAATGCCGATGCGCGGCGCGCCTATGCGCAGATGCAGGAGAACGCGGCCTTTCTTCACCCGGCGGCTTATTTGAACTTGGCGGTGGCCGATTACGACGCTCTGGTGCTGCCGGGCGGGCATTGGGCGCGCGGCATGCGTCAGTACCTCGAGGATCCTTTCCTGCAGCGATTCGTTGCCGATTTTTTTGATGCCGACAAGCCGGTTGCCGCCATCTGCCATGGCGTCGTGCTCGCGGCGCGGAGCATATCGGTCCGCACCGGAAAGTCGGTGCTCTCCGGCCGAAAAACCACGGCGCTGACCTGGACACTGGAGAAAGCCGCATGGTCCAGCATGAAATTCTTTGGGCGAGTCTGGAATCCCGGCTACTATCGGACATACATGGAATCGAGCTCGGAACCGGCCGGCTACCGCAGCGTTCAGGCCGAGGTCACTCGCGCGCTGGCATCGCCCGCGGATTTCTGCGACGTTCCAGAAGATGCCGCCGATCATTTCAGAAAGACGAGCGGCCTGTTCCGAGACAGCAGCCTTGATGATCGTCCCGCCTGGGTCGTTCGCGACGGCCGCTACGTATCGGCGCGCTGGCCAGGGGATGTGCACAGTTTTGCGGCCGCATTCGCCGCCGTCCTGGCCGAGAGTGGATGCGCGCATTCAGCCACCGGATAGCCTTAAAGGCCAACGCCATGAAACAAACCGCGATCTTTGCCCCCTTCTTCTCAGTGATGCTCCTGACGCTCATCGTTTGGTTTTACATGTATGCCAAGCGCATACCGTTCCTTCAGAAGAGCAAGACAAACCTAAACCGCCTGACACCGGCGGAGCTTGCGCGGATCTCACCGCCGACCGTGGCCAACCCATCGGACAATCTCAAAAATCTCCTCGAGCTTCCGACGCTTTTCTATGGTGTCGTTCTGTACCTCTTCGTCACCACCGGCGTCGACCGCGGCTATTGGGTTGCCGCCTGGATTTTCGCGGTCTTTCGCGTCGCCCACAGCGCTGTGCATTGCACCGTCAATATCGTCATTGTTAGATTCTGGCTCTATTGCATCTCCACCCTGGCGCTGTGGTTCATGCTCGTTCGCGCCGCGATAGGCGCTTTTGGCGCGGGTTGATACAGTGGATTCATGGCGGACCGGCGGCGCGCGAACTCAGTGCCAGAAAGCTCCCGCAGCACCCGGGAACACCACCGGGCTTTCAAATCCGTCCGCGGACAGGCTGGACACGCCGAAGGCGAAATCGTCGATTGCCAC
>Ga0210387_10002705_pt1 | contig 13599 bp, 16 predicted proteins | sample IncBWC7OmetaG_FD_160108 | JGI IMG/M metagenome (GOLD analysis project Ga0210387, IMG submission 160108) | Forest soil microbial communities from Barre Woods Harvard Forest LTER site, Petersham, Massachusetts, United States - Inc-BW-C-7-O ...
CACTTCTTGGAAGTCCCTACGTAGTCCACGAACTACGATTCCCCTCCGATCCACAAACTGGCGACTTTACATCTCTTCCTCTCCATGCTTCAGAGTCGCCAGCCGGTCGAAACATTCCCCAATTTAATGGGGTCTGGCTAGACGTATTCAATGACCAGATGATCTCGGTATCAGCAGCCCCAATTTTGCACTCAGTGCCATGTGTTGGCTTCGTGGTAACGGAGGCGCCGGTCCCTGGCAAAATGGACCCCAAGAAATACATCCCTGATATCAAGCGAACAAAGACACCTATGTCTGTGATGAGCCGTCTACAGCAAGGCGAAAGTGTAGAACTTTCGGATGGAACAGTGTTTCATGGTCCCTCTCGTAGGAATGGACGTAAGATCGTCGTGTTAGGGGACACTTACGATCCTTCGCCTATCGCCGCTTTAGCCGCAGATGCAGATTTGCTGATTCACGAGGCAACAAACGCCTATTTACCCGATATCGATGAGAACACTAAGGAGACTGACACATTCGAGACGGTCGAAGAACGGACCAAATCGAGAGGTCATTCCACGCCCCAAATGGCTGGATTGTTCGCAAAGAGGGTTGGGGCGCGTAAGGTGGCGCTGAATCACTTCTCAGCTCGGTACCCAGGGAATGACAATGTTGATGAGGAGGCGAAAAAGATTATGGGAGCCATTGCAAATTTAGCTGCGAAAGAGTTCGGGAGTGAGGTTCTTTGTGCGCGAGATCTTTTGAGTTTTGATGTAGGGTTTACGGCCTAGATGTGGTGTAGAATACATGGGTTGAAACAAAGCTAAGAACTGGCTGAAAACGAGTTTGTTCAATCATCTGGAGGGTCCGACAATGCACTGCTCGAGTCACTAGCCTCGCCCTCCTCCAACTCTTCCCTCATCTTCTTCTTCCCTTTGGCGTTTTTCGGATCCTCTTCAACTTCGCCCATCTCTATGTCATCCTTGACCAGCTTTTCGGATGTCAACAACCCCGGTGCAGACTCAGATGATCCTCTGTCCTCTTCCCCCTCCTCCTTCTCCTCTGCTTGCCCAGCTTGCCCAGTACCCGAGGTCACAGTGCCATCCACAACATCAACATTATCATCAGGAGCAGGTGACATCCTGGGCGATGCTACAAGCGAGGCTGCGATATCCCTATCCTTCCCCATGAACCGCAACAATCCCAAGTCAGAAATAATACCATCCAGCGCACTTTTTTGCCCTTGTATCGTTCGGTTCTGTGTCTCGTGTTCCGTGCATATGGCTGCCATGTCGTTTTCTAGCGCCTGAATGGACCTGGAGATATGTTCGTTAATTCGCTGTCAGAACTAGATCCCTTGAAATGATATTGCCCCAAGTCACCTGAATGACACGTACAACTTCTGAGAACGAAGAAGAGGACGACTCACTGTTCCAATTCTTCTCTGCTTGGTAGGGTGTTAACCTTTTCTGCAACCAGATCATACTCGATTTTTCTCCGCCGTATCATTTGAGCATGTTCCAATGCTGTCTTCAATTGCTCGATCTGTCCCCTTAATGTCCCGTGTTCATCCTCTGCGTACCACAAGACAAAAATGCTGAGATCAACACTATGAGCCGAAGTCAAACAAAGCAATCTAATCACCAATTCTCTGTCTCTCCCTCTGATACTCCTCAACCTGCCGAGCTTCCGCCTCGCATATCATTGCGCTCTTCTTCAACAATAGCTGAAATGACGCTAACTCAACTAAGAAAGCCTCCCGGGCGTCTTCTATAGAGCTATCGCCCGCACCACCAGAGGGCACAACAGGTGGAACCACCGGAATGTGAGCAAGAGCTGTGTAATTGTGGAACTTTTTCATAACACGCCGCAAAGGTCGTTCATCGTTCGTTATGCGGGCAAGGATGATTTGGTCTGCAAGAACTTGCTTTTAGTACTGTTGTCGTTGTGGGAGGTATTCACCGAGATAGAATATACCTTCTTCTTCAACTGTCAAAGGTGGTACTACAATCGATTGTGGTTGTGCAGCGGCGGGCACTGGGTCTTGCGGCGAGGTTGACGAAACCGCCATTCTGGTGGCTGCTGGTATGTATGCAGGTATCTGTGGATCCCGCGACTTGAATTGGTTCTGTTTCTAGTCAGTTTTGACTTTCGAAAAAGTAAAATTTAAAGAGATCTCAGGCTGATCGAAAGCTATGAAACATTTCCTAATTTGGCCGAGCCATTGCCATAAATAATTACCAATAAATCATAGGTATTTGGATAACTCAGTCATCTAGCCCCACTCGTCTGGAACAAATGGGGTAACAAGCTCGTAAGTATCTTCATTTCTCCCCCTTGGCTTCTTGCTGCTTTTACTGCTCTTGTTTGTGCGACCCATCACCCTTTTCAACAATCCACCAACCATACCTTTTTCAGCAGCGTCTGGCTCGTCATCCTCGTAAGTACAAGGATAGCACATATCTATCATCCTTGCCAACCTTCGTATACCACTTGAACTGTCGTATGTGTATCGCCGGGATTCTTCCAGTGCGGCCTGAAGGTACATGGCCATGTTCGGGAAGGAGATGGGCAGTGCTGGGTATGGCGTAGATTCGGTTGATGGGATAGTATATACTTTGGACAGAGGTGAGTCCGCTCCGTTGCGAAGTATAGCCGGGAGACCTGAGAGTGTGTATGACCACGGTAATACGTTCACATCGCTATTGGTGTACTTCTGAGCACCAGGCATAGATGCTGGAACAGGGTGATCAATTGTGAACCAGAGAATGGTGCGCCAATCCGGGGATGCATGGTGTGGCTAGTCCACGTTGTAAATATCATTGATCCCGAATATAATGACCAACAAACCCACCTTCACGAACTGAATCACGGTCCGCAGTTGCGGGTCGGACTTTACTACAGCCAGGGCCTCCACAGTCGGCTCGATCCTCGTTCCACTCAGCCTGGCCATCAGCTTGAGGAGGTGTCGCCAACTTGGCGCTTGCAGATGGAGAGGAGGACACCGACCATAAGGAAGAGATATGATATTGGGCAGTGCACCTTGCATCGGAGTCAGTTGGATCGATATAGATGGAGCCGCGAAACCAAGTGCTGTAATATTATTATGGTAAATAAAGAAACTAAGAACAAAGGATCTTGTAAACGCTTACAAACGCCCCGGAGAAGATTTCCATCGATAAACTGGTTTGGACTAGCGGGAGTAGGGGAGGGCGTCTCATTCCCATTTGCTTCCCCGAGGTTTGATAGGGAAACTGATGAAACTGTGGCTGGTGGCCGGAGACTATCCGTGGGTTTTAGGTAACCTCTCTCGGGGTGGAGATACGGGGATTCAACGCTCGTAGGTCCTGTTAGTGGGGAATCATTGCTGGAAGGGATTTGCGCCGAGGGGCCTGGACGTCCGGGAAAGGACTGACTGTCAGAAGATCCGGGATATGAAGCAGAGGACCTGGAAGAATTAGGTTCCGCCGGCAATGCGATGTTTGCGGTCGATGGTGTGGCAGCCTGACTCGTGTTTGGCGGGTTTGCTGAGTTGGAAATTGCATCCCCGTAGCGTGAAAGATCTAAGAGTTGGGACGTGGAGGTGGAAGGAGAGGTGGAAACAGAACCAGAGACAGAAACTATTGTTTGAGCCTCATCGGTACTCGTTGTCTCTTCAGCAGCCAATCTGCGTGCGTATTCCTCGTCTGAAATCCGCACAGTGCTGCCTGGGGCCGGAGAGGACGAGTTGCTCTCATGTGAAGCAGTTCTTCGAGGTGAGTACTGTGGCAGATCAGATGGCTCGGCTGGCGGAATTGAGCTTTCGGAACGTGCGTCATCGGCCTGGGATAACACCGTGGACTCTGGATATGGTCCTCCCTCTTCCTCAGCAGCCAATCTGCGTGCATATTCCTCGTCTGAAATCCGCACAGTGCTGGCTGAGGGCGGAGAGGACGAGTTGCTCTCATGTGAAGCAGTTCTTCGAAGTGAGTACTGTGGCAGATCAGATGGCTCGGCTGGCGAAATGGAGCTTTCGGAACGTGTGTCGTCGGCCTTGGATAACACCGTGGATCCTCCTCCCTCTTCCTCAGCAGCCAATCTACGGGCATATGCCTCATCGTCGGATATCAGGACAGCGTTCCTTGGTGCAACAGGCACGGACAAGTTGTCGAGCTGCGTACTGTTTCTACGTGCTGAGTACTGCGGAAGTTCTTCCGGTTCGTTTGCTGAAGCAGAGCTTCCCGCTCGAGCCTCGATGCCTTTAGGCGACGGATCGCTCACAGTGAATGGCTGTTGTTCGTCGTCGTCCTCTGCTGCCAGTCTACGGGCGAATGCCTCGTCGTCTGACATTTGGGAGGCTACTATTGTCGGCGTTCGCCAACTATCATTCCGCCTGATGTCTGCTATACTAGCTAATGATGATGTAGAAGGCAAAGAATTGGACTGAGGATGTAAGGATCCAGAAGTGGAAGCCGATGCAGTGGCATCTTTCGAGGACCCTGCCTGGACGCTGGACCAATGTGGGATTCCCTGGACTGACGCAGATATATAAGAATTTACCGGATTACCTGCTGAGATCATAGATTCCTCCAATGCTCTGGCCAGATCTTCCTCCTCCTGACTTGAAAGTTTATCTACATCTTTCCCTTTACCAGATTCGGACTGAGATAGAGCGAGGGCGACAGCCATTTCGTCTCCATTTTCTTCGGGCATTTGGGGTGAAAAAGATGTCGTAGATTGAGGAGGTGACTGGGGACTCAAAGGGATCTTGGGGGGTAGTTTCGGAAGTACAGGCGAATGGGAGATCGGAGACGGTTTTGGTGGAATTGGGGGAGATGTCAAGGATCGATGAAGATGAGGCACCTGGGGAGAAAAAGGCGGGGAATGAGGCACAGGAGGTGGTCGGAGTGAATAAGTATGGTGCAGATGGGGATGTGGGCGAGGAGGCACATGAGGTGGCGGGGAGGAGCCCGGCGGGCCATCGAAACTGTGGCCAATATTCATTTGTGGGGTTTGGTTGGCAAAGAAGAGGTCGGATCCATGGATTGTTGAAGGCAAATATTGTGACACGAAGCTTGCAGGCGGTAAACTGGGTGGTGGAGGGTGGCTCCCAGCTGGGGCTGTGGAGGCGCGAAGTCGTCTTGGATCCATTCCGTTCGGAAATTGGTCCCTGTTGGGTTGGAGAGCGTTGTCCCATGAGCCTGTAAACGGAGGAAAATTAGACGGCGAAACAACACAACTTGGAGATGTTAGGCGCCGGAGCAAGAACGGGAAAAGAATCTCGCAGATAACCAGTGCCGTGTAATTATACAAATTAAGGGATGGACGCACTGGATGGGTAGTTGTAGGAATGCATGGGACAGCAAGAGCCGGGTCCAAAGTCAGCGTATAAATGTACAGAGGTTTTGACTACCGTTAATCGATCAAAGTGTACTTACTACTTCAAGTTATATATCATATGATCACGCTGACAACTCATGATCATATGCATCAAGAATGCAGATTGTCTTAGCTTTTTGTTCGATGCCAATATTAATTGGCCAATGAGGCTCGTGTTGCTTGTTGAAACAGTATATCTAGTACAATGCAAGGTGTCGGGGCAATGCTGGAGTAGAGGTAATATGTATGCTGGGATGGAATGCTTGCGGAATGTATATCAAAGCAACGGAAATGAATGGGCATGGGGCAATTGCAAACGAAATCGAAGAGCAAAAAACGCCGGATTCGAACATAAGGAAGGGAATCGTGGATCAAAGAATATGAGAGGCAGTTAACTTCGTGGTACCAGGTCCACCCTGCAAGGTGGAGGTTTTGAAGCCAAGTTGACGCATGACAGCTATGAGCGAAGTTAGTCATCCCAATGCATACCAATGCAATGCGAAAACCAGAGACATACCCAAAAGATCAGCCTTCTGCAGGGGTTTCGAGAGTGATGCAGTAAAAACATTGCTCGCTTCATTTGGGTCGGTGCCGCTATAGGCACTGACAGCGATGATGGGAGTATTGGTATTTTTGCTATTGGTGCTTTTGATGTATCGTGCTGCACCTTCACCGTCAACTGCATGCAAAGTTGTCAATTGATGGACGCATTGTAAAGTACGGTACTCACGAACTGGCATCTGGAGGTCCATCAAGATACAATCGAATTCTGAGAAAGTCGGAGTATGAGTAGGCGAAGAAAGAATATCGTTGAACCACTGACTGATGTCACCCATTGCAACACTGATGGCTTCGGAACCATCCGCCACAACTACACACCGACAGCCCAGTCGAATGAGCAATGTCTCGATTATCTTGGCGGTGATAGGGTTATCTTCAGCAAGTAAACACGTAACTGCACGATCACTAGGATCCGGCCCTTTCCTCAGATCGATAGAATTGACGGAAGACGGCGGTGTGTAGAATTCGTGGTGACCAGAACCGTGCCCCACTGAGGAATTCCAGGCCTCGGAGCCAGAGCCATCGCCTCCGCTTGACACCGATGCCGTACGCAGCCGACTAGGCATAGAATTCCGGCGCTCTATCCCTTCCAGATGATTCAGTTTGAAGCGCTCCACAGCACCGTATTCTGATGGCTTGCGGGAATGGCCCGCGCTACCAGGGGTTGAAGGTGGCACGCTGGAACGTGAGGGCGACGACGCCATGGAGGACGCAGAGGTGGACGGCGAAGGTGGATTTGTGGACATGGTTTTGGTGTCCATCGTCGTTACTACGCTGGGAGGCTTCTTGTGTCGTTGAGAAATGCTGTGTTTCCTTGAGTGAAAGCCAATCGGTTCAGCGAGAGCGTTCGGGAGGGGAGCCAGCTGGTCAGTTTTGAGCTTACGAATGACGTCATCATTAGCTTGCTTCAGTACGGGTAAGTTCTTAAAGCTGAAGGAGCCAAAGTCGTCGCCAGGAGAGGTAGTAGGATCGTGGTTATTCGTAATTGCAACGGGTAGAGAGGGAGGGGGCATAGAAGTATCTGCAACAGGGCTATCTGAAGCAGACCCACTCGCAATGGCTACGTGATCGTCATCATGGAACAGCTGAGGAATCGCTCCACGAGGGTCGAAGTAGTCGGTCGATTCAGGATCTGTAACTTGCGGAATGAATGCAGCCTCCGTTGTCGTAACCTTGTCCCATTCAATGCCCTCAAAGAATGGATGTGCCTTGATCTCCTCTGAGCCATTGGCTCCCAGACGCTGACTAGGATCAAGCGTCATTAAACGGGCCATGAAGTCCCGTGCTTCGTTAGAGAAGTCGACCCAGTCGTCATGCCATTCAATGTTTCCCGATAGAATGTTTTCAAATACCTTCTCCGGTGTCTCGGCATGGAAAGGGGGCATACCATAAAGGAACTCGTATGTGATAACACCCAATGCCCACTATAGCTTGAAGAGTCAGCCAAAACTAAATCGTAACAATAGATAATAATAGACGGACCCAGTCAACTGCAGCATCGTCACCTCGAAGGCCAAGGATAGTTTCAGGAGCAAGGTAATCAGGCGTGCCAACGAATTTCTGCTCCCCAGGCGGAGTACTGCCACCACCTGGATTTGAATTTGAGTGAGAACGAAGATCGTTCGTCAACTCGGTTGCAAAGGACTGCAGAGGGCTGTCGGAAGTCTTGCCCCCTCGTCGCGGGGGGTATAGTGACTCCGAGCCGCTTGATTCACTAACGTCATCTGTGGGAGGCAGATGAGGCGAATTTCCCGGGCGAGGAATCGAATGTGTTCGCTGGTTAAAATACGAACCTCCAGCATTAACGTCGGCATAAATTAGGGGAGACGACAAGTAAGCAGAATCCATCGATGGCGGTCGGGATCGGGCGTTGTATCGTGTGTAGGGCTGTGCCATCTGGCTCTCACGCGTTTGACGACCAAGCAGACCAATTCTACTCAGTCCAAAGTCAGTAAGTTTCAAGTGGCCGTGCTGATCTATAAGGAGATTATCAGGTTTCAAGTCTCTAAAAGAGAGAAACCATATTAATGTCGCTGAGTCTATGCGTCACATGAGAATGCATACCGATGAACAACACCACGTTGGTGCAGATACTCCAAGCCGAGGACAACTTCTGCAATATAATTTTTCGTCCATTCTTCAGGTAACGAACCCAACGACTTGATGAGTGCTGCACAGTCACCACCATTAAGATACTCCATGACCAGATACAAATTTTCTTTGCTCTGGAATGTGAAATAGAGCTTGGCGACGAAAGGAGACTCAGCCTGTTTCATGAGAATCATGCGCTCAGCTTTGACATTCGTGATCTGATTCTTCGCAATCATATCAGCCTTCTTCAGCACCTTGATGGCGTAGTAATCGCCGGTAACTTTCTTCTTGGCCAGGAAGACGGAACCAAACGCGCCCTTGCTGATCGGCTTAATGATGTCAAAATCCTTAATGGACGTTGGTGTAGTCCGCGACAAAGGTGTAGCGGAGGGCTGTCGGGGAGATAGGGGTCCCGAAGGGCTGAATGCGGGGTTGGCAGTCGAATTCCGCCGAAGACTGCTTTTAATAGATACCTCGCGCGTCAGAGTAGGTGGATCTCGGGCTGTGACTAGCGGCGACATGGGTGGGGTGACTATGAACTTGGGTTCAAGGAAGCTCTGGACAGACTTACGATTCTTGATTGTCGACGGACTCGGATCCTCATCGAGGTTCATGGGTGGAGGGGCATCTTCTGGCGAGGAGGAGGCTACGATTGGGGCAGCAAGCGCGAGAGGAGACGAGACAGACGAAGGAGTCGACGAGCGTGTATGTAGTGACTGGCGACTGTAGGCAGGGACCGTAGAGGAAATGGGGACAGAGGAGTTCGGGCGGCTAACAGGAGGTGTGATATAAGGAATTGGAGATGAAGACGCCATAGGGGTGGGGTCTGATGAGGGAGTCTCGCCATCAAAGGCGTACTCAGAAGTCGTGCTGGATTGGTCGTTGTCCTCATCGTCACCTCCCTCGTTGGCATCGTCGTTGTCGTCGCTCCCATTGCTGCCATCGGATTCAGACACGGTAGCTAATGCCTGCCCAACCTTTTCTTCCCATTCATGCCAGATCTTTTCCGAATACCGGATAGTGTTCTGCATGCGGACGACGTTATCTATCTTCTGACGCATAACCCGCTCGGCATCCTGCACGAGCTGCCCCAGAGCTGCATCCTCAGTCGCGGGCTTACACCAGTTGCGGATTTGCGACATCTTCCGCTCAGATCCAGGAGAAAGTAGCCGTTGACGCTCAATCGGCTCCTTCGCTTCCTCGTCCTTGAGAGCGGGATTAGAAACCTCCGAAGCCACCTGCAGGATATCCTCGAGTTGGTCCAAAAGTCGTCGCTGCATCTTTTTCACACCCACCCGCTGCATCTTGTTCGCGCGGAACAGTTGCAGTGGCGAAGATATAATAGGGGAAGTCGATGGTGAGAAAATGGGCATCCCGCGGTATTCAGGAACAGCAACGGGAGACGACCGATCGACGGCAGTACACAGTTCACGGATAGTATTGCGCAACTCCGAAATCGATTCATTGCACTCTGCAATTTCGGCCTCTAGGCGATGCACCTCCACACACGTTTCGCTGTGTTTTTCAAAGTACCACTGCGGGATTTGGCATTCACATATCCGACACAGAATGGGGTCAGTACTGATGGGTTGGCTGAATGGAGTGGTGGGTTCGTAATTTCGATCCGCAAAACTTGCATCCGCCGTTGCATAAGGCTCGTCGACAGCATCCGTTGCAGGTAAATCGTTCTCGTATCGAGCTGTGGTGAGGGGTTTGATGACCCACATCGTGTGGGACGGTTCTCCGTCTTCACGGTCGATCATTAACATCCCTTTGCCTTCCATGTGCTGATAGAGCGTTCCGGGTGACACATCACGTTCATCATCCGGCTCAACCTGGAGCTTGAACCTAACTTCAACGGTGTGAGAGTCGTCCTCCTGAAGACGCTGCGTGGCTTCCTCGAATACTCCCCGATCACCAGAGTCGAGTAGGCGTGAAATTCGAGTCCCAGCTAGCAACTCGGGATCCGAACTGTCCAAATACCAATTCAGTTATAGAGAAAGAGAGAAACAATGAAAAACCCACCCTACAACGATTTTCCAGGCGTAATTAATCCAAATAAAATGATCACCGTCGAGGCTCAACTCGATAACAATGTTTTGATTCTGTGCTGTCTCAGCTTGGAGGCGCAAACGCTCCGTCGCCAACACGCGTGCGGACTCTGTGTTGTCGGGTTTGGAAGTTGCTCGGGAGTGCATCTCTGGTGGCGTCTCCCGAGGCGTACCCGATAGCGATAGATCCTTGGTGTTCTCATCTCTCGATTTTCTGTTGTGGGTTATAGGCCTTGCTAGCCTGAGCTTGTTTACATCGCCTGGATCGAGCTTGAAGCTCTCGATGTCTGTCTCTTGTCGTTTGACCGTCGATGTTGTGGCGGTAACGTGCTCGTCAGCGGGTTTAGTAACAAAGGTCAACGGCTCGTCCTGTTCATCGTCATTGTCGTCGAAATTCCAGAATTGCTTTTCGGCTTCCCACCACTCCACCACACGACTGAGACTGGCGACTGCCAGGAGGACTTGGACATACCAATTCCTCCCATGCCAGTCAGGATGTTCATCCCAAGCCTTACCGATGTTTTGGACCCTCTGGACGAGAGATTCACACACTTTGGGCTGGGCGGTAAGTTGTGTGATAGACATATCGGTGATATCCGTTGCAACACCGATGATATCGTATAGAGCGCTCATAATTGGATCAACAGGGTCATCAACGAGGATTCGAGAAGAGCGACGATTGGAGGTGGTCAAACCAGGGTTGATGTATTCAGAAAAACTTGCATGCATGCTGGAAGGTGGTAGTGGGGACCGAGATCGGGATGTGGAGCGAGAGCTTTGACCAGAATGAGTGGGACGAGTAGGAATATGTATAGTACGCGAGAGCCTCCGAGATGATGCGCCTTGTGTCCCCCACGAAGTGGGAACGGGGTTCTGTTTGCGGGTAATAGGAGCATCCGGTAGCATGATAGTCGATGTGGCTGGGCTGGGAATGATAGAACTGGATGAAACTGAGGTGCTGAGGGGTTTGTCCCACGGCAGGGTATGTTGTCTGCGTAATGAAGCGGGGCTCAACGACAAGGAGGAAGAGGATGCTGCAAGAAGGCCGGGAGATGAAGACCAATGGGTCAGAGTGGGACCAGTATTGTGATTGTCTTCGTCTAGGTACGCACTTTGACGGCTGTGGCTTCTGTATTCGACTTCCGCCTCGTAGCCACCGTCGGAGCTTGACTCGTCAACCTGCAATGCAGAGCGCAACTCTGCAGGCTGAAAGATAAAGGCATCACGGAGATGGTCAAGATCTCCCGCCTGCGAATCACGGTCTCTCTCGCGGTCCCGTTCACGGTCACGAAGCTCGCGCTCCGTCTCATGATCGCCATCCCTAAGTCTCTCCTCGAAGAATGCAGTGATATTGTTGGTGACACGCTGCAGTTCCTTGTCGCACTCTGCCTTTGCAGCTTTGAGACGGCGGGTTACGTGGCGCCTGACAAAAGGCATAGAAACCGTATTTGAACCAGAGTCATGACTGGTCTTGTTACCGCGATAGGTTTGAGAAGCGATCGGTGATAAGACAGTTTCTGGAGAAAAGACAAGAGGGCTTGGAGGTTGTCGGCGCTGGAGACCAGTGTCCGACATGGAAGTGCCGGGGTTATGAGAACGGTGTAGCAATGATTAGTACCTGCTTGGTCGTAGAGTCCGAGTAGCCACAAACGGCAGATATGCGATGGAGAGACAGAGTGGACAGTATATTGGGATATAAGATAGGGAGGAGAGTAAGAAGACTTTGTTTGAGATCAACACAACATGGATACGAAGAACGGCAAGATAACAGGATGGGAGAGAGCACCGATGATACTGGGGCAAGTGCCAAGGGCGGCCAAAACTGCTTATGAATTAGTTGCGAACCTTCCTAAAGGTTCCTCAGGGTCTCAGATTTCGAGCGACAGTATCGCGTGCAAGCCTACTTGGCGTCTACACCCTTGACGATTTCCCTCACTGCTGTTGGTAGCATTTCTTTGCGCTTCCATGGTCACTTGCGATTGCACCAGCTCTCCAAGACAACTGCTGAAGAAATAGTATTTGGGTCACAAGTTAGTCACAGGCTGTCACGGGGTATTCTGGGTCCCGAAGCCACAGACATCTGGACCTCGGTCATCTCCGCGTGTGAAATTGAACGGAACCCTGACTGCCGAAAAAAGACTGTTTTACATAGGCTCATCCTCCGTCCCATGTACACGTGCTCCTCCTAGGTACGTGCTCCGTTCAGCAACTCCACCCCTTCTGATCTCCCTCTCCAGGTTCGCCATTTAAAATCACACGCACCGTCACGCTCTCGTGCCGGATCATGTTGAGCATTTTTCACAAGACTGCTCGCCAACCTTGCCTATTACCTCGAGCGTTGTCTACAACATACCCCCTCTCTAAGTCAAAGAACCCGGAGAGCTTCGCCGCCCTCGCAGACCTGTTGAATGAAGAAGCGGAAAGACAACCAACACCAAAAAAAAGAGCATCCTTTGCTGCCCCGAATGGTATTCATGCACCTCAGCGAACTAAACCTGTTCCTCATCATTTCGATTTGTCCCCCCAGTGTCACATCGTCGCGATACCAATCTCGTCTGGAAACCGTTCATGCCAGGCTACGTATGCATCTTTTCCAGCTGTCTGTACAATGTTACTTAACCGTACTGCAGTTTGTGAGACCACATGAACTCACTTACAAAGCACGCTTCAAAGCTCCCCGAATCCCCTTGAAGAGACCAGCCGTCGGCCCAGGTTCTGCAGAAGCACGATATCAGGACGTCTTCCATCAGTTTGGCATCGATCCACTCGGCCAAGCCTTAAATCCTGCTCTCCTTGCAGGATTCATGTCCGAGATGGGCAAAATCTATGGCCGCAATATGACGGGCCTCACATCCAAAAGCCAAAGAAGGGTGGGCAAAGCAATTCGGAGAGCGAAGATGATGGGTGTCATTCCAATTCTCAGCAAACCCAGTTCTCATTTACGCACATGGTTACCGAAACGAAGATGAAACGCATTTTCTTTTGAGTGTTGATACGTGTTTCTGCGTTGTGGACTGTTTGACGTGGGTACCCGACGGTACATTGTCTGCGTGTTTCCTTTTGGGCATCAACTTTTGAAGTCACCCTCGTTCCCGCCCATCCAAACATGTAAACTCAAAATTCATATCAGAACCTTGGTTCTGGACTGCCAGTATTCCTTGTGGCCCAGTTAGATTCGGCTTTTAACGTCCCCGATCACCCGATCACTGGATCTTCCACTTCCTCGCACACCACCGCTCTTGAGCAGGCACGACGTTTGTGAGAAACAACCTCGACAAGACGAGGTGACCAGGGTCTCGCACAAGAAGGAACCTCCTATTTCTGACCAGCATTGATGGAGTTTAAAATGAATATACAATACGTTATTAGCTTGAAGGCCTGAATACGACGTGGATAATCATTCACCCCTTCGGGCCGGGGTTTGAATCTGGAAGTGGTGAGCAAAGTGGGAATATTTCAATATTCAGCATTCGTTCAGGGTTTTGACATCAGCGTGTTTTGTAAATTTAGTGTGCATTATGTAATAATCGATTCAAGCGAAATGGCAGCGAACTTCACG
>Ga0210387_10002706_pt1 | contig 13596 bp, 18 predicted proteins | sample IncBWC7OmetaG_FD_160108 | JGI IMG/M metagenome (GOLD analysis project Ga0210387, IMG submission 160108) | Forest soil microbial communities from Barre Woods Harvard Forest LTER site, Petersham, Massachusetts, United States - Inc-BW-C-7-O ...
AGCTAATGCCGATCCGTCCTATCAACGATCGACCCTCAACGCGATCCCGACAACGTCCTCGCTTTTGAACAAGGCGAAGATTCCTTTGGGACTGGTGATCACGCCTTATCGATCTTTAAACGATGGCGAAGAACCGGTCCCTGTCGTCACAGATACAGTTATTGCGCGTTGCAGACGGTGCCGAACTTACATCAATCCCTACGTCCAGTTTATAGATGGTGGTAATCGGTAAGCTTTTGAGCTGTGCATCACACTAGAGGACTCAGTAATTTGTCGCTTTAGCTGGCGATGCTGCATGTGTAACATGTCAAACGAGGTCCCACAACTCTTCGACTGGGATCAAGTACGCAACCAGCCCGGAGACAGATGGGCGCGTGCAGAGCTCAATCATTCTGTCATCGAATTCGTTGCGCCCACTGAGTACATGGTTCGCCCTCCCCAGCCCGCGGTCTACGTTTTCCTGATCGATGTCAGCCATGCCGCCGTTCAGTCCGGTGAGTCTCTTCATCCATCGGCAGCCTGTATCTCATGATTTGCATTTTAGGCATGGTTGCCACTGCCACCCGCACCATCATGGAGAACCTGGACCGTATCCCGGATGAAGATGAGAGGACGAAAGTCGCGATCATCTGTTATGATGTTTCCCTCTACTTCTTCTCCATGCCTGTTCGTATCCCTTCCCTCTCTATCGTTCTTCCCTTTGACAGTGTTCTCGACCACTGACTAGCCCGGGACCGCTGAGTCCACGATGCTCGTCGTCTCGGATACCGACGACGTCTTCTTGCCCAAACCCACGGATCTCCTCGTGAACTTGGCAGAAGCCCGCTCATCGCTGGAAGCGCTCCTGGAGAGGATCAACGGTATGTTCCAGGAGAACACTATCGTTGGCAGCGCGATGGGCCCGGCCTTGCAAGCTGGTTTCAAGTTGATGGTGTGTACCGTATTCTTCATACCTTGCGGCAATCCATGACAATACCTTGAAGGCTCCCATCGGTGGCAAAATTATGGTACTCTCGTCCAGCTTGCCCAGCGTCGGTTCAGGCGCTCTTAAAAACAGGGAGGATCCCAAGGTTCTGGGTACTTCCAAGGTATGTCCCGTTCTCATTTTGGTCAGATACGTTGACTCAACTAAGGCCTCCCATAGGAGTCTGGCCTTCTGCAAGCTGCATCACCCTTCTACAAAACTTTTGCGATTGAGTGTTCGCGAGCACAGGTTTCTGTCGACATGTTCCTATTCAGTGCAGCGTATCAGGATGTTGCGAGTCTTGGTGTGTTCTACATCTTTGATAATGGTGATGTTTGTACTAACAATTACAAATAGCTTACCTGCCTCACTACACCTCGGGACAGACGTACTACTACCCCGCATTCAATGCCGCGCGATCGGAGGATGCGCTCAAGTTCGCACATGAGTTTGGGGAGGTACTGGCGATGCCTATCATGCTGGAAGCAGTCATGCGTGTGCGCGCTTCCAGGGGTGCGTTCTCCTATCTTTTCGATTCTTCCTAATGTTCACATTGCCGTGAATCGTAGGTCTACGAATGGCCTCCTTCCACGGCAACTTCTTCGTCAGATCCACTGACCTCCTTGCTATGCCCGCGGTACCCCAAGACCAGTCCTATGCAATCGAAATTCAGATCGAGGAGACAATCACGTCCCCATTCGTCGTGTTCCAGACTGCCGTGCTACATACCACTTGCTACGGTCAGTTCTCCGCACTGTCTTATGTTAACGCTTACAATATCAATATTCTGTCTAGGCGAACGCCGTATACGCGTGATCACCCTCGCCCTCCCCACCACGAGCAACCTCTCCGAAATTTTCGCTTCAGCTGACCAAATTGCCATCGTCACACTCCTTGCAAACAAAGCTGTCGAGCGATCATTGACACACAAATTGGAGGATAGCAGGGATTATGTATTCCAGAAGCTCGTGGAGGTTTTCATCACTTACAAGGCCAGCATGACCGCTGCTGGTGCCGGGGCTAGTGCACAGTTGGCAATTTCGGAGAATATGAAGATGTTGCCAGTCTTGGTGCTCGGGTTGTTGAAGAACGTCAGTGTGATTTGCTTCTTGGATGGATGATATATGTGATTAAAGGATTTTCATTTTGAATAGGTTGGTATTCGCCAAAGCGCCCAGATCCCACCCGATATCAGAGCTTATTCGCAGGCACTGTTGACATCTCTGCCTTCTCAACTACTCATCCCCTATATCTACCCAACGTTTTATTCCCTACACAACATGCCCGCTGAAGTGAGTAGTTTGTTTTTGATCTCCGCTCACGTGGTATTAATTCAATTATAATAGGCAGGGACAGTTGGCGAGCGGGGTGTCATCATGCCACCGTCGCTACCGCTCACTTCAGAGCGCCTGGAAAGGCATGGGTTATTCTTAATCGAGGACGCACAGACTATCTTCCTTTGGGTCGGCCGTGACGCTGTGCCCCGGTTGGTGATGGATGTCTTCAATCTCCCGAGCTATGAAGTTTTGCGAGGAGGCAAAGTGCGTCCTACTCACTAAAGTCTACGATGAACCGAACTGATGATCCCGTGATCTGTTGCAGACTACCTTGCCCGTACTGGATAACCCCTTCTCGCAACGAATCAACGCGGTTATCCAAAAGACCCGAGAAATGCGACGTGGCGTGTACTACCCACACTTGTACGTGGTGAAGGAGGACGGGGAGCCTCCGTTGAGGCTGTGGGCACTCAGTGCACTCATCCAGGACCGCGCGGACGTCTTGCCGAGTTATCAGCAGTTCATCTCGACGTTAAAAGAAAAGGTAAGTACATAGTTACCCTACCCCAGCCGGATGGACGGGTAGATCCGTGCATGGTGGCTCGTTGTGAATGACTGTTGTTGCGTTGCGCAGGTTAATGGTGTTGGAAGTGGGTATTGATCGGGGAATGGAAGAAGCAGAGTTCAGCCGCGGGAGTCTGGTGCTAGATTTGTGACTTGCTACAACATACCGAAGATTTAGGCTCTTATTCATTTATTTCGCTCCGCCGCTCCGGAGCTATTACTATTCAATATTCAATTTCATATGACGCAATGCGGCGGGACATCTGAGGTCACGTGATCTGCACATTATGTCCACATGCCGGCCCGCGTGTGCCGAGCATCTAGTTCGGACTCGAAGATCTAGGCTCTTATTCATTCAATTTATTTTCACTCCGCCGCTCTGGAGTTATGCACAATGAACAAGCTCAACAATTTATGGCACACTGTCTGAAACGAAATGTCAAACATGCATATGTGCATTTGAGGTTACTAGGACTACAGTAAGGAAGATAACGAGCAGTGGAAGTTAAAGGCGATTCTCGCGGCGCTTGAAGAGGATCCGGATTCTGGATCTGGCTGTCTTGATGATTTGCTCAGATAGGTTTGTTGCGAATTCATTCAAAAATTGTTGGCCTTCCGGCCGATCGAACACGAGACTTGCAAACAGGCTGCAGCATGTCATTCTAGATCTTAGAAAGACGCTTGGCTTCTCCGAGAGTAAAGTATTCTACCTCTCTATCGTCCCTTCTCTCCACCATAACACTGGAAAAAATGATAAGTAAAATTGAGCATGCTGTTATTCAACAAGAGGTGAGCTAGACGTTCTGTGAAGGATTGCAGCAAAGGACTGAGATTGCAGGTTGTTCAGATTGAGATCGGTGGTTGTGACCTCCTGCAGCAACTCCAGGGGCTCTTGAACAAGTTGAGAATGGAGAACTTCAACTCGATTTCGGACCTGATCATCGCTTGCGTAAACAAGTCAGAGACAGAGAAGGACGGGAAGACACTCAAAGGTGTTATCCGACTGGTATTCGAGATGGCGATCGACGACGCTACCCAGTCTAAGATGTATGCTAGTCTTTGTAGGAGGATGATCAGGCAGATCAGCCCAAGATTCGAGGACGATGGGGTCAAAGATGCCAAAGGCATACCTATCGGAGGAGCCCAGCTTTTCAGCAAATATTTACTCAATAGATGTCAAGAGGATCTCGAGTGCCGTTGGATGGCGAGGGATGCTACGGCTGCCACTGCTGCGGCCAAAGCTATGGGGGACCAGGCTGCCAAAGCTGCAGACGAGAAGAGCAAGGAGTCCAGCAAGACTGGCGACGAGATCGTTCTTCATTCCGAGGAGTATTATGCAGCACAAAAGACGATGAGACAATGTCTGGATCTGGTCGAATTCATCGGAGAGTTGTTCAAGCTCCACATGCTGACTGAGCAGATCATGCATGAATGTATGAAGAAGCTGCTTGAGAAGGTTGAGAACCCCGAAGAGGAGGTCATTGAGAGCCTGTGCGAGCTTCTTGCGACTGTTGGTGCGAGTCTCGATACTCACAAGGCCCGCGAGCAAATGGATACCTACTTCATGCGTATGAAGGAGTTGGCAGGGGGCGACAATGTGAGCTCCCGTTCGCAGGACATGTTACAGGCACGTGAATTATTTGATCACCTTCGTCCGTTGAGCTCATGTGCTGGTAGGACATTATTGAGCTTCGGAACCGGAGATGGGTCAGCCATAACTTCGTGGCGAATGTGCAGATCTGTGAAGTGGTGGGTTGACTCTCAAGGTCACCATGAACGTCGGCTCATCCTTTGGACTTTTAGACTGCCAGGGAGAGGGCCACCCTGGAGGGGGGGCGTTATCGACGACAAATGTCTTTGTCTGATGGCGGCTCACTATATCGTGGTGAGCGAAGAGGTGCATTCTCACCGTGCAGACCCAGATTTGCCGGTGTTCCTGCTTGCTCTGAGCCTCTTGATGGCTGTGACCTAGGGGGGATAAAGACTCTGCTGAACGAGCTGACCATAACGAATTTTGACACGATTTCCGATCAAATTATGGTTCGGGTAAATAAAGCGGAGACGGATGGGATGAAACTCAAAGATGTTACCTTGCTGGTATTCCAGACTGCAATCGACGATGCTGCCCGGTCCCAGATGTATGCACATCTTTGCAGGAAGATCATGGAGCAGATCAGCCCAAAAGTCCAGGATGATGGAATCAAGAACGCTGAGGGGAAACCTATTGCTGGAGGCCAGCTTTTCCGCAAATATTTACTGGGTAGATGTCAAGAGGATTTCGAGCGTCGTTGGGTGGCCAAAGAGGCCATGGCCACTGTCGCTGCGACCAAGGCTATGGAGAACCAGGCTGCTAAAGCTGAAAACGAGCGGAGAAAGGATGGTGGAATTGGCGATGAGGTCATCCTCTACTCCGAGGAGTACTATGCAACACAAAAGGCCAAGCAACAAGGTCTAGGTCTGATCAATTTCATCGGAGAACTTTTCAAGCTCCAGATGTTGACTGAGCGCATTATGCACGAATGCGTGAAGAAGCTGCTTGGGAACGTCGAGGATCCCAAAGAGAATGAGATCGAGATTTTGTGCAAGCTTCTTACGACTGTCGGTGCGATTCTCGATACCTACAAGGCCCGCGCACTTATCGATGTCTACTTCTCTCGTATGAAAGAGCTGGCAAAGAGCACTAAAGTCAGCTCACGTATGCAGTTCATGTTGCAAGTAGGTGTTTTATTTTTGAGTCCCCTTCGTCCCTTATGCTCATGTGGTGGTAGGACGTTATTGAGCTTCGTGATCGGAGATGGGTCAGCCGTGATCTCGTAGCTGATCCAATGACGATTGCACAGATCCATAAAGCGGTGAGTAGACTCGGCTCTCTGGGTCATCATGAACATAGCCTGATGCTTTAATCATTCAGGCTGCCAAGGAGAAGGCCGCCCAGGATAAGGAGTCTTATCAAAGACAAATGAGCATGTCCCGTGGTGGCTCACGACGCGGCGGTGAGCGAGGAGGCGAATTTTCACAAACCGGACCTGATGGCTGGGCTGTTGCTGGCGGCTCTGGGCCTCCGCGCCCTCCCACAAAGGCCGGAGATCTTTCGAATTTCGGCAAGATCAACAAGACGACACCCATGACCTTCGGTCCTAGCAGCGTGTTTGCGGGCAAGAAGGATGGCAAACGAGAGCCGCCGCTCTCGCGAACGAGTTCGAGCCAGAATATGTTCTCTATGCTTAGTCAGAATCCCGAAGTCGCTGCTGAGGCTTCCGCATCGAAATCAAGCCGACCCCCAAGTGTCGACTTTTCCCAAACAGGTATTCCCGATGCACCACCCCAACGCAAACGGCTTATTCTCCAACCTCGCTCGAAGCCAACTGTGGAAGAAACTGCGCCTGCTGCAGACTCAGAGAGCAGTTCAGAGGACGAAGCGGGTTATGCAGCTGTGGAAATGACTGAAGCAGAAGCCAAGAAGAAGATCGACGAGGACTCGAAGGAGTTCTTTGGCGTCCGGAATCTGGACGAAGCAGAGGTCTACTTTACAAATCTCCCTGTCCAGCATCACTTCCGCCTTGTCGACAAACTGGTTTCATCGGCCATTGAGTCAAAGGAAGCTGATGCAAAGCTGGTTGCCGACTTTTTGGCCCGTGCCAGAACAAAAGACCTATGTTCGGCTGCTGCGTTCGAGGAAGGCTTCGTACCTATTGCCGAAATGCTCGACGATATTGCTATTGATGCTCCCAAGGCATTTGACCTCATGGCAATAATGGTCAACGGTGCATGCTTGGACGAGGAACGACGAACGCGGATCGCGTCAAAGTCGGTGGACAATAGTGAGAAACTTCTTGTGCTCCTATCATAGACTCCATAGCATCATTCCCGAATGTGCATCTTGATCCTGGCATTTCATAGTCTTTTTTACACATCATTTTAATTTGCATTCATTTCGTTTTTCGTTTCACATGTTTGTTATTATCCACGTCTTATCGATGTTCTGTGCAGCATTGCGTATGTACATAGCTCGCGGCTTGAGCAGAACCAAGCTCGTTTCTCCGGCGGAATCTCGAGAAACGTCCCTTGAGAAGACGACATAACAATATTACATAATTTAGATGTGTAATTAATTACATAATTGAGACCGTTAGCGCTGTAAACGTCATCCTCGATCATGAGCGCTTAAGCTCCGGGAGTTCAAACCACCTAAAATTTTCGGAGATTCCAAAATCAATTCTAATAGTTTGGCTTTGCTTTGCACTGCCTGATTTTCGTTACGAAGAGCAGCTTTCGCCCCTCTCCAGTGCCGAGATCAACATCAGTGCTCAACCGATCAGCGGTTAGACAGTTTCCCCACCGAAGCTTCAAGTTTTCATACCACATTCTTCAAGCCGGCTGCAGTACGTCAAGCATTGGTTTGGAGTAGTCCAAGAGTGTGTCGAATTTGTCGAATGTCTTCGCTGCCATCACTCCGTTTATATCCCAGGGAAGGAGTATGGAGATCCATCCGGAAACATCTCAACTTTTTCCGGATACATATCATCTTTTTGTGAGTACAAATTGCATTTCTCCATTCAACGTGGACTCATCCGTCCATAGCACATTTACACCACTTGTATTCTCGGGGATATTCTACGCCAGCAATCAACAATACCAGATATCATTCATTGATGCTCTCTTCAATTGTGTCAGCGCGATGACTGTATGTGGGCTGGCGACCGTGGACATGAGTTCATTGACCGGATGGCAGCAAGGCATACTCTTTATCCAGATGTGCTTGGGAAGTCCGGTGCGTTTTTCAGAAGATGTATGCTTATCCCGGGTCACTGCACCGTCTGACAGCATGTACAAAAGGTCGTCGTGTCGTGGGTTATGGTTTACATCAGGAAGTAAGTGACCGTCCACCTGTGTTTCCTTGCCGTATACATAGTGACATTTACAAAGACATTACTTTGCCAAGAAGTTTGAGCACATCATAAAGGCAGCAACAGTTCGTAAGGCAGCAATGGCGGTAGCTGACGCGGAAAATGATTCCACGCCGTGGCCACGCCAGTTTGTCACCCTTCTACGGCGAGGCACGGGTCTTTCTGTAGTGGCGGAAGAGGGCCGTGAGGACAGTAGAGATAAAGAGCCCAAAGGTCGCATATACAAAGTACGGCCAGACATGATCCGTAGAATAGACGATGCCCCGAAGCTGGTCAACCCGAGTGGATGGGTAAGCGAGGGACAGACAGTGCCGATGAAGAGAGTCTCCACAATCCAATCTCCACAAGAAACGAACCGCCACCTCTCGTTCGCAGGCACTTCCTCAAGCCCGGAGCGCCCCATCGAGGCGGCTTTGAGGCGCGCCAGCGGTAGCTCGGTGGTATCGAGACAGAGGTACGTAACAGAAATCTCTTCCCAAGGCATTCGCTAATAAACTATCCACGGCAATAGTCCCTTTCGCCGACTGTCAGATCCTGGGATGCCATCAAGACGTTCATCGATAACGTCTGGTGGGGCTTCATCTCTTGGTATCCAGCTTGTTTCAAAATTTGACTTTGATATTCAGCTCCAATGAAAAGATTCGAAACCGTTAACATCGGACAACAAAATTTCGTACCCCCTGCATTTGGTCCTACTCAGACTGTGGAATTTGCACCCAGTGTATTGCGGCGTAGAGAACGCCCAGAGCATTCGCATATGTCAGATTTTGATACAGCACGACCTGGTACCGACCCGGCCACGTCTGAAAAAAGGAGTAAGCAGCCACCATTTTCCCCCTAAGGTTTACAGCTAACAGTGTCATTAAGGATCTATTCCGAGAACATCCTTGCCACACGTGTCACTGACAACCCACTTGACGACACGCTCACACCGCTCAATGCGACAAACAAAACACAGCGGGTTTGGAGGGTTTCCGATGCCGTACGAGATATTGAGCAGCCTATTTGGGCGATTCTTTCCAAAGCTTCAGCGGAAGTTGACGAGAACATTAACGATTCCCGTAACCACTACCATCGCTTCGCAACGAGATAATGTCCCAGCTGGTGCACAACCAGTACCATACATCACATTCGATGCTGTCGTTGGCAGGAACTCTACGTTCCACTTGCTGACGAACGAACAGTTGGAGGAGCTTGGAGGGGTTGAGTATCGTGCGCTGAATGCGTTGCTTTGGATCGTCGCAGGGGTCTGTTCTTTTTTTCCTGTTCCTTTGCGATGTCACTTATTTGGGTTTGCTGTCTTAACGCAGTACCATATTGGTATTCAGGTTATCGCTTTCATCGTGATCGCACCATACATGTCAATGAACAGGTGGAGGGAGGACTTTTTACCCCCAAACCTATATAAGCCTCTTTCCCCAGCATGGTGCGTTGACGCACCGCTTTCCTGTTTCCCTAGCCACCTGACCCTCTGCCAGGTTTTCGCTCTTCCAAGTTGTATCATCATATACAAATACGGGGATGTCTCTTGTAGATCAATCCATGGTCCCTTTTCAACAGGCTTACCCCATGATTGTCTTTATGATGTTGTTGATTCTGGCTGGTAACACCGCATTTGTAAGTCCTGACGCCTCCTCACTGATACATGCTGATATATATCTGGAACAGCCCATATTGTGAGTTCTTGTTGCACGACCTGAAAGGCACCAGCTCAACATGTATCTATATTCGATAAGTTTACGGCTCACTATGTGAGTAAATCTTCGATCTTCGAGTAGCCTGCCGAGATGGCTTATTTTAAATTGGCAACAGATGGATATTGTATAAGCTTGTCCCTCGCCGTTCACGCTCTAGTGAAACACTGCATTTTCTGCTTGATCATCCTCGGAGATGCTTTATCTACCTATTCCCCTCACATCAAACATGGTTCCTTGTCGTAATCATCATAACACTAAAGTTTGCAAATCCTCTTCCCTGTTGTCAGGTTCTCTCCTAACCCTATTCTACAGCTGCACTGACTGGTTCTTCTTCATGGTATTGGATATCGGGACTCCTGCGATCGAATCCATTCCTCTAGGTGTTAGGTTTATCATTGGTTTATTACAAGCCACTGCTGTACGGGCTGCGGGATTTGGCACGGTGGCCTTATCTGCTTTAGCCCCAGCCGTTAAGTTTGTAATATTACCACTGGATGGGCTGCAGCAATCTGACTACTGTTTGTTCAGGGTTCTCTATGTCATCATGATGTACATTAGTGTCTGTGGGTGTGCATACCACATTGTATTTTGATTGTCCCGCTGATGTTTGTTGATATCTAGATCCCATAGCTTTGAGGTATGCTCGATTTCTCCGAAACGTTCTTGGTACTCAGACTGACAGGTTTCATCTAGTGTACGGTCGACTAATGTGTACGAGGAGCAATCTCTCGGTATTTTCGGCGATGACGAGGGATCAGACAACGAAGACGAGTTTCAACCCACCGGTCCCAGAGTCACTGTGTTGAGTCGTTATCTTGCGATGCATGCGCGGAGACAACTTGCTTTTGGTGCGACTAACTGTGTAAAATTTTGAGATGCAACCTCACCTTGTATCCAGACATGTGGTGGTTAGGTTTAGCCTTGTTCCTTGTTTGTATCGTCGAGGTCAGTGTTATCGGATTGTTGACCTTCTTCTCTCCTGATACAAAATTCTAGCGTCGTAACATCGACGATGCAGAGAAATTTGGCTGGTTCAACATATTTTCCATTGGTAAGTCGTCCCTGTTAACGTTTTAGGTCAAGCAACTCTTGAGATCTACGACTACCAGTTTTCGAACTTGTCTCGGCTTATGGAACTGTTGGACTTAGCCTGGGTATCCCAACAGTAAGTGATAGTAGTCTCAATCCATCGTTTGTTAACAAGACGCTGTCATAGGCAAACTACTCATTCTCTGGTGCTTTCCGTCCACTGTCGAAGCTCATCGTATGCTTTGTCATGATCCGGGGTCGGCATCGGGGTCTACCCGTCGCCATCGACCGTGCAGTATTGCTACCTGCCGAATTCCAAAGGCGAGACGAATACGAATACATGGATGACGCAAGTCAGCATCAAAACCAAGCAAGGGACACACCATACGCGAATGGCGACACAACGAATGAAAAGAGAAATGACGACGACACTTCGGAATGGCCGCGGCATCTCTCTGCTGGTCGCAGAATTACTGAGGAAATCTTTGTAGAGGACTCAAGACGGAGATCGGCAGAGGAGGATTTCCGATGACATTTGGATGACCTGCATTTCGTAAGTTCATAAACATTATTATCAATCTGCATACCTTCGAGTCACATTCACAGTCGTCGCATCCTCAATGATATTAATTGCATAAGACATGGGCCAGCCCTACATAATTTTATGTTAGAAGCCGCATCAAATACCTACGCACGATGTGGATCAATTCATGAGCCGCCAATCCCTTGAGCTTTTCGGCTACGTCCATCTCATTGTGTGCAGACGCTAATATTATGTGATATTATCTATATATACTCGTATGGCTCCTTTGAACCCAATGAACTGAAGTCTCGCAACGTACGGTGGCAAACTCCAAAAGTTTAAGTTATTATAGCCGCGGCTCAAAGATAATATTTTGTATAAAGCACCATTAAATAATCAAAATAAATAGCTCGTACTGAAAATCAAATCAAATTATATCCGAATCCTATTACGAACTACCGACCTCTCCAACGGGTTGCAGGGTATCAAATATTCTGTTAATAAGTGGGGGCAATGACGAGAATGAAGGTCGCGAAGGACCTGACTGTTGAATGCATGGCGAGACAGATTTATAGTCAATTGATAGGACGAGATCATGATCATGCAGGAATGATCTCGGAGGCGTAAAATGCAGAAGGGCTGTTGCGGAAAGATTCTGAATCCTCTCTGTTCAGCCGACTGGACCCCTTCTGCTTCCGAATTCTTTCCAAATGACTCGACACATGGTGCCATTCCTTATGATGGCCCCGTTCGCGATCACTGAAGCTTCCTCCAGCCACATAGTGCCACACACCCCCAATGCCCGTCACGTTAGGAAACAACACCGACAGAAAATTCGCCACCGCGATGGAATTTTCGATGATTGAGTCACCGAGCTGAAGATAAGTGATCTTCGTATTGGGGCACCCCATGCCTGATGCCTTCACGGTAGGCGGGTTGAGCGCATTTAGCGTGATGGACAGCTTCTCCAAATCACGACAGCAGATAACAAGAGGAACCAGGCCTTCGAGAGTGATGCCGGAGATGCGTTTCCAGCCCAGGGGTGAGCCAAGCTGTAGTTGTTGCAGTTTTGGCCAAGCATTCGCCATATCCATTATGGACGCATTGTCAAGATCAAAGGAGTACACCAAACCGATCTCCAGTCTAGTCAAATTTTTGAAGGAACGTAGTGGTGCGAGGACAGCTGCATCAAGCACAACATCAGTCGAGATATGCTTTTCCTCGACCTTCCAAGAATGAATCAAATGAATTGAATTCAAATTGGTCTGCGAGCAGCAATTCTCCAATGTCCTGAAATACTGCTCCGTGTGCCATGCAGAAGGAAGACTCTCGCAGTCGAGAGTGATCGATTTGAGGTGGAGTGGGCGTATGTGAGAGAGAAGAGCACAGCAAGGAGGCATACTTGGCACCCTCATGGAAAGATGTTGCAGGGAAGAAAAGGCGAGTACCGGTAATGGTATGGAAAGAGATTGAATGATGTCCTCAGCCGCATTAGGTAGTTGTAATGCTCGTAAATAAGGTAACGACGCAATATGAAGAATTGCACGAGCATTCAAGGAGCGCCAACCGCAGGAGAGGGTCCGAAGCCGATCCAATCCACAAACGAGCTCCGAAAGGGTCGGAGAATCTTCGGAGACAAGCCTCTCCCCGGGACCCAACTCTAATTCCTCCAGAAGGGGCGAAATACGCCTGACCGCAGGTAATAGTGATGTCATCGGCTCATCGGAGTCACCCCATTGAGTCGACAGGGCGATTAAACCGCCCCCAAGGAACATATGTGGATCAAACCATGAGTTGAATTGATGGACAAAGTGTAGCCAACGCATGTTAGGGAAAAGCGGCTGTGTTTTCCGGTAGTTCCATACAGCGCGGAGGGCTTCGAGGTCATGTTGATATGTGAGATTGGACGAATGCCATGCATAGGGTGCATAGTTCAGACGCCTGATTCGACCAGCATAAAAGTCGAATCTGGTCAAGTCCGATGAAATGATTCCTCGAATTAAATTCTGAAGAAGCTGTTACCTAAGCTGTTATCTAAGGACAGATCTCTTACTCACAAGAGTTCTCTCGAATCCGGTTTTTGGGATTTCTTGCCATAGATCCGGGGGCATACACTTGATGAGTGGTACCAACGTTACCTGTGTATGCCAAATGATGTCCAGAGCCACTTCCTGGAAGGATTGACATGTCACGGCAAGAGCAATGAGAGTATGATTGCCTTCACGACTCGGAGGGTTGTAGATTGAATGAAAAATCATGTGTAGGATTTCTTGAATTGTCAAGCAGCGGTGCATGTTGTCTACGATGTGCCCGAGGTAAGAAGGTGCCGGTGGGCCAAGGCCTAAGGCCTAAAGGTACTCTCCAACGACAAAAACAACTTTAAATTGAAGAGTTGATCGCCAATTGATCGCCGGCCATGGTATACTGCTACAACACGTGACAGTCCAAGTTGATTGAGAGAATATTATGTAATATCAATGTATGTATTACATAATATTAATTGATCTGATATATTGTTACGTATGGTTAGGGTTAGAACCGCCAAGAGTCGAAAAAAAAGGCCCGCCCAGCCAGAGTGGCCGAAGCGGGACAGGGAAATATTGAGACGGTGCATGAGCCGGAGCCCATACAAGCC
>Ga0210387_10002707_pt1 | contig 13592 bp, 8 predicted proteins | sample IncBWC7OmetaG_FD_160108 | JGI IMG/M metagenome (GOLD analysis project Ga0210387, IMG submission 160108) | Forest soil microbial communities from Barre Woods Harvard Forest LTER site, Petersham, Massachusetts, United States - Inc-BW-C-7-O ...
GTCAGCTGCCGTCTTGTTTACGACAACGATGGTGACGGCGCCGTCACTCGTGCGTTGCGCCGCGTACACGTGGAGCTGGGTCGTATCGGAGCTCGCGGCCGACGTCGAAACATCACCGAACGCGCCGCCCTTGCCGTCGTAGTTGCGATACAGCCGGAACACGGTGCCCGTCGCGTCGCGCGCGTCATCGAGCCCCCAGAAACTAGCCATGTCGACGCTGTCGCGCCCAAACACGCCGAGGCCGTCCGCGGACAAGAGCGCGGTCGCGTACGTGTCTACGTCGGTGCCCCAGTTGTACTCGTCGTAACCGAGCTTCGTGCCCGGATAATTGGCGGCGATCCAGCTCTGGTGCTTCTTGATGCGCGCTTCGAGGTTCGCGATCGGATCGCCCGTGCAACAACCGGGGTAGTGATGCGAGTAGTAGTCGAGGATGCGCACGCCGTGCTGTTTCTCGTAGTCCGCCATCGCGGCCAGGTAGTACTCGCCGCGCGTCGGGCCGCTGCAGTCGAAGTCATCAGCCACCGGAATGTCCCCCGGGCCGAGCACCGCGGCGGTTGGGTCAGCGGCTTTGACTGCTGCTGCGTACGCATACGTGCGGTCGCGCAACTCCTCACAGCTCGGCGAGTTGGGCCGCACGTCGAAGTGAATACCGGGCCAGCCCGTCGGCTCGTTGTCCATTTGATAGATGGGGACGCCGCCCTTCGCGGCGGTGCCGAACTTGCTGACCAAGTGCGCGACCCAGGCTTGCTGAATCGACGGATCATTGGCGACATCGTGATCGGTGATGTGCGTGTCCGTGATCACGTTTCCACCCGAATCCTTACCGTTTCCGCAGTCGTCATTGTTGGGGTGAACGTACGGATTATAGGCTTGCTGATTGGGGTAGACGGACTTCGGGTAACTGCAATGGGTGTCGGCGCTCTTGTTGATGTAGTCGATGATCGGAACCGTCATCACCGTTTTTGCGCTGAAGGATTGATTGGTGGTGACCAGCGCGTCATTCGATGCGCCGGGCACCGGCGTGGCGCCACTGCCGCCCATGAAATAAAAATCGAAGCCCGCGTTGCTCGAGTCGACCTGCCAGTTGTAGCGCGTGGTGGCGTCACCACCGAGCCGATTGAGAGGCAGCCCGATGTCTTTGGCGAACTGCATGTTGGGCGCCAAGGTGTCGCCCGCCGCGAACCAAAACGTGACGCCGTAGATGTCCGGACTGATGACGTGCCGGTTAGCGCACACGTCGACTTGAAGTACGGGACCCATTGCCGAGCCACCAGGCGTCGGCGCTGGCAGTGCCGCGCCACAGGGCTGCGTGGGCGGCGGGGGTGTCGTGGAGCTCGCACCGCCGTTCGCGCTGCCAGCGCTCGAGGCTCCGGCCGTGCTCGAGGCCCCGCCTGCGGACGAGCCCGCCGCGCCGAGGCCAGTCACGCCTGCGGAGCCCGCTGCGCCATTCGAGCCACCGAGCGCGGCAGAGCCGGCGCTCGCGCTACTCGACGAGCCCGCACTCGCGGTCGCGGAACCGTTTGCAGTGCTCGAACCGCAGGCGACCGCCGAGCCGGCAAGAGCGAGCCAGCCGAGCAACGCGGAGTGACTGAGCGGGTTGGGCATCACGAGCTCCTTCGATCGCGCGAGAACAGAGCCGAGCCGCAACGCGCTCGAGCTCCTTCGCACTCAGCGAGGTTAGCCCAACGCATTCCCGAGCAACGCGAAATTGATCACGGTGCGCCGAGGTCTGCGTGTGGGCTGGTGTGCTCTGCTGCGCGCTAGTCGCGAACGACCGCGCTCACTCTTCGACGAATGCTTTCAATCGGCCGAGCGCGTCGTCCCATTGTGTCGAGATTTGGTCGAGGTAGCCGCGAGCGGCGTCGATGCGCCGTGTCTCGATGTGCCAAATGCTCTCCCGGCCTGCGCGCGTCTCTTTCACCAAACCGGCGTGATGCATCAAGCGCAGGTGCTTGGTGATCGCTTGTCGTGTCACCTCCGTGCCGGCGTCGACTGTCAGACGCGTGATCGACTGCGGCCCTTCATCACACAGCCGCGCGACCAAACGAAGCCGCGTTTCATCCCCCAGCGCCGCGAATAATGACGCGGAGGACAAGAACGCGCGCCCGGTGCCAATACTCGCCGCCGCGCGCGCGTTACGCCGTTTGGGCAAGGTACTTCTCGACGAGCTTTGCCTGGTGCGTCCAGCCGCCGTCGTTGGCCGTGAAGGCCTGAGCGCGGCGAGCGAGCGGGATGCGATCAAAACCCGACTCAGTGATCGTGAGCTCCACGCCGTCCGGCACTTCCTTCAAGCCGAAGACAACCAGGGTGGTCGGCTCCTGTGAATAGTCCGCGCCAGGGTCGATCGCGAAGGGGTGCCAGCGAAAGGCAAATTCCTTTTCAGGCTCGAGCTTCTCGACCGTGATGTCGAAGTTGGCGCCTTTGTAGGGCTCCTGCATCTTGGCAACATCCGGATCGGCCGTGGTCGGCACGATCTTGCCGCGCAGCGGCTGGCCTGGCACGAACGGCCCCTCGAACGCGACGCCAAACCAACTGCCGAACTGCGCGGAGTCCGAGATCGCTCGCCACACTCGGGCGAGCGGTGCTCGCAACACGACTCGTTTCTCGATCTTATCGGCCACTTTCACCGTCCCGTCGTGCTCTGGTGTAGATGTCAAAATGCAACCTCCAGGTTGCCTATGTAGCTCGCCCCGCGGGGATTTGCAACCCATTGGTTGCTTATTGGCAGGCCTCCAGCCGCCATGCCGACGCATCGTTTAGGGAGTCGGCGTCGAGGCGACCACATGCGCTCACCCCTTGCTGGGCCGGCTTGGTTCATGGACGTCGGGTGTCCGCGCTGTGCGGTGCGGCGCCGCAGCTATTTTGGCATGCGACGGAGCGGGAGCGCGGTGTACATTCAGTCGCTTGACTGACAACGCGAGCTGGCGACTGCGGAGCTCTGATGGCGCCTGACCGGTTCGGCGGGTTCGTGCTGGTCTTGCTCGCTGCTTGTGGCGGCAGCGCGACGCTGTACGAGGGCTCGAGCGGTGCGAATGGTGGCATGGGTCCGCTCGCGAACGGCGGTTTCAACTCCGTGAGCGGGAGCACGAACGGTGGTGCCGCGACGGTGATGGGCGGCGCGAGCTCAGTGGCTGGTGGAGGCGGCCCATCGAGCGGCGCTGCGACCGGTGTCGCTGGCGTCGAAGGCTCCATGGGCGGCACTGATGGTCTCGGCGGTGTGCCGAGCAGCGGTGGCATTGGCGGGGCAGTGCTCGTAGCGGGCTCCGGCGGAGTGGGGGAAGCAGGTGAGGGCGGTGCACCGAGTGTGGCCGGTAGCGGCGGACAGAGCTTGCCTTGCAGCGCGACGAATTGCGGCGCCGCTTGCCCGCCCTGCGCGCTCGGAAGAAAGTGCTCGCTCGACGGCGACTGCCAATCGAACGCGTGCGATGCCGTGACGCGCAGTTGCGTTGCCGATCAATGCGCCGATCACCGGCAGGATGGCTTCGAAACCGACGCCGACTGCGGCGGCCCGAGCTGCCCCACCTGCGTCATGGGCAAGATGTGCTTGGCCGATTCCGATTGCACGGTGCCCGCCTGCGACGGCGTCTCATTGTCGTGTGTGGCCAACCCTTGCTCGGATCATCGTCGGGATTTCAACGAGACCGACATCGACTGCGGCGGGGGCGACAGTTGCCTGCGTTGTAAGCCTGGTCAAGCCTGCAACAACAGCACGGATTGCCGCCCCGGCCACGTCTGCTCGACCACTAGCCCGAAAGTCTGCTTGTGAGCGCGCGCGGCGCTGGGTGTCTCGCCCTAGTCTGCTTGCTGGGCTGCAGCGGAAGGCTCACGATCTATGAAGGCTCGACGCCAGGCGGCGACACCGGCGGTTTTAGCGGCGCTGCCAGCTCCGGCGGTGACCGTTTTGGCGGAGGCGGCGCATTCCTCGGCGAAGGCGGCAGCAACGCTGGCGGCGCGAGCGCCGCGGGGCTCACGGGCAGCGCTGGCCTTGCGGGCGGTGGAGCCGCGGGCGTGGGCGCAGTTGCGGGAGCCGCGGGCGCGCTCAGCACGAGTGGCTCGGGTGGCGATCTGGGAGCCGCGGGTGACGCGAGTCAAACCCCGTGCTCGTCGGTGGCCGATTGTCCAAAGTCCTCGAACGCCTGCGTGACCGCGCTGTGCGCCGTCGGGTTGTGCGAAACGAGCAACGTGCCGCCGAACAAACTGTTCGTCGAAGATTCGCCAGCGGATTGCCACGCGACCTCGGCTTGTGACGGCCAAGGGCACGCGACGCGCGTCGTCGATCAAAACGACGTGCCCACGCCGAGCAACCCGTGCTTACAGGGGACGTGCAATGGCGTCGGAGTGCCGGGCACGGAAGCAACGGTCGCCGGCGCGCCGTGCGACACACCGCCGGGCGCCGTGATGTGCGATGGCGCGGGCACTTGCGTGCAGTGTTTGCTCACGCAGGATTGCCCGTCCGGGCTTTCGTGCGCGGCGACGCACCAATGCGTGAACGCGCCGTGCACCGACCTCGACTGCGGCGGAGTTTGCCCGCCGTGTGCCAACGGCAAGAAGTGCCTACAAGACCAGGACTGTAACTCGAATGCGTGCGATGGCGTCTCGCTGATCTGCATTGCGGATCAATGCAGCGATCATCGCCTCGATGGCAACGAGCCCGACCTCGATTGTGGTGGCGACAACTGCCGTGCGCGGTGTGCGCTTGGGCAAAACTGTTTTGCTGATTCGGACTGCGCTTCCGGCGCGTGCGACGGCGTCTCGCAACGTTGCGTCAGCGGCCAATGCACCGACCACCGTCAAGACGGCAAAGAAACGGATCTCGATTGCGGTGGTGGCACGTGCCCGACGTGCGCCTTCGACAAGCACTGTCTCGTCAACGCGGATTGCGCCAGCGGTCATTGTTCGAACGGCTTTCCCACCGTTTGCCTTTTGCACTGACGCCGCGCCTGGCAACCAAGTAAAAACGACGAGAGCGTTTTTTGGTGATCAGAAAGGGCTCCTGGCCCCATCCTTGCTGCACCATGAAACCGAGTCTCTGGGCGTGTACGGCCACTTGTCTGATCGCGACGCTCTTCGATTGTCGACCCAGGCAGCCCGGTCAGTCGGCTGGGCCGCAGGCTGGGGTGTCCGCCGCCTCCCAGGGCGCACCGGCAGTGAGCACAGCGGGCGGTGAGACGTCGGATGCCCCTCCGAGCGCAGCGCTGCACCTCGACGACGCCGTGCTGGGCACTTTTTTCGACGACGACATCCCGCGGTCGAGCGGTGGCTACAGCTATTCCTACGGCGGCAACACCTCGAACAAAGTCTTGCCCAGTACCACTCCGGGCAACGCTGCCGTGTTTGCCGCGTTCATGGCCAACGACTATTCCGGCGTCAACATCTCGCTCGGTAACTCGAAGTTCCTCGACCTGACGCCGTATCGCAAAACAGGCAGCCTCACGTTTTGGGTCAAAGGCGGCCGCGCTGCCCAAAAGTTCTTCGTCGGCCTGATCGACAATCAGGGCGGTGAGCTAAAAGTCCAAACCAAGGTCAGCGGCGATGCGTACGTCGCGTTGAAGGAAGGGCAGTGGCTGCAGTGCCGCATTCCGCTCAAAGCCTTCCTCGATGACGGCTTGTATTGGGACGCCAAACAGCGCCGCGAGATCTCGGCCAAGGTGGATTGGACGAAGGTTACCGATTTTCGCATCTCCATCAACCGCGATGAAAACAAGGTGGCACAGGGACAGCCCGTCATCTTCTACCTCGATCAGATCGAGCTCACCAAGACGTCCAAAGGTATCCCAGATCCGGAAGCTTATTGGGACGGTTTCAAGTCGAACGCGCCCGATCAACTAGTCACTGATTTCACCAAGTGGACCGATCAGTGGAAGGGTCAGCACGGCAACTCCGCGGATATTCACGTCGCAGTCGGAGCTGCACCGAAAGGCGCCCCACCTGCAGCCAAAGGCCAGGCGCTAAAGGTCGACTTCAAGCCAGGTGATTGGTTCGACGCTTATTTCCAGACGGCGAATGCGACGGGGATCAGCAAAGACTGGAGCAAACACTACGCTTTGACCGTGTGGCTCTACAGCGACAAGCCGTATCAAGCGTTCGACTTCGTGATTCAGGATCGCGATCACGAAATGTTCTTGACCAAGGTCGGAGCGGGGCGCGGCTGGCATCAGATCTTGATCCCGTTCCGCAGCTTCAGCAAATTCGCCTATTTTCAGCCTCCAGAGGCCAAGCAAAACAACCAGCTCGATCTGGACGGCGTGTTTCAATTCGGCATCAAGCCGGGTGGGGACGTGCCGGGAACGCTGTACTTGGCCGATCTCCAGCTCACCAATGCGCGCGAGCTCGTGAAAGCAAAAGCGCTCGCGGAGCTGCCCGCCACGTTCAAGGGTGACGTCGCCAAGGTCGTGCAGAAGGTGCCCGACATCTACGGCATCAACGTCGGCTTGTGGACGCCGGAAGTGATCGACCCTGCGTCGGCGAGCATCGAGAAAGCGTTGAGCCTCGGCGTGGTGCGCTACCCCGGCGGCCTACGCGCAGACGAGGAGGATTGGCAAAAAACGTTGCAGGCCAAAGACTCGAACGTCGACACCGACGAGTTCCTCGATTGGTGTCAGAAGAATGGCTCTAAGCCGATGTTCACCGCCAACGTGGGTGACGGCACGCCCGAGCGCGCCGCGGCCTGGGTCAAGTACGTGAACCTGACGCGCAAGGGTCCGAAGGTACAGCTCTGGGAGGTCGGCAACGAGATCTACGGTGACTGGCACAAGTACTACGCCAAATGGGGTAAGGACGGCGGTACCGCTTACGGCAAGGCCGTCCGCGCGTACGTGAAGGCGATGAAAGCCGTCGATCCGAGCATCAAGGTGAGCGCGGTGTGGATGCTCGGCGGTCCCTGGAACAAAGCCGTTTTCAAAGAGGTCGCGGACGTCGTCGACGGCGTGAGCGTTCACCACTACGCGCAAAACGCAGGCTCGGAGAATGACCAAGGCTTGCTCGCCGTCTCATCCGAAGCCGACGCGCTGATGAGGGACGTAAAGAAACAAGTCGACGAGCTCGGCGTGAAAGGTCGGCCGTACGAGATCTGGCTCACCGAATGGAACTCGGTCGACGGCAACCCAGGCCCGCAGATCTTGCAGCACGTGAACGCGCTGTTCATCGCGGACTACCTAGGTCACCTCGCGCAATCGCCGATTCAAGTGGCAAACCTGTGGGCGCTGTACAACGGCCGCGACAAGCGCTTCGGTGACTACAGCCTGATGGCGCCCAATGGCGATCCACAAGGCTTCAACTTCCGTCGACCGTCGTACTGGGCCTTCGAGATGCTCGCCAACACGCTGACTGGCACTCTGCTCCAAGCCTCCACGGATCAAGAAGCACTCTCGGGCTTTCTCTCGAAGCGCCCCGACGGCAAAATATCGATCGTGCTCGTGAACAAGAACTTCGACACGGATTACAAGACCAGCCTCAAAATCCCCGGTCTGAAAGGCGACGCGACCATCGAAGTGCTCACTGTCGACGACTCGGGCGGCCTCGTCGGCTCGGAGGCGACGGGGAAGACGCACCCTTCGACAGGACCGAAGTCGGAGCAGCGGACCTTGGCTGACGGCGCGCTGATTGTCGTGCCGAAGGCTTCGATCGTGACGGTGCGCTATTGAGCCGGCGCCGCCTAACGCCCAGCGTGCGGTTCTGATCCAGCCTCTCACGCGGCGAAATCTGATGTTTGAGTCTAGACTTCAGATTTGAAGCGAGACAGGAGCAGGCGACGCCGGCAGTGGGTCGGGGGAGCAAGGTTGATGGTCACGCGACACGGCGCGTTCCGGCTCAGCCTTCGGCGGCGCTTGCCGCGCTCCGCGGCCGTGCGTGCGTGCTCAGGGCAGCTGCGGTATTTCGAGTGTTACGCCTATGGCGTCGAGGCCTGCGAGCGTGTAGCCGGTTCGCCAAAGCGCGCACAGCGGCGTCACCGGGTTCGGGCGCTCGGTGCTCACCGTGGCGACGAGCAAGGCATCGACGCAGGCGGCGTGGGCAAGCGCCTGAGCGAGCAAGGGGCGTTCTATGAAGCGCTTGCGCGCCGCGTCGTAGACGGCACGTTCGAGCTGGAGCGCGCGCTCCAGAATGACGGGGCCAGCGTCACGTTTGGCGAGGGCTTCACGCGCCGCGCGCTCGGGCGCCGCGAGTAAATCGCTCACACAGTCGCGGTCGGTGTCGAACGAACGCCAACGAATCCGCGTGCCGAGCGGCGTACCCCACGCCGCAAGCGCCACCCGGAGCGAGCCCAGCGCGGCCTCCGCCGCCTCCACGCCCGCTACGTCCGACGCCAGCGCGACGGCCGCGTCGAGCTGTGCTCCCGCGTCGCTGTCACGCCAGCGCTTGCGATCGACCCATGACACTGGCGCGATGCGCGCCCACAGATCCATCAACCCACCGTCCGGATCGAAGCGGGACAACCTGCGCCATTCGCGTTCCAGCTCGGTCATGTACGGAGAAATGACGCCGTCGTCCGCTGCAAACACGACCGCTCGCGCGGCCTCGATCGAGCTTCGGCAATTGGCCAGGGCGCGTGCGCGTTCCGTGGCAGCGAGCTGCCTCGTAGCACGCTGAAGCTCAGCCGCCCGAACACATTCGTCCAGCCGCGGCCGAGCAGGCCGGAGCACACCGTCGACGAGCTCGAGCCACGAACCTTGTGTCGTCATCCCGCCACGGAGGCTAGCACGCTAGCGCCATTGTTACCGCCCGTGCGGGCCTTTTCGCGTCGCCGCCGCTCGTTTGACCGCGATCCCAGCCACGCGGATGCTCGCCTGGCCGGTCGTCCCTTGGGTACTAGAACCAACGCGGCCAGCGCGCCTCGGACGCGGTTCGCCGAAGTGAGTGCAGATCCTTTCCTACGAATGGCGCCGCTGTAGGTGCGACGCGACCCGAAGTGGAGCGAAGCCCGCGCTGCCGAATCTCGAATCTCGAAGGCGTTGTTTACCAGCGAGGTTTTTGCGAAACCACGGTTGCCCGAGCAGAATGACAGCACTCGCGTCACACTATCTGCAACCGCTTCCCTACCGAGCGTTGTCCGCTCGGTCCGACCGTTTTTCTGGAGGTTTCTTGTCCCGCACCCAATCTCGTCGCGTTGTATTCGCTGTTACGTTTGCGATTGCGATCGTCGCGGGGGGAACGGAAGCGCGCGCCGCTGTCACGGAGCCCAATGGCATCCAAGTGCCATGTGCCATCCCGTGCGTGGTCCCTCCGGACACGAACTATTCGGAGACAACCCTGCAGAGTTACTTCACGGCGCAGGGTGAACCGCTCAACGCGCTCAATGACGCGAGCACCGATCCCGGTGTCTTTCAGCCGCTGTGCAACTTCCAAGCGACGCTCGTGATGAGTCAGTCGAACGCGAATGGCGGGCTCGCTTGGTACAACGTTCCGGCAGACCCAACCTCGACCCCGACGGCGATCTATCCGATCATCCCAGTTACAGCGACCGGTGGTGGCACGGTTGGGCAGATGATCTCGAGCGCCGACATCGTGTCGAATCCGGCATATCTGCAGGGCTTCGTGGGCTTTGCGTTGACCAAGTACCTCGGAGCCAACAACACGGCCGTCTATTACTCGGAGTATCAGCGCAATCAAGACTGCACGGGCTGCGCCGTGGGCACGACCGGACCGACGGGCCTCCCGCAGATGCCCGGGTACTGGAAAATGGCGCTGGTGTATCCGTCCACGGTCACGCCGAATGCCTACTACTTGGCGTTCGAAGATTGGGACGGTGCCAACAGCACGACCTGGTTCGGTAACGACGGGGACTTCAACGACAAGGTGTTCAAGATAGAAGGCGTCACGTGCATGGGTGGCGGCCAGGCTTGCGAGACGAGCGGCCTGGGGGCGTGCAAGGCAGGGCTCACCGAGTGCGGGCTGGGCGGAGTCACGGTGTGCAAGGCGCAGGTCTCGCCGAGTCCAGAGAAATGCGACAACTTCGATAACGATTGCAACGGCCTAGTCGACGACGGCCCGGGCTTGTGTCCCGACCCCGATAAGCCCATTTGCTTCCAAGGGACGTGCGTCGGGGATTGCAGCAAGGGGGAGTTCCCTTGCGGTGGCAATCTAGCCTGCGATCCGACGGGGCACTGCGTGGATCCGAGCTGCGTCGGCATCAACTGCGCAGCGGGCCAAGCGTGCCGAAACGGTGCCTGCGTCGGCGCTTGTGATGGCGTTACCTGTCCACTCGGGCAAACCTGTGATCTGGGCAGCGGGCGCTGCCTTGCGCCTTGTGACGGCGTGACGTGTCCGAGCAGCCAGGTGTGCGAAGAGGGCGTGTGCGTCGCGAACTGCAGTTGCCGTCAATGCGCCACGACGCAGGAATGCAACAAGACCAGCGGTCAGTGCGTGGACAAGGGCTGCGCCACCGTGACTTGCGCGGCGGGCACGGTCTGTTCAGCCAGCAATTGTGTTGATCCGTGCGCCGGTGCGGTTTGTCCGGGTGGCGCGACGTGCACCGCCGGTCACTGTGGGGATCCCATTCCGAGCGCGAGCGGCGGAGCAGGGAACGGCACTGGCGGCGCGCCCGGCGGCCTCAACTTCAACGGCGGCGCCACGAGCAACGGAGCGACGGACACGGGCACTGGCGCCGGTACCGGAACTAGCACGGCTGGTTCCAGCTCGCGGCTCCCCGCGACGAGCCCAAGCAAATCGGGGTGCTCGTGCCGCGTCGGAGCGACCGACGGATCGAGCTCCGGTTTCCTCACGCTCGGTCTGGGGTTGCTCGTCTTGCTCGGCGCACGACGACGTCGAGCCGCGTGAGGCGCGCCGCGTTCGAGCACCAGATTCAAGGCGGTGTCACGAGCCGTCGATGCGTTGACTCGTTCGACGGGCGCGCCGGTGAAAGCGAAACGCTCCGAGGAGGGCCGTCCGAAGGTCTCTGGGCGGACGCGCAGACGGCATCGCCAACAGGGGGCAGTCGGATTCCACACTGATCAGTGAACGTGTGTTCGAGTCAGCACCTGACCCGAGTCTAGCGCGCGCGACCACGTTCGTAGTTGGAAGCCATATCGCTCACTCAGTGCTGATGGCTTGCGTGACATGACGATGAACCGCGTCCTCCAGCCGCGCCCGTAGTTGAAGCGGCGCACGCGTCGAAATTCGCCACTCCGCCCCATGCGCAACGTCGACAAAAGCTGCGCACTGCGCACGTCTGCCATCGGGCCACTCGCGCTTGCGGTGGAGAGCCTTCGCGAGGTGCCGAAGACACTGACAACGAAGATCAGTGACGCGCGCGGCAGACCTCTCTCTTTTACTCCACTCGAGTGCTGTGTGAATCTCGCACGCGGAAATGACGGTCGAACGAGGTCACTCGAGAACATCATGCGTTGTCGGGCTGCGCGAGATCAGCGTCCCGCCCAGAAGATATCCGCGAGACTGGAACTGCCTTGTTTGAGTCGCAGCGGTTACCAGTCAGCCGTTGCTAGGCGGCTTCGCCACGCCGCCTCCTTCTTTGTTGGGTCGACTGTGCAGCCGCATTCCCAGCGGCGAAAGCGAGGGCGCATGCTTGTAGCGGGTCAGGAGCGGTGGCGCTTATTTCTCAGCCACGCGCCAGGTCTGAGGGCGTATATCCGCCGTCGCGTTCGCGATTCTATGGAAGCCGAAGAGGTATTTCAGGACCTGAGCCTGATCGTGATTGGGCATCGGGCGGCGCTGAAAGATGCCGAGCACTTCTCGGCCTGGTGTTACGCGGTCGTGCGTCACGTGCTCGCTCGTCATCTTCGAACCAAGCGCCGACGCGCCGAATTGCTCAGTCGCGTCGAGTTCGAGACATCGGTAGACGAGGTCGGTCACCGCGTGGATCCAGAGCGTGCGGCAACTGCCAGAGAGGCGCTCAGGACACTCGGAAAAAGCCTCGATCGGCCCGCTCGAGAGCTACTCGTGCAGCGCTACCTGTTGGGCGAGAGCACCGAGGAGATCGCGCGACAACTCCGTGAATCCCCCGCGGCGGTGCGCATGCGATTGATGCGCTTGCGTTCCGTGGCCCGACGGAAGTCGCCATAGCACCAAGCCAACTAGGGCTCGTGGTGGTGATTGCCAACTCCCGCAACCTGCGTTGCTCGAGTTGGCGTGGCGCAATTAAAGCAAATTCCGCGCTGAGCGGCGCTTGAACAAAAATGCCACGGCAACGAGTGGAGATCATTGGTCATCGGCGGAGATTGCTTGTTACGTTTGATCGTCCGACGGGCATATGTAAGGGTCGTTACCATTCGAGATGTGTTGGGGCTGAACCCCTTGGGTTCAATCGGCGAGCGCATCTCGACTCTGCGTTGCGAGGTGCACTCGCACGCTCTTCAAAATCTCCGACAGCTCGCCGTGCAATGGAAAGACACGTGAGGACTGCTCTGCCCGAAGAGGCACGCGGTCTGGATTCGCGGGTGAAGGCGCTCGGATGCATTGGGCGCGATCGAGGAAATGACAGCGTTTGGCTTTTTCACAATTCTAGCGCTGAGCGACCAGCGAGCGTCCGGCTTGCCGTTGCCCGCTTAGAGAACTCAATCATCAGAGTCAGTCTGGCTGATTGAGAATCCGCTACGGACTCGAACTCCAAGTCCGTCTGTGCGGTCGTGCGTCTGTTGATCAAGAAATATCAGAAAGGGACGAACAAAATGCGGATTTATCGCTGCGCTGCTGTTGGGATACCAATCGTCGCGTTCGTCGCATTGGCCGTAGCCTGCGGGGCTCAATCAGGCGGCTTCCAATCCAACGACGAAGGCGCAAGCACGACGACGGAGGCCTTGGGGAAACCTTCCCCCAACGAGATGCCTCTCGACCCGACGACGGTGCCCAAGTTCGCGACCGATCTGAACATACCGGAAGTTTGGACTCCGACACCCGTCACGAGGGGCGGCGTCGTGGTTCAGAACGACTACACGCTATCGGTCGTGCAAACCAGCGCGCAGATGCTGCCCGCGCCGCTGCCGGCGACCACGGTGCTCGGCTATAGCGGCTCGGCACACCCCAAAGGCTCGACCTCGAGCTCGACGATTTCAGTCACCCCCGGGGCCGTGTTCGAGAACATCGTCGGTATTCCCACGCAGATGCATTGGGTGGACAACATTCAGCAACCTGCCTTTCTGCAGGTCGATCCGACATTGCACTGGGCCAATCCCCTGTCCATCGAGAAGCCGACCCCGCCGTTCAGTCTGTTTCCACCAGGCTACGCGAAGTCGCTGTTTCCCGTGGCGCACGTCACGCACACGCATGGCTTGATGGTGCCGCCCGATCAGGATGGCACGGCAGAAGAATGGTTTACGCCCAATCTTCAGTTCGTCGGTCCGAGCTACCGCACCTCCGTTTATACGATGCCGAACGTGCAAGCTCCGACGCAGCTCTTCTATCACGACCACGTGATGGGGGTGACGCGCATCGGACTGTATTCTGGCGTCGTCGGTACGGCGTACTTCCTCCGCGATCCGGCGCATACGGCGCTCGACGCTCCCAATTCTCCGTTGCCAACCGGGCAGTTCGAGGTCCCACTCGCGCTCTCGGCGCGGCGCTTCTATACGGACGGCAATCTCGACTTCCCGCCAGATCGCGGCACCTTGAACTCCGCCAATGCGGGTGACGACAACGGAGGT
>Ga0210387_10002708_pt1 | contig 13591 bp, 11 predicted proteins | sample IncBWC7OmetaG_FD_160108 | JGI IMG/M metagenome (GOLD analysis project Ga0210387, IMG submission 160108) | Forest soil microbial communities from Barre Woods Harvard Forest LTER site, Petersham, Massachusetts, United States - Inc-BW-C-7-O ...
CGAGGCGGTGGATAGCGAGAGACCGGCGATCCAGTGAGAGATGGTTGGTCGGGGAAGCCAGCGCTGGGCGAGCCCGTACATCCGGCCAGAGGTCACCGGGTGGGTCTGACTTCGCCTTCGCAGAGAGCGTCACCGCCCGCGCCGCCGCGGCTGCCAGTCTGACGTTCGAGATTGTCGCGAACTCGGAGAAATCGTCGGGAGAAACGCCTCCCACCGTGTAAACGAGAGGCACGCCAGGCTCGTTCGGATACCCATTCAGCGGCGGGGTGCAGGAGTCGTCGATGAAGAAGAAGTAGCCTCCGACGGGATTGGCCGGAACCGGGTCGCCGACGGCGTCCAGGCTGACCAGATATTCACCCTGACCGCTGGGCGGAGGTGGCGCCAGCGGCGCTCGGTCGATTGCCGAGTAGGGCGCGTCCCCCTTCTCGTAGAAGTCGCTGTATGCGAAGCCGGAGAGAGGACCGCCGTCGTCGCCCCCCTCGTTCGTCAACAGGAGCGTGAGCTGGGGGTGCGAACCGTCGTCGGTCCCACCCCAGAGCACCCGCGCGTCGGTCGTATCCGTGGAGGGGCTGCCTGCGAAAAACGGCAAGAGTGATCGCGTCGGCGGGCGAGCAGTTCTCTCGGAGCCGGCTGACCTCCACCCAGGCCCAGGTCGGCCTGCCCGGGCGGCAACGTGTCGGGGGTCGCGTTGGAGAGCGAAGCGATTCGAGCCTAGACGATTCCGTGGCGGCGCCCGGTGATGAGCCGGTAGATCCCGAGTAGGGCCATCGCGCCGAGGACCGAGGCGATCACGCCCGGTCCCACATCGCCCGCATGATAGAAGCCCAGCGAACGTCCGATGAACGCGGCGAACATCGCCCCCGCGATTCCGATCAGCGCCGTCACGATGATGCCGCCCGGATCCTTCCCCGGCATGAGCAGCTTGGCGATGGCGCCGACGACCAGACCGACGATGAGAGACCAGATGATGTGCATGGCGTTTTCCTTTGGAAAGGGTTGGTGGCGGGGGGTGAGCCAAGCCACGAGGTGCAGGTCCTTCGTAGGTAACTTCCCTTAAGCGACAATCGTGCCGCAGCCATCGCCTGACTTTCGATGGACTTGCCGGGGCGAGAGTTACCGCCCGGTGACAGGAATGCCTTCGTCGTCACGCCTCGGCGAGCGGGAAGCCGCGATCGGCTCGGTCGCGGTCTTATCGAAGGCCCCTGGGTTCATCAGGATCGTTGGTCCTGCCCGCATCGTGATCCGCCCCGAGCCGGTCCGGCACTCTGCAGTGGCGTCTCACTTGGACGTCTTCATGACTGACCCGGTGCCGCCTGTCGAATTGCCCTGGTTGGTCCAGTAGACGCTGGTCGCGTCGACGGCGATCGCGGTCGGGTAAACCTGGTTGGTCGCCAAGACGATCGGCTTTCCCCCGCTGATCGCCACCTTGAGCACGCTTCCGTTGAGACCCTGTGTGGTCCAGTAAACGCTGGTCGCGTCGATCGCGATACCGTATGGGTCATCCTGATTCGACGCCAGCGCCGCGGCCCCGGTGCCGCCGATGGGTTCTTCGGACACGGTCGCGCCCATCCAGTTCGTCCAATAGACGTTCGTTGTGTCGACGGCGATTCCCTGGGGGTAGTCGAGGTTGCTGGCGAGATACGTCTCGCCCAGACCGTTCAGCGGAATCTGGGCCACAAATCCGGTCGCGCCGACGTCGGACACCGTCACGTACACGTTCCTGGCGTCAACGGCGACGCCTGCGGTCGTCACGCCGATCCCGGTCCACAACACGATTGGCGTCGTGCTGCCGGAGAGCGGAACCTCTGCCAGCCCCGAACCCTCGGCCCAGTAGACGTTCGTCGCGCTCACCGCCAGCGCCGTGGGCGAATCGCGGTTCGTCGCCAGCGCGATCGGCGTCCCCCCACCGAGGGCGACCTTCATGATCGACCCGGTGTCCGCGCCGTTGGCCCAGTACACGTACGTCGCGTCCAGCGCGAGCGCGTCCGGATAGCCTTGGCCAGACGCCAACGTCATCGGATTGCTCCCGTCGAGCGAGACCTTCTTGACGGTGCCGTTTGCCGCGTAGTTCGTCCAATAGACGCTCTGGGAGTCGACGGCGATTCCAAACGGGCTGGCCTCGTTGGCGGCCAGGGTGATGACACACCGGCCTGCGGCGCAGGTCCCGGCACAGATCACGTTGCAGCCGCCACAGTTGTTGACGTCCGTCTGATCGTCGACGCAGGCACCGGCGCAGAGGACGCCCGCGCAGACGCATTGACCGGCGTTGCAGCTCTCGCCCGGCACCTGCTGCGCGCAGGAGGCGTCAGCCGCCGGTTCGTCGTCGACAGTCCCGTTGCAGTCGTTGTCCAGCCCGTCGCAGGCTTCGGCGGAGGGCGTCTCACACTGGCACGCCTGGACCGATCCCCCGGGCGCGGCCGCGCACGTCCATCCAGGAAGGCAGACGTCGCTCGACTGGCAGACGTCGGTGCAGACCTTGGCCGAAGCCACCGTCCCGCAAGCTCCGGTTCCGCAGTCAGAGTCCGCGGTGCAGGTCTGGCCGTTGCCTTTGGTACCCCGCGAAGCGCCGCCCGAGCAACTCAATCCGAAAACCGCCATCCCGATCGACGCGACGAGCCCAGTCAATGGCTGCCTCATGGGGCCATTGTCTCGTGGAGGCGGTCGAGCGTCCAGAGAGGCTCGTGTGGCTCACCCTCCGGCCCTCTGGTCCCGTAGGGCCACCGGCCAGCTCCCCGGTCGGGATTTCGAGCGGGGGGGAGGGCGAGGACCAGCTGCTCGCCGGTCCTTCCGCCCCTCAGCCTCGGCGTGGAAAGCTTGCCGCGCGCCGCGTGGCGGCCTATCTTCGGTCCTCAGGAGACAGCGCCATGACGACTCGCCGAACCTTCAGGTTGCATCTGTGGTCGTTGGCCGCCGCCGCAGTGATTGCAATTGCGGCATCGGCGAGCGGATGTCAGCCCAAACAGAGCTCCGAGCATACCTGTGCTTGCATTTGCTACAAGGAGGCCGGAAACACCGTCTATATGCTCAATCAGTCGGTCTCCACGACAAATGAATGTGGCAACGTCAACGGATCGGCCTGCAGTGGCGACGTTGGCGGGCAGCACATCGACGGACAATTTGCGAATTGCGGCCCCAACGACAAGGTGGCCATCACGTTCTACAACGCAATCACGGCTGCGCTCGAGGCAAAGAGCGCCATCGGGAAGGCAAGCGGGTCCGGCGGCGGTCACGGTGGCGGCACGGGAACAAGCGCCGCCTCAGGCAGCGGCCAATAGCCGGGTTCGGGAATGACCGGCCGATCCTCGAAGTCCAGGGGCCGGTGAGCGAGGTCGCGGCGACCTCCGCCGCTCCGGCCAAGCCAGCGCGCGGGACGGGCAGGGCGGCCCTCCTGGTCGCGGCCGGGATCTTGCTCAGCCGCCTGGCAGGCCTGGTCCGCCAGCGGGTGCTGGGCCACTACCTCGGCATCTCGGCGGCCGCTGACGCGTACGGGGCCGCGATTCGCATCCCCAACTTCCTACAGAATCTCCTGGGGGAGGGCGTTCTCTCTGCATCCTTCATCCCCGTCTATGCCAGCCTGCGGGCGGGAGGCCAGGAGGCGGAGGCCCGCAAGGTGGCGGGGGCCGTGGCGGGGCTGTTCACGCTGCTCACCGGTGTCGTCTCGCTGATAGGCGTGGCCGTCACGCCCTGGATGATCGACGCCATCGCGCCCGGTTTTCACGGCGAGACGCGCGAGCTGACGATCGTGCTGGTGCGGATCTTCTTCCCCTCCATCGCGCTGCTGGTGCTCTCGGCGTTCTGCATCGGGGTCCTCAACAGCCACGGCCGCTTCTTCCTCAGCTATGCGGCACCGGTGGTCTGGAGCGGGGCGATCATTGCGGCGCTGATTCTCGGCGCGCACACGGGAGCTCGGCACGATCAGAACCGCATCGCCGTCTGCGCCGCCTGGGGCGCCGTGGCGGGAGGCGCGCTCCAGTTGCTGGTTCAGGTCCCCACGGTGCTGCGGCTCCTCGGCAAGAGCGCTCGGCTGTCGCTGGGGCGCGGGAACCCGCACGTCGCGGAGGTGATCCGGAACTTCCTCCCGGTTGCCGCCGGACGCGGGGTCGTGCAGCTCTCTGCCTATGTCGATACGTTCATCGCCAGTTGGCTCCCGGGTGCGGTGGCCGCCTTCGGATATGCGCAGGTGATCTACACGCTGCCGGTGTCCCTGTTCGGCATGGCGGTCAGCGCCGCCGCGTTGCCGTCGATGTCGGCCGACGCAGCTGTTCGCGAACGCCTGCACGCCCAGACGGAGGCCGGGCTGCGGGCCATCGCCTACCCCGTCGTCCCTTCCATCGCCGCGTTCCTCGCGCTCGGCGACGTGCTCTGCGCAGCGCTGTTCCAGACCGGCCGCTTCAACGCCGATGACGCCCGCTACGTCTGGATCATCCTGGCGGGGAGCACGGTGGGCCTGCTGGCGGCGACGATGGCGCGTCTCTACTCGAGCGCGTTCTATGCGCTGCGCGACACCCGCACGCCGCTGCGGTACGCCGTGCTTCGGGTGGCGCTCACCGCAGTGCTCGGCGTGTTCTGCGGGCTCTATCTGCCCGGTCTGCTGGGGCTGCCCCGCCGTTATGGCGCGGCGGGCCTGACGGCGTCGGCGGGTGTGGCAGCCTGGGTCGAGTTCGCGCTGCTTCGGCGCGGCATCGCGCGGAGGATCGGCGCCTGCCGCGTCGCCAAGGGCGTCTTGCCCAGGCTCTGGATCTCCGCAGCGCTGGCGACGGCGGTCGCGCTGGGCATCAAGCACCTGCTGCCGCCGCTCTATCCGATCCTGCGCGCGCTGCTGGTGCTCGCGCCGTTCGGCGTCACCTACCTCGCCGCCACGCGAGCGCTGGGGGTGGCGGAAGCCTCCCTGGTGCTCGGCCGCGCCCGCCGCCTGTTGCGACGCTGACCTCGGTCACCGCAGGCCGCGCGATGGGGTCGGTCCCGCTGAACCGGATTAATTCCTCGCAGTCGAGTGCAGTGAAGTCTAGCGTGGCGATATTCGATGCAGTTAGCTGCAGCGAATATGAATCTAATTCGTGAGGTGACCAAGGGCCGCCGCTACCTCAGCCCCAAGCGCCAGGCCCAGGCGGCCGCGACCCGGGAGGCGATCCTGGCGGCGTTCGTCGCGCAGCTCTCGGAGCCGGGGCGGCACACGCTGTCACCCTCAGAGGCGGCACGCTGGGCCGGCGTCTCGTTGCGGACCGTGCACGCGTATTTCCCCAACCACGAGAGTCAGATCATCGCGCTCGGGGCCTGGTTCGACCTTCAGTTCCATCCCGACGGAGTCCTGGTCGCGCAGGGCCCCCTCGGCGTCTGGAAGGAAGTGCGCCGGCAACGGCGCTCCCTCCGGCTGGAGGCGATTCGCAGAGCGGTCAAGGACATCGGCGCCCCCGCCCGCGCCACCGAAGACGTCACCGCCCTCTTGCTCAGCCTCTCGGGCGCCGACGCGTGCTGGCCGTTGCACGACGCCTACGGTCTGCCGCTCGCTCGCATCCCCGAGGTCATCGCCAATGCCGTGCGCCTGATCGTCGAAGACTTGCGGTCCCAGGTGCGCGGAGCGCGGAGGTAGACATGCGACCCAGAAGCTCTCTTTCGGTGGCGATCAGTTCACGAAGTCGAACTTCTCAACCAACTCGTCGATGCGCGGCGGGATCGGGATCAGTCGGCGCACGCCAGTTTCGCCCAGCTGGTAGGTGAGCACGAACGTCTTCGAGGACTTCTTCGTCTGCTTCGTGCAGAACGCGTCGTCCTCGTCGCCCTGCGCCGCCAGGAGGTACTCGTCCACGACGACGTCGACGGCCAGTCGATCGCCGTCGAGGCGCAGCTTGCCGGGCGCGATTGCCGCCGCCGGGCCGCAGGCCGTGACGTTGCCCATCTGCACGTCGATCGACGGGTCCCCCACGCTCTGGCCGTCCTTGGTGCGCGGCCCGAAAAAACCCTGGCCCAAGAACCCGCAGATCATCGGGTACAACCCGCCGTGCCCGCCGCGGTTGCACATGAACAGCCGATCGGGGCTTCTCGACGCGGAGATCCGCGCGCGGACCTCGAAGGTGCTGCCGGTTCCCATCCGGCGAGCGATCCGGAAGCCGTCCGCGCTGTTTTGCATGATCACCAGCGCCCTGTCGCTTCCGCCGCCCGCCAGATCCAACCCGCTCGGGACCACCAGCAAGACCTCGTCGGCACCCGCCTGCGTGAACGAGCCCGAGGCGAGGGCCAGCACCCCGTCGCTGGTGCGTCGGCGGTAAGCCGCGACAGCGGCGTCCCCTTTGGCCCTGTCCAGCACCGGCGCCAGCTTGAACGTCTCGCCCGACCTACCGTCGGCGGGCGCGCTCTCGACCGGCCCCTGGCCGAGGGTTCTTTCCGTGGCCGGGGCCGCCGCGAGCGCGGCGAGGCGTTGCGTATAGACCGTCCTCAAGCAGGCATCATCCCCGCAGGCCTTGCGCTCGGTTCGCAACCACGCGCGCTGTTCTGCCCGCAGCTTGTCGGGAGCAAGGGCGCCCTCCAGAGCACGCCGGTACGCCTGCGCCAGCTGCTCGTCCAGTTGTGACAGCGTCGGGTCCCCGCAGATCAGCTTCTCCGTCGTCGTTGCCACCTTCGCGCAGTCGAAGCTGGCTGCACGCGCGCGCGGCGCTGGCGCCAGGATGCTGCCCGCCAAGAACCAGACCAAGGCCCACCGCCATCTGTTCACGGCGCTACCTTAATCGCAGCCCGTAGGCCCCGCGCTACTTGCGTGGATGCGTCTTGTCGCAGGCGTGCGCGATCGAGGAGGGCACCGGGACGCGGACGTGAGCCTGGCAGGGCTCGGGGGCGCCATGGCCGAGGGGGACCAGCAGGAACGGGAAGAAGTCGGAGTTCGCGTCCACCGCGAACCCTGCGATGTTCCCGGCGTTGTCGATGGCGACGACGAACGAGAGCTGAACGCCGGCCGGCACGTTGGAGGTGAGGCTCGCCAGGTCGAGGCGTGTCCCGGGCGCCGGGACCAGATAGCTTTCTCCGTCGGAGCTCTCCGTGATGACGATTTCGTCGCGGTCGTTGAAGACCAGCATGCTGGTGTTGATCGTCTCGAAGAAGTAGCTCTGGAAAACGCCCGAGCGGCCCCAGATGCCGACGCGCTCGTGGTACGCGGGGCTGGCGAAGTCCGTGAACGAGTAGCCAAGAACGTCGCCGCCGGCGTTGATCCCCTCGATGAGGACGTTGACGTCCGTGGGGTCGCCGGCGAACGGCGGGAGCGGCGTGCTGGTCGCCGTGCGCGGGTCGTAGCGGAACCCGTGGAGGAAATGGTCCGTCGGGCTCTCATTTTTGGTGAGGCCGATCAGACCCGCATCGTTCATGAATGCGTTGGAGGCGGGGTCCGGCAAGCCGAAGTCGATGATGGCCTCGGTCCCGGCCCGGAAATAGGCGAACGAGTTGACGAAGGAGCTGTCCGTCGACTGGACCAGCGCCAGTTGGTTGTCGCCCAGCGAGACGACGTTGGCGGAGGCCTGCCCGGGCAGCGCCGGCACCAGGGTGGTCGAGCCGCTTTGGAAGAGCGCCGCCTGTCCGGTCGGGCTGGCGCCCCCGATCGTTCCGCGGGCGTTGGCGACGGTCGCCGTGCCCGAGGGACCGATCGTGATGGTCCCGCCGCTGTAGACGGCCACGTTCGCGATGGTGAACGTGTCGTCGAAGACGGTTCCGTACACCCGGCCGTTCACGACCGCGGCCGGGGAAAAGGAGGTGTAGGGAGCGGGCAGGGGGACCGCGTCGAGCGCCACGTACCCATAGCGGAGGGGATCAGCGTGGGCGGCCGAAGCGACGAACATCAGGGCCAGCGCGGTGGCGCTGAAGAATGCGCGTGGGTTGATCTTCGACATGGTGTTCTTGGCGTCCTTTCCTTGGGACCCGCTCGCGGGACTGCGACCGATCCGCGCATACCATATTCAATGAGGCTGTCGGTTCAACATCGGCGAGGTGACAAAATCGCCGACATTCCGTCGGCGACGGAGATCGCCGTGATTCTTCTCACGGCCAGCCCACCGCCAATCTCCGCCCCACCTTCTGTGCGGCCGCTCGAATCGGCTCTGCTACGGGCACCCGGTAAACTGGCAGTACGGGCTCGTGAATGAAGCCGCGCCGGACCCGGTCGCGTTGGAGAAGGTGAACGTTCCAGTCACCGTCCCGGCCTGCGCGCCCCCGATGGCATTCGGGTCGTCGCCAGCGGTCAGGTCGACGGTGGCGTCGATGTTCACGGACGTACCGGTCAGCGACATTCCCCGCGGCCCCGACTGGCAAGTCGAGAACGAGTCGAAGCTCGCCGTTACGGCGTGCGATCCCAAGAACGCCGCGGCGCCCCCGTCCCCCTGGTCGGCGAAGGTGAGCAGCGCGAAGTCATGGGCGGGCCCGAAGGCGATCTCGACGGACTGCACGTAACGATCGGTCGGGGCCGAGGAGCACGTCGAGCCGACGGCCACGTACACCCTGGTGGGGTCGAAGGGCGACCCCAAGGGTGTCGTCCCGGATCCGGAGATCGAGCCGCCGCAGGCGCCGTGGAAAAGGGTTTCACCACAGAACGAGTCCCCTCCGCCTCTTGCCAGCCCGCTCCCATTGCAACCGACGCCAACGACGCCGACGCTGGCGACCCACCCGGCAATCAGGATCCAACGCATTTGGGCCCGGAGCATGGCCGATGTCGGGATTTCCGTCGATCGCGCCGGCGCCATAAGCACGGCGGGCATCGGCACAACCCCCGGGGCCGCGATCGACAGAGATTGGGGGCTTGCCCTTCTTTGAGTGGGGGAGGGCCTTACATTCAGGCAATGAAACGCGACGGTCGGGGTTGGGGCGGTAGCTGAGCATGAGCGCGACGACTGGCCATTGGTGGGACTGGGTGCGGGGGGACGGCGCCCTCGGGTTGCTGAAGCGGGTGGTGAAGCGGGTGGTATCGACGGCGCGTCTCAGGCTGTTCGGCGAGCCCGAAGCCGCCCCCTGGATGCTCAAGAAGCTGGAGGTGGATCGCCGGTTCGACGCGCGGTTTGCGGTGGAGACGGGCGGGGTGACGCCCCTCTCGGCGCTGCACATCACCGGCAACAACCGGCGCTTCGGGGTCAATCATATCGCCAGCGATCCGGATGAGCTGGAGCACGCGCTCGACAGTCTCCCGGGCGGCCTGAAGGGGCTGACCTTCGTCGATCTCGGGTCGGGCAAGGGTCGGGCGGTCCTGCTCGCTTCCCACCGGCCGTTTCGTCGCATCGTGGGGGTGGAGTTCGCGCGGGAGCTGCACGAAGCCGCCCGGGCCAACGTGGCGCGGTTCCGCCGGTCGGCGCAGAGATGCGCGCGCATCGAGCTCGTCTGCGCCGACGCCGCCAACTACGAGCTGCCCGACGAAGATCTGGTGATCTTCATGTACAACCCGTTCGGCCTCGAGGTGATGCGCACGATCGCCGCCCGCGCCCGCCAGTCGCTGCGCGCGCGCCCGCGCCGGATGTACGTCCTTTACTCGAATCCCTTCCACATCGAGGCCTGGACCGCGCTCGGCTTCCAGCCGCTCGCGAGCCGCTACAACTTCACGCTTCTCACCGCGCCCCAGCCGGGGACGCCGAACGCTCAGGAGCCTGCGGGCACGTAAACGGTCGCCCAGCCCTGGCCCGGCATGTTGAACTGGTACTTCTTGCCGGCGATGGCGACGATGAAATTGGAGACCGCCGCGCCGCCGTTGTAGATGACTGCGACCTCACCACCGTCGGTGTTCTTGAAGGCCACCGCCGTCGTCGCCGTGGCCGTGCTGCTGGTGACCGACGACATGGCGGTGGTTGCGCTGGTCGAAAGCACCTGACCGCCGGCCGGCGCGAACGCCGACACGTGGCGGAACACGTAGTACGTCGGCGTGGCGCAGAGCGCACCCATCGTGGTGCCTTTGCAGGACGACGGCATGACCGTGATCAGCCCGTCCTGCGCCCAAGCCCGGGTGGTGTCGTTCCCCTTCCCCACGCCGTCGAGCACCATGTTCCAGGCGTTGTACGAGGTGACGCCGGCCGCGATCGCCATCTCGATGTAGCCCCACGACTCGACGCCGTAGGCCAGATCGTTGGGCGCCGCCGAAGCCGCGTAGGCCGGGCAGGCAGTGAACCCGCAAGAGTTGGCGCCCCCCGCCGAGGTCATCCAGGGGTAGTTCCCGCACTTGTGCTCGGTGGCCCAGAGCGGGAGGTTGTAGGTCGTGAAGCTGGACGGGGTCTTCTCGAAGTTGTCCAGCATCGACCACTGCAGGCCGATCATCTTGGGGAACGTCTTGGCGGTCGCGTCGCCCTCGACGGTGGTCACGACCGTCATGTCCTTCCCGCTGTCGCCGTTGGAGTTGGTCCCCAGCATGACCTTGACCCCGGCGGTCGTCATGGCGGGCCCCAGGTACTGGCCCACGAACTTGGTGTAGTCCGCCGGGCTCCAGATGCACGACGGATAACCCTCGGCGTAGTTGGGCTCGTTCTGCGGCGCGACGGTGTCGATCGTGATCCCTTGCTGCGCGAACGCCGAGACCCACTTCACGAAGTACTGGGCGTAGGTCGTCAGGTTGGCGGTGCTGGCGTTCATGCAGCCACCGTCGAACATCGTCTTGCCCACGAGAGTACAGCCGGACCCGCTGGTGGTCTTCATCCAGGTCGGCGGCGTCCAGGGGCTGGCCCAGAAGCGGATGTTGGGATTGGCCTTCAGCGCCGCCTGGACGTACGGAATCAGGAACATCATGTCCTCGGTGATCGAGAAGCTGGTGAGTCCGGTGTCACCCGCCGTCTCGTCGTCGGTGTAACGCGTGGTCGCGTAGTCGCTGGCGCCGATCGGGATCCGCCCCATCTGGAATCGAGCGCCGTCCGCGCCGAACAGGAGGTCCATCGCCTTGGCTTGGTCGGCCGAGGTGCCCTTCATGAGCTGCTGCCAACCGATCTCGTTGAACGCGCCGCCCATCCCCTCCCAGTTCTGCTTGGTCCCGGTGTCGTTGACGGTCACGTTGGCGTTCCCGCTGGTCGCCACCGTCAGGGTTCCGGTCTGCCACCAGGCATTGTTGGCGGACGTCACGACCGTGGGGGCGGTCGGCATCGACCCCCCGGTGCCGGGCGTCCCGCCGGTGCCGGGCGTCCCGCCCGTGGCGCTGCCGCCGGTGCCGCTGCCACCCTTGCCACCCGAACCGCCCGTCAATGAGCCGCCGGTCGCGCCCACGCCGCCCGTCCCCGAGCCGCCGGTCCCCTGCGAGCCGCCGGTGGAGGAGTCGCCACCCGTCCCCGAGCCGCCGGTCCCCTGCGAGCCGCCCGTCGAGGAATTGCCGCCCGTCGCCGAGCCACCGCTGCCGCTGCCCTGCGAACCCCCGGTGCCGCTCCCGCCGCCGGAGCTGGCGCAGGCAGAAATCAGGACAAGAAAGCCAACACCGGTCATCGAACGCCTTGCTGTCGTCATTTGCCTGAGGATGCCCGAAACGCGAAATAGGGATCCACTTATCAGACGCTGATCCGGCCGACCGGCTTTTGTGATTGATGGATCTCCGGGTTCAATTCCCGACGCTCATTCGCCGCGCACCAATTGGGTCCGAAGCCGTCCGCTCGCGCGGCGCTCCGCTTTGTGAGCGGCGAAGTTGAAGGCGTGTGCCTCGTCCGGGCCGAGGACGTTGGCGATCGCCGCGTGGCGGGTCTGGTTGGCGTCGGGATCCGCGTCTGTGGCAAGCGCGCGAGCGAACTGGTCGTCGATGGCGCGGATGGCCGCGCGTTGTGCCTCGGGCAAGTTCAAGACGTCGAAGGCCAGCTCGTCGGCGGCCTGAATGACCTTCCCGCGATGCTCCAGAAAACGCTGCCGGAGCGCGGGGTCCTGCGTCGGCGCCACGGCCTCGACGGTCCCCAGGTCCGGCGGCGGCGGATCGGTCTGGGCGGGCGGGTCGGCCGGCGGAACCTCTGCGGGCGGGGCCGAGGCCGGCTGGGCCTCGGCCTGGGGCGAATCGGCCGGGGGCGAATCGGCCTCGGGCGGGTCGGCGGCCTCCGTCGCCCGCTGGTGGTGGTGTGAGCGAAAGGTGGCGTAGCCCTCGAGACCGAGGAGCAGGGGCCCGAGCACCACAGCACCGACGACGATCGCGTTCGACCGACCCATACTCCCTCCGTGTCATCTGAGGCCCGACTGTAACTGGGGATCGCCGGCGCGCCTGCCTCATGCGGTCAGGTCCGCCGGATCGCCACCTTCTTCTGCAGGGTTTTCCTGGTAATTCCGAGACGTCTCGCCGCCTCCGACTTGTTGCCACCGCAGGCGGCCAGAACGCGTTGGATGTGCTCATCTTCGACTCGCGCCAGGCGCCACAGGCCAGCCGAAAATTCAACGGCAGCCGAATCGAGATGAGGGGAAGCCGCGAGGGCGTCCTTGACGACCTCGGCGAGACTGGGAAGGTAGTTCCGCATCGACAAGCACAGAGCTTGGGCCGCCAGCGCCGGATTGCCGTCGCCAATGAGAACGAGCAGGCAAGGCGCGGTCGTCTTCGATACGACGTCGCCTCGAGCGACGTCCCAATAATTTGCGACGGTCCAACGGAATGAGTCGGGAGATGACTGCGCCGCAGCGGGGTCTGCAATCCTGGGGGCGGGGGTCGAACGCGTGCCAGGGTTGGCGGCGTCGTTTCCAGGCGTCGCGCGCTCGAGAGGCCGCGACCTCATTTGGTCGGGAAGGGTGAGATCGGAGGTCGCGTTCCTCTTCATGACGACCACGTTTCCGGCGGGATGCTCGCGCAACGGCCGTGGCGAATCTAAGCGATCTGGTCGGACACGCGCTGTGATCCTGGTAACTCGGACGACGGCGCTGAGCTGATTCGAGGTCCTCATCGAATCTTCCGGCGAGCGCGATGGAGCCGATGTCTGCGCCGCCGCGCCCGCCGCTGATCTGGCCGGTCATCGGCGAGCGTCCCAACGGGTGGAACCAAATTACCCGCCTCGATTCCAAGGTCGTGACGCCTATTACGGCGCGTTACGTTCGACGTCGCCGAGACCACTCATAGGTGAACTACGGCCGCACCCGTGAGGGGCGTGGCACTGGAGGAGGGACAATGAATAGTCACAATTTCGTGCGCGCCCGTTTCGCTCTCATGATCGGGGCAATCTCGATGTGCCGATGCGCCGGCTCCCCGACCGACGAGGGCAAGGTCACCACCGTCACTTCGGCGGTGGGGCAGCCGTCGGAAGACGAGATTGATATGGACGGGGCAACCGTCCCGAAGTTTGCACAGCAGCTGCCGATCCCAATGATCTGGACTGGGACACCGGTTGTGCAGAACGGCAAAACCGTTCAGATGAACTACGGCCTCTCGGTGGTGCAGACGACCGAGCAGCAGCTGCCGCCCGGTTTCCCCGCCACCACGGTCCTGGCCTACAGCGGGCCCGCCCACGCCAAGGGCTCGACCAGCAGCGCGACGCTCACGGTGACCCCGGGCGCGGTGTTCGAGAACACCATCGGCATCCCGTCTCAGATCACCTGGACCGATAACATCCAGCAGCCCGCGTTTCTGCAGGTCGACCCCACGCTGCACTGGGCGAACCCACTCGCCGAGGCGGTGCCGGTGGCGCCCTTCAATTTCTTCCCG
>Ga0210387_10002709_pt1 | contig 13587 bp, 10 predicted proteins | sample IncBWC7OmetaG_FD_160108 | JGI IMG/M metagenome (GOLD analysis project Ga0210387, IMG submission 160108) | Forest soil microbial communities from Barre Woods Harvard Forest LTER site, Petersham, Massachusetts, United States - Inc-BW-C-7-O ...
ACCGCGTGCTCTCACCAGATCAGTACCCGTGACGCCATCAGTGCCGGTGACACCCCGTGCTCTCACAAGATCAGTACCCGTGACGCCATCAGTGCCGGTGACACCCCGTGCTCTCACAAGGTCAGTGCCGGTAACGCCATCAGTGCCGGTGACACCGCGTGCTCTCACAAGGTCAGTGCCGGTAACGCCATCAGTGCCGGTGACACCACGTGCTCTCACAAGGTCAGTGCCGGTAACGCCATCAGTGCCGGTGACACCACGCGAACCAGCATTCATGCCTCTTGGCATGGGCAGCCAAGCCTGACTGCTGGACCCAGATATTCCATTTGATCCGATCTGAGCATTGGGGCGAACGATCCCATTTGATCCGATCTGAGCATTGGGGCGAACGATCCCGTTCGATCCGATCTGAGCGTTGGGCCGAACGATTCCGTTCGATCCGATCTGAGCGTTGGGGCGAATGATTCCATTCGATCCGATCTGCGCTGCGGGACGGGCGAATGATTGGATATCGGAAAACGGTCGCGCGGTCCGCGCGGGGCCGGCATAGGAGTGCGCAGCCGCCATCAGGCCGACGACCACACATGTGGGTGCCGCAACTCTTCGTACCATCCTTACAAAATTAGTGTCCATTTTAAGTCCCTTCAGATTGGCAATTCTTCTACTAACGCGTTCGTCTTTACTTCATGCACAAACGTACTGATCGTTTCCCGCACTCCGATGCAAATTAAACCGGCCTGTTAACCCCATCTCCGTGGATCAATTTGAGGTAGTCCTCGCGGTCTTCATCGTTCTCAACATAGTGATACAAACCAATTCCTGTCTTTATTGGACCCTGTCTTTCCTTGTTGGAATGTTTGGAAAACCAGGTGTCCACTTCGTCGATGAATTTTTCTCCGGTCTTTCGAATGAAGCCGTTGAACTTTGCAAGATCTTCTTCAGTGAGTCCGTAGTCGGCAAAAACGGTTCGCTGCAAAAGCCCTGTACCGCGGACAGTGCGCTTTAGGTTTACCGCCATGGTCCCCACTACATTGTGGACAGCTTCTGCAAACTCCTGAATATTCTCCGGACTAAGACGCTCCGCGATGTACGTCCGCGCGACACATCGCACGATTCCATTACCTAAGTTTTGTACGGCGCCAGACTTAAGTAGGGCATCAAGCACAATGGAAGCTGGGACGTTGGGTCCCGCGTACTTCTCAACCAAATTTTCAAAGGATCGCGAATCTGATCCGCGACTTGATTCTTCTGGGGAAACTGGAATATCCAAGACGAGGCCATAGGGCCCCAAATAAAGGACATCCGAGTGCCAACCGGCTAATACTTCTGATGCGGCCAGCGAATAATTAAGAGCAATGTTTGCTTTGCTTCCTGCCGCTTGAGCTCCGTGCACCTGAAGAGCTGTCATCCCTGCCATCAATCCCACCTCTTCTTCTGAAAGTTCCTTCCTGCCCGTCGACGCCAATTCGGCTCTGGCGCCGTTTACAAGCGCGCTCTGAAGAGCCATCGATAAGTCGTCGAATCCAATGCCATTTCTTATTGCAATTCGGCACAGCGGCCGAAGCACATGTGTGATCGCCGCTAGTAGATTGCCTTTAACAGATTGCTCCACCGAACAACATAATACAACCTTTTGTGTGCTCTACTTCACGGAATCCGGTACTACCTGACAGGTGTTTTAGTGATTTATCTCACTAAATCTGCTGATTATTGTCAAATTGATCGCTCCACAATTAATCGGATGGGTACCTCGATAGCGCCCCCCCCTCTTCGCGCGGCACTGGTGCTGGGCCTTGCTTGGGCGACTTGCGGATGCTCTCAACGGTCCGATGTTCCGATGTCGGGATCGCACGCGCTGGAACTTAGGCGGGGTTTAAGCGGTGAACCTTCTTCCTTGGACCCGGCAGCCGCTACAGATAATTTTTCGAGTCAAGTGATTCAGGATCTCTATGAAGGCTTAACTAGAGAATCATCTAGCGGAGAAGTTGTACCTGGGGTCGCTGCGTCCTGGGATGTGGATTCCACTGGCACCAAGTACACATTTTATCTTCGGCCAAACGCTCGTTGGTCCAATGGAAAGCCCGTGGTGGCGAGCGAGTTTGTAGCGTCGTGGCAAAGAGTATTGGATCCCAACAAAGGTTCGCCAATATCCACCGAGCTAAGGTTGCTCAAGGGAGCGGCAGCAATCATTTCCGGCAAGTTGCCGCCAACGTCATTAGGGGTTGTCGCAAAGGGCAGCGACGTTTTGATCGTCAATCTAGAGCAACCAGCACCTTATTTTCCGCAAGTCCTAGCCCACTCGGCCGCTTTTCCAATTTATTCGGACATCAGTGCCCGGAGTCACACGGCAATCTCATGGGTGTCTAACGGACCATTCATACTTTCCAGCTGGTTACCGGGAACCACTATTGAACTGAAACGAAACACGTCATATTGGGACCGCGCGAATGTGCAGTTAGACCGGGTCGACTATCAAATCGCTCCGGACCAGAACTCTCAGTTCGCTGCATATCGAGCCGGCCAACTTGACCTGACTGACACTGTGCCACCCAATGCAATTGAATCCCTACGCAAGGAACATCCGCAAGAGCTTGTGATCGCGCCGCTCTTGGCGACCGCATATTACGGCCTAAATCTTGAGGCACCTCTACTTCAAGGCAACCTCAAACTACGCAAGGCATTGTCGATGGCAATTGATCGACGCCGCCTCGTGGCTTCGCTTGCACTGGGCCAGGCACCCGCCTTCGGCCTGGTACCACCGGGAACTTGGAATTACGAGCCACAGAGGTGGAAATGGGAGTCCTTAAGCGACGCTGATCGGATTGCCGAAGCACAACGTCTGTTTGCCGAAGCCGGATTCACCAGCAAAGCACCGCCCCGTTTGCGGCTCTTGCTCAGTTCCAGCCCGTCAATAAAACAGACCGCAATTCTCGTCGCCGCAATGTGGAAGGAAGAGTTGGGTATAGACACCATCCTCGCAGACGAAGAATTTCGAGTCTTTCTGGAATCCCGGCATGACAGACACAAATGGGACGTTGCCCGACTCGCATGGACGGCCGATTACAACGACGCGAGTAGCTTCTTGGATGTCTTACGAACGAATTCTTCGAACAACGACTCCGACTACTCGAATCCTATCTTTGATAAATTGCTTGATGCGGCCGCGAATACTGCCGATGCGGATGCTCGTCGTGGCCTTCTTGCGAACGCCGAGCGGACGATGCTCGAAGATTACCCGGTAATACCTCTGTACTTTTTTGTGTCCAAGCGATTGGTAAAACCTTATGTTGTGGGCGTAAGACCCAACCCGCTTGATCGCGTGGGTTCAAAGGACCTGTCGCTTCTTCCTCACTGATCGAACCGAGCCTGAGGCGGACGAGTCGCTTATTCGTCGCTCCGCTTTTCTGTGAAAATTGCGACGGCCTTTCAAAAATTTCTTCGCCAGCCGAGCGCCCGCCTCCGTGTAGACAATCGTCACACTCAATTCGGCTGACCTTCGTTCATCTCGTGGACGAAGCTTCGCAGCTTTTGTCACCAATTTTTTCTGAAGGTCTCGTTGTAGCGCCATTGCGTTTGGGCCAATTTTCCGGCGAACCAGGGGGAACGGTCCGGACCAGAATTTAGCTGCGGACACCTTTTGGACGATTGTGCTATCAGGCGGAATCGGGTACCGAGAGAATAGCTGGTCGACTGTCGCATCGATATCTCCAATTTTTCTTTGAGTGAGATGGGGATTGATCGGTAACGACATCTTCGGGAAAACTTTCTGAGAGGGTGTCAGTAATTGGATGGCCCCAACGCGCGTAAGCTCATCAAGGACGGCCCTGACGGGAATCCCGTGGCCATATATCCCAACCAGGGACTCAAACGTGAGGCCCTCACCGAAGATCTTCAGACTTCGTGGGCGACGGCCGGCCGTCACATAGCGCGCGTCACGGTGCCACGCGCTTAGTATTCTACTCATGACGTTTTGTTGATGCTCCGTCGTCCCGGCAGTTGGGCTTCCACCAGATCTAAGGAGCCGGGACACTTCTCCCCTCGGGATTCCCGTGACTGCAGCGATGCCTGAAATGTTGACCCGGCTGCCGCCCTCCAATTGACGCGCGGCAGCACTTTGAACTGCAGCCGTTCGCAATATCGAATTCACTTCGCTTATGCTGAGCCCGCAATCAAAGATGAACGCGGAAAGATAACCTAAGACATTTGAAATTGCCTTCCGCGCGGTCTCTTGGATGGCCGCCGCTTGCAATGTTTTTGCGCGCTGCGCTGAATTGAAGCGTGATGTTGATCTACTCAGAAGATTACCTATAAAGATGTGAACGCTTGATTGAACGCCTTGGGAATCTCAGAAAAGAAGGCCTCAAACTCGCCACAAATTCATGAAAGAGAATCTTCATGACTTATGAAATGGTCGGCACTTGAATCTCCTACGTCACCTGGTCCGCCCTGCCCGCGGCGGCGCCGCGGCGGTCATCGTAGTCTTCGCCTTTCTGCTCATCATGGCGGCCAGAGCGGGCCTGGTCGGCATACCCCTGGCATTGCTGGTCATCTCGTGGTTCTTCAAGTATGCCTATATTTTATTTGATCATACCGTGCGCGGTTTCGATGAGCCGCCCACGCTCGACATTCAAATGATGAATCCCATCGACGAGCAGCGTCCCCTGGGACAGGTGCTGATTCTGGGACTTCTAGGGTTCGCGCTGTACGAGACTTACGATCGTTTCGGCGCCCCTCCCGCCATCGCTCTCGGCGTAGCCTTTCTCTTCTTCCTCCCCGCCTCGGTGGCGACTCTGGGGCTGGAGAGCAACCTGTTGAAAGCTGCAAATCCGCTGTATTGGTTCAGTTTAGTGCGTGGCCTTGGAATTCTGTATGGCGCGGTGCTGCTGGTGATTCTGGTTTACGCCTTGGGGTTGAAGCTGCTATGGGCCTTTGATCTCTGGCTGCCCGTCGAAATCTTCGTTGGCATGTTTGCCGTGCTCTCGGCGTTCAGTTTCTTGGGCGGCGCGATCTACGAGCGCCGCCACGAGCTGAATCTCGAGACTTGGGTCAGTCCCGAACGCACCGCAGAGCTCGAGCAGAAGCAAACCCAGCGCGAGAACGACAAGCAGGTGCATGAGGCCTACGGCCTGATGCGCGCCGGGTCTCACGTCAAAAGCTTCCAGATGCTGGAAGATTGGCTCAAGGGCCGCGGCAACACCCCGGAAGACTACCGCTGGCTGTGCGAACGCACGCTAAGCTGGAACGATCCGCGCTACGTCACCCGCCTCACCGAAGAGTTCCTTGCACGCCTTCTGACGCTCAAGCGCGCCGGCGAAGCGCTGGACGTGGTGACGCAACGATTGAAACTGGATCCTAACTTTCGGCCCAAGTCGGCGGCGGACACTTTGGCTATCGCGCAGCTGGCCGCGCGCGGCGGCGGCGCCTCGAGGCTGGCCCGGACGCTGCTTTCGGACTTCGCCGAGCGCTTCGCAGGCGATCCGAGAGTTGCCACGGCACTGGCGCTCAAAGATCACTTAGGACCTCTCGCGCCCTAATAGAGTGCAGGGCGCGCCTCGCCCTCAGCATTGCGACACCTGATTCCTTATAAGATGATTGAGAGTCTCCCGCCTGTCGGTTTCAGGTCCATCACGAGAGTCCATGGCCAATACGCCGTACAACGAAATGTACTTGGAAGGAGGTGCCGGCCGCGCCCACTACCTGCGCTATTCGCAGTGGTTGGGTGAGCAGCCGGCGGATCGGCTCACGCAAAAGCGCGCCGAGGCGGATGCGCTGTTTCACCGCGTCGGCATCACCTTCGCCGTGTATGGCCAGGAAGAAGGCTCGGAACGGCTGATTCCCTTCGACATCGTGCCGCGCGTGCTGCCGCGCGAGGAGTGGATTCGGCTGGAAACCGGTTTGAAACAGCGCGTGCGGGCGCTCAATTCCTTCATTCACGACATCTACCACGACCAGCAGATCTTGAAGGCCGGCGTCATCCCCGCCGAACAGGTGCTCTGCAACTCGCAATACCGGCCGGAGATGCAGGGCGTGGATGTGCCCGGCGGCATTTATGCGCACATTGCCGGGATCGACATCGTCCGAGACGATGCGGGCGAGTTCAAGGTCCTCGAAGACAATCTGCGCGTGCCCTCCGGCGTGTCCTACATGCTCGAGAACCGCAAAATGATGATGCGACTCTTTCCCGAGCTCTTCTCCTCGCATCGAGTCGCGCCGGTCGATCACTATCCCGACGTGCTGCTCGACAATCTGCGCAGCGTCGCGCCCACCGGCGTCGCGGACCCGACCGTGGTGTTGCTGACCGCCGGCGCGCACAACAGCGCCTACTTCGAGCATGCCTTTCTGGCGCAGCAAATGGGCATCGAATTGGTCGAGGGTCAGGATCTCTTCGTGCGCGACGAGGCGGTTTTCATGCGCACCACCCAGGGCCCGCAGCGCGTCGATGTCATTTACCGGCGCATCGACGATGACTTCATGGACCCGCTGGTGTTCCGGCCCGACTCCATGTTGGGCGTACCGGGGCTCTTGACGGCCTACCGCGCCGGCCACATCACCATCGCCAATGCCATCGGCACCGGCGTGGCCGACGACAAGTCCATCTACCCCTATGTGCCGGAGATGATTCGATTTTACCTGGGTCAAAGCCCCATCATCGGCAACGTGCATACCTGGATGCTGCGCAACCTGGTTGACCGAGAGTATGTGCTCGCGCATTTATCGGAGTTGGTCGTCAAAGAGGTTCACGGTGCAGGCGGATACGGCATGCTCATCGGACCTGCCGCCTCCAAGGCGGAGATCGAGAGATTTCGGCAGCAAATCATCGCCACGCCCGAGCGCTACATCGCCCAGCCCACCCTCGCGCTGTCGACCTGTCCAACCTTTGCGGCCGCGGGCTTGGCCCCGCGTCACATCGATCTGCGGCCCTTCGTGCTCTCGGGACGCGATGTCACCATCGTTCCGGGCGGCCTGACGCGCGTGGCGTTGCGCGAAGGCTCGCTGGTGGTCAATTCCTCGCAGGGCGGCGGCACAAAAGATACTTGGGTGCTGGAGACTTAATGCTCAGCCGCACCGCCGATCATTTGTACTGGATGTCGCGCTACATCGAGCGCGCGGAGAGTCTCGCTCGCATGGTCGACGCGCACTATCGCATGTCGCTGCTGCCCCACTCGCCCGAGGAACTGGCCGGATCGCTGCAGGCGACCATGAAGGCGCTGCACATGGAGCAGCCTTACTCCGAGCGCAACAAGACCATCGAGCCTTCGGCCGTGTTCCAGTTCGTCAGCCTGGACCGGGACTACAGCGGCAGCATCTTCAGCTGCCTGCGCGCTGCGCGCGAGAATGCCCGCGCGGTGCGCGGCTCCTTGACCTCCGAGCTGTGGGAAACCCTAAACTCCACCTGGCTCGATGCCCGGGCACAGTCAGCGCGCCGCTCGGTCGACATTGGCGAGTTCGTCGAGTGGGTGAAGGAACGCTCGCACCTGACGCGCGGCGTCACCATCGGCACCATGATGCGCGATGAGGCCTTCCACTTTACGCGCATCGGCACCTTTCTCGAACGCGCCGACAGCACCGCACGCATTTTGACCGCGCATCAGAGCGATCTTGTGCCCGGTGCGGACGCGGGCGTGGTGCCGGATCCGTATCAATGGAGCGTGCTATTGCGGGCCCTGTCCGCTTTCGAGGTCTATCGACGCGTTTACCGCGATGTGATCACGCCCTCGCGGGTCGCCGAGCTTCTGATCCTGCGCGACGACATGCCGCGCTCATTGCTGCGTTGCTGCAAGGAGGTGTACGGCAATTTGAAATCCGTCGCCAATCAGCAATCCGCCGAAACTGTGCGGCGCGCCGGTGAAATGCATGCCATCCTGCATTTCGCGCGCATGGAGGAACTCCTGAGCTTGGGGCTGCCGCGTTTTTTGCAGCAATTTTTGGAGAAGCTCAACGATTTGGGCACTCGCATCGCATCGGATTTCTTGGTTCCCCCGGCGGAGGCTTAAACAGTATGCACATGCACATTCGGCACGAGACCCGTTACCGCTATGAGCGACCGGTCAAGTACAGCGTGCAGAGCCTGCATCTCACGCCGCGCCGCGACTTGAGCCAGCGAGCACTGAGCTGGAGCATCGCTGCGCCGGGAAGGCGCCTGGAACAGATCGACGCCTACGGCAATATTGCGCACCTGCTCACCATCGAGGAGCCGCACCGGGAAATCAGCATCGTGGTGCGCGGCGTGGTCGAGACCGCGGACACCGACGCGCGCCTGGACGACGGGCCCTTATCGCCTCTGGCGTATCTCGCACCCACGCAACTGACCTTGCCCAACGAGCACATCAAAGCCTTCGCGAGCGCTACGCTCGCGCACATCAGCGATCCCAAGGAGCGCGTTCAAGCGCTGGCCGAAGCCGTTTTGGGCGCCGTGCGCTACAAGTCCGGCACCAGCGATGTGCAGGACAGCGCGGCCGTGGCGTTCAAGAGCGGCGAAGGCGTGTGTCAGGATCATGCCCACGTGTTCATCGCTGCGGCGCGTGCGGTCGGCATGCCGGCGCGCTACGTCAGCGGCTATTTGTACACCGGCGATGCCAGCGACGCCGCGAGCCACGCCTGGGTCGACGCCTGGCTCGGGCCGGAAATTGGCTGGCAGAGCATGGACGTGACGCACACGCGTCCCGCGGTGCGCACTTATTGCCGCCTCGCGGTCGGCCGCGACTACTTGGACGCAGCGCCGGTGCGCGGCATGCGCCAAGGCGGCGGCGGCGAGAAAATGGAAGCGAATGTGCTGATCGCGGAGTCGGCCCTGCAGCAGCAGTAAGGTACAATTTCGGCATGACTTACTGCGTCGGCTTGCTGGTCGACACCGGGCTCGTGATGTTGTCGGACTCGCGCACCAACGCCGGCGTCGATCAGATCAATACCTTTCGGAAAATGGCCACATTCCAGCACTCCAACGATCGCGTGCTGGTCCTGATGTCGGCGGGGAACCTCGGGATCACCCAAGCGGTTATCAACTTGCTCGAGGCGCCCGACGACACCCAGCAAACCACCCGCCTGTTGAGCGCTCCCAATATGTTCAATGCGGCGCGCGTGGTCGGCGATGCGCTGCGCGAAATCCATCAGCGCGATGCAGAGGATCTGCGCGAGCATGGCTACGAGTTCAACGGTACCTTCATTTTGGGCGGCCAGATCAAGGGCGAGGAGCCGCGCCTGTTTCATATCTATTCCGCCGGCAACTTCATCGAATCGTCCATCGAGACGCCGTATTTTCAAATCGGCGAATCCAAGTACGGCAAACCCATCATCGACCGGGTGATTACCCGCAGCAGCAGCTTAGGCCAAGCCACCAAGTGCGCGCTGGTGTCCATGGACTCCACCATCCGCTCGAACCTGTCGGTGGGGCCGCCGCTGGATCTGTGCATCATCAAGCGCGACGAATTCAAGCTGTCGACGCACATCAGCATCGACATGGACAATGAATACTTCAAGATGATCCGCGAACGCTGGGGATTCGCGCTACAAGAGGTATTCAGCGAACTGCCCAATCCCAACTGGTAAAACAATGCACCGAATTTTAAGTCTTGGCTTTTTCTTGCTGGCCGGCGCTGCCGCGGCGCAAGTGCACGGTCCTGATCTTGCCGGCATGGAGGTCAAAGTCGCGCCGGGCGATGATTTCTACGCCTACGCCAATGGCGCCTGGATCAACGCCACGGAAATTCCCGCCGATCGCAGCAGCTATGGCAATGCGGCCATTTTGAGCGAACTCACCACCCAGCGCGTCAACGAGCTGATCAAAGCGGCCGCGGCGCAGCACGCCAAGCCCGGCGCCGAGGCCCAGCAAATCGGCGACTACTATGACAGCTTCATGGATGAGGCCGCGATCGAATCGCAGGGGCTCAAGCCCATTGAGCCGGCCTTGAAGCGCATCGACGACATCTTCAGCCGCGGCGGACTGGCGGCCGCCTTGGGCGAGACCCTGCGCGCGGATGTCGATATTTTGAATTCAACCAATCTTTACACGCCGCATCTTTTCGGCCTCTGGGTGGCGCAGGATCTCAATGACCCGAAACGCTACCTGCCCTTTCTGCTGCAGGGCGGCTTGGGGATGCCGGACCGCGAGTACTATCTCGGCACCTCGGCTGCCATGGCGGCGATCCGGCCGCAATATCTGGCGCATATCGCCACCGTGCTCAAAATGGCCGGCATCGATGCCCCCGAAAAACGCGCCGCGAATATCTTCGAGCTCGAGCGGCGCATGGCGGAAGTGCACTGGACGCGGGCGGCGTCGGAACAAATTTCGGCCGGCAATAATCATTGGAGCCGCGAACAGTTTTACGCCCGCGCGCCGGACCTCGATTGGCGCGCCTTCTTCTCCGCCGCCGGCCTGAGCGGGCAGAACGAATTTGTGGTCTGGCAGCCGAGCGCGCTCATCGGCCTCTCGACCCTCATAGCGACCGAAGCGCTCGACACGTGGAAGGATTATTTGAAGTTCCACGCGCTCGAGGATGCCGCGCCCTACCTGCCGAAACAATTCGTCGATGAGAATTTTGCCTTTTATGCGCACGTGCTCGACGGCACGCCGGAAATAAGCCCTCGTTGGAAGCGCGCCGTGGCCGCCTGCGACGCGCTTCTCGGCGATGCGGTGGGCAAGCTCTACGTCGGCAAATACTTCTCGCCCGAGCAGAAGAAGCGCGCCGAGGCCATGGTGCACAACCTTCTGGCAGCGTTCGACGCGCGCATCGATCGGCTCGATTGGATGGCGCCGCAGACCAAGTTGGTCGCCAAGGCCAAGCTCAAGGCCTTGAAAATCGGGGTCGGATATCCCGATCACTGGCGCTCCTACCGGGGCTTGAGAATCGTCCGCGGCGATGCCTTCGACAATTGGTCGCGCGCCGATCTTTACGAGTATCGACGCCAGCTCGCCAAGTTGGGCGAGCCGGTCGACCGCTCTGAATGGGTCATGAACGCGCAATTGGTCAACGCCGTGAACCTGCCCGCGATGAACGCCATCAATTTTCCCGCGGCGGTGCTGCAGCCGCCGTACTTTGATCCCGAGCAGCCGCTGGTCATGGACTACGGCGCGATCGGCGCCACCATCGGGCATGAGATCAGCCACAGTTTCGATGATCAGGGCGCGCTTTTTGACGCGCAGGGCCGCTTGAAGAACTGGTGGCAGCCGGACGATTTCGCGCACTTCCGCGCATCGGGTGCAAGACTTGCGGCCCAGTTTGACGCTTATAAACCGTTTGCGGACCTGCACGTCAACGGCGAGCAAACCTTGAGCGAGAACATCGCCGATGTCGCGGGATTGAATGCCAGCTACGATGCCTACCGGCTGGCCACCCAGGCCTCGCCGCCGGCGCAGGTCTCAGGGTTCGACGCCGATCAGTTGTTCTTTTTGAGCTTCGCTCAGAGCTGGCGCGAGAAAATCCGCGACCCCGCCTTGCGTGCGCAGATCATCTCCGACGGCCATGCGCCGGCGCAATACCGCGCCTATACGGTGAGAAATCTGGATGCCTGGTATGCAGCCTTCGCGGTCAAGCCCGGCGAGAAGCTGTATCTAGCGCCGGAAGATCGCGTGCGGGTGTGGTGAACCGGTCGGGGGCGGGGTGGTGAACCCGGAAGCGCCTCAATTGACTTGCCCCGTGGTGAAATCGTAGCCGGTGAGGGACTTCGGTTTTCCCAATAAATAGCCCTGCGCGTAGTCGACGCCCAAGGAACGCACCGCCTGCAGCTCCGTATCCGACTCGACTGATTCCGCCACGGTCTGCACGCCGAGATCGCTCGCCATGCGCACGATGGCCGAAATCATCGCCCGCGCGATGCGGTCAGTCGGCGCCGCTTCGACTAGGGAGCTGTCGATTTTAAAATAGTGCGCTGGGACGGATCGAAGGTAGCCGTAGGCTGGGGGGTTGGCGCCAAAATCATCCAGCGCTACCTCGCAACCTAACGCCTCCAGCCGCTTCATGGAGTCGGCCACGCTGATGCTGCCCGAGGCGGCGAATCGTTCGGTGATGTCAAAGCACAGTGCCTGCGGCGGCAAGCCGCTTTTCTTGACGCATGCTTCGACGAAAGTGACGAAGCTGTCGTCGGTCATCGACTGCGACGATACATTGATGGAGAACACTGAGGGCACGCGCGCCCACAGCTTCCGATTCGCCGCCAGCCACACCAGGAGCGTGCGCACCACCCAGCGATCGATGTTCGGCATGAGCCGCTGCTGCGCGGCGCGCGCCAGGAATTCCTTCGGTTCGATCAGGGCGCCTTTGGCGGTGCGCAATCGCAGCAATACTTCGAAATGCGCCAAGGTCACGTTGTCGTGCAGCGAGCAGATCGGCTGCAGAAATAGTTCGAAGCGCTCGGCGTGCAGCGCATTCTCGATCTGCGCCCCTTCCAAGGTGTCCTCGCTGATGAGCAGCGGAAATCCCTGGCGCCGTTCGAATTCAGCGGACAGGCACACGAACACCGGCGCCAGTTTTTGTTCCAGCGACTCGTCCGTGCGGGTGTCCTTGATCGAGGCATCGATGCTCAGGCGCACCGCACCGTTGACCGAGCCTTGCGCATCGCGCACGGGAATGGCGAGCGAGTAATTGCCATCCTCGCGCGGCGCATAAGAGACATCGAGATTGCCGCCGGAGTCGCTCGAGAGCGAGTCTTCCACCAGTTGATAGTCCTCCGGCAGGATGAAATCCTCGGACATCCACAGCGTATCCGCCGCAAAATCATGGAACGAGACACCGGATACTTCCGGCGCCAACGCTCGGATGACTTGAGCCAACGCCTCCAGCGTTTTGCTCGAAGCTGCCTCGGCGGCATAGGTCAGACTGGTCACGCTGCGCACCTAACTGTGGTTTTCGATGCCGTCATGGTACGGGGGCGACCCACGGCAAAACATGTCGGCAATAACCGACGTAAGGGCACAGCGACATTTCATTTTGCTTAAAGCGCTGAAAATCGCGTGATTCGCCGCCTGCTTGAGCTAGGCGGACTTTATAAGTCAAAGCTCCTTAAGTTAATGGACTTAACGCGCTGCTAATTTAATAGCTCATCCAGCACCGGCAGCGGCACGGCACCCTCGCGCAGCGCCGCCTCGTGAAACTGCTTCAAGGTCATGGCATCGCCGTGCGTGTTCTTAAAGTGTTCGCGCACCACCAGCCAGCCTTTGTACCCAGCGTAATAAGTCGGTAATTGGCAGGAGGACAGTTTGGCGCGCTGCAGCTTGGCCGTGGCCTCTTCCATTTCTTGATACGTACCTTTGGTCATGAGTTCGATGGCGTCTGCATCGCTCATCCCTAAGGTTTGCAGGCGCACATCCAAGATGGTGTTGGCCAGCACCCGCAGCTTTTGCTTCGCCAGCGTCAAGCGGTAGCCGGGTGAGTCGCTCAAGTAGCCTTGCTCGGCCATGAGCTGCTGCGCGTACATCGCCCAGCCCTCCACATACGGACCGTTGCCATAGATGCTTCGAAGTAGGCGCCGCGAGCGGGGCTGCACCTCGTTCGCATATTCGGCCTGCACATAGTGTCCCGGCATCGCCTCGTGCACTGTAAGGTGCGCCAGTCCCGAATCGTTGTACTCGCGCAGCTTCGAGTCGATGCGCGC
>Ga0210387_10002710_pt1 | contig 13587 bp, 9 predicted proteins | sample IncBWC7OmetaG_FD_160108 | JGI IMG/M metagenome (GOLD analysis project Ga0210387, IMG submission 160108) | Forest soil microbial communities from Barre Woods Harvard Forest LTER site, Petersham, Massachusetts, United States - Inc-BW-C-7-O ...
CACTTTCCAACGCCCTGCTGATGCGCGGGGACGGATCCTGCAGGCCGCGCCGCGCGGTTTCAAGATTACCCATGATGATTTGCAGCAGGTTGTTGAAGTCGTGCGCCACCCCGCCGGTGAGTTGGCCGACCACCTCCATTTTTTGCGATTGCCGCAACGCTTCCTCGTTCACTCGCAGCTGTTCGGTGCGCTCAGCGATCTGGTTCTCGAGCGTGGCGTTGAAGAGGCGCAGAGCCTCCTCGGCGCGCTTGCGTTCTTCGATCTCCTTGCTTGCGGCCCGCGACAGCTCGACGTTGTCCATCGCGATGGCCGCTTCACTCGACAGACCGATCAGCGCCCGTTCTGCAAGTTCGGTAAAAACGCCCACCGTTGAATGTCCAAAGAACAAACCGCCCAAGACGGTCCCGGAGCGGGACACGACGGGCGCTGCCAGATAACTGCGCACGGGCAAGTGCCCGTCAGGCATGCCTCGACGCGGATGATTGCGTCCATATCGTGGATCCTTGGTGATGTCGGGCGAGCGCACAATGCCGTGACCTGCAAACGTCGGTGCAAATATTTCGGTATTTCGCGGCATCGGAAATTTGGAGAAGGCTTCAACCGGCACGCCCGAGATCGTATAAAGTACGTAGCTTTCACCCTTCTCGTTCACAATGTTGTAGAAGAAGGCGCCAAACTCAGCCTCGGTAACTTCAACGCCCGCGTCAGTGACAATCTGCACCAGGCGATGCAAATCGGTTTCCACGGCCAAAGCCGATGCTGCGCGATTCAGCACTTCGAGCGTTCGGCGATCCTGGCGCACCGCTTCTTCGGCTTGCCGCTGCGCGGAGCGGTCGCGCAGAATTTTGATGAAGCCGGCGATCACGCCCTCGCGCGTCCGAATGGGTGTCAGTTCGCCCTCCCCCCAAAAGCGCGATCCATCTTTGCGAACGCGCCAGCCCTCCTCGCCGCCGCCCCGACCCTTCGCGGCCGCGTCTGCCATCTCACGGGCAAACTCGCCCTTTTGCCGGCCCTCCGGCGTAAACACGCGCTCAAACGTCTGACCGACCATCTCCTGTTCGGTCCAGCCTAAAAGCCGCTCCGCGCCCAAATTCCAACTAGTGACCTCGCCGCGTAGATTCGTGCTGACGATCGCCGTGTCCGAGGCTCCGTCAACGACCTGGCGCCATTCGAAGGCGTCCAGCTGCACAGGACCACTCATGAAATTCTCACGCTAAATCTCCCAAAAACGCGAGCGAGGCACGTATAGCCTACCTTAGTGAGGGCAATAGAGTTGTAGGTGCCGGCCGACGAGAAAAACATCCCTTTTTCGGATTGCAATACAGCGCGTCACAAGGCTTTGCATCATCGTGCGCGGCGTCAAAAAGCGGCGGGGTCATAAAGATGCTCGTTAGGGTAGGCGCCGAGGCTAGCTGGGCCCTACGGGTCTCGCTGTCGTCCGCGCAAGGCATTCGCTGTAGGTCGCAAGCGAATTATTATGAGTCCGGCGCACCGAACGCAAAGGCTAGGCAGCGGTTCGCGCCAGGGTCAAAGCGATCGCATGGTGGAGCGCGTCGCGGTCGTAAGGCTTTGACACCGTCAATTCGGCAGGCATGGAGTCACCCATTTTGGTCTGTTCCCCGTAACCGGATGCGAATAGAAAGGGCGTCTTACTGGCGCGCAAAGAGGCCGCAAAGCCCAAACTATTTTCAACCCCTAAATTGATATCCAACATCGCGAAGTCGATCGAAGCTGTTTCGCGAACCCGGACGGCCGCGGCTATTGTGGATACCGCGACGACTGACGTTGCTCCCAAAGATCGCAGCAAATCCTCAGCCTCCAACGCAACGATTAAGTTGTCCTCGAGGAGCAGCACATTGAAACCTGCGAGAGGTCGGTTATCCATGGGCGCATCGCCGCTCGTGAGCGGCGAAGCTGCAGCGGGAATGCCTAGGTCGGACTCATCCGTGGCGGCGAGATGTCTTTCGGGGATAAAAAACTCCGCTTCCAAGCCGGTCGCCAAATAGCGTACCTGCGCCGTGCCTTGAAGGTCGAAAGGCACCACCCGCTCGATAATGACTGAACCGAACCCTCGCCGAGTCGGCACCGAGACGACGGGCCCTCCCATTTCGTGCCATTTGATTCGCAATCCCTCGCCCGGGGCGACCCTCAAGGCCACCTCCACGCGGCCGCTGTCACTCAGCGCTCCGTACTTGGAAGAATTGGTTACAAGCTCGTGAACGATCAGCGCGACCGTCGAATACGCTTGCGGCGCAAGCAAAATACGCGGACCGCTAATGGTGAAGCGATTCCGCTGCGTCGGTACATAGGCGGCAATTTCATCATCGAAAATCGCATTGAGCGGCCCGGGCCCCCAGTTCTGTCGTGTCACCCGGTCATGAGCGCGGGCGAGAGCTTGCACCCGACCGTTCAACGATTCCACATATTTTGAAGAGTCGCCTCCTTCGCCGTGGGTTTGACTGATGAGGCCGCGAATGAGCGCCAGCACATTTCTCACCCGGTGATTCAGTTCCGCGATCAACACCTCCTGGCGCCCGCCGGCTAAACTTTGCTCGATTGCGATTTCATGCGAGCCGCGAAGAGAGATTTCCATGAGCCCGGAGCGAATCTCCCCGGCGACTCTCTGCTCGGGCTCAGTGAAAGCACGAGAGCGGCCTCGGACCGACTCGCAGAATGTGGCGAAGCTCTTGCGCGGCGATATGCGTTGATCGTCACCGATCGCCATAGCTTTGTCGGGTGCCCCGGCCCAATTGATGTTCTGCAGCTGCTCACGTCGGAACAGCATGAAATAGTCGCCCCCCGTGAGCGAAATCGGGATGCACAGCACGCCGGCCGCAATTTCCGACACGGCAGGAAACTGCGGCCGCAGCGACACGACATTGTCGCTCACGAACATCTCACCGGGGGATAATGCACTCAGAAATCCCGCGATGAGTTCGATTTCAACGGCCGCGGGCGTCGCGCCGCGGGTCGATACCGCGCCATTGATGATGACGGCTACGCCGTCGCACTGAATCATTTCTCCTACCACATCCACTAGCCAGCCGGTGTCAGACAACAACTGCTTGTCCGCGGCGATTGACTTCATCATTTTTGCGACAGCTTCGCGCCCACGCCGATCCTCGCGGTCGGCGATGAGCCGTAGCCGGCTTTCCAAGGTCATCGAATACATTTGGCCGAACAATTCCGCAGCGCTTCTAGTGACGAAGGTGGGCAATTTGGCCGTGTCGTGATGACACGCTATGAGACCCCAGAGCTTGCCTTCAACGATGATCGAGATCGAGAGCGATGCGGCCACTTCCATGTTGCGCAAGTATTCTATATGGACGGTCGAAACCGCCCGGGTGATGGCGAGCGAGAGATCGAGCGGCTCTGCGGGCGCATCGCCGCGCGACAGCAACGGTATGGTGGCTGAACCAACATCGGCAATGATGCGAAACGAATTGCGCAGATACAGAGTTCTAGCCTGCACGGGAATATCCGAGGCCGGGTAATGCAATCCTAGGAAGCTCTGCTTTCCCGGCTTCGCCACCTCGGCGATCACTTCGCCAACACCATCGGCAAGGAATCTGTAAACCATGATCCGGTCAAAGCCCGTGAGCGAGCGGACTTGCCGGGCGGCGTCTTGATGGAAGGCGTCGAGGCTTGTTTGTGCATTGAGCCGTGCCACCATCTTTCGCACGAGAGACGCAGCGTCCGTCCGACTATCCATGCCGGCGGGTTCTCCCTCGATCACGCACAAATCTTCCGCATAGTGAATCGCAAGATCGAACGGCGCCCGGCCTCTAATCAGCGAAACGCCGTACAGCCGCTCGGTTCCACCGGCCGTCGACAACCCCGTCATGCGATTGCGGATCTCATGTAACGATTCTGAATCAACGAAAGAATCCAGTGTCACGCCAAGCGCGGCCGCTGGTTTGATTCCAAGCATGGCTTCGAGATTTGCCGAGACTCGCTCAACGATCCACGTCCTTGACATAGCAAGCAGAAATCCAAAGGACTGGATCTGTTCAAGCCGTGTGATGGGCTCGACATCGCAAGCCGTCAAATTGGGCGACGGGCCATCGCGATCGCGCCGCCGCAAGCGCTCTTGTTGGCGGGATGATTCGCCGGGCTCTAACCCTGAATTTGACACAGGCTGGGTCACGAGGCTCTCCATGTGCGGAATACGGCGCCCAAACAATGTGGTTTTGGGTGGGTCTAGCGCAAGAGAGAAACAATCGTCGCTAGTGAGGTGAGCACTGTCCGGCAGTATGGCCCTATTCAGGCGAATGGATACAACTTGAAATGCATTGGGCAGAGATTACCGAGCCCTCCTGCTTGCTAACATGGATTAGTCCTGCGGCGGCGAGGCAACTGCCCATTCAGCCCGATAACGCTGAATTATCGCGAAACAGTGCCGTTCATCGCCATTTGTAGCGTATACCGGGAGCGGCGCAAACTCGTGCCTGCTTGGCGTCCTTCGAGAATGAGCAACATCACACCGATGCCGCGAGATCCGCCCGGCACCCTACACAGGTCGCTGCGGGCTGCCACGCGAATTGATCACCTGCGGGTAGATCGGCTGATAGGGCACCTCGACCTCACTCGCCGCGAGGATTACGGGCGGCTGCTATCCGTTCATCACGACGTGCTTCAATACCTTCAATCCGAATGGCGGCCAGAGGATCGCGATGACTTCCGCGCGATGAGCCGCAGACTGCAAAATGATTTGCGCCTGCTGGGTTTCCCCACCGCCAACACACAATCGATGTCGCGTTCGCCCTTGGCGGAGGGTAATAAATTGGGCGTCGCTTACGTCATCCGTGGTTCGCGTCTCGGCGCCAGCGTGCTCCGACCGCGGATACCATCGCAGTTTTCTGCATCCTATTTCGATTTCGAACCGGCGCTTTCCTGGAGGCAGTTTCTCGCGCAGCTGCAAAGCGTCTCGAAATCCGCAGAAACGGAAACCGATGTCAATGATGCAGTGATTCGCGGCGCAAAAATCACCTTCGACCTGTTTTCGCGCTTGCTGACTCGAGCGCAAGCGTAGCGCCACCGTAGTCCTTGGGCTACATCGCTTCGCGCGCTTTCGAATCTTATTCCGCCTTCGCCGACATGCGAACCTGCATGTTCGCACTTTTTCGGGTACAACCGCGCCCGCATCGTCTCTCTCATTCACTCCAAGGACACTCACATGCCGCAGCGCAAGAGCAAGGCCACGTCAAGGCCTGCAAAATCGGGCCCGCGAGGCAGCAAGACAGCCGTTGGTACGACCGTCGGCGGCCCGTCACATCCGCTTGCCGCGGCGAGAACTGCCATGGCGGTCCACGCGGCCGAGCAAGAGGCACTCGCAGTCGGCATGCCTTTCAACCGAGCAAAGCCGGGCGAGTTCGGCGCTGCCCATGCTTCGGCGCCGGTGCAGGGCGCGCACGAGCAAATGCCGTCGGCCACCGCCGGCGCGGGCACCTTGAGCGAGAGCAACAAATCGCTCAAGACGGGCGCACCGGCCACCAAGACTCAAGCGCTCGATGGGTCACTCCCCGCCAAGCGAGTCAACTCCACGGATCGCGGACTGACAACCAATCAAGGCGTGGCGGTCGGGGACAATCAGAATTCCCTCAAGGCAGGACTGCGGGGCCCCGCACTTCTGGAAGACTTCATTCTGCGCGAGAAGATCACCCAGTTTGATCACGAACGGATTCCCGAACGCGTCGTTCACGCCCGCGGCTCGGGCGCTCATGGATATTTCGAAGCTTATGCCTCCCTCACCTCGCTTACACAGGCGGCGCCGTTTGCACAGGCTGGAAAGCAGACTCCCGTGTTTGTCCGTTTCTCGACTGTTGCCGGAGAACGTGGTTCGGCCGATACGGCACGGGACGTACGCGGCTTTGCGGTGAAATTTTATACTGACCAGGGTAATTGGGACCTGGTGGGTAATAACATCCCGGTATTTTTCATTCAGGACGCGATGAAGTTCCCGGATCTGATCCACGCGGCGAAACCAGAACCGCACAATGCCATGCCGCAAGCGGCTACGGCGCACGACACTTTTTGGGACTTCGTGTCGCTGATGCCGGAGTCCACCCACATGCTGCTGTGGATCATGTCGGATCGAGCGATCCCGCGCAGCTACCGTATGATGCAAGGTTTCGGGGTGCATACGTTTCGTCTCGTCAATTCGCAAGGTCGATCCACATTTTGCAAGTTTCACTGGAAGCCGCGCTTGGGGACGCATTCGCTCGTGTGGGATGAGGCCGTCAAGATCATGGGTGCGGATCCGGATTTTCATCGTAGAGATTTATGGGAAGCGATCGAATCAGGCAACTATCCGGAGTGGGAACTCGGTCTTCAACTATTTAGCGAAGCGGAGGCCGATAAATTTAGCTTCGATGTCCTGGACGCAACCAAGCTCATTCCCGAGGAACTCGTCCCCGTGAAACCCGTCGGTCGCATGGTCCTCGACCGGAACCCGGATAATTTCTTCGCCGAGACCGAACAGGTCGCCTTCTGTACGGCGCACGTAGTGCCGGGCATCGATTTCAGTAACGACCCGCTGCTGGCGGGACGCATCCATTCCTATATTGATACGCAAATTACCCGCTTGGGCGGCCCAAACTTTCACGAGATCCCAATCAATGCGCCCTTGGCGCCGGTGCACAACAATCAACGGGACGGCATTCACCGCCAAGCTATCGCGCGCGGCCGGGTTTCTTACGAACCGAATTCGTTGGCTGGCGGCTGCCCGTTCCAAGCCGGTGCCGACGGCTTCGCTTCCTTTCCGAAGGCGGTCGAACCTTACAATTCCCCGATTGACAAGGTACGCGGCAAGCCCGAGAAATTTGCCGAACACTATACGCAGGCGCGACTATTTTTCGACAGCCAGACCGAAGTCGAAAAGGCGCATATCGTCGGCGCCTTTCGCTTCGAATTAAGTCGCCTAACAGTTCCCGCGATTCGATCGCGAATGGTGTCCTCGCTCCTCAATGTCTCCAAAGACTTGGCTAGCGCCGTGGCGGCGGGACTCGGCCTGGAACTGCCAACGGCGATGCCGCGCGCCATTAAAATCGCACCCAAGCCCGAAGTCTCCGCCTCCCCTGCCCTGTCATTGATGGCGCTTCCCGGGGACGGTGGGATCGGAACTCGCAAAGTGGCGATCCTCGTCGCCAACGGCATGGAGGGGGAAACCATTAGTTCTCTGGTCGACGCATTATCGGCAGCCGGCGCGGTAACCAGGCTTGTGAGCATTCGATTGGGCACAGTGACCAGTGAAAGTGGCGAGCCCTTTGAAGTTGACGCGACATTCGAGAACTCACCGGGTGTGTTATTTGACGCAGTTGTTCTGCCCGCAGGCCCCGAGGCAGTGAGCACGTTGCTGGCGGACGGACGCTCGCTCGACTTCATTAAGGACCAATACAGACACTGCAAGACGCTGCTCGTTCTCGGCAGCTCGTCCGAACTATTAGCGAAGGCCGGGATACCCGTCACGCTGACCACGGGGGAGCCCGATCCAGGGTTGCTCATAGAAGCGCAGGACGATAGCTATGCGAGTCCTGAGACATTTATCAAAGCCATCGGTAAACACCGGCATCCGGCTCGCGATCGGGATCCGCCGCGAGTGACGTAGTCCGGTGCTGCGCTAAATGAGCCGGCCGGTGCGCCAAAGCAGCACGATCCCCGCGGCAAACACCAAGTAGAAAACCGCAAAAGACGCGAGTCGAACCGGCGTTAGCGCATTTCGGCGCAGCAATATCATCAATCCCAGCACCGCAACCGCTGTGATGCCCGCGGCGATCGCGAGCGCATTATCGAAAAGCCAAGGCGTAAAGAACAAGCCCAACGCGGTGGGTATGGTTGCCTGAATCATCATCGCGCCGCTGATATTGGCGAGCGCCAGCCGGTGTTTGCCTTGCCGAATCCAAATAATTGCATTCATCGTTTCCGGCAGCTCGGTAGCGATGGGACTTAAGAGCAGTGCAACGACCGTTGAGGGAATCCCCAGCCAGGGACCGACCACCTCGAGCTGCTTCACGAATACATGCGACGCGCCGAAGATCGCCACTAACGCCACCAAGGTCTGCAAGACGGCGAGCGCCGCACTGGGATTGGCTTTCTTGGACTGCAACTTGAGCGGCTCCGGCTCACCCTCGGACTGATCGTCCTTATGACGCACCTCCGTCCACGTATAGAGCACATAAGCCGCGACGAAAGCCCACCCAAGCCAAGGCTTGATGGCAAAGGCGACAAAGCCAAGGGAGATTTTCAAGATGAAAATCAACAAAAACCAGGTTTGATCGCGCGCCAAGCGCGGTACATTCACATCAATGGCAAGGCGGCGAGCATCAGAGCGCATGATCCACAGTAGGAGTCCCACCACGGGATAGGCAATAGTCGCCAGCACCAAAGGGCCGCCGAGAGCGGCGCCGACCCCGATGTTCTTCGCAGTGGCATTCGTCCCAAACACCACCGCCACAAAGGTAACGACGCTTTCAGGAAGCGCCGTCCCGAAAGCCGCCAAAACCGTGCCCACGGCGTTTTGCGAGACCCCGATTTTGCGCCCCACCCATTCGACGCCATTCACGAAATATTCACACGCGCCGTAGATGAAGGCTGCCGAAATCAACAGAAGGCCGATGGTCAAAGCCATGGAAGAGTGCAACTAGATCTCCGGCTGCCAGTCGATGAGACGTCACAGTGTACCCATCGCCAATACGAAAGTATCTGCGATACGTTCGTGCAATTGTTTCCCAACCCCGATTTCTGCTCTCATTGCACGCAGTGCAAATCAGCAACCCGCAATGAATGAAGGAATACCGCGATGACTATTGTTGAATTGACCGCCTGTTGCGCAAGACACATGGCGAAGCCCTGTCTGTGTGCCGCGCTTGTGCTGGCCTCCGCAGTCGCCATTGCAGACAACCCACCGCTGCCGACGCAGATCGTCGATTTGGCGAACAAGGTGGACGGCGTGCATCCGGGGTTTCGTGCCTTTCATGCAAAAGGCGTGGTCCTGGAAGGCACTTTCAAAGGCTCGGCCGAAGGTGCGCGACTCAGCAGCGCAGCGCTATTCAATGGCAGCACGATTCCGGTGACCGCGCGCTTCTCGGACGGCAGCGGGATGCCGATTGTGCCCGATGGCTCGCCTGCGATGCCGCGTGGCATCGCCATCAAGTACCACCTAGCTGGCGCACCCGCCACCGACATGGTGACCAACTCGTTCAAATTCTTCCCGGTGGGGACCGGAGAGGATTTTCGTGACCTGCTGCAGGCCATCGTGGCGAGTCCGCCCGATGCGCCAAAGCCGACTAAACTGGATCAGTTTTTCGCCAGCCACCCGAATGCGCCGAAAGCGATCGGTTCGCTCCCAGTGCCCGACAGCTTTGCCGACGAGGAGTACCACGGCATTGACGCGTTTATCTTCGTCAACAAGAGCGGCCAAAGGCAGGCTGTGCGCTATGTGATAGCGCCGGAGAAGGTGGTGCACATCTCGCCCGAAGAGGCAGCCAAGCAATCACCTGATTACCTGTTCGACGACCTGGCCAAGCGGATTGCTGGAAAGCCGGTGGTTTTTCATGTGAAAGCGGTTTTAGCTGAGCCCGGCGATCAGACCAAGGATGCGAGCCAACCTTGGCCTGATGACCGCAAGGTTGTCGATCTCGGCGTGCTGCGACTGACTAAGATCCTGCCCGATAGCTTGGAGGCGCAGAAGAAGCTGCTGTTTCTGCCCACGAATCTCACTCCCGGTATCGAGCTGTCCGATGATCCACTGCCGACGGTGCGTGCTGCAGCCTACGGCGTCTCGTTCGCTAGGCGCAGCCGGTAGAGGCCGCCGATTCTCACCTGGAGTCCACCATGATCAAGCATGCACCACGAATTAGCGCGAGGTAAACCACATGAGTCAAACACGCACCAAACAAGTCGCCATGAATATCGAGGTCGACGTCATCCCCGTGTCCTCGGTCGAACGAGCGAAAGAATTCTACCAACGCCTGGGTTGGAGACTCGACGACGATGTTGCCCCGACAAAGGACCTTCGCATCGTCCAATTCACGCCCCCGGGCTCGGGGTGTTCGATCACCTTCGGCAAGGGAGTCACTGCGGCAGCGCCCGGCTCTGCCGTAGGCGCGCTGATTGTTTCCGACATCAGAGCCGCTCACGAAGAACTCGCCGGCCGTGGCATCGCCGCGAGTGACATGTGGCACGGCGCGCCCTTCCCCGTGGAGGCGCGCCTTCCCGGCCCCGACCCGAAGCGCACGAGCTACGGGTCGTACTTCGCCTTCACGGATCCCGATGGCAATGCGTGGCTGGTCCAGGAGGTCACAACGCGACTCCCCGGGCGCATCTGACGCATGCGGTGATGGCGGACATGGCGGCCGTGCCTGCATGCTGGCATCATCTGTTCGATGAACCGCAAGTACGACGCCATCGTCATCGGTGGTGGTCAGGCCGGGCCTTCCTTGGCGGCGCGCTTTGCCGGCGCCGGCAAGTCTGTCGCGATTATTGAACGCCATCTCTTTGGTGGCACATGCGTGAATGCCGGCTGCACTCCGACGAAAACACTCATCGCGAGCGCGCGCATTGCCTACGATGCGCGCCGCGCACACGGCTATGGAATTGAACTCCCCACCGCCGGCGTCGCAGTCAATATGCGCGCTGTGCAAGCTCGAAAGACGCAAATAGTCGATGCGTCCCGGACCGGCCTGGAGAATTGGATTCGCAGCATGCAGAGCTGCACGGTTTACAGAGGTCACGCAAGATTCGAATCGGCGCGCTCGGTCAGTGTCGAGGGGCAGCTGTTAACGGCCGAGCAAATCTTCATCAACGTGGGCGGACGACCGCGAATTCCGCCCTTTCCCGGCATTGACAGGGTGCCGTTCTTAACAAGCACATCGCTTCTCGAACTCGAGGAGCTGCCGGCGCATCTGGTTATCATCGGCGGAAGTTACGTCGGGCTTGAATTCGCGCAGATGTATCGCCGATTCGGCAGCGATGTCACGGTGATCGAGAAAGAGTCGCGGCTTTTGTCCCGCGAGGATACGGAAGTGGCCGCCGCGGTCCAAGCCGCACTGGAAGCCGAGGGTATTCAGATACGACTTGAAGCCGAATGCATTCAACTCGCCCACGATGGCGTGTCGGTGACCGCAAACGTGCAGTGTTCGACGGGTGCTCCGCAAGTCACAGGCTCTCATGTACTCAACGCGGTAGGGCGAGTACCCAACACCGACGATTTGAACCTTGAAAAGGCCGGCGTGGAAACAGATCACGCCGGGTTCATCAAGGTCGACGATGAGCTGCGCACCAATGTCGCCGGCATCTGGGCCTTGGGCGATTGCAACGGTAAGGGTGCGTTCACGCATACGGCCTACAATGACTATGAAATCGCAGCCGCCAACCTATTCGGGAACGTAAGGCGGCGGTTGAGCGATCGAATCCCCTGCTATGCTTTGTTCGTGGATCCGCCGCTGGGCCGAGTCGGACTAACCGAACGCGACGCCCTTGCCCAGGGCCATGCGATTCGTATCGGCAGTCGACCGATGACAAAAGTCGCGAGGGCCATCGAAAAAGGCGAAACCCGCGGGCTCATGAAAGTTGTAGTCGATGCGCAATCCGACCTGATTCTGGGTGCCGCGATCTTAGGTGTCGGCGGCGATGAGGCCATTCACTCGATCATCGATGTCATGGCAGCGAAAGTGCCTTATACCACTCTACAACACACCGTCCATATCCATCCCACAGTCTCGGAATTGATACCCACTGTTCTCGGCGAACTGGGACCAAGCACCGGCAAGCCGGTTTAAGCCAGACTTATCATCTGCTCGCGAACTCTTGCGAGCCTGCGAGCGCGCCGGTTGGCTCCAGGTAGAATTTGTACTGACCCTGACAGGAGTTCAAGAAACTCCGCCCGCTGTGTCCGGCACTGCGCAAAACCGAACGGTGCGTCAGCCATACTACCGCCGCAGTAATGGCGAAGAAGATACGGTGTACTGGGCCCGTTAAACTCCGGAAGGTTGCGGCACGCCCGGTTCGCAGCGTGACCAGCAACTGAGACTCGAATCCGACGTGGGCGAGCTCATCGGAAACGATGGTTCGGCAGAGAACTTGCAAGCGCTCGCAAGCGGTCACCGATTCGAGTGCGCGATAATATACGTTGCCGATCAGCTCGGCGCAGATGAGCACGCTGACATGAAGCCGCAGTCCAGCGAGCCGGCGAACAAGGCGAAAAATCCGATCCGTCCAGTCGGTTTTCTTGAGCGGCATCCCGTGATCCTGCATGAAGGCCCGCAATGTCAAGGCATGACGCTGCTCTTCTTGAATGAGCAATTCAATTATCCTCACCAAGTGCGGTGCCTGCTTCTGCCGCGCGAGACGTTCTGCTGCTCGCAGCAGCTTCCGCCCCTGAGATTGTGAGCCGAGCTGAAAAGTTGCGATGGAGCGGGCAATAAGCTGCCGTTCGTCGGGCCTCAAAACATCGCAAAGACCGTGCGGAACATCGCGCGCATACCGCGCGTGATGTTCGAAATGGTTCGACCAGATCTCGAGCTCTCCAGTACCCATACTGCACCCTCCTGATTACACAGCGAGTGTGGGAGCTCAATCGGGCAGTTGAATGGAGGAATTCGGGCAGATTATGGCGAGAATCCCGGGGTATGCCGTTGAGTTGTTAGCTGATGTGTTCCTCGAATTGCCCGCTGAGTTTTCGGTAAAGCGCTTTAGCAAGGGGATCGTATCCAAAAAAGTCGGCCGCGGCGTCTTTCCAATTTAGCGGCCGCGTGTGGATGAGATCGCGCGCGCTTCTTAATACCTGCGAAGGCACGGAAGACGGAGACGGGTCAAATATTTCCGCCTCGTGACCATCCTGGTCGTCCATAAATACGCTCCGAGTCACCTTCGAGAATACATGCTTCCCACCGCTAGTCTCGTAGACCCTGTATTCCCGCCACGTCCCCTGCGGCGCCGAGGCCGGAGCTGCGGAAGCAAGCAGCGTTCCGGTGAATGCCAGATCCGGTTTGCCGTCCCGGATGACAATCTGGTCTCTTTGGACGCCCACGTCGGGATCATCTTCAAGGGCTGGAAGACGGGCCTGCATTTTTACTTTGACCTCGGAAACTTTCTTCCGCGTGGACTTCTCCTTGTCCGCGGGCCGTGAAACCTTGGGAGCTGACCTCGCCTCTTGGTCGCGGACCGCATCACCATCCACGACGACCGTGGCCCGACCGGGCTCAGAATTTTCCTCAGGACGTTCATAATTCATAAAAAGTGGCCTCGCCGTTCAAGCTCTAAAACCAGAGCTTGGGCCCAATTCGAGGCATGATCAGCCGGCGTTCGGCGCTGCCGGTCGTAAGCGCCTGCCCACACCTTAGCTCTACAGTCGGGCCCCTATTAATGAGCGCCGAAAGACCGCCTTGCATTTTCTGGATCGCATTTAGGGGGAGCGTAGGCGAGATTCGGGCGATACTCCCACTGGATATCGCCCTGCACCGGGTGCGCTAGGAACTCGGGGTCCCTCACTTCGAAATGATAGGTGAGCGTCGTGCCGCCGGCATCGGGCGTCAAGAGCTCGGTCATGTGTTTGGCGGCACCAGATGGAACGCCGTACCCGTTGCCCAT
>Ga0210387_10002711_pt1 | contig 13582 bp, 10 predicted proteins | sample IncBWC7OmetaG_FD_160108 | JGI IMG/M metagenome (GOLD analysis project Ga0210387, IMG submission 160108) | Forest soil microbial communities from Barre Woods Harvard Forest LTER site, Petersham, Massachusetts, United States - Inc-BW-C-7-O ...
GGTGAAAGTGGAACTGCGTCAGTTGATAGCGCGTATCGCCGACGACGAGAAAGTCTCCGCTGCCCGGCGCCTCGTAGTTCACGCGGATGGTCGCGCCGTTGTTGGTGACATACGGGATGAGGGCCGGTTTGTACTCGAAACGCAGCGCGGGCAGATCGGCTTTCTGCGTCTCCCGAATGTCGACGGGCGACTGCTCCTTGCCGCTGCACGCGGCGTATTGGGAATCCAGTTCCGCCCAATGATCGCTGCCCCTCGGCCCTTCGTAGGTCCAGGGTGTTCGCCACGGCGAGACGTACTGGTGCGCGGCGTTGGCATCCGACGTGCCGAGCGCCTCGGCGCGAGTCGCAGGCAGTGCAGCGGCGATCAGCATCGGCAGTGCAAACAATAACGCAGCGTTTCGCATCGGTCGGCACCTTGAGGACTTTAAGGCCCCAAGCATAGCGAACGCCTCGCGCCAACATTTCGTTTTGCATCAAAGCATGCCGGCCTTGAGGGCGCGGCTAAGGATGGGACGGAGCATTTCCCGGCGCAGGCCCTCCCTCTGCCTGGCAGGAACGCGGCACGAATGGCGCACCGACATCCAGAGACCCGATCAGTTTTTCCAAGCGCTTCACATTTGCAAAATTGTCGACCAGGAGCAATTGATTGGTGCAAGGCATCGCGCTCAAATGCCCGTAAGTCGGGATTAACGGCCGTAAGATAGGCACCAAAGCTGGGGCCATTGTGTTCTTGACGGTTATGACCATCGTCACGAATTGTGCATCCGGGTAGCTCTCCTTACCCGTGACCAGCGGCGATGGCGTCACCCGCATATCAGTCAGCGGTACCACAGTGATGTAGTTGCTGCCTTCAAGGGCCGTATATCCGTTCAGCAGTAGGATGGAGAGCAGGTCGCTGTAGGTGACCGCTGCGATGTCCTGGCCCAGAATCTCAACATTGCCATGCACTCTGGGATCGATGAGATATTTTTTACCGGTTTTCTTTGCCACGGCCGCAATGACGCGCTCGATCGGCACGCCCTCGCTGTGCCCTGCGGATTCCGCCACGCTATCCGCGGCCGCGCGCGAGGTGGCACTGTGCTCTTGCGCGCCCGCTGCCCCGCATGCGCCTACGAGACTCAGTATCGCCATAATCGTATAAGCCTGTCGCATCATCGCCTCCTCTTAACTTCAGAATTTCATCTCTTGCAGCGGCGCCATGTATTTGCGCGCGATTGCCTGGCGCGGCGGCGCCACGAGCGTTGTGATTGACCAGGATTCGTCCACAGATCTCCGGAATCCATCGACGAACGAGAACACGGCGGGATTGCCACGCGCGCGCTCGGTATTCACATACACATACATGGCGCGCGAACCCGCGTAGCTCTCCGCGACGATCGTGTCGATGTTGGGCTCAACCCCGTCGATGGACGCTGCCGCGAGCGTTTCCGGCTTCGCCGCCGCTTCTCGGTAGTCGAATAACGCTAACGCGTTGGGATAGGTTTCGAGATGTTCCTGCAGCCGCGCGCCCCAATCACGATAGACGCCATCGTCGCGCAGCGTGCGGCACACCTTCTCGAAGCGCTGGGAGTCTGTTTGTTTGAGCGCCGCCAGCCAGGGAAAGGTCGTGCAGCCGGCCTCCATGAGGGTCTGCCGGAACGCCGCCGCGGTGGCCGAGGACAACGGCGGCCCCAGAACTTCGATTCTCTCTTCTAGCAGTGAACTGTCGACGGCGCTCCAAGTACGGTAGGGATTCTTGATCAGGGTCTGCGGCCGGTTGGGATCGGGGACTTCGGCGGCGAGCGCCAGAAAGATGTCGCGCGCCGAGAGCTTCGGCGCGCCATAGAGCTTGCTGCGTGCCAGTACCACGGTCTCGTAGCCCGATTGGATTTCCGCCAGATGCGTAACCCCGTTGGATCTACAGTGTTCGAGTTCCGACGGGAGGATGCGGCGGCTTGCACCCGCGATGTCGGCAGAATCCGCGGCGGTTGTGCCCGGATGTATATGGCAGAGCATCGCCAGCGCTTCAGTACTCGAGGTCAAGTTGAATTCCGGCTGTTTCTTTGCACCGGGCGGCATCCACGTCCGCGCAATGGCCTGGGCATTGAGAATGATCGCGGTCGGGCCCGCGACCACAAATAATGCGCTGGATTGTTGCGCGGCTGGTCCGCCCGGCGCCGCAGTCACCGCCGGCACCATCGGTGGCGGCGGCACGCCGCCCTGCGACGGCGACACGATGGATTTCGGCGCGCCGCCGCCGCTGCGCTCCGCGGCCATCTTTGAGGCCGCGGGCTGCGCGGGGCCGATGGCTGCCATGCGCACCACGGTTCTGGCCGGCGAGCCTCGCAACACCGCGAACGCAACCGCAACGGCGGAGCCGCCGATCAACGCCGCCAAGATGGCCGTGCGAAACAAGGTGCGCCGCGCCTTCACCTGGCTGATCGCCTGCCGATCCAAGTTCGCCTTCAGCGTCGACAGGAATTTCTTGCTCGGATCCGCGCGCAGGCGCTGCAGAAAATCATCGTTCGGCTCGTTCTTCATGGGCTCACCACTGATCCCGCAGCGTCTGAACCACTCGATGCAGAATGGTGCCGACGTTGGATTCGCTTAAGCCGGTAAGCTCCGCGATCGCACGGTTGTTGATCACCGCGCCGTACTTGAGCGCAACGAGTTCGCGCTCGCGCTCCGGCAGCGCTGCGCACAGGAGGGCAAGCCGCTTCAGATTGGATCGTTGTTCGGCGTCCCGCTCCGGCGTGACGTCCGTCGTCACCTCGAGAGCTGCATCGAGCGGCAGATGCTCACGCCGCGCACGCAAGTAGTCCGTTCCAATGTTTTGCGCGATCTTAAAGAGCCACGTGGCGAAGCCTGCCAGATCGCGCCGGTAGCGCGACCGGGAGCGCCACGCGCGCTCGAACGTTCGCGCGGTCAGCTCCTCGACGTCGCTGTCGCTGCCCAATCGAAAGCGAAAATAATTATAGATGCGCGGAGCCTCATGAGCGTACACGGCATCCCAGTTCAGATCGTTGGTCTCCATGAACTCCGTTAACCGACCTGACGCCGCATGCTCAAGGGTCATATAGCTATATACGGCCGAATTCGCCGAGTGTCACAGAATTTGCTTCGCGCTCGTGCCGCCGCGCACCCCCGCTGTAAAATGCAGCTCAGGCAGTCATGACAACCGCGACACAAGCCCTCACTCGCCAGATGCTCGAATGGATCGCCATGCGGCCGCGCGATTACGCCGAGATTATGGAAACCTGGCGCACTTCCTGTCCGCGGCTGTCGATCTGGGAGGATGCCTGTATCGACGGGTTAATCGATCATGAGCCGGGGACCGGCAAAGTCATCCTCAGCGCCGCCGGACGGGAATTCCTCCGCCCTAACATACGTTAGGTGCCTCAACACTGGGGACAGGACTATCTATGTGCGGTAACGTACATAAGCAGTCGTATCGCCACACTTCTAGTGTCCCATCTCAGTTTTTCCTTAATCCTCTCAGTAAGCTGCAATGCATCAAAGGCCCCGGGGAGTCGATCAATCCCGTGCGATTGCGCGCGTTTTCACTGAATTGGCGATGGGGCATCGGCGCTCACCTCGGGCTGGCATTCGCCGCCGTCGTGGCCTTGGCGATTGCGGCAAACTTGCTGATCGAGCATGAGATTTCTGTCGTCCGCACCACGCGCATTGTCACGGTGGAGGCGTCGGCGCTGCCGGCCCCTGGCGACGCCGGCGCCCGACTCGCCTCCGTTTCCCCACCGCCCATAATCGAGACAGCCAGCGCCAAATCACTGGTCGCTGCGCTCGAACATTTCGTGGATGCGGTGCGCAACCGCATGGACATTCACAATGACAATAGCGACGGCGAATTGGCGGCGGCCGCACAGGAACTGGATCGAGAAGCTCAGATCTATACCTCGGCCGCCCTCCCGGACACCACCGACTCCCGAGAAAAGCTTCTGGCGCGTTTCGCCGCATTTCGCGCTCAGAAGGATGAACTTGTGCGCGCGGCCGATGGACGACGCAACATCCTGAAGGAATTTTGGGATCGCTTCGACGCGCTGGATGCCCGTACCAAGGCGTCCCTCGCCGGGTCCTGGAAAATCTTTGGCCGCGTCGTCGCGCGCAAGACGCTCGTCGATTTGAATTCCAGCCTCGACGAAATCCGCCGCGAATTTGCCAGCCTGCCTGCCTCCGGCTCATACGACCACGATGTCCTGGTTCCCATGACAACCAGCGAAACAGCGCTCGCGCTCAGTCTTGAGAACAATGAGGCTGCATTGACTCGTTCGCAAGGCGAGCCGTGGGTCAAGCAGTCCCGCGCCGATGTGGCCGACCTCGAGGCGCTGCAGGGCCGCCTTATTCTCATGGACGCCAAACGCCATGAAGCCGAAGTTCGTCTCGCGAAAATGTCTCAGAGTCTCATCACGAGCGTGACGGCCGCCGCGCCGCCGGGGACAGCCGCGGATGTGCGGGGCGCCGGCACTAGCGCCCAGGACAAACGGGATATCGGCGACGCGGCGCGCAAGAGCAGAGCCGTCCCGCTGCTGGAAATCCGCTCCTCACCCGTTGCCCCGACGGAGCGTACGACCACGTCGAATGAGAAACCCAGGGGCTTCGGGCTGATTTTTTGGCTCAGCACGGCAGTGGTCGCGATTCTGCTGTGGATATCGATTCGTACCGTGACGAGCGTCGTCGGCCCCGTGCGGCGAATTCGTGCCGCGACACTCAAAATCGCCGGCGGGGAAACCGGCGCCCGCGTGAAGCGGGGAGGGATCCGCGAGTTGGACGATCTGGCCATTTCCTTCAATCTAATGGCCGAACAATTGGCGGATGCGAAGGCGACGGCGCGCAGCTACCAGGAACAGCTGGAAGCGAGGGTGAAGCTGCGGACACGCGAGTTGCGACATCTGGCGGACCATGACCCGCTCACGCTATTGCCGAATCGGCGCCAGTTATTCGAGCATCTGAAGGCGGCGGTCGCGCGAGCCGCGGCGGGTGCCGCGTACGTCGGCGTCTTCTTCGTCGATCTGGACAACTTCAAGAACATCAACGATAGCCTGGGCCATGCCTTCGGTGACCGCATGCTCAGCGCCATCGCCGCGAGATTACTCGCAACCACGAACGCTGCGGGATTTGCGGCGCGCCTCGGCGGCGATGAGTTCACGGTCGTGTACGGCGGGCTCAAGAATGCGCAAGCCGTGAATTCATTGGGACAGGATCTGGTGCGGGCATTTCAGGCGCCGATCGCGGTGGATGGCCGGCATCTCATGATCAGCATCAGCGTGGGCGCCAGCATGTATCCCGATCACGGCAGCGATGCCGAGGAGCTGCTGCGCGCCGCCGACGCCGCACTGTTCCGTGCGAAGGCTCTGGGACGAAGCCAATTGGTCGTCTTTAGCCCGGCGCTATTGGAAGCGGCTTCCGCGAAGTTCACCATCGAGCAGGGACTGCGTTACGCCTTGGAACGGAATGAATTCGAGCTGGTGTTCCAGCCGGAGGTCGACGCCGCGACGCTAAATACGCACGTGGTGGAAGCGTTGTTGCGCTGGCGCTTGCCCGATGGACGATGCGCGCCGCCCGGCGAGTTCTTGGCGATCGCCGAAGAGTCGGGGCTCATCTTGGAAATCAATGACTGGGTAGTGCGAACCGCCATTGAAACCGCGGCTCAATGGCACCACGGCGCGTGGCCGGAGGCCCGCGTCGCCATCAACCTCTCCTCGCGCCAGTTGCTCGATGCTCGTTTTGTCGACCGCGTTACCGGGCTGTTGCGCGAGCATCGACTGCCGGCGCGCTGCATTGAGATCGAGCTCACCGAAAACGTACTGCAAACCGGCGCAGCGACCATTGCAGCCTTGCATCAATTGCGCAGCCACGGCGTATCCATCGCACTCGACGATTTCGGTATCGGCTATTCCTCGCTGGCTTCGCTCGAGCGGCTGCCCTTGACGCGCGTGAAACTCGATCGCGCGTTGATCGCGAGCGTGCATACCAGCTCCCGTTCGGCGGCGATTGCCAGATCTCTGGTCGGGCTCTGTCACGATATTGGGCTGGAAGTGACCGCTGAGGGTATCGAATGCCGGGAGCAGCTGGCGTTACTTTCGGAGCTGGCGCCCATTTACCTCCAGGGTTTTCTGGTCGCTCGTCCGGTGCCGGTGGAACAGATTTTACCGCTCATGCAGCTGCTGCCCGATCACCTCGCATCGCTGCTGCTCACATCCTCAGGCAAGCCCCTCGGGCGGGGCAAGAGGGCCAACGACATCGCCGGCCCTCTCGGTCCACGAGTTTTGACTACTGGACTCGGCCGGTCGACTTAACGCCGTAAAAATTGTGCACATCCGTTACCCAGGTGCTGTCAGCCATGGCAGGCCAGTGATCCTTGTCGAACCCGGGCGCGTTCTTTAGCTGCTCCTTGCTGGCATTGAGGGTAAAGCGCTTGTTCGCGGTATCGAGTTTTAGCGCCGCCCACGGAACGGCGAAAAGCCGATCGCCCATTCCCAAGAAACCGCCGTATGCGAGAACGGCATAACTGATTTTTCCGGAACTCATTTCGATCATGAGTTCCTTGATCGTGCCCAAGCTTTCATTGGCCGTGTTGTAGACGTCGTTGCCAATGAGCGTATCGGCCCCCATGAGCGCCGGGCCCGGGCCCGGTCCGACATTCTTGTACATGCCATAGGTGTCGCGTGAAATGTAATTTGTTTCCATTCATTTACTCCGTGAGAAGGTTAATAGGGCTCAATTGAGCGGGGAGCCACAATCGCCCAAATTTCGCCGTGGCGGCTTCAGCGAATGGCGCGATTCGCCCTAGATAGCGCGCAGATCTGTGTCAGCGATCACTGTCGGACAAGAAATGCTGCGCTTATCGCTTCGAAGGATGCGGCGACTGCGTCGCCGTTTCGCCCACGGGTTTCGGCTTTGCCGGCTGAGCAGCAGCGCCCTCGGGGTTCGCTGCGGTTGCTGGCGTTGCGGCATTCGCTGGGGTGGTCGGTGCGTGTCGTACACGGTTGGGGTTACCGCCGCTTCAGCGCCTCCAGCTCGTCCAAGGTGCGGGGCCAGTCGGCCCCCAGCAATCTCGACAACGCCCGATCCGCGAGCACCCTGCCGCCCGTCTGGCACTTGGCGCAATAATTCGTTTCATTGTCGGCGTAGCGGATGCGCTGCACCGGCTCACCACATCGCGGGCACGGCCGCCCATAGCGTCCGTGCACCGCCATGTCTGTGCGAAACGCGGTTACCTTTTCCGGAAACCCTTTGGCCGCCTCGGCTCCCAGCCGATCGATCCATACCTGTAACGTCCCACGCGTCGCCGCGAACAGCCGCTCCCATTCCTCCGGCGACAACTTAGAAGTCAAAGTGATCGGCGACAGCCGCGCCGCGTGCAGAATCTCGTCCGAATAGGCATTGCCGATGCCGCTCAAAATGCGCGGGTCGGTCAACGCCCGCTTGAGCGTGCGGTTCTCCGCGCTCATCGCGGCGATAAAGGCCTCGAGGTCGCTGTCGAACACCTCGATACCACCGGGGTCCACGGAGCGCAGTCCCTCTTCGCCCTTCACCACATGCAGCGACGCGCGCCGCTTCGTGCCCGCCTCGGTGAGCACCAAAGTGCCATCGGGAAAATCGAACGCCGCCAAATTATTGCGGCCCTTGAGCGTTACACCTGGAGCGCGCCAATGCAGTCGCCCCGCAATCATCAAATGCAGCACCAGCCACAAACCATTGTCGAGGCCAAAGCTCAAGCGCTTGCCGATCCTGCGCAACTCCGTGACTTGATGGCCGGCGGCCTCGGAGATGGGCGGCGCGGCCGTGCGCAGCAAAAAGGGACTGTTCAAGCGCACCCGCTTCAAGGGCTGGCCGACGATGCGCTCCTGCAGTGCGTTTAGATACGCGGAAATGTCCGGCAGCTCAGGCATGCGCTTTAGGTAAACTCCTCTTGGTATGATGCACGCCGCTTACAAAAAAGAGGATCTCATGAGGACCGTAGCCTGCAAAATCGCCCTTGGCGTCGTCTTGAGTCTTGCCCTCGCCGCCGCCGTCCAGGCCGCCCCCCAGACCGCCGGCCCGAGCGCGACCGCACCCATCACGCCCATCGCTGCGCCGAAGGACCGTGCCTATGCGGGCGAGATTTCGCTGAAGGTCGATGCCAGCGACACCCGCCATCGCGTCGTGCACGTTCATGAAACCTTGAGCGGCGTCAGCCCCGACACCGTACTGCTGTATCCCAAGTGGCTGCCCGGCACCCACGCGCCGGAAGGTACGATCGATCGGCTCGGCGGCATCCGAATCAGCACCAATGGCGCACCGGTTACCTGGAAGCGCGACCCGGTCGACGTCTTCGCGTTGCGCCTGAACTTGAAGCCCGGCACGCACGAGGTCGATATCGACTTCGACTATCTCTCGCCCACCACCTTAAAGGTCGGCGCGCTCGAAATGAGCCCGGATCTGCTCATGATCGAGTGGAATGAGCTGGTGTTTTATCCCGCGGGCTACTTCGCGCGGCAAATCCCGGTTGAGGTACAACTGCAGTTGCCGGTCGATTGGCAGTTTGGCTCGGCCCTGGAAACTGCCTCGACCGACCATACGCAGACGCACTTCAAGCGCACCACGCTGGAAACGCTCATCGACAGTCCGGTGTACGCGGGACGGTACGCCTCCAAGCTCGATCTGGATCCGGGCGCGGCGGTTGCCGTACACATGGACCTGTTTGCCGACCGGCCCGAGAACCTGGCGGTGAAGCCCGAACACCTCGAAGCTTACCGCAACTTGGTGCGGCAGGCCTACAAGCTCTACGGCTCGCATCACTACAGCCACTACGATTTCTTGTACTCGTTGAGCGACCAGATTCAACAGAACGGACTCGAGCATCATCAATCGAGCGAGGACGGCAGCGATCCGGAATCCTTCACCAAGTGGGACAAGGAAGCATTCGCGCGGGATTTACTGCCGCACGAATTCACGCATTCGTGGAACGGCAAATTCCGCCGCCCCGCGGATCTCTGGACGCCGAACTACAACGTGCCCATGCAGGACAGTCTGCTCTGGGTCTATGAAGGACAGACTCAGTACTGGGGTCAGGTGCTGGCCGCACGATCGGGGTTGCGCACGCCGCAACAAGCCCTCGATCAGTTTGCGATCACCGCGGCGCATTATGAAGTTCAAAAGGGGCGCCAATGGCGCCCTCTGCAGGACACAACCAACGATGAAATCATCAATCCGCGCCGTCCGCAGTCCTGGGGCGACTGGCAACGCTTCGAGGACTATTACGACGAGGCGGCACTGGTCTGGCTGGATGCAGACACCTGGATACGCGAACATTCCAAGGGCGCCCGCTCGCTCGATGATTTTGCCCGCGCCTTCTTCGGCATCAATGACGGCAGCTTCACCGTGGTGACCTACACCTTTGAGGACGTCGTGAAAGCGCTGAATGCCGTCGAGCCCAATGACTGGTCCGCCTTCCTGCGCCAGCGCCTCGACGCCATCGGCAAAGCAGTGCCGGAGGACGGCTTTCACCGCGGCGGCTACAAGCTCGTGTACACCGACAAACCGAGCGACTATCAGTCCACGACCGAGGATCAGCGCAAGCGCATCGACCTGCTGAACTCGATCGGCATCGAGATCGACGACAAGGACGGCGGCATGGACGGCATGCTCACGCAGGTCATCTGGGACAGCCCGGCTTATCTGGCCAAGCTCACCGAAGGCGCGCAAATTCTCGCCATCAACGGCATTGCCTATGACGCCGATGTACTGAAGGACGCCATCCGCGCGGCGCATGGCACCCAAGCGCCGATCGAACTGATCGTCAAGACCGGTGATCGCTACTTGGTTGCGAAGCTGGATTATCACGACGGATTGCGCTATCCCCACCTCGAGCGCGACAGCGCCGAACCTGCGCGCCTCGACGCCATCCTGGCGGCGCGGCCTTAGGGCCGCGACAAAGACCCGAACGATATATAGAGAGTAACTGAACATGAAAATGGATCTCGACCGCCGCACCTTTCTCGCCGGCAGCACCGGCGCCCTGTCGCTATCGCTGCTGCCGTTGAAGCTGTTGGCAACCGCTACCGCCACCGCCTCGAAGGCCGCGGTACCGCCGGCGCCGGTCGCCCGGGTCGAAGTGGTGAAGGACACCTATTTCGGTGAAACGGTGAGCGATCCTTATCGTTGGATGGAAAACAGCAAGGATCCTGACTGGCTGCCATTTTTGAAAGGACAGAACGACCACACCCGCGCCATCATCGATGCCCTGCCGGGCCGCGCCGCGCTGCTCAAGCGTATCGAGCAACTCTCCGGTGAAGCCGTCGCAACCACCCGCGTGCAGCGCGCCGGCGGCCTGACCTTCATCCAACAGCGCCCCTTGGGCGCCGACAACTTCAAGCTGTTCGTGCGCCAAGGGCTCAATGGCCCGGACCGCGTGCTGGTCGATCCGACTGCTCAGAGCGGCGCCAAGAGCCACGTGTCGCTCGATTGGTGGCGCGCCTCGCCCGACGGCAAGTACGTAGTGTACGGCCTGTCGAAGGACGGCAGCGAAGATTCCCTGCTGCACATTCTCACCGTCGCCGACGGCAAAGATCTCCCCGAGACCATTCCCAATACCGAAGGCGCCAATCCGCAATGGCTGGATGACGCCAGCGGATTTTTCTATACGCAGCTCACCGGCGCGGTGGCCACACCGGAGCGCTACTTGGATGCGCAAGCGCGCTTCCACAAGCTGGGCACCGACCCGAAGTCCGATCCGATCCTGATGAAGCGCGGCTTGGTCGCCGAGGTGCAGTACGAGAAGATCCAGGCGCCAGGCATCCTCACGTCCTTAGGTTCACGTTACGCCATCCTGCAGCTCGCCGACGTCAGGCCTGAGGGCCGCTGGTTCATCGCACCGCTGAGCGATGCGCTCGCCGGTAAGGCCAAATGGATTTCATTCGCCGGCTTCGAAGATGAAGTCACGGATCTTGAACTCGATGGCAATGACTTGTACTTGCTGGTCAACAAGGGCTCGCCGCGCGGGCGCATCGTCAAGACTTCCGCGGCTGCGCCGAGCATTGCGAACGGCACGGTCGTCGTTCCCCAACACGCCACGCTGGTCATCGAAAACACGGTGCGCGCCCGCGATGGTATTTATTTGAAGATCATGGACGGCGGCGTCAACCGCCTGCAGCGCTTGGGTCATGACGGCAAAGTCGTCGACATCGCTCTTCCCTTCGACGGCACGATCGGCGCCGTTTTCACCGCGCCGGCTGAGGACGGCAGCTTGCTGTCGTTTCAAGGCTGGCTCAACCCCGCGGGCATTTGGTCGGTGGACCTCGCCGGTCATCTCGCCGACACCGGGATCACGCCCAAGCCCGCGATCGATGTCAGCGCCTACGAGGCCAAGCGTTTTTTCGCCACCGCGAAGGACGGCGTCAAGATTCCCTACACCCTGATTTATCGCAAAGGCATGAAGCAGGACGGCAGCAACCCAACCTGGATCTCGGCCTACGGCTCGTACGGTCTGTCAGCCTACACGCCGACTTTTGCCGGACGCACGCTGGCATTGGTGGATGCCGGCGCCATCGTCGGTTACGCCGATGTGCGCGGCGGCGGCGAGTACGGCCGCGAATGGCATAAGGCGGGGCAGCTCGGCAACAAGCCCAACACCTGGCGCGATCTCATCGCCGTCTGCGAAGAACTCATCGCCAAAAAATACACCTCATCGGAGCACCTTGCGATCGGCGGCCGCTCTGCCGGCGGCATCACCGTGGGACGCGCGATGACCGAACGCCCCGACCTCTTCGCCGCGGTGATCGACGGTGTCGGCTGGTCCAATCCGCTGCGCTATGTGGTCGAGCAAAACGGCTACGGCGAAGAACCCGAATGGGGCGCCATCGCGGATCCCGCCGGCTACAAGGCGCTCAAAATGATCGACAGCTACCAGTCGGTGAAAGATGGCACTGCGTATCCCGCGGTGCTGCTCACCACGGGTGTCACCGATCCGCGCGTCGCGCCGTTTCACCTGGCGAAAATGACGGCGCGGCTGCAGGCTGCGAGCACCTCGGGGAAACCCATATTGCTGCGCGTCGACTACGACGCGGGTCACGGCATCGGCTCCACCCGCGCACAGCAGGACCGGGAAGCGGCCGATACCTACGCGTTCTTGTTGTGGCGGCTTCGCGGCAGCAAGGCTTGAATGCAGAAAGGTTCGCGATTCGGGCAGACAGGAGCGGCCTTGGACAAATGGGACAAGGTCGAGATCCTCCTCGTTGAAGACAATCTTTCCGATGCCGAACTGACGGTGCGGGCATTGCGCAGTATTGGCGCCACCCAAAAAGTATTGCGCCTCTCGGATGGTGTTGAAGCGCTCGACTTCATATTTCACCAGGGCCGGTTCTCCGATCGTGACCGGGCACTGCCAAAACTGATTCTGCTGGATTTAAAGATGCCGCGAGTTGGCGGAATCGAGTTTCTGCAAAGATTGCGCGAAGACCACGCGACCAAGAACATCGTGGTCGCAATGCTGACCTCCTTCCCGATGGATCAACTGCCCGCCGATATCCGCGACCTAAATGTGCATGACTACTTGCTGAAGCCCGTGAATCCGCAGCGTCTCATCGAGGTGGTGACGCACGCCGGGTTGACTCGCACGCAATCGCCAAACACTTAAAGAGCGCTCACCCGGTGCGAGCCTGCAGATACTCCATGGCCCGGCGAGTCTCCGAGCGCAGTTGCATTTCGAGTTTGACGAGATCCTCGGCGGCGCCCGCGCGGGCCGCGGCCTCGAGTCGCGCAGCCGCCTCGGACGCGGGGCCTGCGCACATATTTGCGCTCGAGCCTTTGAGCGAGTGAGCCGCGCGCCCCAAAGCCGCCATATCGCCGCGCTCGAGCGCGTCCCTGATATCCTTGAGCACCGAATCGCCCGACTCAATGAAGAGCTGGACCAGCTCGCCGGCGAAGTCGCGATCATTGTCCGCGGTGAGCATGAGGCGCTGCCAATCGACGGGCTCAACCGAGGCCTCGAGCCGGGGCTCAACCGAGGTATCAACCGAATCGGGCTGGGGTTTCCCAGGGCGCGACAGATAGCGGTTGATCACTTCGCTTAGCCGGTCGCGATCAATCGGCTTGGTGAGATAGTCGTCCATGCCGGAATCGCGGCATAGCTGTTCCGTTCCCTTCATGGCATCGGCGGTGAGCGCAATGATCGGAACTCGACTGCCGCCCGCCTCGCGCGAGCGGATCTCACGAGAGGCTTGATAGCCATCCATGACCGGCATTTGACAATCCATCAGGATCAGGTCGAAATTTTGAGCCCCCCAGGCGGCCACCGCCTCTGCGCCATTGTTTGCGACTTCGACTTTGAGGCCCATTCTTTGCAATGCACCCAGCGCCACCTTCTGGTTGACGCGATTGTCGTCGGCCAAGAGGACATGGCCGGCGTTGAGCGAATCTGCCGCCGGCGCGGCAATGACAATACTCTGCGTGCTGCCGAATAGTTGCGGCGATTGCGTGGACATGACTCGGTGCAGGGTTTCGTGCAGTTCGCGGTTGGAGACGGGTTTCAATACGTACGCGGAAAATCCCAGGGCCGCAATGTCGCCGCCGGTACGAACGGCATGGGCCGAGGTGAGCAGCACCAG
>Ga0210387_10002713_pt1 | contig 13579 bp, 13 predicted proteins | sample IncBWC7OmetaG_FD_160108 | JGI IMG/M metagenome (GOLD analysis project Ga0210387, IMG submission 160108) | Forest soil microbial communities from Barre Woods Harvard Forest LTER site, Petersham, Massachusetts, United States - Inc-BW-C-7-O ...
ACCGGCCACGTTTGCGCGCAAATAGCCATCGCCCGACGGCAGGCAGGTCGCCGGGCCGGCTTTCTTCGGCGCAGTAGCCGTAGCGGTAGGCGCGGCGGCCGGTGCGTCCGCCAACACCAGCGGCGCCCACAACACCACGATCGCCAAAGTTTGGCGCGCAAAAATCGGTATCATTTCCGCATGTTGCCACGCCTCATGAAAACTTTGTTGTGCCTTGCAGGATTGGCGGGCATTTTGGGGTTGACCCTGACGGCTTGCTCGCTGACGCCGAAATACACGCGGCCGAATGTGTCGGTAATCAGCATCGAGATGCGTAACGGCAACTTGCTGACGCAGAAATTTGCCGTCAAGCTCAACATTCAAAACCCTAATGACCGGGCATTGCCGGTTCGCGGTCTCGTCACCCAGTTGAGCATCGGCGGCGAGCAAATTGCCACGGGCGTCAGCGACCGCGCGGTGGTGGTGCCTGCCTTCGGCGAGTCTGAGTTGGATGTGACCATCACTGCCAACATGGCGCTGGCGCTGCTCAAGCTCACCAATAAGATGAGCCAGCATGCCGAGTCCATCGACTATGTTCTTACCGGCACGGCCAACATCGATTTGCCTTTTCTCAAGAACCTGCCGTTTCATCAAAGCGGCACATTGCCACTACAGGGCTTTCAGTAACTATTTGATATTTAAGAATTTCTAACGCGACACCGCCCACCCTGGCGACGCGGAAGGTCTGCTAAACTTGTCGCCCGAACAAAAAGCGCGGCGCGTCTGCGCCGCCGCCCAAGGGTCCCATGGCCGCCTCGCCGTACGAGCAATTGGAACAAGAGTTTCGCCGCCTGCATGCATTTCGCGGCGCCTTATCGCTGTTGCGCTGGGATGCGGCAGTGATGATGCCGCGCGGCAGTGCCGATGTGCGCGGGGAGCAATTGGCCGCACTCGAAACCGAGCACCATGCCTTGCTCACGACGCCCAAGGTAGCGCGGCTATTGGAGCGCGCGGAGGCGGGCGCCTCGCAGCTGGAAGATTGGCCGCTGGCAAACTTGCGCGAAATGCGCCGGCAACGCGATCATGCGATCGCGACGCCACCCTCGCTCATTGCCCGACTCGCCAAGGCCACGGCACGCGCCGAAGTGTTTTGGGTTGAAGCCAAGAAGGCCAACGATTTCAAATTGCTCGCGCCCCACTTGGAAGAGGTGGTGCATTTGGTGCGGGACAAGGCGGCTCTCTTGGGTCAGGCCCGAGGGTTGGCGCCCTACGATGCGCTGGTCGACGGCTTCACCCCCGGCATTTCGGCCGCCGACATCGACACCATATTCAAGGCGCTGTCGCGCAAGCTTCCCGGCCTCATCAATCAGGCCATCGAAGTGCAGGCAGCCCACCCGCCCGCGCCATTGACCGGCAAGTTCAGTGTGGCGCGGCAACGCTCGCTCGCCATGGATGTGCTCAAGGCGCTCGGATTCCCTTTCGATCGCGGCCGGCTCGACGAGAGCGAACATCCCTTCACGGAAGGCGTGCCGGGCGACATCAGAGTCACCACACGATTCGATTTGAGCGATCCGTTTTCCGGCCTATTGGGCGCGGTGCACGAAACCGGTCATGCCATGTACGACTTGGGATTGCCGCTCAAATGGCGCGATCAACCCGTGGGAAGGGACCGGGGCCTGGCTCTCGAGGAGAGCCAGTCGCTGCTGTTCGAAATGAATTTGTGCCGCAGCCGTTCCTTCGTCAAATATCTGCGGCCGCTGCTCGAGAAATACTTGCAGGTGAATGGTCCGGAATGGCAGGAGGCGAACCTATATCGCCTCTTGATCCGAGTGCGCCGCAGTTGCATCCGCATGGACGCGGACGAGCTGACCTATCCCGTGCATATCATGCTGCGCTACGAACTCGAGAAGAAAATCCTCGAAGGTTCGTTGCCGGTGGCCGACCTGCCCGAGGCCTGGAATGCGAATCTCGAGCAGCGCCTGAACATTCGCCCGGCGAATGACGTCGAAGGCTGCCTGCAGGACATTCACTGGGCCGTTGGTCATTTCGGATACTTTCCGTCGTATGCGCTGGGGGCGGTGATTGCGGGCCAGCTCAACGAAGCGATGCGCGCCGCGCGGCCCTCGCTCGATGAGGAAATCGCGGCCGGGCAATTCGGCGGCGTCATGGATTGGCTGCGCGACAACGTACACGGCATCGGTGCGCGGCTGCCGGTGCAGGAGCTCATCAAACAGGCGACCGGCAAGCCGTTGACAGCCGCGGCGTACATCCGCTATCTCGAATCCAAATATCTTGAAGTGCCTTGAAGATCCAATGACCGCAACCACCACCGTATCCAATAACTTCAAGAAGCTGCAAGCGCAGCTGCGCGGCGCGGTGGGCAAAGCCGTCGCCGACTACGCGATGATTGCTGAGGGCGATCACGTGATGGTGTGTCTGTCCGGCGGCAAGGACAGCTATACCCTGCTCGATATTCTTCTGAGCCTGCAGCGCAGCGCGCCGGTGAGTTTCGAAATCACGGCGGTGAACCTGGATCAGAAGCAGCCGGGCTTTCCCGCGGGGGTGTTACCGGCATATCTTGAAGACTTAGGGGTGCGCTACCGCATCATCGAGCAGAACACCTACGCCGTGGTCAAACGCGTCATTCCCGCCGGCAAAACCATGTGCGGGCTGTGTTCCCGGCTGCGCCGCGGGGCCCTGTATCGGTTTGCAGCCGAAAACGGCATCACCAAAATCGCGCTCGGACATCATCGCGATGACATCGTCGAGACGCTGTTCCTGAACATGTTCTTCGGCGGCAAATTGAAGGCCATGCCGCCCAAACTGCTGAGCGAAGATCGCCGCCACATCGTTATCCGGCCGCTGGCATATGTGGCAGAACGTCTGATCGCCCGCTATGCGACCGCGCGGGACTTCCCCATCATTCCCTGTACGCTGTGCGGCTCGCAGGCCAACATGCAGCGCAACGTGGTGAAAGCCATGCTGCGCGAGTGGGAAGCCCAATTCCCTGGCCGCATCGAATCGATTTTTTCGAGCATTTGCAACGTGTCGGGCTCGCAGCTCGCGGATCCGGCATTGTTTGACTTCGCGGGACTGGACGGCCGGCGTGCCATTTTGCCCATGACGGAAATCGACGACGACGCGCTGGCCGAAGAGCTTGAGATGGGACGTGCGTGAGTTGAAAGCCACGCGCCGCAACTTAAAGTACGCGTGGGAGGCTTTGTCGGACGAGCAGCTCCTCAGCTTGCGATTTTGCGACCTGAAGCTGACGATTCAGGGTACGGAATTGCAACATGCCATCGAGCGGCTGTATGCGGAACTCGAGATGCGCGGCATGCGATTTCGGCCCCACTGTTGGCTCGCCGAAGAGTGGTTCTCGCCGGACGGAATCCCCGGCATTGCCATTCCCTTTTATCTCGCGCATAAACGCCTGACGAGCCTCGAGCGGCGCTTCATGCGCGAAGTGGAGGGCGGCAATCGCAATTGGCTGATGCGAATTCTGCGCCATGAAGCCGGACACGCCATCGATTCGGCCTACCGGCTGCGCCGCCGCAGCCACTGGCGCGAGGTGTTCGGCCCGGCGTCGCTGCCCTATCCTGATACCTATCGGCCGCGGCCCGGCAGCCGCCGTTTCGTGCAGCACTTGGGCGCCTGGTATGCGCAAGCCCACCCGACGGAAGACTTCGCGGAGACCTTCGCCGTTTGGCTCAAACCGAATTCGCCTTGGCGACGCGAATACGCAGGCTGGCCCGCGTACGCCAAGCTGCAATTCATCGAGGATCTCGCGCACGAAATCGGCCCGACCAAACCCAGCGTGGCGAACCGCAGCACCATCGAAGATGTGACCCACGAGACGCGCACGCTGCGCAAGCACTACGAGGACAAGTTGGCGCGCTACCGGCTACCGCGCCGCTCGGGCGCCGATGAGCTTTTGCTCAAGGTGTTTACCACCGCGCCGCGCACTCGCGCATCGCCGAAGGCGGCCAGTGTGCTGCGCGAGATGCGTATTCCCTTGCGGCAGCAAATCCTGCGCTCCGGCGCGTTTAGCGAGTATCTGGTGCATCAGGTCCTGCGCCTCATGATCGAGCGCAGCGAAAGCCTTAATTTGTATGTTCGCGGATCGCGGCGCGAACTCAAAGCGCAGCTCGTGTGGGTGGTGGCGAGGCTGGCCGAGTCCTACGAAGAGCGCAAGCTTCCGCGGGTTGCCCTGTGAAGAAAAAGGTGCGCGCATTGGTGCTGGTGCACTCGACGCTGGTGCCGCCGGACTCGTTGAAGGGTTCGACCGAGAAGGAAATCGAGGAGTGGCGCACCGAGTACGATGTGATTTCTCACTTGAAGCACACCGGTCATGAGGTTATGCCGCTGGGCTTAAGCGACAGCTTGTCGGAGCTGCGCCGCGCCATCACGGATTGGAAACCGGACATCGTGTTCAACTTGCTGGAGGAGTTCGACGGCATCGTCACCTACGATCAGCATGTGGTGGCATTCCTCGAACTCATGCATCAGCCCTACACCGGTTGCAATCCGCGCGGCATGCTGCTGTCGCGGGACAAGGTCCTCTCCAAACAGCTGCTCTCCTATCATCGCGTGCCGACGCCGCAATTTTTGGTGTTCCCGCGCGGCAAGAAGGCGCGGATCCCGAAGAAGTTGCGCTTCCCGCTGTTCGTCAAGTCTTCGACCGAAGATGCGTCGTTGGGGATAGCGCAGGCCTCGGTGGTGGCGGACCAAAAGCAGCTCATCGAACGCATCGCCTTCATTCACGAGCAAACGCATTCCGACGCGCTGGTGGAGGAGTACATCGAAGGCCGCGAGCTCTATGTCGGTGTCATGGGCAACGACAGGCTCAAGGTGCTGCCCGTGTGGGAAATGACTTTCGGCTCGTTGCCCGAAAATTTGCCGGCCATCGCCACGCGCAAAGTGAAATGGGATCGCGGCTACCAGCAAAGATACGGAATCACCACGGCGGCCGCCGAGCAGTTGCCCGAAGGGACGGTGGTGCGCTTGGAGCAATTGTCGAAACGCATTTTTCGGGCACTGCACCTCACGGGCTACGCGCGCATGGACTTTCGCCTCAGGGCCGACGGCGAGTTGTACGTTCTAGAAGCCAATGCGAATCCCAACATCTCGGCGGCCGAAGATTTCGCGGCCTCCGCGCGCAAGGCGGGCATGGCATACAACGATCTGCTGCACCGGATACTGCAGCTTGGCGCGAATTATCCCGCCGCCTGGCGCGGCTTGGAGACCTGAAAGGCGACCCGTGCAGCCTTACGGTCCCGTCCAGCGCTTGAGCCAGCTGAGCACCGTGTCGTACCACTCGATGCTGTCGGCAGGCTTGAGCACCCAGTGATTCTCCTTGGGGTAATACAAGAGCTCACTCGGTATGCCCCGGCGCTGCAGGGCCGTGAACACTGCCAGGCCCTGTGAATCGGGCACGCGATAATCGAGCTGACCGTGAATCACCAGGGTCGGCGTTTTCCATTTGCTCACATAATCGATCGGATTGAATTTGGCGTAAGCGGCTGAATTCTGATATTCGGGACCGGAAAATTCGTGCTCGGGAAACCAGAGCTCTTCGGTCGAGTAATACATGCTGCGATTGTCGAAAATGCCATCATGGCTCACCAGGCATTTGAAGCCATCGGGCCACTGGCCCGCGATCCAATTGATCATGAATCCGCCGTACGATCCACCGAGCGCGCACATGCGATTGCCGTCGAGCCATGGATTGGCCTTGAGTGCGGCGGCCAAACCCAGCTTCAAATCTTGCAGCGGCTTGCCGCCCCAATCGCCGCTAATGGAGTCGGTGAACGCCTGGCCGTAGCCGGTGGAACCGTGAAAATCGACCATGACTACCGCGTAACCCGCCCCTGCGAAAACTTCCGGGTTCCAGCGGTAGCTCCAGGCATTGCCGAAGCTGCCCTGCGGACCGCCGTGAATCAGGAACGCGACCGGGTATTTCCGGTCTGCTTTGAAATCGACGGGTTTCACTACGTAACCAAAGACGTTTTCATTGTTCCAGCCGGGAAAACTAAACTGCGCGGCTTCGCCGAATTTGCGTTGCGCGAGCAGCGACTGGTTGAGGCGTGTCAGTGTCGAGGGTTTGCCGCCGGCATAACCCACGGAATAAAGATCGGCAGGGCTGCCGAGGTTGCTCATGGTATAGAAGACCTTGGACGCGCCGACGCCGAAACTTTCGACTTCGCCCGGGCCGGTAATGGCCGACGCGCGGCCGCTGTCCGCATCGATGGCCCACAGCGGGCGCTGTCCCAAATGATCCGCCGTGGCGAACAGCGTTTTGCCGTCGCGCGACCAGGCAAAGCTCATGATGGAGCGATCCCAATTCAGCGTCAGCGGCCGCTTGACGCCCGATTGCAAATTGAGCAACACCAAATGGAAGCGGTCAGCCTCGAAGCCCGGTTTGTCCATGGCGAGATAAGCGAGCTGCGTGCCATCCGGCGAGAACGCCGGCTGTGCATCCCAGGCCTTGTTGTCTTCGGTCAAATTGCGCGGCAGAGCGCCACCGTCGGCAGGCACTTGGTAAATATCAAAATTGGTCGACCAGGCCTCACCGGCAGCCGCTTTGACCGAAAATGCCACCGACGTTCCGTCCGGGCTGAAGACGAAATCCTCGCGGCCGCCGAAGGGTTTGCCGGGCACATCGCCGATGCCGCCGGTCAAATTCATCGGCGCTCCGTGCGCGACCCCTGCGGCATCGAGCGCCATGGAGAAAACCTGCGATCGCCGCTCATCGCTCCAGGTATCCCAATGCCGCACGAACAATTCCCGATGCACGGCACCGGTGGCCGCCGCGTGCTCGGCGGTCTCCAGGCGTTGCTTGGTACAGGCGATGTCGGCGCAGTCCAAGAAAACTGCCATGCTCACCAAGATTCGATCGCCGTTGGGAGAGACCCGAAAGCTGCCGACGTCGAGCGCTAGATTCGTGACTTGCGTGGCATCGGCGACGGGCGTATCGCCGCGCGGGCCGGTGCCGCTGGAACTCACACGCCATACCTGGTCCGAGCCGCTGCGATTGGACAGAAAATAAATAAAGCGCCCGTCCTTGCTCCATTCCGCGGAGTTGCCGTTATTCGCGCCGTCGATGAGGCGCAGCGGCACGGCGCCGCGTTTGGCGGTGTCGAGCAGCCAAATCGACGTACGCCCCTTGTTCGCTTCCATGTCGGTGGTGCGCTGGGTATAGGCGACGCGCTTGCCGTCAGGCGATATGGCCACATCTGAAATTCGCTCCAGGCGCACCAGGTCTTGAATGCTGAAGGGCAGCGCGGGTTCCGCGGGGGAGGGCGCGGCGGCGCAGGCCATGCCGGTCAAACACCACAGCGCAGGGACTATGCAAATGCGTTCGGCGAACATATCGGTACTCTCTTGATGGAGGTGCCTGCCGATTGTAGCCTCAAGCGCACGGCAGTCGGTTAATTCTGCGACTCGCCATGCTGATCCACCCGGGGCAAGGGGTGGCCTTCCTGTTCAGCGGCGCTTTGCCACTCGCCCAAAACCGGATCCGCGAGCGCGTGTCGCAAGTAGGCTGCCGACTCAGGCCGCAATTCGGCGCCGTAGCTCTGAAAGCGAAACATCACCGGGGAGAACATCGCATCGGCGATACTGAATTCGCCGAATAGCCAGCCGCCGCCGGCGCCGTATGCCGTGCGGCACTCCGCCCATAGAGCGTCGATGCGTTCGATGTCGCTTTTGAGCTGCGCCGTCATCGGCACGCGGCGATCGCGCGCACGAATGTTCATGGGGTATTCGTTGCGCAGCGCCTGAAATCCCGAATGCATTTCAGCGGCGGCGGCGCGCGCCACGGCGCGGGCCGTGCGACTGCTCGGCAACCCTCGGCCGGTGCACTCGGCGGCATATTCGCAGATGGCGAGCGAGTCCCAAATCTTGACCTCGCCATCCACCAGCAAGGGCACGCGGCTCGATGGCGAAAAGCGCGCGATTTGCGCCCGATAATCCGCGGCGTCGAAATGAATGACAAGTTCGCGAAAATCAAACGCGACTTTGCGTAAGAATAGCCAGGGGCGCAGCGACCAGCTCGAGTAGTTCTTGCTGCCGAGGACGAGAAGCGGGTTCATTGCGTGAATTCTACCGGGAAGAGGCACTGATGACTGATCCTTTGGTTTTGAGTTTCGATTTGGACGACACCTTGTGGGCGGTCGAGCCCGTCATGCTCGCCGCGGAGAACGACATGTTGGCGTGGCTGCGTGAACACCACGCCGACATCATGCAACCTCATGACGGGGAGTCCGTTCGCGCCATGCGCATGCGCGTCGCCGAGCGCCACCCCGAGCGCAGTCACGACATGACATTCCTGCGACAGCGGGCGCTGCAGGAAATGTTTGCGGACAAGGATGAGTCCGGCGCACATGCCGCGGCGGCTTTCGAGATTTTCTACGCGGCACGCAATCGCGTGACGTTGTACGACGAGGTGCAAGCATCGCTCGAGCGTTTGCGCCGCCGTTACCGCCTGTTCGCACTGAGCAATGGCAATGCCGATCTCAAGCGCTGCGGTATCGCGCAGTTCTTCGAGGGGCACATCACCGCCATCAGCGCGGGCGCCGCCAAGCCGGACGCGCGCATATTCGAGCAATTGGTACGCGACGCCGGCGTCGCGGCGTCGCAAGTGCTGCACATCGGCGATGATCCCTACGCCGATGTGCTCGGCGCGATGCAGGCCGGCATGCAGGCGGTGTGGCTCAATCGCCATGCTCGAAAGTGGCCGGGCGAGTTCCCGCCGCCGCCGCGCACTATTTCGACGCTCGCCGAGATCATTTAGCACCAAGCCTGTGCACACCGCGTTGGCAGCCTATGCCCGCGATTGCTGATTATTAAAACCCTGAAAATATAGGCATTTTCTGACTGCAGTTCGCGTTTTTTATGTTCACTTGCGCGTACTTTTGTCGCTAGGATGGTGTCAGCTCTATAAAGGATGCCAAGCAATGCAAGCATTGTCTGCCGGACCTCTTGTGGCGGTGAGTTCGTTACGCGAATTTTTTCGTGACGCGTTTCACACAGCGAGCCAACACCAACATCTCGACATCGACGAGCAGGCCGAACAATACGTGGTCAACCTGCTAACGATGTTTTCGCGCGCCGACGCCCTGTACGAGCGCACCCCGGATGGACTGCGCTTGCGGCCGCTGGCGCACATGCTGGCCGATGCACTGGATGCACCCAATGCCGGCGCGCGGCAACGCGCGCTACAGCGTTTGGGCGATGTGTCGCTGTTCATCGCTGGATTTTTCGCGCGCAGCTTTGCGCGCAAGTTGATCGATATCGACTACCACATCGCCATGGGCGGCAATGCCTATGGCTCTTTGGCGGACACCATGCAGCGCTCGGCGTCGGGACGCTGCGTGGCGGGTGTGTACGCGCAGCTCGCCCAGAAGTTTCAGGGCCTGGTCGACACCTTGAACGAAGTCAGCGATCTGTCCTACCGCCATTCGGATGCCGACATCCTGCGGCTCTACGAAATATGGATCAAGACTCGAAGTCCGCGCGCCCATGGACTTCTGCGCCAGTTGGGCGTGCAGCCGGTCGTGGCGGGGGGCGGCGCGCGCCGCGAGCATTGAGGAATGGTGCTGCGAGGTCTGCAGTCGCTGCTCGAGCGCCTGTACGATGTCGAACAGCCGTACGACGTCTATGATTTTCTGATTACCGACCGCCGCGCGCTGCCGGGCTGTGAGCCTAACGATGCACAGCGCGGCTCGGAAGAGGAATTGCTGCTGGCGGAGACGTTGGATGCTGCCGGCTCCCGAGGTGCGGGCGTCGCGCTGTATCTGGATGCCGATCTGTTGCGCCGTTTGGAACAGGCCGACCCGCATCGCGAATTGACCGAACACAATCTTGCCGACTATTGCACGGCGCTCGAGGGCGTGAGTCATTTTGTCTATTCGACGTGGCGGCTGCATCGCGATTTGCCGGTGTCCTTGCTGGAACTCGAAACCCAGGCCGAAGTGGACAAGTACGCGGTCACCGTTTTCTTGCTGGCACGGCAATTGGGCGATGGCGGCTATCCGGCGCAAGTGCATGCCCGGTTGTTCGACCGCGTGAGTTTCGATGCGCGCTTGCAGCCCGATGAATACGAACGCTATCGGACCGCGCACCGCTGCGCCGCGCGCTATTGCCGGCGCCTGGAACGCCGCTTCGTCAATCGTGGGGTGGCGCGCATCGAGGCGATGGTGCGCGAACTGCGGGGCTTCTATCGCTTAGGGTGCGCGGCAAAACTGCGCCATGCGATGGCCTAGCCTTAAGAAGGATCAATCCTCGGATTCATCCTTCTTGCCGTCGGCCTGCTTTTTCAGTTTCAGCCATTCGCTCAAGCGGCGCAGGTCCTTCTTTTGCGGCGGGGCCTGCTTGCCCAATTTGCCGCTATCGTACGGGTCATAACCCTTCTTGGTGCCCAAAGGGTTGGGCCGCACGGTGTTGGAGACGGTGCCTTCATCGGCGATGGACAGCGCCGGATGCTCGAGCTTCTGCAGCCGCTGCGTCGATACCTCGAGTCCGAATGCGCCGGTGGCGATTTGCCACTCCCATACCGCATTGCCGCGCTCATCGAACTTCACCCGGCCGGTGGATTTGGCATCGGGCGCGGGTATCGACGGCGCGTCCGCGGGTTTTTGCGGTGCGGGCTTGGCTAAGGTTTTGGGCTTATCTGTGCTCACACTGCCTTTTTAGGCGATGCGGCAGTTAAGTCAAGGCGCAAGCCTCGAAAATCGGCGCAGGATCACATTTGCAGATGGTATTGAGCGCGCCACAGGCCGAGCGCCGTTTTGCCGTCATTCCATTCGCCTTTGAGCACGCAAGCCATGGCCTCTTCGAGGGGCAGCCATTTGAGATCCAGTTCCTCATCCGCGTCCGGATTGGGCGCGCCTATCTTCAAGTCTTGCGCGAGATACAAATGGATCAACTCGCTGAATATTCCCGGCGCCGGGATAAAAATTCCCAGCGAAGTCCACTGCTGCGCCTGCACCCCGGTTTCCTCGGCGAGTTCACGCATGGCGCACACCTGCGGCGCCTCGCCGGCATCGAGCTTGCCGGCAGGGATCTCCCACAGGAAATCCTCCACCCCGCGCCGGTACTGGCGCACCACGCAGACGCGCCGGCTGTGATCGACCGCCACGACGGCCGCGGCGCCGGGATGGCGCACGAAGTCGATTAGATGCTCGCGGCCATTCGAATAGCGCAGAGTCTCGCTGGATACTTGGATGACGCGGCCGCTGTGTTTGAGGTCGCTGGCGACGATCGTCGGCTTCAACATGATGATCCTTGACGTTGTACGGATGTTCACCATACCTCGGAAGTCCGCCTTATGTGATCTGCCTCCTCGCGCGCACCGGCGTGAATGCGCGATGCTGGCGTATCTTTGACTTGTGTTGCGTCGCAATCTGGATATACGTACAGTACCGGCATCTGCCCATGATGAAAACTAAGACAAACGCCTTCGATGCGCTGAATCCTTCGCAGCGCCGCGCCGCCACGTTCGGCACGCCGATCCCGGACAAGGGCGTCAGTGCCGGTCCCATGTTGATCCTGGCGGGCGCGGGGACGGGCAAGACCAACACCCTGGCGCATCGTACCGCCCACTTGGTGTTGAACGGCACCGATCCATCGCGCATCTTGATGTTGACCTTTACGCGCCGCGCGGCCCAGGAAATGATCAAGCGCACTCAGCACATCGTGACCGAAGTGATGTCGGATCGCGGCAAGGCCGGCGATCGCAGCGTGACATCGCGCTTGATTTGGGGCGGCACATTCCATTCCATCGGCAGCCGGATCTTAAGGCTGTATGCGAAACATCTGGGTCTCGATCCGAATTTCACGGTGCTGGATCGCGGCGACGCGGCGGACCTGATGGACGTGGTGCGCCACGAATTAGGATTTTCGGCGAAGGACAAACGCTTCCCGCGCAAGGATGCGTGTCTCGCGATTTACTCCTACCGGGTCAACACCCGCCTAACGCTGAAGCAGACTCTCGAAGAACAATATCCTTGGTGCCGCGAGTGGGAAGCGGATCTGACACGCTTGTACCGTGAGTACGTGGGCCGCAAACAAAAGAACCGGGTGTTGGACTTCGATGATCTGCAGCTTTACTGGCACGTGATGATGCAGACCCCGGCGTTGGCTCAGAGCCTGTCGAAGAATTTCGATCACGTGCTGGTGGATGAATATCAGGACACGAGCACCTTGCAAGGTGAAATCGTCCACGCCCTGAAACCCGACGGCAAAGGAGTTACCGTAGTCGGCGATGATTCGCAGGCGATCTATTCCTTCCGTGCCGCCGCCGTCGAAAACATTCTGGGCTTTGCCGATCGGTACAAGCCCAAGGCCGACATGATCGTGCTCGCGCAGAACTATCGTTCGACGCAGCAGATACTGGATTCGGCCAATGCGCTCATGTCGGAAGGCGCGCGTCAGCACCGCAAGACATTGCTGGGCCAGCGGCAATCGCCGCAGAAGCCGTTCTACGTGGCGCTTGACGATGCGCAGGCGCAAGCCGACTACATCACTGCCAAGATCTTGCACACCCGCGAGATCGGCGGCTCGTTGAAGCGCCATGCGATTCTGTTCCGCAGCGCGCATCACAGCGATGTGCTGGAAGTCGAGCTCACCAAGAAGAACATACCCTTCGTGAAATACGGTGGCTTGAAGTTTCTCGAGGCCGCCCACGTCAAGGACATGATGTCGGTGCTGCGCTGGGCCGATAACCCCCGCAACTCCGTGGCTGGATTCCGGGTATTGAAGCTGCTGCCCGGCATAGGACCCAATCATGCAAAGCAGGCGCTCGAGCAATTCGAAGCGCAAGGCTACGAGGTCAAGAGCTTGGCTGCCTTCGACGCGCCGCAGCCCGCGAAAATGGATTGGAAGAGATTTTGCGCCCTGTTTGAAAAGCTCGCCGATCCCGCGACGCCCTGGCCCGGTCAAGTCGGCCTGGTGCGCGACTGGTATAAGCCGCAGCTGGAGCGCATCTACGATGCGGCCTGGACACGCATGGGAGATCTCGAGCAACTGGAGCACTTGTCGGTGCAGCAGCCCTCGCGAGAGCGCTTCCTGACCGAATTGACGTTGGACCCGCCGGTGGCCTCGAGCGATCAATCAGGCAGTGCTTCGAAAGACGAAGATTATGTGATTCTATCGACCATCCATTCCGCCAAAGGCCAGGAATGGGACATCGTGTACATTTTGAACGTCTCGGACGGTAATTTTCCGTCCGAATATTCCACCGGCAAACCGGAAATGGTCGAGGAAGAGCGCCGCCTGTTGTATGTGGCCATGACGCGGGCCCGCAATGAACTACATCTGTGTGCGCCGCTCAAATTTGCCGTGACCCAGCAACCGAAGAACGGCGATACCCATGTCTACGGTGCCAAAAGCCGCTTCATGACTGACAAGCTGCTCGACACCATGGAAAAGATATCGGTCCGCACCACCGTCGGTGTGGAGAACTTGAAGGCCGGCGACGCCGCCACCGTCGACGTCGTCGCGCAGCTCAAAGAAATGTGGTGAGCCCCTAAGGGCCGATCGTCACCAGCGCCGCGAGCCGCCGCCGCCGCGATCCCCGCCGCCGCCGCGATCTCCCGAGCCT
>Ga0210387_10002714_pt1 | contig 13578 bp, 17 predicted proteins | sample IncBWC7OmetaG_FD_160108 | JGI IMG/M metagenome (GOLD analysis project Ga0210387, IMG submission 160108) | Forest soil microbial communities from Barre Woods Harvard Forest LTER site, Petersham, Massachusetts, United States - Inc-BW-C-7-O ...
GCGCACAGCTTCCAGCTTGAACGCTCGGTCATAACGCTGGCGCTTTGCGCCAGCAGGTTTGCTCTCTTTCATCGTTGAGTCCTTTCTTTAGCTCAACGCCGTGTCCGTCAATCCGGGGCAACCTCAGGTCATTCTCCTAATCGTTCTCGTTCTCCGATTATGAGAACGATAACGAGTACGAGAACGAGGGGTGAGCCCAGGCGGCGCCCGGTGGTCGTGTCATGCCTGGCCTTGCCGCGTGCGATTGTAGGTCGGGGTTTATCCCCGACGCGTGTCCGCCGTAGCCTTGGCGAAGGCGGATGTCGGGCGTGAAGCCCGACCTACCAGATCCCACTTGACCGAAGCAATCATTGGGAGCGCAATTTCGTCGTGCTGAAACTCCTTTTCATTGGCGACATCGTCGGGCGGCCGGGACGCGACATCGTGATCGAACGCGTGCCGCAACTTCGCGCGGAGCTGGGGCTCGATTTCGTCATCGCCAACGCCGAGAACGCCGCGGCGGGCGCAGGGCTGACCGGCATGCTGGCGAAGTCATTGCTCGCGGCGGGGGTCGATGCCCTCACGCTCGGCGACCACGTATGGGACCAAAAAGGCTTCGAGGCCGAGATCGGCCTGCTCGAGCGCGTGTGCCGCCCGGCGAACCTGCCTGCGGTGTGCCCGGGGCGGGAATTTTTGATTTTGGAGGCGAAGGGATTTCGTCTCGCGATTTTCACCGTGCTTGGACGGCAATACCTGAACCTGAAGTCGGACTGCCCGTTTTTGTGCGCGGACAGACTTCTCGCGCAGCTCGCGGGTCAGGCCGACGGATTTTTTGTGGAGGTGCACGCCGAGGCGACGTCGGAGAAGCAGGCGCTCGGCTGGCATCTCGACGGGCGCGCGCTGGCGGTGGTGGGCACGCACACGCACGTGCCGACGGCGGACGCAAGCGTGCTGCCGAACGGCACGGCATTCCTGTGCGACGCGGGCATGACGGGGCCCTATGCGAGCGTGCTGGGGCGCGAAGTGAAACCGGTCATCGGGCGCTTTCTCGACGGGATGCCGCGGAAATTCGACGTGGCGGAGGGCGACGTGCGGCTGTCGGCGGTGCTGGTGGAATTCGATCCCGCGACGAAACGCGCGACGAAGTGCGAACTCGTGACGGTAAGGAAATAGTTTCTCGCGAAGGATTCGAAGGCGGAAAGTTTACCGCGGATATCACGGATGAACACGGATTAGATTAGTTGTGATGTTGCTGAAGTGATCCGAGGTTTTCTTTAGGAGGAAGCATCGCGCGCACAAAAAAGCCGCGCCAATGGGCGCGGCTTCGCTTTTCAATGGCAAATTTATCAGGCCTTGAAATTAGCCTCGGCCTGGTCCCAGTTGACCACGTTCCAGAACGCCGCGATGTAATCGGGCCGGCGGTTTTGGTAATTCAGGTAGTAAGCGTGTTCCCACACGTCGAGGCAGATGACCGGTTTGCCCTCGATGCCGGCGATGGCCTTGCCCATGAGCGGGCTGTCCTGGTTGGCGGTGGAGCCGATGGAGAGTTTCTTGTCCGCATCGACGACGAGCCAGGCCCAGCCGGAGCCGAAGCGGGTCGCGCCGGCCTTGGCGAATTCTTCCTTGAATTTGTCGAAGCCGCCGAAAGTCGTGTTGATCGCGTCGCCGAGCGGGCCTTTCGGCGTGCCGCCTTTGCCGGGGCCGAGGATTTTCCAGAAGAAGGAATGGTTGCTGTGGCCGCCGCCGTTGTTGCGCACCACGCCGCGGATGGCGTCGGGGACCTTGCTGAGATCGGCGATGAGTGCGTCCACGTCGAGCGCGGCCAGGGCGGGCTGGTCCTTGAGGGCGTTGTTGACGTTGGTGATGTACGCCTGATGATGCTTGGTGTGGTGGATTTCCATCGTGCGCGCGTCGATGTGCGGCTCGAGGGCGTTGTTGGCGTAAGGCAGTTTCGGGAGTTCGTAAGCCATGGTAATTTTCAGTTTATGGTTTGAGAGAGTTACAAACCTGTCGCAGCTGCGCGGATTCGTCAACCCGGCGCCGAAATTTAAGGGAAGCAAAAGACCGGGATTTATTTTTCTTCACGCCGTTTGGCGCGGAAAAATTCCTGCAGCAACTGGCGGCATTCCTCCTCAAGCACGCCGCCGGCGGTGAGTTCGAGGTGGTGGTTGACCTGCGGCAGTTCGTTGAGGTTCGTCGCGCCGCCGAGGCAGCCCATCTTTGGGTCGGGCACGGCGTAACACACGCGGCGGACGCGCGACATGAGCATCGCGCCCGAGCACATCGGGCAGGGTTCCTTCGTCACGTAAACCGTCGCGCCCGTAAGCCGCCAGTCGCCGAGTTTCGTCGCGGCCTGGGTGAGCGCGAGCATCTCGGCATGCGCGGTGGGGTCGTGCGCGGACTCGACGGTGTTGTGCGCCGCGCCGATGACCTCGCCATCGAGCTCGATCACCGCGCCGATGGGTGCCTCATCGGCCCGCCACGCGTCGATGGCCTGGTTGTAGGCGAGGCTCATGAAAAACACGTCGTCGCGCACGAGTTGGGACGGGAATCGCTTCTCAAACGGGCAGTCGGGCGGGGTGGGGGTGGAGGAGACCATGCGGGTGCCGGCAGAAGGTTGCGCCGGGAAAGCCTTGACTTACGCAGCGTCCTTCCCACTTACAAGGAGCTTTCTCCGCCAATCTTGCCCTTATGAACAACCTCCCCGCACTCCGCATCCGCGTTTCGTATGTCTGACGATAAATCGATCGAGGTGGAGGGCAAGATCATCACCGTGCTCCCCGGCACGATGTTCAAAGTCGAGCTGCTGAAGAGCCCCGGTCACATCGTGCTCGCGCACATCTCGGGCAAGCTCCGCAAGAACTTCATCAAGATCGCCGCGGGCGACTTCGTGAAAATGGAGATGAGCCCCTACGACCTGGAAAAGGCGCGCATCACCTTCCGCATGCGCGATCCCAACGCCCCGCCGCCGCGCATGGGCTCGGCGCCCCGCCGTCGGTATTAAAAACTGCGTGGCGCATGAAGGCCCGCCGCAGCCAGGCGCCCGCCGCCTTCGCCGAGGAGATCGAAGGCTTCATCGGCTTTCTTGAACTCGAGCGCGGGCTTTCCGCGCGCACGACCGAAAGCTACCAGGGCGACCTCGACCAGTGCGCGAAATTCCTCGCGCGCGACCGTGTCGCGAACTGGCGCGCGACGCAGCCCCGTCATCTCTCCGACTGGATTTACGCGCTGAGCGGCGACGACTACACCGTCGCCAGCCTCGCGCGCAAACTCACCGCGTTGCGCGTTTTCGCCCGCTACCTCGTGCGCGAAAAGCTCCGCGCCGACGACCTTACCGCGCAGCTCACCGGCCCCAAACTCGTGCGCAAAATCCCCGGCACGCTCACCCCTGCCGAGGTCGGGCGTCTCCTCGCCGCGCCCAGCGGCGGCAATGCCTACGCCCTGCGCGACCGCGCGCTGCTCGAACTTTTCTACGCCAGCGGGCTGCGCGTTTCCGAATTGTCCGGCCTTTCCCTCCAGCAGCTCGACCTCGAACATGGATTCCTGCGCGTCTTCGGCAAGGGCGCGAAGGAACGCGTCGTGCCGGTCGGCGGAAAAGCCCGCGACGCGCTCGCGGCCTATCTCGACGCCGGCCGGAAGTTTTTTGTGAAGCCAAAAACGGGCAGCCAGCTCTTTCTCAGCGAACGCGGCACGGCCATCTCGCGCAAGATGCTGTGGGTTTTGATCAAGAAATACGCGAAGCTGGCCGGCCTGGCCAAGCCTGTGAAGCCGCACCTGCTGCGGCATTCCTTTGCCACGCACCTCCTGAGCGGCGGCGCCGATCTCCGCGCCATCCAGGAAATGCTCGGCCATGCCAACATCGCCACCACGCAAATCTACACCGCGGTCGAGGACAAGCGCCTCGTGGACCAGCATACGAAATTCCACCCGCGGAACAAGGCGGCGAAGGTTGACAACAAATAGTCATACGTTTGTATTACCCAGTATGCCAACCCTCACATTGAAGGTGCCCACGGCCATGCAGCGCGAATTGAAGAAGACCGCGAAAAAACGCGGGATGAAGGTTTCGGTGCTTGCGCGCGCGGCGCTCGAAGCCGAATTGCATCTTGATCGCCCGGGTTCGCTGGTCGGCCGGGGCAAGGGTCTGCTCGTCATCCCGCCGGATTATGATCCCGAGGCCCCGGTGGTTGGGGCGAAGGAATGGGCGCAAAGCTGAAATACCTGCTCGACACGCATGCGTTTCTGTGGGGCTACACGGATGACGCGCGACTGTCCCGGCGAGGCAAAGCCCTGCTCACTGCCGCGAGTGCGGCCGAGCTTGCCATTTCCGACGTGAGTCTCAGTGAAATTGCCCGCCTGCTGGTGGCGGGACGGTTTCAGGCAAAAATTCCGCCTGAATCACTGATGCAGAGCATTGGCCGGGCGGTTACAGTGCTGCCTGTTACTCCCGCGATTGCCCTCCACGCGGCGAGGCTGGACTGGGAAAACCAAGATCCAATCGACCGGCATATTGTTTCCACGGCTCTGGCTCACCATGTGCCCGTGATGACCGTGGACAGGAAAATTCATGAACTGGCGCCAAAAATCGGCCTGAGCGTGATTTGGTAACCCGGCCGTGGGTTATCCGCGGCCGGGCATTTCGAGCGGGATGATCGCGTGGCGGCGCAGTTCGACGCCGCGCAACAGCGTGAGGCTCGCGCTTTCGCCAATCCGGTCTCCGGTGAGCTGCTTGTGCAGCGCATCGACGGTCGGCGTGGTCATGCCGTCGAGCGACAGCAAGATGTCGCTCTCCCGCAGGCCGGCACGTGACGCCGGGCTGTCGGGCTCGAGGCCTGCGACCAGCACGCCCGTTTCCTGCGCGAGGCGGTGGTGCAGCACAAGCTTGCGCAGCAGCGGGACGTTCTGCCCGGCGACGCCGATGTAACTGCGGCGGATGTGGCCGTCCTTGATCAGCCAGCCTGCGACCCAGCGCGCGGTGTTGCTCGCGATGGCAAAGCAGATGCCCTGCGCGGGCCGGATGATGGCGGTGTTCACGCCGATGACCTCGCCGCGTGTGTTGACGAGCGGGCCGCCCGAGTTGCCGGGATTGAGCGCGGCATCGGTCTGGATGACGTTGTCGATCAGCCGTCCGGATGCGCCGCGCAGGGAACGGCCCAGCCCGCTGACAATGCCGGCGGTGACGGTTTGCTGGAAACCCATCGGCGAACCGATGGCGATCGCGATCTGGCCGGGGCGCACGGTGGCGCTGTCGGCCAGGGCCAGGAATGAAATCTCGTCGGCGCTCACGCGGATCACGGCGAGATCGGTGTCCGGGTCGTCGCCGATGAGGTCGGCAGCGAGCTTGCGCCCGTCGGCGAGGAACACCTTCAACGCCTGCGCGCCGTGGACGACGTGGCTGTTGGTGAGGATGTAGCCGTCGGGAGAAATGAAGAAACCCGAGCCCGAGCCGTAAGGCCCGTCCGCCATAGCCCTGGCGGCGGCGGACGTGTTGTTGCCGCCAACCTCGATGTGGACGACGGCCGGATTTGCGGTCGCCACGGCGCCGGAAACGGCGTCGGAGTAGGCGTCGATGAGCGTTTCATCGGTGGCCGCGGTGGAGACAGACGTGAGCAATGAGTCCATGATCCGGAAGGAATGAAGGAATTTTATTTTTGCAAACGGCCTTGACTATTTTGGAACGAGCATTCTTTTTATGGCCATGGCCCGGACCAAGGAATTCGACGAGGCGGAAGTGCTCGACCAGGCGCTCGAGCTTTTTCGCGCGCGCGGGTTCCAGCATACCTCCTTTGCCGACCTCACCCGGGAACTTGGCGTCAGCCGCCAGAGCCTCTATGACACCTATGGCGACAAGCAGACCCTTTTTCACGCCGCCCTGAAGCGCTACCTCGACCGGGCCATCGACTTCATCCGCCGCCAGCTGGCGGATCCCGGCCCGGTTCGCAAGGTCCTGCTCGCGTTATTTGATGGCCTCATTGCCGGCCAGTGCAGCAAGGGATCTCCCGGCTGCCTGATGGTCAACTCCATGGTCGAGCTGACGCCGCACGACGCCGACATCCGCGCCCTGGCGCAGGCCCACGCCCGCGAAGTCGAGGGACTTTTCGCCTCGCGGCTCAGCGCGGCCCAGCGCAAGGGCGAGATCGGCAAGACCAAAGACCCCGTCGCGCTCGCCCGTTTTCTCCACCACACCCTGCTCGGCCTCAGCGTCGCTTCTCGCGCCCTGGGCGAACGCGATACCCTGCGGGACAGCGTCCGCCTCGCCTTGCAGGCCCTCGGCTAATTTTCGCATAACTATTTTGGAACAATCGTTCCAATATATAACGGAACAAATCATCAACATTACCATGAAAAACAAAACTGTATTGATCACAGGCGGCACGACCGGCATCGGTCTCGCCACCGCCCAACTCCTGCAAGCCGAAGGCGCGCGGGTCCTCGTCACGGGCCGCAACCCGGAGACGCTGGCCGCGGCGCGCACCACCCTCGGTGCGAACGCGATCGTCATTTCCTCGGACTCCGGCTCGCTCGCCGACGCCCAAGGCCTCGGCACCGCCGTGCAAAAACACGCCGCGAAACTCGACGCCGTCTTCCTCAATGCCGGCATCGGCCAGTTCGGCCCGATTGAGGCGATGACGCCGAAACATTTCGACGATATGTTCAATGTGAACGTCCGCGGCCTGTATTTCCAGCTGCAGTCGCTGCTGCCGATCCTCGCGAGCCCAAGCGCGGTGGTGTTCAATGCCTCAGTTGTGGCTGAACTCGGCTTTGCGACTACCAGCATCTACTCGGCGACCAAGGCTGCGGTCGTGTCGCTCGGCAAGTCGCTGGCCGTCGAGCTCGCGCCGCGCGGCATCCGCCTCAACACCGTCAGCCCCGGCCCGATTACCACCCCCATCTACGGCAAGCTCGGCTTTCCGGCCGAGGCGCAGAAAGGCTTTGAAGACAGCATGGCCGCCCAAGCGCTGCTCAAACGCTTCGGCACGGCCGATGAAGTGGCCAAACTCGTGCGCTTCCTGCTCTCCAACGACTCCAGCTACATTATTGGGGAGAATGTCACCATCGACGGCGGCGTCCGCTTGACCTGAAGCAGAAAAGTATCAAGTACCAAGTAACAGGCACCAATGATCCGCCTTCGCCTATCGACTTGCTCAGGGCCTTGAGTCCCTCGACCATCCTCGGGAGCCTGAGCTTGTCGAAACGGCTAAAGCTAGGGCGAACAGGCCAAGGACGAATGACGAATTGAATTGGCGTTTGTGATTTTGGCGAGCGCTGCTTTCTTGGCTGCGCACCATGTTTGCATTCCAAGAGGCCCTCATCCTTCTGCTGATCACCACCGTCCTCAGCATTGTGGCGCGATGGATTCCGTGGCCGCGCCCGATCACCTACGTGCTGGGGGGCGTCGGTTTCGCGCTGATCCCGAAATTTCCCCAGCTCGCGCTTGATCCAGGATTTTTCTTTCTATGCTTCCTGCCGCCGCTGCTTTTTTCCGACGGCTGGCTGATGCCGCTGCGGGAATTCACGAAGGCAAAGCGCCCGATCATCATGCTCGCCACGGGGCTGGTCGTGTTCACGACCTTGGGGGTTGGCTTCGTGGCCCACTGGCTGATCCCCGGCCTGCCGCTCGCGATGGCATTCGCCCTCGGCGCCGTGGTCTCGCCCACCGATGCCGTCGCGGTCGGCGCGGTGACCAAGAGACTCAAGGTTCCCACGCGCGTGACCATCGTCCTCAACGGCGAGAGCCTGATGAACGATGCCACCGGCCTGGTCGCGTTCAAATTCGCCCTGGCGGCCCTCGTGGCCGGGACTTTCTCCCTGCGCGCGGCCGCGCTCGATTTTGTGCTGCTTGCCGCCGGCGGCCTCGCCATGGGCCTGGCGATCGGCTGGCTGGCTGGCCGGCTCCGCGATCTGCTCATCCGCACGCACAATGCCGATCCGCTCATCGAGCTCACGCTGTCCCTGCTGACGCCCTACGCCGCCTACCTCGCGGCCGAACCGCTCGGACTTTCGGGCATTCTCGCCGTGGTGGCGGCTGGTTTGTATTCGGGCTGGCGCGACCCGGTGCGAATGGATGCGGAGACGCGGCAGACCGCCTGGATCGTCTGGTCCACGGTGCTCTTCTGGCTCAACGGACTCGCCTTCGTCCTGCTCGGTTTGCAATTTCCATCGCTGCTTGCGACCGTCCACGGCAGCTATTCACTCCTGCAATTGACCGGATTGGTCGCCGCGGTCGCAGGCACGGTGATGATTTTGCGTATGGCCTGGGTTTTCCCCGCCGCCTACCTGCCGTTTGTTGTTTCGCACAAAGTCCGGAAGACGGAAAAGCGCCCGACCTGGCAGGCCGTTTTTCTCTGTGGCTGGGCCGGCATCCGCGGCACGGTCACGCTCGCGGCTGCCTTGTCTATTCCCCTCCTGATGCCGGACGGCACGCTGTTCCCATACCGCCACATTGTCATCTTCCTCGCGCTCGGGGTCATCGCCGCGACGCTCCTTCTCCAAGGCACCACGACGGAGTGGATCATTCGCCGGCTCGGGCTGCACGAGGACGGCATCCGGCAGAAAGAAGATAATCTTGCCCGCACGGCCGCCGTGGGCGCCGGCTTGGAGGCGTTGCGCGCATTGGAATCAGCGGACAACGGCGCGGCGAAAAACGCCGCGCTGAAGCACGTCCTGGCCGAATATGAAGAACGCCTGGCCGAGTTGGTGGCCGAGATCGAAGACCGTCGCACCCACGCGCGCGCGCGGCTCGCCGCGGAAAAACAGTTTCGCTTCGCTGCCCTCGAAGCCGAGCGCAAGGCGGTGGACGATCTCTGGACCCGCGACGTCATTACCGACGAGGTTCACCGCCCGCTGCAGCAACTCCTCGACCATGAGGAAGCGATGCTCAATGCGCAATCCGCGCGGCAGGCCGAGTGAATATTTACCACGAAGACACGAAGAGCGCGAAGATCGATCCGGAGTTTTGACCACTGATGGGCACTGATTATCACTGATAAATGATCCCTTATCCGTTCCGATCCGCGTAATCCGTGGTTAAAATGCCTCTGACTTGGACGTTGGGTGTTGGAAACGGGATGGTCAATTGGCTGCTTTTTCGCGCCGCAACACCAGTTGGATGATGTAAAGGAGGATGGCGATGTTGAGGGCGAGCACGCCGAACTTGAACCAGGTGAACCTATGCATGCACAGGTAGACTTCCTCCGGGACGAAAGCGCCCGTCGACAGGATCACCAGGTATTTTGCCCAGCGCAGATTGAGCCACAATCCGATGCCTTCGGTCAGAAGGATGGCCGAGTAAACGAGCGACCACAGCCCGAAGTGCCGCAAGGTGTGGGGCTGGATGTTGGCCACGTTCTGCAGGAACAGGCGCACATAGTGGTTCTCAGGGTCGACGTTTAACGCGACGGTCAAGTTCTGCGCGGTTTCAGCCAGGTCGCGATTCACGAGCCCAAAGAGGCCAAGGCTGATGCCCAGGAGCATCGTGCCCTTGAACAGCTTCACGGCCGCAATGACCCGCAAGCCACGCGGGCTTTTGCGCTTCTTTTTTTGCTGGGCTGGGCTTTTGGTCATTAGATTGAGACGGCAGAAACGGGAAACTGATCCGTGCTGAACCGGAACCATGCAACTTAACCGCCAATCCACGCTAATCGACGCTAAGTTTTAAAACCCCGCGATTTTTTTAACCGCGGATGAACACAGATGGACGCAGATGACCGGCCTCTATCACCAGTTTTCATCCGTGTTTATCTGCGTAATCCGCGGTTAAAATTCTGGATCGATCTCCGTATTTGGTTTCGTCATCCGGGCTTTGTGTCTTTGTGGTGAATGCTTGAAAAATATTAGCGTCGATTAGCGTTAATTAGCGGTTTAATTTCTTCCTCATCGCATGAATGACATCCCCGGGTTTCTCGCGCGGCTTTTTACGCAGGCGCCGTATGTTTACCTCTCGTGGCCGGCGGTGGCCATGATCGTGGGCACGCTGGTCGGGGTGCTTTCTCAATCAGCCGCCAAACAGCTCGCCGTCGTGCCGCGGACTGCCAGCGGACTCGTCGGGATCATCACCGCTCCGTTCATCCACGCCAACTTCGCGCACCTGGCGGCCAACCTCCCGCCCTTCCTTGTGCTCGGCGCGCTCGTGCTCCGCCGCGGACAGGGGCAGTTTCTCGAAGTCGCGCTGGTCATCGCCCTCGCGCAAGGCCTGCTGCTTTGGCTGCTCGGGCGAAAAGTCGCGCACGTCGGCATGAGCGGCGTGATCTTCGGCTTCCTCGGCTACCTGCTATTGCTCGCGTGGTTCACGCGGGCCACGCCCGACCTGCTGGTGGCGGGCGTGGTGCTGCTCGTTTACGGCGGCATCCTTGCGGGCGTTGCCCCCGCGCGCAACGGCACCTCGTGGGAAGGCCACCTCTTCGGTCTCATCGCCGGTCTCGGCACCGCGTGGTTTCTCTACCACAAGTGACGGGCTTCGGATTTCTCACACGAAGATCGCAAAGGGCGCGAAGATCGATCCGGACTTTTAACCATCCTTCGCCAAGGCTACGGATGGCACTGTCACTGATGGTTGAAAAGGGGGGTAGGTCGGGCTTCACGCCCGATATGTCGGGGATAAACCCCGACCTACATGTACGAAACTGGACTTCGATATCGGATATTGGGAGCCCGAAGGGCTTCGCGTCCTCCGCGGGGATTTTTTCCGCGAAGGACCGAAGGAAAACTGAACTTCAACGTTCAACGCTCAATGGCGCTGGACGTTGGATGTTCAATGTTGGGTGTTGGCCGTCCGCGGTCACTTCGCCTCCGAGTCTGTTTCCCAGAGGGCGAACGTGTTGTTCTCGGTGTCCTGGCAGATGGCGTAGGCGCCCATCTGTGGCACCGCCGTCTTGCGCTGGCGGACTTTGCCACCGAGCCTTTCGACCTTGGCCGCGGTTTCGTCCACCGAGGCCACGTTGATGTACTGGGTGATGCCCTGAATGTGCTCCCGCGTCGTCAGACCGCCATCGGGTGAAGCGTCACCCCCTCCGGTTTCGATGTGGAGATATTTCTGCGCGTCGGGACCCTGCAATCCGGGGAAGAGCCCAATTTTCCAGCCGAACAGCCCGCTGTAGAACTTCTTTGCGCGGTCGAGGTTGTCGGCCGGGATTTCAAACCAGACCAGGCTTCCGATCGTGGCATTGTCGTGGGTCATCGTTTGTGTGCTCATGTGATTTCCTTTCTTGTTTTGATGGAAGACGCAGCCGACATGGCTGCATCCCTGGAAGCTGGATTTGGTGCTGGTCGAAGCTGAACGTCGCGGCCGAAATCCGTTTGGCAAACGGAAGCGAAAGATTTTTTTCGTGGCATGATTTTTTGCACGAAAGACGCGACAAGTTTTTTCCCCGCGGATTGCACGGATGAACGCGGATATCCAAAACCTTCGTGGTGGAGTCTGGCGAAGGCGACGAAGCTCAGGGCGCGAGCGCGGGAACCGGCGGCTGCGGTTTTTTGTCAGGCCGGACTGAGAGGTTCTGGGTCATCACGTAAATCGTCATGGCAATTAAGATGAAGCAGGCGGCCACCCAGAAGAACGGGCTGTGGTGCATCCGCTTCCAGGAGGGGCGGTGCGCCGGGTGCGGCCCGCCGTGTGGGTGAAATTGGAACTGGGGATCATCCATGATAAGGCTATAGACCGCGCCCACCGTCCAAGGTCGCCGAATATCTTTGCGCGGTGACAAAGGGGAAAATCGGAGTTTCCACCATCCTTCGCTAAAGCTATGGATGGCACGGCCACTGATAGCCGAGAGGGTAGGTCGGGCTTCATGCCCGACATGTCGGGGATAAACCCCGACCTACGTGTGAAATTAGACTTCGATGTTGGACGTTCCAGGTTCTCCGCCTACTTCGCGGTGGGGCTCATTTCCCAAAGCGCGAACGCGTTTTTCTCCGTGTCCAGGCAGACCGCGAAGTAGCCCATCTTTGGCACCGCCGTCTTGGGCATGAGGATCTTGCCCCCGAGCTTTTCGACCTTGGCCGCGGAACGCGACACCGAGGGCACGCTGATGTAGTTGGTGATGCCGTGTCCCTCGCATTTGCGCGACGTCAGCCCGCCATCGGGTGAGGCGTCAGGCCCGCCGGTGTCGATGTGCGAGTAATCCGGCATGCCGGGAATCCCCTGGATTTTCCAACCGAACAACGAGCTGTAAAATTTCTTGGCGCGATCGATGTTGTCGGCGGCGATATCGAACCAGCACAGGCTTGCAGCCGGGGCCTTGGTGCTTTTCTTGGATTTCTTTTTCGTTTTTGTGGCCATGATGATTTTTAGGTTTCTTCGGTGATTTTTGGTGCGGCTTTTGGGGTCAGGCGAGAGTGGCAATTGAAATGCATTTGGCAAACGGAAGAGCAAGAAATCCCGCGTCTTTTCAGAGTCGTCACCCACCTGTAACGACGCCCAGGGGAAGGCCGCTATCATCGCCCCGGATTTTCTCACGCGAAGATCGCGAAGGTTCGAGCCGGGCTTTTAACCACTGATGGGCACCGATGGCCTGAAAAAACAAGGCAGGGCGCGAGCATCGGATTCAGAATAATGGTCCGAGGTGGAGCGGCTTGTCCCTCAAACGCTCCACCTGTTAATGCCCCTTATCTGTATCGATCCGCAATCCGTGGTCAAAACTTGGCGTTAAGTAGCGGTTCCATTTGTTCCTCGACCCAGGTTCGCGCATTATAAAACAGTTTCATCCATGGGCTGTCCTCGCCCCAGTTTTCGGGGTGCCAGCTCATGGCGACGGTGCGGAAGACGCGTTCGGGGTGGGGCATCATGATGGTCACGCGGCCGGTGGTGGTCGTCAGCGCGGTCATGCCGAGCGGCGAGCCGTTCGGGTTGAGTGGATATTGCTCGGTGATCTCGTGCTGGTGATTTACGAAGCGTGCGCAGACGAGGCCGGAGCCGCTGCATTTTTTTGCCGCTTCGGCGTTTGCAAATTCCGCGAAACCTTCGCCATGCGCGACGGCGATGGGGATGACCGAGCCTTCCATGCCGGCAAAGAGCACGCTGGGGCTTTTCTCGATCTTGAGCGAGGCGAAGCGGGCTTCAAAGCGTTCAGACTGGTTTTGCACGAAGCGCGGCCAGTGGTCGGAGCCGGGAATGATCGAGCGGAGGTTGCTCATCATCTGGCAGCCGTTGCACACGCCGAGGGCGAAGGCATCCTCGCGCGCGAAGAACGCGGCAAATTCGGCGCGGGCGAGCGGATTGAAAAGGATGCTTTTGGCCCAGCCTTCGCCGGCGCCGAGGGTGTCGCCGAAACTGAATCCGCCGCAGGCGATCACGCCGCAAAAATCCTTGAGCGACACGCGGCCCGAGAGGATGTCGGTCATGTGGACGTCGATGGCGCGGAAGCCGGCGTGGGTGAGCGCGGCCCCCATCTCGACCTGGCCGTTGACGCCCTGCTCGCGGAGCACGGCCACGGCTGGTTTTAATTTTAACACAGCCGGCCCGGGGCCCGGCTTTTGACCCACAGAGGGGGCAAAGGGCGCAGCGCTCGGATGCGAAGGTTTTGAAAACGGATTCTTCGGCACGAATGGCGCGGAGGGTATGATGCCCAGTTTTTGAACCACAGAGGGGACGGAGGGCACGGC
>Ga0210387_10002715_pt1 | contig 13570 bp, 13 predicted proteins | sample IncBWC7OmetaG_FD_160108 | JGI IMG/M metagenome (GOLD analysis project Ga0210387, IMG submission 160108) | Forest soil microbial communities from Barre Woods Harvard Forest LTER site, Petersham, Massachusetts, United States - Inc-BW-C-7-O ...
CGGCGGTACGGTGCTCGTCACCGGCTCGTTCCACACCGTGGGCGACGCGATGACGAACTTGCAGGTGTCTCCGCTCGCCGGGTAAGTTTGCCCGATGTCGACCGGTGCGCTCCCGGGATTTCGCGATTTTTACCCGCAGGAGTTTGCTGAACGGGCGTTCATCATGCGAGCCTGGCGCACGGTCGCGCGCCGCTACGCGTTCTCCGAGGTGGATGGTCCTCCGCTCGAAGCCACGGAGCTCTATACGAAGAAGAGCGGCGACGAGATCGTTGGGCAGCTCTACAACTTCAGGGACAAGGGCGATCGCGAGGTGGCCCTCCGTCCAGAGATGACGCCAACCATTGCTCGAATGGTCGCGGCGCGAGCCAATGCACTGCGGAAGCCTGTGCGCTGGTTCTCGGTGCCGCAGCTGTTCCGCTACGAGCGCCAGCAGCGCGGACGTCTGCGCGAGCACTTCCAGCTCAACGTCGACATCATCGGCGAGCCCGACGTCACCGCCGACGCCGAGGTCCTCGCGGTCGCCATCGACGTCATGCGCGCGCTCGGCCTCACGTCTGACGACGTCAAGGCCCGCGTCTCCGACCGCCGGATACTCAGCGCTTACCTCCGGGTCCTCGGCCTCTCGGACGCGTCGCTGTTGCCCGTGATGACCGAGGTTGTCGATAAACTCGGCCGCACGAAGCCCGACGCGTCCGCCGAGCGGTTGATTGCGCTCGGTGTCCCGGCCCGCGCTATCGAGCCCATTGTTGCGCTGCCACGGACTACCCTCGACGATATTCGCCGTACGCTGCATGGTGCGGGCGACGCGAGCGAAGCGAGCGTAGATAATTTCGAGCGGTACCTCCGTTACGTGCACCGGCTGGTCGGCGATGCCAACTGGATCCACTTCGACGCGTCGATCGTTCGCGGGCTGGCCTACTATACAGGTATCGTCTTCGAGCTGTTCGATGCGAAGGGCGAGCTCCGCGCGATCTGTGGCGGCGGTCGATACGACAACCTGCTCGCCACACTCGGCGGCGTCGACCTTCCAGCCATCGGATTCGGGATGGGCGACGTCGTGCTCCGCGAGCTGCTTCAATCGCGAGGCCTGCTGCGCGATGTCGTCCCCTCAATCGACTACTGGGTGGCGACGGCCCGCGACGATGCCGATGCGCTGCTCGACGTGATGGACGTCGCCCGGCAACTACGCGAGAAAGACCAGACCGTCGAATACGCGCTCCGCGAGCAGTCGCTCGGCCGCCAACTCAAGGCAGCCAGCGCCGCCGGCGCTCGATTCGCGGCGATAGTCGAGGCGAATGGCAAGGTCGCCCGGAAAGACCTGGCGAACAACACGCAACTCACGATGACGATCGATCAAATGGTCGAACATGTGGGACACGAACGCGGCAATGGCTGACGATCAAAAGCTGACGCCACGCGCAACGGACTTCAGCGCCTGGTACAACGAACTGGTACTCCGCGCCGAGCTCGCGGATTACTCCCCCGTGCGCGGATGCATGGTCATCCGCCCCAACGGCTACGGGATCTGGGAGCTCACGCAGCGCGCGATGGACGACATGTTCAGAGCGACGGGCGTCCGGAACGCGTACTTCCCGCTCTTCATCCCCGAGAGCTTCCTGCACAAAGAGAAGGAGCACGTCGAGGGATTCGCGCCGGAGGTGGCGGTCGTCACGATTGGCGGCGGGAAGGTGCTCGACGAGCCGCTCGTCGTGCGCCCGACGTCGGAAACGATCATCTATGGGATGTTCGCGAAGTGGGTACAGAGCTACCGCGACCTGCCCGTGCTCATCAACCAATGGGCCAACGTCGTGCGGTGGGAGCTGCGCACCCGCCTGTTCCTCCGCACGTTGGAGTTCCTCTGGCAGGAGGGCCACACGGCCCACGCGACGCACGACGAGGCCGAAGCGCGTACCCGGCTCCAGTTGGACATCTACCGGCGTTTCCAGGAAGACTGGATGGCCATGCCCGTCGTGACCGGCCAAAAATCAGAATCAGAGAAATTCGCTGGCGCACTTCGCACCTACGCGCTCGAAGCGATGATGCAGGACAACAAGGCGCTCCAGGCCGCGACGTCCCACAACCTCGGCCAGAACTTCGCCAAGGCGTTCGATCTCAAGTTCCAGACCGAGACCGGCGGAACCGACTACGCATGGAACACGAGTTGGGGCGCGTCGACCCGCATGATCGGCGGTCTCATCATGACCCACGGCGACGACGTTGGCCTGCGTACGCCTCCAAAGGTCGCGCCTATCCAGTTGGTCATCGTCCCGATCTACAAAGCAGATGCCGAACGCGCGAGAGTACTCGAAGCCGCTGATAAAATCGCCGCATCATTGCCTGGCACTCGCGTCGAAATCGATCGCCGTGACGGGATGACGCCGGGCGCCAAGTATTTCTATTGGGAATTGCGTGGCATTCCGCTGCGCCTCGAGCTCGGGCCTCGCGATCTCGACAAGGAACAATGCGTGCTCGTTCGCCGCGACACGCGCGAGAAGCGTCCAACGCCATTGGCGGTATTGTCGACGGCGGTGCCGACGCTGTTGTCCGAAATCCAGGCCGACATGTTCCGCGTCGCGCGTGATCGCCGCGAGGCGAACAGCATTCGCGGCCCGATCTCGTACGACAAGTTCCGCGAGATCATGGATGGCGAGGGCGCGTTTGTCTACGCGGGTTGGTGCGGCGACGCGGCCTGTGAGGCACAGATCAAGGAAGACACGAAAGCGACGATCCGCGTCCTCCCGGACCCGGAGTTTCGCTCCCCACAGGCGCCGACGACCTGCCTTCGCTGCGGCCGTCCGTCGATCGCCGAGGCTCTATGGGCGAAAGCGTATTGACCGCGGCACTCGCGCTCGACGGCGTCCCCCTCGATCGGATCGCCGAGGAGGTGGGCACGCCGGCCTACGTGTATAGCGCCGACGCGATCCGATCGCAGTACACGGCCATGGACGCCGCGCTATCCGCCGTCCCGCACCGCCTGCACTACAGTATGAAGGCCAACGGCAACCTGGCCATCCTGCGCTTGCTCCACGCATTAGGCTCGGGCGTCGACATCGTCTCCGGTGGCGAGCTGCACCGCGCCCTCCTCGCGGGCTTCTCCGGCGCCGATGTCGTCTTCAGCGGCGTCGGAAAATCGGAACGCGAGCTCGAGGAGGCAGCCCTCGCGGGCGTGTTGCTGGTCAATGTCGAGTCCCCGCGGGAGTTGGACATACTGGATAGACTCGGCCGCGCGAACGGCCGCGCAGTCCCAGTCGGGATCCGAGTCAACCCGGAAGTCTCAGTCGAGACCCCTCACCCGTACACGCGCACGGGTGAGCAAGGCGCGCGCTTCGGGATCCCGTATGACCAGGTCCTATCCCTGGTGACCTACACCCGTTCGCTCGGTGGAGTCCGCCTCGTCAGCCTGGGGATGCATATCGGCTCCCAGGTCACGGACAGCGACCCATACGCGAGAGGCGCGGAGCGCCTCGTGGCGTTGGCCAAGCAAGTCCGCGACGGCCTCCGCTATCTGGACATAGGCGGTGGCCTCGCGGTGTCGTACGGCGACGGCCCGTCGGGCGATGTCCGTGCATTCGGCACCATTGCCACGCGTGCGGCGGCCGAGCTCGGCCTATCACTGATCGTCGAGCCGGGCCGGTTCATCGTAGCAAACGCTGGCGTATTGCTGACCCGAGTCATCGACAGAAAGCGTAGCGCTCACAAGACGTACGTCATCACCGATGCCGGGATGACTGAGCTGCTGCGCCCGTCGCATTATCATGCTTACCATCGCATCGAGTCAGTGACGCCGAAGGCGACGCGGTCGCTCGTCGATATCTGCGGTCCAGTCTGCGAGAGCGGTGATTTTCTGGCGCTCGACCGCGAGCTCGATGATGTGGGGCCTGGTGATCTGCTGGCCGTGCATTCGGTGGGCGCGTACGGCTTCGTGATGGCGTCGAACTACAACGCTCGGGTCCGGCCGCCCGAGGTGCTCACGGATGGCGGCCGCTTCGCGATCATTCGCGAGCGCGAGACGTACGATGATCTGGTGCGGCACGAGGTGGGTCCTGCCGTATGGAGGAGCGCCTGATGCGTGTCGGGGTCATGGGTGATACTCACGATCGCGTCCCGGCGATCGCCGAGATTCTGAAGCGGATGGCCGAGGGTGGCGTGGCGCTCGTTCTGCACGTGGGCGACTACTGCTCGCCCTTTGCGCTCGCGCCATTCCGCGATCTCAACATGGCCTTGGCCGGCGTGTTTGGCCGCAACGACGGCGACCGCGAGGGTCTCAAGGCCGCCGCCTCGAGCGGGCTCGGCGCCGAGCTCTATGAGTCACCGCATTCGGTGGAGCTCGATGGCAAGCGCGTGTTGCTGGTGCACGACCTCGGCGATGTCGGCGAGAAGTCCATCGAGTCTCACGCCGTGGTTGTCCATGGCTGGTCCCATAAGGCGGAGATCAAGTCGCACGGTGATACGCTGATCGTCAACCCCGGCGAAGCGTGTGGCTGGCTCTTTGGCACGCCAGCGGCGGCGATCGTCGATCTTGATACGCAATCGGTCGAAGTCATACGACTCACAGAAAAAGATTGGCGGTGCTGAAGTGACGAGTCGCATACTGATCCTGGACTACGGTTCTCAATTCACGCAGCTGATCACGCGCCGCGTTCGCGAAGCGCGTGTCTATTCAGAGATCCATCCCCCCACCCGTACGATCGAGTGGATCAAGGAGTGGAACCCGACAGGAATCATTCTCAGCGGCGGCCCAAACTCGGTCTACGGAGAGAACGTCCCTTCGGCCGATCCAGCGCTCCTCGACATCGCCCCGGTGCTCGGGATCTGCTACGGGATGCAGCTCGTCGCATACCTCGCGGGCGGTAAGATCATCCCGGGCGTCCGCGAATACGGCCGCGCCGAGATCGAGGTCCTCGAACCCAAGGGCACGTTCGATGGCTTCGACAAGGGCGAGAAGATGACGGTGTGGATGAGCCACGGCGATCACGTCGACCAACCCCCGCCGGGCTTCTGCGTCACCGCTCGCTCCAACAGCGGCATCATCGGCGCCATGCGCGACCAGCATCGTCCGATCTACACGCTGATGTTCCACCCGGAAGTCGCCCACACGCCGCGGGGCGGGGAGCTGATCTCGAACTTCTTGTTCGATGTCTGCCACGCCGACCCGAGCTGGACCTCGGGCGCATTTATCGACGATCACGTGGTTCGCATCGCCGAGCAAGTCGGCAAATCTCGCGTCATCGCCGGCCTCTCGGGCGGGGTCGACTCCGCGGTCGCCGCCGCGCTCGTCCATCGTGCCGTCGGCGAGCAGTTGACCTGCATCTTCGTCGACACGGGCCTCCTCCGCCGCCACGAGCGCGAGCAAGTCGAGCGCACGTTCCGCCAACACTTGAGCATCCCATTAGTCGTCGTCGACGCCTCGGAGCGCTTTCTCACCGCCCTCGCCGGCGTCGATGACCCAGAAGAGAAGCGCCGCATCATCGGCCACACGTTCATCGATGTCTTCGAGGAAGCCACGGCCGGCCGCGATGCGGAATTTCTCGTCCAGGGCACGCTCTACCCGGATGTCATCGAATCCTCGTCGCCGAAGGGCGGCCCGTCGGTGACGATCAAAACGCACCACAACGTCGGCGGCTTGAAGCCCGACATGAAGTTCCGCCTGATCGAACCATTGCGAGAGCTATTCAAGGACGAAGTCCGCGCCGTCGGCCGCGAGCTCGGCCTCCCGGAAGAGATGGTCGGCCGCCACCCATTCCCGGGTCCGGGCCTCGCCATTCGTATTCTGGGCGCAATCACGCGCGAGGCGCTCGACACGCTGCGCCATGCCGACGCGATCTACCTCGAGGAGATCCGCGAGGCGGGCTTGTACAACGATATCTGGCAGGCATTCGCGGTATTGCTCCCGATCCGTAGCGTCGGCGTCATGGGCGACTATCGCACGTACGAGCAGGTCATCGCTCTGCGCGCCGTCACCAGTTCCGACGGGATGACAGCCGACTGGTTCCCATTCCCTCCAGAAGTCCTCGCCCGTATCTCGACGCGGATCATTAACGAGGTGAAGGGCATCAACCGCGTCGTCTACGACGTCAGCTCCAAGCCGCCGGCGACGATCGAGTGGGAGTGAGGGGCGATGGCTGGGCCGCTTGGCCTGCATTCACCACTCTGGCGATCGCGCTAATTGTCGCGATCCTCTGTGGCCTTCCAGGCATAGTGAGCTTCGTTCTGATCCCATTGACGGTGGTCGGCGCGCCGCTGGTCGGAGCAGGTCTCACGGGCATTGCGTTCGTGGTCGCGGTAAGGCGACGACCCCGCATGGCGGTTTCAATTCTGATCGCTGTTCTTCTACCCGCGCTTCTCTGGAAGCCTATCACTTGGGCAGCTGAATACGCGCACTTAGCCCTGACAGTTGGGACCGGCGCTGGTCAGTTGGGGCGCTCGTCGAGGCCCGACGGAAGTCCATTCGCCGTCTACGACTGGTCGGTCGGGCTCGCAGGAGGCCCAAACACGTTCCTTATCTACGATGTGACTGATGAGATCGCCCTTCCGCTAAAGCTGCACAAGCAGCCAATCGCGTCCGAGCAAGGTTTCGGCGAAGACTGTGCGGGCAACGTTACCCATTTGCGCGGCCACTATTACGTCTGCACGTTCTAAGGATCAGCGCAGGATGTGCACGCGCTGGGATGCCTTGAGGTGGATGGTCTTCCCCAGCACCGCGCCCGGCGGCACGCGCGCCGGCGCCAGCGACGGCGAGAGAATGCGGAGTGTGTACGCCCCGGTCCTACCGTAGGTCGTCGAGCCGACGTCGAGCGTGTACGTCCCGCCGGAATCCGACCCCAAGGGGGCATAGACGTAGTTCCCAGAGTCGGCGACGCCGGTGCTGTTCACGTCCCACATCGAGTCAAAGCCCGGCCCCCCGACTTCCCATCCCGGCGTGAACGCCGAGGACTGCACGTTGAAGTACCGGATCTGCCCCGGATTGAACTGCACCAGGTAGTAGTTCACGAACGTGCTGTCTCCGGAGCCAAAGTACGTGTACTGCTGCTTGCACCCGGTGGTGCCGATCGACGACGCGTTGTCGACGTACTCGGTATCGGCCGCCGCGACCGTGGCGACCACCGGACAGGTCACGACCTGCATCGTGTAGGCCATGTTCTTCACTGTCGTGTCCCTGTCCATCGCCCGCAACGAATAGGTGCCGCTCGTCGGCGCATAGAACCAGAGAACATTGTTGCCCGCGTTGTTGGCGAACGCATTGCCCCACGACGCAGCGAGGACGCCCTCGGTGTCCGCGGCCGTCATTCCGACCAACGTGTTCTCCAGGGGCCCGTCTGCCGCCGACCCGGTCCCGGTGACCGAGTAGAGCTCCCCGGCCGTCACAGCCAGGGCGTATGACGCCACGTATGCGCCCTCGCCCACATAGTCGTCCCACAGGTCGCAATTGCCGGTGGTCGAGATGGCGCCCGACACCGTGGCGCCGTTGGCGCTGATGGTGCCCTGCGAGCAGCTCGGCCCAACGGGATGCAAGGCCTCGGGGCCCGTGCCGTCGAAGCTGCACGCCACGACGCCTACAACAATGGCCGCCGCACAACAGTACTTGCCAAACAAGGAAATCATATGGAGAGGACGGCTATCGCGGGATGATCGTCAACACCGGCCGGATCGACTCCAGCGGCGTGGCGAACAGCGACAGCTGATCGGGATCCGCGAACACCGTCGCGAAGTCCTCGGGACTGAAAGCCCGCGCCAGTCGCTCCGCGTACGTCGTACGCAACACGCGCACGTAGTACTCGATATCGTAGTCACGCGGATCAGCGTCCGGCAGATCGTCCGAAGACGGCGCCTCCGGCCGGCCGGTGAGGCCAGCCTCCCCATTCGGCTTGCGGTACACGCGGACATGATCGCCCTCTCGCCACTGCGTCTGACCAGCGGCGAGCAGCGCTTCATACGGCAGCTCGCGGCGGCGCGCACGTGACCGCTCATAGACCCCCGGCGATTTCGTGAGCCGCACACGCGACGAGACCTCGTACGTCGACACCGCCCGCGCACGGAGCGCGGCGGTCATCCGGAGGTACCGCTCGCGCACCCCTGGGACGTCACCCGAGAGCAAGTGCGTGATCGCCGAGCGAAGAAAAATGTCGCCGAATGGCTCGGAACGGCTCGACCGAAACGCCACGCCTTTCAAGAGCAGCGTATGGTCGTATCCGAGCAGCGCGTAGTTCTTGGGCTCGTGCGAGAGCATTGCCGCGTACCGCCCCGCGAACTCGAGCTGGACGAGGCGCGGCAGGAGGGCCGCCACCTCGGCGACGACTCGCCGCTCGTCGCTCTCGCTCCACGACTCGGGAACCGCGAAATACACTCCGTCCGTGTCCGCCTCGATGAGCGTCACCCCGCGTGCCTCGAACTCCCGGCACATCTGGTCGAGCAGCTCGCGACCGCGCCGCGTCACTTCATTCGCCGCGTGCACGTCCGAGAATCGCGTGAGTCCACCCGCGGCCATATACCCGTACGCGGCGTTGACGACGATCTTGAGCGCGGCCGACGTCCCCGCCTGTCCACTGGCTTTGGCCTCGAGTCGCAGCTCGGTCATTCGATCGACGATCGCGAGGAGCGCGCCCAGACGATCCCGCGATGGCCCGATACGATAGGCACGCATGAGCGAGGGATAGAGACTCGCGACATCGGCCTTCACGATCCGATGCGCGACACCGGCGGCGAACAGGTGCAGTGCGGCGCCGCTGTGTGGCGTGTCCGTACGGTTCTCATGAGCCGGCAGGGCTTGACCCGCGCGAACGTACGCGCGGACCAGCAGCGGATCGATGACGCCGGTCGCCGGTCCGGCGTCGGCGAGACGCTCGTATCGACGAGGGGCCATCCGCGCCAGCGCGTACGCCGCGCCACCGAGCAAGCGGGAGATGTCGGCGACTTCTTCGACATCGTGCGTCGCATACCGACGCACCCGTTCGGGATCGCTCTGGTACGTCCGATAGATCTCGCTGCCGGGAATGTACTCGCGATCGGCGCGCGCAACGCCGAGGTGACGGGCGACGGCCTTGAGGCCATGGCCCGGCAACTCGCGGGTCGCGAAGTCGTAGCGCCACACCGCATCGAGCGTATCGATCAGCTCCCGGCCGGGGGCGACGAACCGAAGTCGCCCGCGCGAGGAGCTGCCGCGCGCAAGGAGCCCGCGTCCGGTGCGACCGAGCGCTAACGGCACGCCAAGGATGCGGGCGCGGCGGTAGATAAACGGGAGGTCGAATCCGTGCAGGTTATGATTCTCGATCACGTCCGGATCCAGCACCCGAACGCGCTCGACGAGCTCTCTGATCAGATCCGCTTCCGTTCCACCATCGAGCACTTCGGTGACACCCGTATGATCGCGGATCGAGACCATGAAGATCCGGTCATGGTGGGCGTTGAGACCGGTCGTCTCGAGGTCGAACTGGAGGCGGTGAATTTGATCGAACGCCAGTCCGTGAAAGTACGTTCGCCCCGAGAGCACCAGATACTGCTCGTCGGCCGGCAGCGCGAGCATCGTGCCCGGTTCGAGCTCGGCGAGCTCGCTTGGTTTGCTCACCGGCGTGCCCAATCGCTCGGACGCCGCGCGCAGGATCGTATCGATCAGTCTTCGGCCATCGTCGGCGCTCACCATGTAGCGCAGCGCGCCGGGCCCGTCGAGCTCTCGGCAATCGGCCCATGTCATGCCTCGGACATCGTCGAGATGCGCGAGGAGAATCCAGGGTCGAAAGCGCTCCGTCTCGACGACCAGCGTGTCCGTTGCCGCGTCCCGCCGCCAGACGAGTGCTTTGCCGCTCAGGCTGGCATGTACCGAAACGATGCCGGGCGTGGAGTCCCAGCCCCACACCCACTCATCAGCTGAACGCAATGTCGGCTGCTTTCACCACGCGGGAGATCCTCGGCATGATCTTCTCCACCGAGAAGGCGTGCATCTCGCTCGTGGTAGCCGCCATGGCGTCCTCGGCGATGACGATGGCGTACCCGCGCTCCCATCCCTGCCGCGCGGTCGACTCGACACCGAAGTTCGTGGAGATGCCGCCGAGCACGATCGTGGTGATGCCGCGACGGCGCAGTTGGTCGTCGAGATCCGTGCCGTGGAACGCGCCCCATTGGTGCTTCGTGATGCGAATATCCGTGGGATGAGCGAGGCCGTCGACGAGCTCGGTCCAGCCCGCGGGGAGCGCGGAGAGGGGGCGAGGCTGATCGACGGGCTGACGGAGCGCGTCGCCGAAATCAGCGGCGTAGGCGACGTTGACCAGGACCACTGGTGCCCGGGCGACTCTGAACCGGCCGGCGAGGGCCGTCGCCGTCTGCACGACATCGGTCGCCGGCCGAGGGGCGAGCGACATGCCGACGATGCCCTTTTGGAGATCGATGAGCACGAGCGCGGTCGTGCGAGGGTCGAGTGCGTCGATCGTCATCCGATTCGCTTCCACGCCACGTCTCGGCCTTCGCGACGATCCACGAAGCCGATAATATGTCCGCGCTCGTCGCGCTGGAAGATGCGCCTCGTGCGCGGCTGACCCGGCTCGAAAAAGACGTCGGGCGACTCGGGCAGGAACGTCCGATCGGGGCGCCCTTGGCGCGCGACGACCAGGTGGTCACCGTCGCATCGAATGGTCGCCACTATATCCGCTGTCAGCGAGTATCGGCCGCCGTACGAGCACGCTTTCGCACGATCGAGACGGATCGACGGCGGGTCCTGGAGCACCGCCAAGACCTGCTCGCCAATCAACCGCCAGCCATCGGCCGATCGCACCCAGGTATCCGTCATCCGGAACCGACTCCGGATAATCTGTCCATGATAGTCGAGGTACTCGTTGTCCTCGTGCGTGACCACCGCCATATCCCCCGTCGTGGCCAAGCGAAAGTCGTCGATATCGAGATGCCCCGTGAGGCCGGGTCCGAGCGGTTGGAGATTCGCGAGGATCTGCGCTTTGTCCCGCACGACGTCGTTCTCATCGACCTGAGTCGCGAGCGAGTCGAGCAGCCGGTTCCACGTGGCCGTATCGCCAGGAGCAATCGCGTCGAGCAGCGCCTGCGTATTGTGCCGGAGCTCGGCCTCGACGGACGATTGCGCGGCCGCCCGCGCGCCGCAGGCGGCGAGGAGCAGCGCGCTAAACGCCTTTCTCCTGCAGCAGCGCCATGAACTGCGACGGCTCCGTGAGCGCGAGCAACCGCTGGGGGACATCGGGCTCCTTGCTGAACTGCGCGATCTTGCCGAGCACCGGCAGATACTGGTTCGAGATCTCGAGCGGTGGGGCGACGATCAGGAAGAAGAAGTAGACCGGCTTCTCGTCGATCGCCTTGAAGTCGACGCCGGCGGCCTTCCGGCCGAACGCGACCCGGAGCTTGTTGACCACGAGCGACCGCGCGTGGGGGATCGCGATCCCGCGGCCGATGCCGGTCGAACCCAGGTTTTCGCGGCGCTTCAACATCTTGAACAGCATGCCTTCCGATTTCTCGTCGAGCTTGAGCAGCGAGATCAGCTCCTTCAGGATCTCGTCTTTCGTGTTCCCCTGCAGGTCGAGATTGATCGCGTCTTCAGAGAAAAACTCACGGAGTTCCATGGATCCCCTTGTGTCTCAAAACCTGAGAAACTATTGCCTTTGCCACCCTGGCGGTAGGAACCTCTGATGCATAAAATGCTTGTTTATGGTTTGTCAATTTCGCTATGGCACCCTAGCCATCGCGACTCTACTGGCCATCGCCTGCGGCGACGCCAGCAACCCCGGCGCCCCGCAGTCGTCGGCCGGTTCAGCGCTTGCCAGGCACATGGACAGCCTGGTCGTTGCGGCGAAGTCCAACCCGCGGGACTCGCTTTGGGCAGCGACGATCGAGGGCGCCGAATATGTGCCAGCGTACGGTGGCACGCCGACCTCGGTCACGGTCAGCACCGACTCGGGCACGCAAACCTGGCAGGCGTTGATCCTCGAAGAAGCGAGTCCGGGTGCGGACACGGCTTACTTCTTGTGGGCCTACAGTGATACGGCATTTACCAAAGTGCTGATTACGGGCGCTCGCGACGTACCGAATGTCATCCCAGGAATCGTGAGCCTGTTGATCCTGAATGACACAACGGTCGTCAGCTCGATCGGGTACGCGGTCGTCACGACGACATCGGTAGGCGGGAGCTGCACATTCACGTCCGGCCTCGTGAACATTACCAACACATTTGCGGCTGGCTCGTGCAACCTGGGCACGTTCACCGGGGCCCTGCACATAGCGTTTGGCGGTGACTCGATCGCGATAGCGGCACAGCCGATGGCCGGGGTGATCCTGAAATAGTCCGGCGACTCGCTTATTTTCAGGGGTCATGACCCGTACACGTGCGTTTCCGTTCCCTGTAGCCGCCAAGGTGCCGCTCTATCTGGCGCCAATGGCGGGCGTCTCGGAATCGCCGTTCCGGCGCCTCTGCCGCTCGTTCGGCGCCGACGTCGTCGTCACGGAGTTCCTGTCGGCCGAGGGCATTCGGCGGGAGAACCCGGCGACCTGGGATAAGCTGCGGTTCGGGCAGGATGAGCGGCCGATCGGTGTGCAGATCTTCGGCGCCGACGCGGGCGCCATGGGCGAGGCCGCTGCACTGGTGACCGACGTCTTTCAGCCCGAGTTCATCGACATCAACTTCGGCTGCCCGGTCAAGAAAGTCGTGCGGCGGAACGGCGGCTCGGGATGTCTCAAAGATCTCGGTCTGGTGGAAGGCGTCATTCGAGCAGTTCGTTCTTCCACGCCCCTACCGGTCACAGTCAAGATCAGGAGCGGCTGGAGCGAGGAGATGCGCGACCCGGTCACGATCGCCCTGCGCTGTCAGGACGCGGGCGCGGGTGCCTTGACGTTGCATCCACGCACCCGCGCGCAGATGTACACGGGTGCCGCCCGCTGGGACGAGATCGCGGCGGTCGTCGACGCGCTCGACATTCCGGTGATCGGCAACGGCGACATCAAGACGGCCGCCGACGCGCTCCGCATGCAGCAGCAGACTGGCTGCGCCGCCGTGATGATCGCGCGCGGCTCGTTCGGCCAGCCCTGGATCTTCACGCAAGCGCGCGCGCTCCTCGACGGGCACGCGCTGCCGAGCGAGCCACCCGTCCGCGAGCGGTTCGCCATTGCGCTCCATCACGCGCGGATGGTCATGGCGTACGAGGCCGACCTCAAAGGCGCGGCCATCGAGTTCCGCAAACACCTCGGCTGGTATGTCAAGGGCTTGCCCGGCTCGGCCGAGCTGCGCCAGCGTCTCCACGCGGTGAACGCGTTCGACGAAGTCGAGGGGCTGTTCGCCGAGTATCTCGAACGCTCGCAACAGCAAGCCGCCGCGTGATTCGCGAGCAAGCGCTCGCCTTGTTGCAGCAGGTCGCCGCGGGCACACTCGACCCGCGGCAAGCACTCGATGCGCTCGCGCTCGCGCCAGCCGCGCAATCGCCGTACGCGACCGTCGATCACCATCGGGCCCTACGCCAAGGATTTCCCGAGGTCATCTACGCCGCCGGCAAGACGACCTCCCAAGTGCTCGCGATCGCCTCCGAGCTCGAGCCCCACGGCGATGGCGTATTGATCACCCGTTGCGATG
>Ga0210387_10002717_pt1 | contig 13567 bp, 9 predicted proteins | sample IncBWC7OmetaG_FD_160108 | JGI IMG/M metagenome (GOLD analysis project Ga0210387, IMG submission 160108) | Forest soil microbial communities from Barre Woods Harvard Forest LTER site, Petersham, Massachusetts, United States - Inc-BW-C-7-O ...
TCGCCCGCGGTGGGCTCTGTCACCCGTCGGACAACACCGCCGCGATCCTCGCCGCCTGCGAGCAGGCCGATCTCTCAGGCAAGGACTTCCTGACCGCATTGGCGGTCGCCTATCAGGTCGAAGCGCAACTCACCGAATCGGTACCATTGATGGCCCATGGGTTCGATCTGACGACCCAGCTCTCGTTTTCACTCGCGGCCGGGCTGTCCAAAGCGCTGGGCCTCGGTGAGGAAGACACTGAGGCGGCAATTGGAATCTGCGGGGACTTCATTCCACTGCTCGTCGCGCGAACAACCCCGATCTCGCAGTGGAAGGGTCTCTCCTCTTCTCACTTGGCGCTGGGCTGTTTCCACGGAGTCTTGTTGGCGTCGCGCGGGGTGACCGGCCCGCGGTACGTCGTCGAGGGGACGCATGGTTTGGCTCAACTGCTCGGGGAGCCGATCCGGATCGATTGGGACCGCGTGAAGCTCGACGCTTTCGACCGGCTGGCATTGAAGAGCTACAACGCCGCGGTTCCAGGGCAGGCGTCGATCCATTGCATGCTCGAGCTGCGCAAAACCCAGGCAATCGACCCGGACCAGGTCGAGAGCATCGAGAATGACACTTTCCAAGACGCCTACGATTTCATGGGTGGCGGAAGATTCGGTCCGAAGACGGACGTTCAGACGAAAGAGCAGGCCGACCACAGCCTGCCGTACCTTCTGTCTGTCGCGCTCCTCGACGGGAGCGTCCAGCCGGCGCAGCTCGCACCGGAGCGCATTGCCAAACCGGACGTCCAGAAGCTCCTGCGAAAGGTCAAAGTTGCACCGGACGAAAGCTTCACCGCTCGCTACCCGAACGAAACACCAAGCCGGGTCACGGTCAGGCTCACCAACGGCAAGTCGAACACCCATGAGGTGAACGACTATCCTGGATCGGCGACACGGCCGTTCACATGGCACGACATCGAGGCGAAACTCGACGATCTCGCGTCCGCTCGTACGGACCAGGGACTGCGCCAGGAAATCGCGGCTGCCGTGCGCTCGCTGGAGAGCATTCGCGTGAAGGATCTGATGAATCTGCTCGCGCTTGCGCCTCACGCCCGCGCCTAGCGCGCTGACAACATCCTGCTTGCTCGCGCGAAAGAAGGGCCTTCGGCGTCGGCGCTCGGCGGGACTGCTGACGCCGTCGAGCGCCGGACGGATTCTGCTGCTACCCAGTGCTTCACCTGGAATCGCTGTTTGCTGGCTTGCGACCCGCGGCGCTTAGGATCAAGTCGGCGATTTCTCGCGGATGAGACAGTAGCGATACGTGGCTCGACGGGAGCTCGATGGTCGTCGCCTTCATCCGCTTGGCTAGAAAGCGCTCGAGTTCGGGATCGATTGTTCGGTCCTGGGTTGATACCTGATACCACGTTGGTTTGGTCCTCCAGGCGGCCACGGTGGTTCTTGCGTTAGCCAGCGCGTCCGCACCCCGGCCCTGAGCAGCGTAAAGAGCGCGCGCACGCGCCGGTTCGAGATCGCCGGCAAAATCCCTGAGGAATGCCGCCTCGCCGAGCCAAAAGAACCCATTGGCCCTTACCACGCCTGCGCTCGCCGGCGGCTTGGGGAATTTGGCCGCAAGTGCGGCAAAGTCCTCACCCACATCCGGCGCTCGAGCCGCCACATAGACCAATGCCGAAACGATCGGATCCATTCCCGTCTCGCTGATCAGTGTTCCCGCAAACGAATGGCCGACGAGAACCGTCGGTCCGTCCTGCAAGGCAAGGGCCCGACGAATGGCGGCGGAGTCGTCCGCAAGCGAAGTCAACGGATTCTGCACCGCCGTGACCTTCATCCCTGCGCTTTGCAAGAAACGAATGACGTCCAGCCAAGAGGATCCGTCGGCATAGAGTCCGTGGACCAACACGACGTTGTCGGCCACCCGAACCCGAGCTGGCGGTTTGGGATCGGGCGTCTGGTGTTCGGCGCCCTCTCGCTGGACCGGCGTCGCAGCCGTCGACGCACCAGAGCAAGCGCATACAGTTACAAACACCACGGTAAGGTTTCGCACTCTCATCATCGTCTCCGGTCAGCTTCCCGCGGATAGGCGATGCGCGCGCTCCAGTCTTCGTTCTTGCTGGGCATCCACGCGAGTATATTTCCACCCGGTCCGCTTCCGAGAACCAGGGCATCGACATGTTCCGCTTGGAAAGCGTGCGAGCGCTTGAATCGTCGCGAGTTGCACACCTTGGGTTGCGTCGGTGACGGTTTCCCGTTCCGGCCATTTTGTGTTGTTGATGCGCCTGCGCAACTCGGTGAGGTCGGCTTCCGGGACGCTCAGCTGAAAGGGACGAATGGTGTCCTTTCCCGGTTTGTCCGATGCTTTCTTGCTTCCCTGTTCTGTCGTGCCGGGTTGGGCCATGGTGTCCTTCCTCCGTCGGGAGAGTGCGCACCCGTCAACACCTGTGGGAGCGCCCGCGTGTGGGGCGCTCTTTTTTTGCGGAGAAGACTTAGGGGTCGGCTTGACCCAATCGAAATCATGCTTCCTGTAGCCTGACCAACGACATGACGGTAACGATGGTGGACGGCGGCATGCGCCCGTGTACCGCGAGTATGACCGGACCGGTCACCCTGGTCGTGGCTCGACGCGTGCTTCCCGGGCGTGAAGCCGACCACGAACGTCGGCTCAGGGCCCTGCAGCAACAGGTCCACGGCACCGAGGGCTATCTCGGCACCGAGGTTGTCCACAAGAGCGCCGCGCACGAGTATGTATCGATCGTCCGGTTCGACTCCCTGGCGAACCTGCGACCGTGGGAGGCGTCCGGCCAACGTGAGCGATGGCAAGTCGAGCTCCGTGGCATTGTCGCCAGCGATGCCACCGTCAGGCACGCCGAGGGACTTGAGTTCTGGTTCGAAGGTCCGCAACCGTGCGTGTCCCTTCACGCCACGCCTCCCGCGCCCGATCACCGCTCCATTGTGAGGAAACACCTCGATCTCCGCCATTACGTCTCACCCCCGGTCGCCATCCCCAATCCGCGTGCACATTTTCTCGGCGTGACGATGCCGCACCCCACCGGAAGTCCGTCCCAATGAGACCAGAGCCTGTGGCGCTCCACCCGGTTGGTCACCACCTCGAACGGGAAGGAAGCCTTCGCTCACGCCGTCGACGCGTTTGTGCTGCGTCTGCCTAGGCTGAAATGAGCGGACCGTACCGAATCGAGGACCACGCGGTCATCGGCGACCTGAATACGATCGCCTTGATCGCGCTGGACGGAACCATCAGCTTCCTCTGCGCGCCATCCTTCGATTCGCCCTCGGTGTTCGCGTCGTTGCTGGACCAGGACCACGGCGGGCGCTTCGAGCTCGCCGCCACCTTCGACGCGCCGACGCAAAGGCAGCTGTACCTCCCTGACACGAACGTGCTCCTCACCCGATTCCTGCACGACGACGGCGTGGCGGAGATCTCCGACTTCATGCCTGTCGCGGCCGCCGGCACGCCTCACAACATCGTCCGGCGCGTCAAGGCCGTGAAGGGCGACATCCCCTTCGTCATGCGCTGCGCGCCCCGCTTCGACTACGGCCGCGCGGCCCACACGGTGCAGCGGATGCAGGACGGCATCGTCTTCTCGTGCAGCTCGCCCCGCTTCGCCCTTCGCCTGCGGACGCCCGTGCCTCTCGAGGTCGACGGTCCCGACGCGACGGCCAGGTTCACGTTGCGCTCCGGCGAGGCGGTGTCGTTCGTGCTCGAGTTCTTGCCCGAGGCCGGCACGAGCCCCTGCGAGCAGGCGGACTACGTCGTCGACTCGTTCAAGTCGACGACGAACTTCTGGCGCCAGTGGGCGGGAGGCGCGACGTACCGGGGGCGCTGGCGGGAGATGGTGCTGCGCTCGGCGCTCACGCTGAAGCTCCTCACCTCCCAGCGCCACGGCTCGATCGTTGCCGCGCCGACGTTCGGTCTGCCCGAGCGGATCGGCGGCACGCGCAACTGGGACTACCGGTTCACCTGGATCCGCGACGCGTCGTTCACGCTCTATGGCCTCATGCGCCTCGGCTTCACCGACGAATCCGCGGCGTTCATGAAGTGGGTCGAGGCCCGGTGCGCCGAGCTCGAGCCCGATGGCTCGCTGCAGATCATGTACGGCCTCGACGGCCGGCACGAGATCCCCGAGGAGGAGCTCCCCAACCTGGCCGGCTATCTCGGCTCGCGTCCCGTGCGCATCGGCAACGCCGCCGCGAAGCACCTGCAGCTCGACATCTACGGCGAGCTGATGGACGCCATCTACCTGTATGACAAGTACGGCGCCGCGATCTCCTTCGACTTCTGGTCGAACATCCGCCGCCTCATCGACTACGTCTGCGCCAACTGGCGGCGCCCGGACGAGGGCATCTGGGAGGGCCGCGGAGGGAGGCGGGAGTTCCTCTACTCGAGGGTGCTGTGCTGGGTGGCGATCGACCGCGCGATCCGCCTCTCGCTCCGGCGTTCCCTCCCCGGGCCCCTGGCGCGCTGGCACGACGAGCGGGACGCGATCTACGAGGACGTCTTCGCGCGCTTCTGGGACGCCGAGCGCCGCACCTTCACGCAGTCGCCGGGCTCGAAGACGCTGGACGCCTCGGCGTTGCTCATGCCGCTCGTCCGATTCATCTCGCCGACCGACCCGCGCTGGCTGTCGACCCTTTGGGCCATCGACCGCAGCCTGGTCACGGATTCGCTCGTCTACAGGTATCGCGTCGACGACGAGTTCTCGGACGGACTGCCCGCCGGCGAAGGCACGTTCTCGATGTGCTCGTTCTGGTACGTCGAGTGCCTGTCGCGCGCCGGCGACCTCCGGAAGGCGCGGCACTACCTCGAGAAGATGCTTGGCTACGCCAACCACGTTGGCCTCTACGGCGAGGAGCTCGGACCGCGCACGCAGCACCTCGGAAACTTCCCCCAGGCATTCACGCACGTCTCGCTCATCAGCGCCGCATTCGACCTCGACCGACGCCTCTCGGCCGCGGGCCACCCCACCTAAGCGCAGCGCGACGTTTTCGTGCGTCCTTTTCAAGCGACGGCTGCGAGAGCCGGATCAGGCCCAGTTCAGTTGCAAGGAGCCATCGAGACGGCCCCCTGATGAACACTCCGGGAGGACTTCAGGTCGCCAAGCTCCGCCGCAGGAGTTCACGAAACTCTGTCGCCGCGCGGCTCTGTCCCACGTCCCCGAGGTCGTTGAGCCACAGGTGATCCTGCAGGGGCTCGCCGGTCGCTCCGACGATGGTGAGCTGACGGGCCCGCCGAAACGGTTCGGCGACGTCGGCGGGAACCACCGCGGCGACGTTCCCGCGCAACGCGAGCTCGAGCGCGAGGTCCGTGCTCGCGACCCAGGCGCGGATTCGCTCGCGCGGAACGATGCGTCCGCCGAAGTGGTGGCGCGTCCATCTGTCGATGAGCGGGGCGCTTCGGTAGTAGTCGACGTAGGACAGTCCGCAGAGCTTCTCGAAGGTCCGCGGCGCGACCTTCGCGGAGGGGCGAATCACCAAGACCAGCGGCCGGACGGTGAGCTTCTCGGAGCGGATGCTGCCTGCTTGCTGGCCAGTGGGTCGCAAGGAGAGGGTCATGTCGAGCTTTCCCGAGAGCAGCTGGGCGATGAGCCAGGCTTGGGGCGCAAAGGAGATCCTGACCTCGGCGTTCGGGTGTCGGCCCGTGAACGTGTCGACGGCTTCAGCGAGCCGGAATCGAGAGAACCCGAGGAAGAGGCCGAGGCGCACAGGACCGCGGACCTCGCGCGCGAGCCCGAGCACCTCCTCGAGGGCGACCGTCATTCGTGACCGGACGTCCGCGGCCGCTTGCTTGAGGAGAGTCCCTTGGCTGGTGAGGACCAGTCCCCGGCCCACGCGGTGGAAGAGCGAGATGTCGAGCTGTTCTTCGATCGCGCGGAGGCTGTGACTGACCGCCGAGCGGGTCAGGCCGAGTCGTGTCGCGGCGGCGGTCACGGAGCCGAGCTCCGCGATCGTCAGGAAGGTCGCGATCTTGTTGAGGTCGATATTGTTCAATTCCATTTGACATAATGGTTCGAACGTTTCGCTATTCTTGTCAATCGGTCGGGCCCAGAGTTGGGCCATGAGAAGCGACTGGATCGTGCTTTCGGAGATGTCGGTGCCCTGTGTGCTTGGGCTCTACGAGTGGGAGCGCCAGAGTCCTCAGGCCCTGGTCGCGGAGGTCAGCATGGCGCTTGATCTCGACCAGGCAGCGAGCGGTGATCTTTCCGCGTCGGTGGATTACGCCGCCGGGAGAGGCGCGCGCGCAAGTCGAGCGGGTGCGCATCAAGGTGACGAAGCCAGACATCTTCGGCGAGCGGTGCCCGGCGTCGAGCTACTCCGGAACCGCGCGTGGTCGGGTCAACGGTGCGTCGCGCACACGAACCGCGAAGACGTGAAGGTCGAGAGCCTGACCGAGGCACCCGATACCGGCGCCTATCACGTGTCCCTCGAGCCGGGAGCTGCCTGGCCGCTGCTCGAGCTCTCGACCGCAGAGGTGGTCGCTGGGGCCGTCGGCTGCGACGATCGTCGTCTCATTCCCGGCGAGCGCTGTGGCGCGCCGGGCGTCCTGCGTGCCGATCAGGGCACACGCGCGCGCGTGGTCGTCGTAGGTCCACGCCCTCCCCTTCGGGAAGGTGCCCGTGTTTAACCGCAGCGAATCGACGATCGCCAGAGTGGACCCGGAGCTTTGGTCCGTCATTCAGCTCGAGAATCGGCGACAGGAAGAGCACATCGAGCTAATCGCCTCGGAGAACTACGCATCGCCGGCCGTGCTGGCGGCCCAGGGCTGCCAGCTCACCAACAAATATGCCGAGGGCTATCCCGGCAGGCGCTACTACGGCGGTTGCGAGCACGTCGACACAGTCGAGCGGCTGGCCATCGACCGCCTGAAGGCGTTGTTCGGCGCCGACCATGCCAACGTTCAGCCCCACTCCGGCTCGCAGGCGAACCAAGCGGCGTTTTTCGGCTTGCTGAGGCCGGGCGACACGATCATGGGCATGAGCCTCACCGAGGGCGGCCACCTCACGCATGGGATGCCGCTGAACATGAGCGGGAAGTGGTTCAGGGTCGTGAGCTACGGCCTCGATGGCAGCGAAGCGATCGATTACGACGAGATGGAGCGCCTCGCCCATGAGGCGAAGCCGAGACTGATCATCGCCGGGGCCTCCGCCTACAGCCTGCGTATCGATTTCGAACGCTTCGCGAAGGTGGCCAGAGACGTTGGCGCGTACTTCATGGTGGACATGGCCCACTGCGCCGGCTTGATCGCCGCCGGCCTCTATCCGAACCCGGTGCCGTTCGCCGATGTCGTGACCTCGACGACCCACAAGAGCCTGCGCGGCCCCCGCGGCGGTTTCATCTTGATGAAGGACGCCGTCGCGAAGGTCATCAACAGCGCGGTCTTTCCCGGGATTCAGGGCGGCCCGCTGATGCACGTCATCGCAGCTAAGGCCGTGGCTTTCAAGGAGGCGATGGAGCCGGCGTTCGAGATCTATCAGCGGCGGGTGGTGAAGAACGCAGCCACCATGGCCGAACAGTTGACCGCCCGCGGCCTGCGCATCGTCAGCGGGCGCACCGAAAGTCATGTGCTGCTGTCGATCTCCGATCGAAGGCAATCACCGGCAGGGAGGCCGAGATGGCGCTTCAGGCGGCGCACATGACGTGTAACAAGAACAGCATCCCGAACGACCCACAGAAGCCTACGGTAACGAGCGGCATCCGTCTGGGATCTCCGGCGATGACCACCCGCGGCTTCGGGGAAGAGCAGTCCCTCGCAACCGCGAACCTGATCGCCGACGTGCTTCAGAGCCCCCACGACGCCGCCAACGTCGCCGCCATCCGGGAACGCGTGGCGGCGCTGGCCCGCGCGTTTCCCGTCTATCGGGACTGAGACTGCGCCCCCCGCTTGGGAATGCGTGAACCCTCGGTCGGCGCGGTCGCGGCCTTCTTTGTGACTTGGGCGGGGTGCCGGTTCTCGATAGGCCGCCTCGGCGATTTCGCACCCGCAAGCTACCTGGGGACGCCCGTGATACCGCCGGCCGACGCACGGTCGGGCCTGATCCGGTGGCTGTGCCGCCTGCTCTTCGGCGGCGACGGGTCAGACGATGGGAAACGCGGCCGGCATCGATGCGCGGTGGTCCCTCAGGGACTCCAGGTCACGGCGAATCTGACGCCGACGCTGCCGGCGTCCACCTGTTCTCCCCCGTCGGAGACGTAGGTGAGGGCCGTGTACCGAAGCCCCAACGCTATCCCGTAGTGCAGCGCCTCGGGCGGAGAGACGAAAAGGAGGCTGGCCTCGCCAAAGCCGCCGACGTCGCTCCGGAAGCCGGTGTCGAAACCGCCGCCCGTGATTGTCACGTCCAGATCCTTCTCGACGCCGGCGCGAAGGAAGAGAAGGAGTCGATCCTCGAGGCGCACGAACGCGTGGGCCTCGCCGGTGACCGGGAAGCTCGAGAGGGTCGGCTGGTCGCCGAGGTCAGGGTCGGGTTGGTCGTTCTTGTAGCCAATCGAAGCGCCGAGCCCGATACCGAGCGCGTCCCCGAACCAGAGAGGCGTCCAGAATGCGGCCACCGAGAGTGAGAGGCCCTCGCCCGCGTGATGAACCGAGCTCTCGCCGGCGGCGTTGGTGGCTGCGATCCGCCCCCAGCCGAAGGAGAGCCCAAAGTCCGGGGCGATCGCAAGACCGGACCGGCGCAGCGCAGACCCGATCGGCGAAACAGGGAACAGCGCGGTCGGCGGCGCGGCAGCGGCCGCACCGGCCCACGACGATGGCTGCGAGGCGCGGCCGGTGATCTCCGGCAAGCAACTCCGGTCGGGCGTTCCTCGGATGGTAGGAAGCGCGGCACCGGTCGCTTCGTCGACGATCGTGGCCCTCCAACCGAGATCGAATCTCCCGGGCCGGATCTCGTAGCGACGACCCGCTTCGGCCCAAAAGCAGACCGTGCCCACCGCGTCGGTTTCGTAGCCGTCCCCGCTCGGCCTGACGGCAAGAGAGTGCGCTCCGGGAAGGACCGCCAGCCGCGACACAGCCCGAATATCGCGGCCGTCTAGCATCCGGATCTCGGTTTCGTTCGGCTCGAGCAGCGCCGTCTCGCGACCTGGGCGCGCGGGCCCCACATACGTCTTCGTGACGCAGCCACTCGCCTGCAGAACCAGAATCAACCCGACTGCGCTGGTCGGCCGTCCGATCCCCTCACGCACTTCCCCAACATAGCCACCCTCGCCCGGACCGCCGAGTCGGCGGGATCACACTGACCGCTTGGGCCCCAAACGTAAGTGGGCCTCAGGGTACGGGGATGGCGAAGGTGCTGGTTCCAGACGTCGAGCCCACGGGTCGCACTGCGCTGAGCCCGCCGGTCCCGGCGACGACCTGGCCGTCGACCTCAGGTGCATAGAACGCCCCGCTGGCCCCTGCCGCGGCGAAGCCCGACGCCAAGCCGTCGAGGTTGGGCGCGCTTGTCAGGCCGGCTTGGAACGAGGCCATGGGCAGTGCGCTACCGCCGACGCTGCTGTAAAAAGCGCCGTTCGAGGCGCCCACCAGCGACAGCCCGATCGATCCGCTGCCGCTGACCGAGCCGGGTTGAAGCACCGCCGAGAACCCCTGGCTGATCGCCGACGACGCGGCTCCGGAGGGGGTGAAGTGCGGATCACCGTTGAACGAATTGGACGGCGGGGCCTGAAGCGACAGGTCCCCGGGATCCGCCGGCGGCATGTAGGACGGGGTCGATTTCAACGCGGCGTCCAGCTGCTGGTCGAACCCCTCCTGGGAAAAAGGTCCCAGCGCGGCGTCGTATGCCGAGCTGCCTGCGGCATCACCGAGTGCGTGCGCTTCGACGATGCTGTAGTCATGGGACGTATCGATCGAGGCGATCTCGCTGAGCCCCCAGCCGACCGCGCCAGCCAGAGCTCCTGCCTCGGCGGCGTGGGTCAGGCCGCTCCAACTGAGCTTCTCCGGCGTCAATATGTCCTCACCTGCATACTTCATCATCGACGCCGTCGCGCCGGTGACCAGCCGCAGGGTCAGGTTGGTCCCGTATGCGCTGCCTATGTACTGACTGAACCCGTCGGCTTCGAAGTTCACGGCGGTGGCGAAGACCAGGGTCGCGAGAGCCGTCCCCGTTCCCATGCCGCTGCCGAGGTTTCTGCCCATCTGGATATCCGCTTCGAGAAAGGCGAAGAAAAAGATGCACCCGGCGCCGCCCCCCGCCGCACAGCTCACCGCCGCAACCGCGCCGACGACGACGTCGAGGATCGTGTCGCCGAGGCTCGACCCGGTGAGGTATGAAAACCCGGTCGGGTCCGTGGTGCGCAGCGGGTTGTTCGCCGCGTAGCTATAGCGATTGTAGGCCTGCAGGTCCGTGAGGGCCTGCACGACCGGATCGGGCGACAGGAAGCGGCCGAGCCCTGGATCGTAGAGCCGCCCGTTCAGGTTCACCAGGCCGACGCCCGGAATGGTCTCCTGGCCGGTGAACTCGCGCCGGCCGGTCTGCTGGTTGAACAACGACGGGCTCTGGGCCACACCGTCGACGAGGCGACGGGATCCCCAGGCGTCGTAGCCCATGACTGTGGCGTTCGCGCCCCCGGACGCATCGCTCACCACGTTGCCCCGCTCGTCGCTCATGGCGGTCACCGAGCCGAGGTGGTCGTAGGCGTAGTACTGCGTCGACTTGGGGGTGCCCGTGTCGTCCAGGACGCGGACGGCGATCGCGTTTCCGCCGTGCGTGCCGCCGGCGTAAATGAAATGGACGTGCTGGACGACGCCGCCGGTGGTGGTCCTCTCGTAGAGGCTCTTGCCGACGTTCCCCAAACCGACGTACACCGTGCGGACGGTCTGGGTGGCGGGGGCGGGCGTTCCGATCGCAACCACCCGGTCCCCGTTCGCACCGTAGATGTACTTCTCCGTGCCCATCTGGCCCGGGACGTCGCCGTCGATCTCGGTCGCCTTGTTCGAGGCGTTGTACGCGACGGTGCGACCGTTGCCGCTCGTCATGTTGCCGGCGGCGTCGTAGATGAAGGACGACGACGTGGTCGTCCCGTTGGTCAGCGAGCAGACCGCGTGCGGGCCGGCGCCGCAGCTGCCGTAGTTGTAGCCGATCCCGCTCTTGACGGTGACGTTGCCGAGCGCGTCGTACTGGTAGCTGTCGGTCACGTTGTAGCTGTTCAACGACGGAATCAACGTCTGGGCGGTCACCAGCCGATTGAGCGCGTCGTAACCGAAGTTCTCCGTCGTCGGCCCGGGGCTCACCGCGTCGGCGCGCAGGCGCGTGCGCAGGTTCCCCGCCTCGTCGTAGGTGTAACTCCAGCTCTGGATGACGGCTTGACCCGCGTTATGGGCGGTGCTCACCGAGCCCAGCTCCCAGCCCATGGCCGGGTTCCGCGTCGTCATCGTCTGAACGCCGTTGCGCGTCTGTTCATCGAGCACCTGGCCGAGGGCGTTGGTGGCGTTGGCCTGCCAGATGACGCCCTGGTCGGTTGAGTCGTCGGTCAAGTACTGGAGGAAGCCGAGGCTGGTGTAGTGGTAACCGACCCTCAGCCGCTTGCCGTTGACCACCGGATAGAGCACCTCGGTCTGACGATCGAGTCCGTCATATTGGTAGTCGGTGACGAACGTTCCACCGTCGGCGCAGGCGGTCTCCTCCAACAGGTCTCCGAACTGGTTGTAGCTGAGGGACTTCCCGGCCCGGTTGCCGTCCGTCAAGCTCACGAGCGGAATCGAGCACGACCCGTTCGCCCGCGTGTCGTCCGGTCCGACCATCGCCGCCAGCTTGCCGACCCCGGCTCCGGGAGCCGTGTCGTAAACCCACTGTGACGTCCCTGACGGGTCGGACTTTCCGGTCATCCGGCCGAGGGCGTCGTAAGTCATGGTGGTGGTCAAGCTATTGCCGTCGATCTGTCTGATCAGATCGCCGAAGCCGTCATAGAAGTACTGCCAGTTGCCGAGATCGCCGTCGGACCGCTGGATCTTCCTGCCGCGTGCGTCGTAGACGGCCGTGCTCAGATTCCCGTTCGGATCGGTCGCCTGGGTGAGGTTCTCGTCGGCGTCGTACTGGAAAGAGATGACCGCGTTGTTGGCGTCCACCATCCGCTCGGTTTTGGCGATTGCGTTGCGCGTCTCCATCGTCACCTCGCTCGTCCCGGCCACGGAGCGCAAGGTTTGGATGGCGGTCTCCGCCGGGTTGTTGGGATCCTGGATGAAGTTGATGTTCGTGACGTCGGTGGTGGAGTTTGTGGTGCCGTCGATCTGGCCCAGCTGGCGCGAGATCTGGTTCACCCGGCCGAACCCGTCGTAGAAGGTGGTTGCCAGGCTGGGCGTCGCGCCGAGGGGACCGGGGGTGGCCTGCGTGCTCACCCGACCAAGGATGTCGTAGGAGCTCGTCGTCGCGATGAGCCCGCCGTCGAAGCCGCGGTCGACCTTCTGGACGCTCCGGCCGAGGTCGTCTTCGTATCGCCAGCTGACTGCGCCGTTCGGCGGGCGCGTGACAGTCACGACCTTGGCCGGACCAGTGCCCAGGGCAAAGTACCGGTTGATCGTGGTCTTCAGCGGCGCGGCGGAGCCGCAATGATCGATCTTGTCGATCTGCGTGCCGTACGAGTCGTAGTCGTAGCAGGTGCTGATCCCGTTGGCGTCGGTGGTCTGACGGGGCTTTCCGGCGAGCGGATCGTAGAGGCTGTAGGTGGAGTGCCCGAGGGCGTCGCTGGTCTTGAACGGAAAGAGGCCGGCGACCAGGCTGACGTTTCCTCCGACGAGACTCTGCGGCGCGTCCTTCGGATCGAAGCTGGTCGTCTTGATCCGGTACGGAAGGTGCATCTGGTCGCCGGTGCCGGCCGGGCCGGTGCTGCCTGCTAAGCAGCTGTCGTAGTCGTTTCCGCAGCTGACGGTCGTGGTCAGGTTGCCGAAGACGTCGTAGCCGTAGCCCTCGGCGTACTCGAGCGGCCAGCCGGACCCGAACTCCAGTCTCTTCTGCGTCATCGCGACGACAGAGACCACGCCGTCGTTGAACGGCGAGCTGAAGGCGCTCGGAATGCCGTACGAGAAGTGCGCCGTATGCGTCGTGGGCATGTTGTTGCCGTCCGCCGGCGCGGTCCTCTGCGTCTTGACGGTGGTTTCGGTGAGCTTCGTTATCGCGTGGAACTGGTAGTCGCTCCCGAACAATGTGAAGGTGTTGGTCGTGTTCTTCTGATACGTCTCGCCGTCGCTCGACTGAATCTGGATGTTGATCTTCGTCGGATTGCCGGACGCGTCGAAGAAGTTGGTGGTGCTCGTCGTGACGGTGGTGTTTTCGAAGCTTCCTTGCGCGGTGCTGGTGGAGCTGAGCAGCTGGTTGGCGACGTCGGTGACGATCAACGGATAGATGAAGAGCGACGTCTCCGGCGCTATCGACTGCCCACGCGGCAGGCCGGTCATCGGCGTGCAGCCGGACGGATCGGTGGCGGCCAAGGTGTCGCAGTATTGCGTGGTCGTCGACGTCAGCACCGTCGGCGGCGCCGTGAACAGCAACCGCGTCACCGAGAGCGGCATGCCGGTGTACGGGTAGGCTTGGGCGTACTTCGTCTCGGTCGTGATCCCCGAGGCGTCGGTGACGTCGACGCGG
>Ga0210387_10002720_pt1 | contig 13561 bp, 6 predicted proteins | sample IncBWC7OmetaG_FD_160108 | JGI IMG/M metagenome (GOLD analysis project Ga0210387, IMG submission 160108) | Forest soil microbial communities from Barre Woods Harvard Forest LTER site, Petersham, Massachusetts, United States - Inc-BW-C-7-O ...
GACGGGGATCGAGCCGGTATTCACCGGGATAAAAGCTTTGTCGGCGCTGGTGGACGCGGAGTGAATCGCTTTGGCGATCAGTTCTTTACCAGTGCCGCTTTCGCCGTAAATCAGCACAGTGGACCGCGACGGCGCGACCTGGGTGATCAGGTCAAACACCGCGAGCATCTTTTCGCTTTTGCCGATGATGCTGGGGAAATTGTAGCGCTGCTTCAGGGCGCGCTTCAGCTGGACGTTCTCTTCGCGCAGCCGGCGGCCTTCAATCGCCACGGAAACCTGCGCGATCAGCTCGTCGTTGGACCACGGCTTGGTGATGAAGTCCTGCGCGCCGCCTTTAAACGCCGCGCGCGCCATATCGATTGAGCCGAACGCGGTGATGAGGATGATGGAGAGATTCGGATCGCGGCGGCGAATCTCGCGCAGCAATTCCAGGCCGTTACGGTCCGGCAGGCTCACGTCGAGCAGCATCAAATCGAACGGACGATCTTCGAGCCTCTGCAACCCGGCTTCGCCGGTGTCTGCCGGCGTAACTTCGAAACCCTCGGAGGTGAGAAGAGCTTCAAGCCCTTCGCGGATTTCGATTTCGTCGTCAACGACGAGTATGGACCCTTTAGGCATGGACCGCTTTTCTGGCTACGGGAAATTCAAGCCGGAAGGATGTTCCCTTACCCGGCGTAGAGCGCACGTCAACTTTCCCCGCATGCTCTTTTATGATGCCGTAGCTCACCGAAAGGCCTAGTCCGGTACCCCTTCCGGAGGCCTTTGTTGTAAAAAATGGATCGAAAATGCGGTGGAGGTGCTCGGGTGGAATCCCAGCGCCGGTATCGGTGACTTCAATTTCAACCGATCCATTATGAGCCCCTGTGCGGACTTCCAGCATTCCGCCGCTGGGCATGGCGTCGCGCGCGTTCATGAACAGATTGAGGAACACTTGTTGCAGGCGCGTGATGGAGCCGAGGACAGTGGGCAATTCCTGCGTGTAGTTCTTGATTACTTTCACCTGTGCGGTCTTGAACGGATGCTGCACCAGCGTGAGCGTTTCTTCCAGAACGTGGTTCACATCCACTTCGATGAATTCCGCGGCGCCGGTGCGCGAAAAATTCAGCAGGTTGTTGACGATTTCGCTCGCGCGGAATGTTTGTTTCACGATGCGTTCGATCGTCTTCTGGCGCGGATCGTCGGTGGGAATCTGCTTCGCAAGCATCTGAATGTAATTGGAGATCACCGCGAGCGGCGTGTTCACTTCGTGGGCCACACCTGCGGCCAGCAGTCCGAGCGACGTGAGCTTTTCGGTCTGCACCATCTGCTCTTCCAGGCGCACTCGCTGGGTGATGTCGTCGAGGAGGATCAAGCGCCCCAGCCGTGTGCCGTCCTTGCCGACTAGCGGCGCGATCGAAGCGTTGATCACCAGCTGGTTGCCGCTGAGGGATTTGAGACGGAATTTGTAGATTCCGGAAACGTGGTCGCCAGCCGCGCGCGCCGCGATCTCGGCGACGAGATCTTTCGGGAGCACTTCCTGCAGGCGCTTGCGGATCGCATCGCGACGCGGAATCTCGAGCAAGCCCTCGAGCTGGGGATTCCAGGACTCGATGCGATCCTCAAGATCGACGGTTACGACGCCGATGTTGAGCGACTCGACGATGTTTTCGCTGAAATCTTTTAGCCGCTCGATCTGCATCGCTTTCTGTTCGAGCGATTGATAGAGGCGCGCGTTTTCGATCGCAATCGCCACGTAACCGGCAATCGTGGAGAGAAGCTCGAGGTCGTCGCTCGAGAGGTAATCCCCATCCACCGTCTTGCCGAGGCCGAGCACCGCGACGGTGCGTTCGCGGAAGCGGCATGCGATGAAATAGTTCAGGTCGAGCTCTTCGAGCGTGCGGCGGACGGAGTCCGTTTCCTGAATGGCGGCGCGCGCTGATTCGAAGAAGAGGCATCCGCGGTCGAGCGCGGGACGGCCAGGCGCGAGGAAGCTGAGGTCGAGCGCGCCTCCAGGGCGCACTCCCATGGAGCGCGAAAGAACCAACTGCCCCGGATTCGACGGGTGCTCGAGGAAAATGGCGAGGCGATCGACCAGCAGGGTTTGCGAAACGCGATCGAGCACCGATCCGACCAGAGGCTCGAGCCGCACTTCGTTCGTGAGCGCGCTGCCGAATTCAATCAGCGTGCGCCGGTAATCGAGCCGGTCGCGATAGAAGAATCGGTCGAGCCGCGCCTGCACCCAATCGCGCAAAGGCTGGAACAAAAACGCCGCGACAACGATCGCAATCACGCTCCCGGCCGGGCCGCCGGTGATAGAGGTGTGAAACAGCTCGCCAATCAATGCGACGGCGGCGAAATAAATCGCCACCACTCCAGCCGTAGCAAAGGTGTAGGCGAGGCCGCGCTTGAAAATAATATCCACGTCCATCAACCGGTAGCGAATGATGGCGTACCCGAAGCACAGCGGAATCAGCGCCAGGGAACACGCCGAAGCTTTCATCCATGACGGCGGAATGATGCCGAGCACGTACGGCACGATGTAAAGAAGCGTGAACGGAATCGTTCCGGCAAATGTTCCGCCCGTCACCCACTTCAGCTGCTGTCGCAGAATCGCAGTGGGGGCGCGACGATAGCTCATCAGGAAAATCACAGCGGCGGCGAGGAAGTAAATTCCCAGATTCGCCTGCTCCACCTTGTCGAGCCAGTATCGCGTGCTGATAGCAGGCAGAAAATTCAGCGTCCCGCTCGCGATGAAAACGTGCAGCGTCAGCAGAGCGGTCGGGATGGCGTAGGTGAGCGCCAGCTTCGGCCAGATCCATCCGCGGCGCTCGGGAAATACCAGCGCGAAATGCACCAACAACGCGGGCTGGAACAGCAACGCAATCACGTTGCACCAGTAGATCGTCTGGTCGAATGAATTCAGCTTGCCGCTGTAATGGAAGCTGTACAGAACGAACGAGACGAGGCAGAAAACGTAGAAATGAATCGCCCGCGGCGCGTTCCAACGTCGCGCAAAAATAAAAAGCCCGATGAAGAGATAGAGTAAAGCCGTGAACCGGAGATAATTTTCAATCGAGGACGGATTTTCCTGCGGGGCCGTAACGAGCGGTGTCTCAAACGTCGCCCCGTCGCGCTTCATCCCGTACCGAACTTCGGCCCAAGGGCCCACACGGAACAGCACGCGGGTAACGTCCGTAGCCCGATGGATCGAGACGCTGCGGACTGTCTGCACGTAATCGCCCTGCTTGATTCCCGACCTTGCAGCAGGTGATTCAGCCACCACGTGCCAGGCGACCACACCCTGGGACGTATCCATCCAGGTGACGCCATCGTCGGGGAGGACGTATCGCGTCCGCTGCTGATAGTTCAAAACGGCAAAGATCACCGCCGCAAGCGTGAGTATCGCGAGCAGCACCGCGCCGAGCCGCATTCGAAGGCTATCTTTCACCTGACTACACCCATCCCCATCTGTCTATTATGCCAGCACGTAGGTTTCCACGAATCACAGATTTCATATATTGCAAGTGGCTTTTTATCTGCATTTTAGATGCGGCTATATGTAATTGGTAGAGGAGAATTCTATTTCTGGGATACACATTCCCGATTCCGGGAGGCTGTGAATCGCCTAGAACTGGACGCTTAATCCGCCTCGAAAATACCGATAGGACGGCACCAGCACTACGTGCCCGTCACCCGTCGATACCGGGACGTATCCTTGCGCCAGCAGGTTTCCAAAGTCGGCCATTGCTTCCATATGGCCCGGGAAGAAACTGGGGAGCTGCTGCCGGATCTCCATATTGAGATAAGGGTCGAGGTGGAAAAGCGATTCGCCGTATGCATCGAGGTGCGAGACGACAGGGCCGCCAATCCATTTGTAGCCAACGGAGATCTTGGTCCGCGACCGCGGCAGACTGGCGGAGATGTGTCCTCCCAGGCTCTGGCGATATCGGGTGGCGAGTGAATCCCGCAGAGACGCTTCCTGGGGATCTTCGTTCGGAGCGAGCGCACCGGCGTATGCGTACACGATCGTCGCGTCGAAATTGTCATTGAGCCGCTGATGGTAGGCCGCCCGCACACCTGACGAGCTTGTCCTTCCGCCGTCATAGGCAAACACATCGGAGAAATAGTCCAGCAGATAGTCGGCGCCGGAACCCGGGCCTTTCCCGAATACCGCCGTGTGGCTTGAATTGTCGTGGAACACCGCTGCGCTGATACTGGCCGTCTTGCTCAGAGAATGTTCGAGCGCTATTTCGGCATGCAGATGGTCGTCGAACACCGGCCGGCCATCGCGCATCAGCAGCGTGGGAAAAGCATCAAGCGAATCCATGGCCGATTGCAATCCGGATTGAGCTCCGTCGGAATTCTGCCACGGGCTCATGGCCACCAATCCGGCAATCTGCCAGGAAGGGGCAAACTGCACGGCGATCTCGCCGCGTGGGCGCACAGCCATCGTCGTCGTGCCAAGTCCAGCCGCGACGAAGTCGCTTCCATAGCGCAGGCTTACTCGATCGGTGAGCGCCATCTGGTTATCGTGCGACATCCGAAGGCCGCGGAAGGTGGGGCCATTCGGTCCGAGCTGTGATTCCCGCACCACCACGCTGGTTTCCGGCCCATCGCCGATCGTGCCGGAAGGAACCCACTCCGCCACCATGCCGCCGGCCGGAGCGCCGCCTTCGTAACTGAACTGTCCGGCCATGTACAGGCGTCCGCGCTCGCCTACCGCGACGTCATACGCAAATGCCGTGCCGGGAGAAGCCGCAAAATTCGAAATCGAACCGGGGTGATCCGATCCGGAGGTCAAGTCCAGGCGTGCGTGCACGGACTGCTTCTGCACCACCTCACCCTGATTGGGTACGCCTTCGACGATAATCGTTCCGTCCTGCCAGCGCAAAATCGAGCGCGTCGCTGAGGCGCTGCGCAGCACCCAGATCCACTCGTCCGAGGCTAGCGACTCATTCGCCGGGCGGCGCAATTTCTCGAACGACGAAAATACCGAACCAAGCACGATTTCAAGCAGCGTCGTCTGCTGATCGTTTACCTGAATGTGTTGTTGAATCGCTGGCAGGAAGCCGGCGAGGGTTACCTTGATCGAATACATGCCCGGCACAAGCGTCGCCGTCGAAAAGCGCCCGCGATCATTCGTCAGAAGTTCGGCAGGCGCAAAGGTGAGAAGATTTTCGGCGCTGATGGAGACCGTGGCGCCCATTTGGGGCGTGCCGGAGGGGTCCACCACCACTCCCGAGATTTTCCCCGCGTTCGGAGCGGCCGCCAACGGCAGCGCGCAGGAGAACAGCACCAGTCCCAGGCCCAGGGCGCGAATCGAGCTAAAATTCACGACGTCTCACCTCCCCTGTGGAGCCGCAGCCGGCGCAGCTGCAGGCCTCACTGTAAATTCCGAAGTCGGTGTAATCGTTTGTTTCGCCAGATTGTCCGTCACAGCCACTTCCAACCTGTATTTTCCCGGCCCGAACGATCCTAGTGTCACCACGTTCTGAAGTGTCATCTCTTCGCCGTGTTCTGGGATCTGGTCCTGCGCCAGGTCAAATTTCTTCAGCGGTTCCGTTTCCTTGTCCTTCAGCACCCGGTACTGCACGGAAACATCCGCTTTATGCGTCTTCTCGTCAACCTTCAAATTGTAAACTTGCAGAAAAACGCCCATCATCTCGCTAGGCAAAAATGCCGAGTCCATTTTCGGGCGCACCTTCAAATCACCCAGTACGAACTGACCCAGGCCGATATCCTTCGCCGAAACGCGCTTGATTTCATCGGCCAGAATCAGCGTGCTGGTGGATAGTTTGTCGTCCTCATATCGCGGCACGGCCAGGCGAGTGTTGACGACTCCGACGTTGTTGCTGTTCACGTCCTTCAGCACGATGTCCAGGCGATAGAGACCCGGGCGCAACGGCACAGCCTTCTGATAAATCGACGACGTGCCTAGCGACTGCTGTAACAGCCCCGCCGGCACATCGCGGTGCACCGTATCCTCAAACGTCTGCACGGGACGTCCGCTCAATGTGGTGATCCGCGCGAACAGATTCACCGTCGCTGAATCAACGCCGTCCTTCTCCGCAAAGCTCAGCTGCCGCGTCGGAATCTGCACCGTAATCGGCACGAGCACGGTATCTGAAGTGATTCGCAGAAAATCAAACCGGTAGTCGAACTTGACCTGATCCTTTACGACGCGGGAAGTAACCACCGCCTCGAGATCCTTGAACTTGACGGGGGGTGCCTGCTGGATCTTTGCGTTCAGTTCGAGCCGCGAGAATTCGCTGTCCTTCTCCGGCCGCATTCCGATCGGCTGCGCGGAGTGCGTGCCGTCGGTATTGCTGAAGCGATCCGTCTTGCTCGCCATCCCCAATGATTCAAGCTCGGTCAGACCCGCTCCGGGAACGTAGGTCAGAGCGTCTTTCTCGCTGGGGTCCATGGTGAGCTTGAACTCACCCGTCATGGTCGGGTCCACAAACTCGATGTTTACGTCCTCGCCGATTCCCTCGAGATACCGGTAACGCCAATCTTCAAAGGGGTATGTGGACGTGGTGCCGCCACCCTCGCTGGCCGGACGGTCGTAACTGCCGCCGCTGGGGTGCGACTCGATCTCATCCGGAGCGCCCCACATGATGTAAATCCTGCCGCGGTCGGACTTCCATCCCGGGATTCCCGAGGCGAAGTGCTCGTTGGTGTACGCAATCCGCCGATAATGTTCTTCTTTGAAGGTGTTCTCGGCCGAATCGGGGTCGGGGTTGCGCCGTTGCCAGAATTGCTCGATGAATTGTTCGCGCTCTTCGTTGGTCTGAAGATGAACGAAAGCGCTGCGTTCTTCGGGGGTAATGATGTAGACGACGTCTTCGTTGAGCCACTTCTTGTACTGGGAATCGAGTTCTTTGAAGAGGTCTTTGTCGCTCTTGGATTTCTGCTTGGCTGCCTGCTTGGCGGATTTCTGGTCAGGCGGAGTGTGAGTGGAATCCTGGGCAAAAGCGCTCGGCGCACACGCCAAGCCTCCGGCTAAAATACCGAAAAGAAACAGCTTGACCCCACGGCCCATTGTTACCTCTTCGCCCCAAAACGCCCCGAAAGTCTAACCTGTCCTCTAGTACAGGTCAACGACGGATTCCCTTGCTGGCTTGGAATACTCACTGCCCACAGGGGTTGCCTGTGGTTCTCAATTAAATCCCGTACGAGGATGTCGTTTCGGAACAATTCGCTGAGGGTACCGCTTGACGATCGTGGTTAGACGCACCCTCCGGCACCTGGGTCTCCAGATGCTGTTTCCTTCGAACCGATTTCGAATTAGAATAGTTCCTCCTCTCGCAGCTCAAAGTCTCGCATAGGAGACTCTCGGCGCGAGCGCTGGAACTACGGAGTTAGGAACAAGGATCTCGCAAGCGGTGGGCCTGCCTGTCCTTATCCGCAACCCTGCGTCTAACTTGGAAACATTTTGTGCCGCTCGGACGTAGTACGGAGTGAGGACGCCGCGAGCCGGCCAAAGGATTTGTAATCATAAGGTTGATCCAATGAAGACATGGAAGAAAGTCGCCATCGGGTTCGGTGTCGCCATCCTCGCGCTCATCGCATTTTCGATCGTCCGGTACGAGCTGAATAAGGGCGTTGTAACCGTGCAGAGCGGGACTGTGGTCCGCCAGGACCTCACCTCCATCGTTACCGCGTCCGGTGAAATCCGCCCGAAGAACTATACCAACGTGATGGGCGAGGGCTTCGGCAAGATCACTGAAATCACGGTCAAGGAAGGCGACCACATCAAGAAGGGCGACATCCTCCTGCACCTCGAAAACATTCAGCCTGGCGCCGACGTGCAGGCGCAGTTGGCCAGCATCCAGATGGCGGAAGCCGGGATGCGAGTGGCCGATGCAAATTACCAATCGGCCGTCGCAACACAGGCGCAGCGCCAGTCCGACCTCGAGAAAGCGAAATTCGATTGGGAGCGTTCGCAGCAGCTCTACAAAGCGCAGCTCATCTCCAAGCAGGACTTCGACGCATCGAAAGCTGTCTACAACGGCGCCACCGCCGCGCTCAACGCCAGCCAGGCGCAGGTGGAGCAGACGCGCGCCGCTCGCGAGCAGTCGCGATCGAACGCCGAGCAAAATCGCGCTGTCCTCACGCATACGAAAGACGTGCTCCGCAAAACCACTTACACCGCTCCGATTGACGGCATCGTCAGCTACATCGCCGTGCGCGTGGGTGAAAATGTTGTCCCCGGCATTCAGAACGCCGAGGGCAGCTTCCTGATGACCATTTCGGACATGAGCATTGTCACCGCCGAAGTGAAAGTGGACGAGACGGACATCACCAACGTCCGCGAGGGCCAGCCGGCTGACGTCACCATCGACGCAGTCCCGGGGAAAATATTCAAAGGCCACGTGAGCCAGGTGGGCGAACTCGCCATCCTGCGCACGTCCGGGCAGGCGGCCACCACGCAGACCACCGCGAATACGCAGGAAGCACGCGACTTCAAAGTCGTCGTCACCGTGGACAATGCGCCCACCTCGATTCGTCCCGGGCTTTCCTCCACCGCCAAGATCCAAACCGCTCAAAAGCAAGCCGTGCTGACGATCCCGATCCAGGCCCTGGCAATTCGCACGCAAAAGGAACTCGACGAAGCCAAGCAAGGGAAATCCGATGGCGTCACGCTCGCAGCTTCAAAGCCCGCAAAGTCCGGCACGAAAGACGACATCACCGGCGTTTTCGTCCTGCGCGGCAAGAAAGTGGAATTCATTCCCGTACAGACCGGCATCAGCGGCGTCACCGACATCGAAGTAACCAGCGGATTGCGCGAAGGTGACGAGATTGTGACTGGCAGCTACAAGGCTCTGCGAACTCTCAAGCCGGGAGCGAGCATCAAAGTGGACAACACCGTGCCGAAGCGCGAAGATTCCACCACCTAACGGCGCGCGGTTCGATCCAAGGAGCTCGTGATAATGGCTGTCCAGCAACCCGGCGTCTTGCAGAACTTCCGCGAAGATCTGATTACCTCCGGGATCGTCATTCAGGTGGAAGAACTCTGGAAGACGTATGAAATGGGCGCGGAACAGTTGCACGCCCTGCGCGGTGTGAGCCTGGAAATCAAGAAGGGCGAATACGTCGCGATCATGGGCCCGTCCGGCTCCGGCAAATCCACCTTAATGAATTTAATCGGATGCCTCGACACGCCGTCGAAGGGAAAATACTGGCTCGCGGGCAAGCTGGTGAGCGAACTCAACGACGACGAGCTGGCTTACATTCGCAACAAGGAAATCGGATTCGTCTTTCAGACGTTCAATCTGCTGGCACGCGCGACGGCGCTCCACAACGTCGAGCTGCCTCTGATTTACAACGGCACTCCCTCGCACGAGCGGCTCGAGCGAGCCAAGGCGGCTTTGAAGCAGGTGGACCTGACCGACCGCATGATGCACAAGCCCAACGAACTTTCCGGCGGGCAGCGCCAGCGCGTGGCCATCGCGCGTGCGCTGGTGAACAGCCCTTCGATTCTGCTGGCCGATGAGCCCACGGGGAATCTGGATTCCGCCACGGGCGAAGAAATCATGGCGCTGTTTGCGCGCCTGCATCAGGGGGGCAACACTATCATTCTCGTCACCCACGAACCCGACATCGCCGCGCACGCCCACCGCGTAATTCGTTTGCGCGACGGAAAAATCGAAAAAGACGAACGCACCCGCTGACTTTTTCGATTTCTGATTTTATTCCGCTTTGCTTAATTTGCCGGTGGCGGAGATTGCCTGTTCACGATGCCTGTCACTGTGCGGACGGTATCCATCCCGAAAACCAGCGCGCGATTTCCATCCACGACGTAATACGCCACGTTGTAAGTGACCGCCGGATCCGTTCCCAGAATCATCGCCGTGCCGCGCCCCAGCGTCGTATCGGGCGCTGTGAGCTTGCTGTTGATGGGGTCAAGAGGATCGCCCGTGAATACGGAGTTGAAACTGTTGATATCGAGAGTTCCGGCGGAGATTGCCGTGGCCGCCAGAGTGAGTTGGCCGTTGGCATCGGGTTGAAACGACGCAGGGCTGTTGTGAAAATTTCCCTGGCCGCCAAGATTCAGCGCGAAAATTCCGCTCACCGCTGCCGGAGTAATCTGCTGCAGGTAGGCGACACCGTTTGCTGTCGCTGCTGAATCCAGCTCGAGCATCACCGCCGAATCTGCCGACGTCTGATACATCGCAAACTCCGCCACACTCGCACTCGCTCCACCGGGGCAAGCTCCGGTGCCGGTAAATAATTTCAGGTCGATGCGACCGGTCGGGTTGTTCACGGTGTAGGGACACGAGCCTAACGCTGAGCCCGATGTGACTGTGCCACCAATGTTCGAATCTGCCGTGCCGCCAGTGATGTTTCCTCCGCCATCGGATGTAAAGATTCCGCCTGTCGCGTAGGCCGCCATTGTCGTCGTGCCGCCATTTGTGAACGCATATTTTCCGGCAGTGAGTTCCGTAGCCGAAAACGAGTTACCAACCGGCGCGCTGAACATATCACCGGCCAGAAATGCGGTGTGGTCTATCTCGACGAGCAGCAAATGGGTGCTATCGACAATGTAGAAAGCGTATTCGATCGAATGCGTGGTGTTCGAGGCGAGCGTAATCGTGCCACGGCCGCTGCCGGAGCGGCTGGCGTCGAATGAGTACGAACCGGTGAGGGATGTGTCTTCGGTCGTGGCGATGCCGTTGATCTTGGCATCCAGAATCGGAGTGGTGCCCGCTGTCGGAATCACTCCCGAACCGTTCGCCGCGAATTTGCCTACGAGTCCCATGGGATTGAAACTCGAATCCGCTCCCGCGACGCTGAAAACGTAGGGGCCGGAAACAACCGTTGGAGAAGACGTCAGATCGTTCAGGTTCTGCTGATCGATATTTCCGCTGCCGGTCACGTTGCGATCAAATCGGATGACGCTGGCGTGCTGGTTAGTGGTGAGAGCGAACTGTAGAGTGCCCTCCGATTGCTGTCCTGAATTCAAAGTTATCGTGCCGCGTCCGTCCGGCCCCACCACGTAATTGCCACTGATGGCGAGGGCCGTCGATGCGCCGGTCGAGAAGCTATCGATGTCCTCGACGCCGCTGACGATCGTGCCGGCTCCGTCGGCGATGAAACTTCCTGCCACTGCCTGGAAACCGGATAAATTATCCCCGGAGTACGAAAATGCAAACGGGCCTTTCAAGGAAGCATCGGAGAATACAATCGTCGCGGTGGCGATTGCCGTGGCGCTTCCATCTTTCGCGGTGACCGTAATCGATCCGCCGGGTGGTGGGAAAAAGGGCGCGGTGTATAGGCCGGTGGTGGGATCGATCGAACCGATATCGGACGCGGTCTGGCCGGTGCCCGCGGTGGGGCTGATTGTCCAGGTGGCGCTGGGATCTGCGACGCTATTGAGAGTGGCGGCAAAAAGTCGGCTGGCTCCGGCAGGAACTGTGGTGGTGAGGGGATTTACGGCGAGGCCTTCGCCGGCGCCGATAGTTACCACTGCGGTGTTCGATGTGACGGTGACAGGAGTTGTGGTGGTGCCGGTTGTGGTCTGCGTTGCAACGGCGGTGACGTCCACCTGGCCGTTGTCCGTGCCGCCCGGCGCGACTGCCGGAGCCGTGTAGATTCCGACCTGCACGTCGGTGGTGGAAGGAGCGATTGTTCCGGTTGTGCTGCTGCCGCCGGCCACGCCGTTCACTTGCCAGGTCACGGCCGTATTCGTCGTGGTTGTGGAATTAGAGAGATTGACCGTGGCGGTGAACTGCGTGGTGGTGTTGACGGGGACCGTGGCTGAAGTGGGCGAAATGACGACGGATTTGATCGTCGCGCTGCCGCTGCCGCCACCGCCACAGGCAGCAAGACTCATCAGGGCCGGAATCGCAATCGCCAAATAGAAAAGCTGGGCTTTCCTTCGCATCAAGTGACTCGTCTCCATGGTCGTGAGTTCAACCACATTCAAATTTGTCAGTTCTCAGTCTGAGAATAAATTTGCCTGATTCAGTTCTATTCCCGCTTCGAGCACAAAAAGTTCCAGATGATTCTTCGCGAATCACCGGCGCAATACGAGAAAATCGGAAAAATCACCTCAACGAAGCGAGCCCCGCAAAAGCCGGCGACCTGCGATGCAGCGGTGGGTATATCGACGCGTAAAGCAACAGGTGCGTTACATCCGTCGCGCAGCCCCGGCGTGCGCGATTTAAGATGCTAGGAGACGGGCGCGGGCTGCATCCCGCCGGCAGGAAAATGCAGGCGCGGGAGCGCAATTGTCGCCATCCTGCGGCGGACTATTCTGCCACGAATTCGATGGTGCGGATGGGCGAAGAAGCGCCGCCGGCCTCCCCGGCCTGCAGCTCGATGCGATAATTTCCGGGCGCCAATTTATCCATGGGAACCACAAGAGCGAGAGGGACCATGGGATTGCCTTTTTCGATGAATCCGGTTGCGTCGATTGTGCCGGTGGCGAAGACGGGCTTGCCGGTTTTTTCATCGACCACTTGATAGGCGACTCGCAGGGACGGCGGGGTTGCGCCGCCGATGCCAGGTTCGTACATCTGAGCGTAAAGCGCCACTTTGTCGGTTTTCTTGAAGCGGTTACTGCCTGATGGAATCACTTCCATCTGGTGAACGACGAGAGGCGTGTGATCGGCGAGTAGATCGGCGTCGAGAGCTCCGCCGAGATCGGCGACGCGCTCGAGATGTTTGGTGAGCGCGATTCCGCTGAGGCTGAACGTCTTGCCGTCGTAGGGGTCGATGCTGAGCGGGGTTTCGTACTTTCCGAAATTCTGCGCGCTTCCTGAAAGTACGACGGTGAGTCGATATTGTCCGGGAGCGATCACAAACTGGTTCTGGTAATGGATGGGCGCTTTGGTGATTTCCTTCCAATCGTCTTTTTCGAGATCGTAACTCTGGGCGTCGCTGAAGCGCGCGGCGATGGAACCATCGGGGCGGTAGGCGATGCCGAGGACGTTGAGGTCGGCGTGGTATTTTCCTTTTGCTTTGTTGAATTCAATTGAGGCTGCGGGAACTTCCATGGCGAGATTGACGCGCGCTTCATTCGAGGAAGTGTAGAAGAAGGGCGCTTGCAGGCTGCCGCCCGCCGCGGCTGCGAATGATCCGGCGGCATGCGCTTCGAGATCTTTTTCAACGGGTTTGCCGGCCAGGACGTCCGCGGGCCGGATGTTGCAGTAGCCGCTGCGGGCGCGCACGTTGGTTCCGCCGCGCTCGACTTTCACTTTTAAGGTGTGGCAACTGCCCTCGGCCGAATCCGAAGGAGAAAACCCGAGGAGATAATATTCGTTCTGCTCCCGCGCGATTTTCTGCAGGCCGGTGAGCAAGTCGTTTGTGTTGAAAATCGGGAAGCCACCCGTACCGGCTGCGAGCGCGTAGAGCACCTGCTGGTTCGTCGCTGCCGATTCGGGAAATGGCGGAACGATTACGCGCGGCTGCGTCAAATTGGGATTCGTGAACGGCTGGCCGATTCCGCCGCGGGGCGCACCACCGCCGCCTCCGCCGGAGCCGCCTTTACCGCCCGTGCCGCCAGTTCCTCCGGTCCCACCACCACCGGATCCGCCTTTACCACCGCCGCCCGTGCCGCCACCCGTACCCCCGCCTG
>Ga0210387_10002721_pt1 | contig 13557 bp, 11 predicted proteins | sample IncBWC7OmetaG_FD_160108 | JGI IMG/M metagenome (GOLD analysis project Ga0210387, IMG submission 160108) | Forest soil microbial communities from Barre Woods Harvard Forest LTER site, Petersham, Massachusetts, United States - Inc-BW-C-7-O ...
CGATGCGCCCGCGGTCTCGTGTGCAATGGTAGTGGTAGAGCGCACACGAGCATACAGGTCACACCGGAATCACCCGGCATTCCCCACGCAATGGTTTACGGCTTATATCGCGCTCGCCCCGGTGCTCCGGGCTTGTTGGCCACCGTCGCCCGCGCGCCTTAACGCGAACTTGACACCAGCGTCGGGGTGCCAGGCCCACACGACTTCGCACGTCCGCTGAAAAACGCCCTCGTCTTTGGCGCTTCCAGCGTCCACCACATCCCGCCCCGCGTTTCGCGACGATCATGATACGCCCCTTTCGGTGGGGCGGGACGGATGCGAATATAGGATATTCCGAATATTCTGACAATCAGAATATTTTTTCGGAAAGGGCTTGACGGCAGGCCGGACGAACGCATGGGGCGGCGGTGATTTGCCCGTCGGGTCGTTTGCCTCGATGGGCGTTTTCATTCATAGAGCTTCGCAATGTCCGCCATCGGTCGGAACAGCCTTTGAGGCTGATCGGGAAACGGCAGGAGGCTCTCGCGCTCATAGAAGCGGCGGGCGGCGTCATCCTTCGCGTCGACGATGCATGTCGTTAGGCCATCGAAAACTTGCCCGATCACTCCTTGTTCTGCGTTGACGCCGCCCAAGTCTCGGCCCACATCTCCGCCAAGGCTGTCGACTGACCCACATTCATCAGGTCCGACATCCTCTTCACATAGTCTGTAAAGCAGAGCTTCTGCGACTCTTGCACCAGACTGCACCAAGTCCCTTTGGCGTGAAGAACGCGCCACTCCTTGGGATAGAAGTTCGCTGCGACCACTTCCGCCAACAGCACGATGTCAAGCGGGGGATGGCACCAACGTGGTTCTTCGAGATCCACTTCGAGGCTGCGGTCCCCGCCGCGCGAATGACCGCCTATTTGAAGATGATAGAGCGGGCCCTCCTGGTACTGTTGTCCCGCCTTATTCGCACGGTCAACATGCCACCGTTGGATTCTTTCACCACTTTTGTCGGTGATCTCAAGTGCGAGCTTGAGAAGCTCAAATGGGGGATGTGCGTCCTCGCCTTCCTTTACCGAAATATGCGCGGCAATACGAGGATGGATTGACCCATGCCTGGGATGCTTCACGGGTGCAAATATGATAGGCCGGGCTAGGTCCAACTGATACGTCCAGGCTGTCTTATTTCCTTGCCGAATGAGCGCGGTCGCAGCTTCATTCACATTGGCGCTGCTTTCGGGCTCCACGATCCCAACCTCCACCAAGAGGTTCGCCATGTGTTGGAGCGCCTTGCCCATTGTTCTGGCTTCCGGCGGTCTCATGCAGGCGGCTTCAGCTTACCCGACACCAACTGCTCTCGCGCAAACTCATCGCGCTCATCAACGCGTACGTTCCGTCCCTCGTACTCGCCCGTCGAGACGCAAGTATAACAAATGCGTTTTCGTTCCGCGAAGGGATGTGGGTAGGGATCGTAGGCCGCGACAGAAATGGCCATCTCTGTGGGCTGTCGACATGACGCACATGCGAATGTGACGAGCGCGTCGGTCTTCTTGGTCCAGCGCGAGATTGCGGGTTTTAGTTTCAGTTTGAAGGCCTCGTTCAGCGCTTTCACACGCTTGTCAGCAACCATCCCGAACAGCTCCGACGACCCGACGAAGCCGCGTAAATCTGCGAGCAGACGATGGGCCCACCAACGCCGCCAGCCGGTTGCGAGAATGCCGCCATAACCGATCCTTCTCTTCCCGAGCAATTCAATCAATTCGCCACGATCGGGGGAGTCGGGCGCCACGCCTAACCGCGCCATCAGGCCATCGTCGTCGAGCAAGAGGCCACTCCTGCGGATTAGGTGACGCAAGATGTGGCCGACAATTAGATGGGGCGCCGCCAAGCTATTGACTGTTTCCAACACCTGATGCGCGACAACCGCGGTCTCATCCCCCTTGAGGCCAAGAAGCGGTACAAGACGGTTGTTGGAACTGATGACTTCCTTGATCCGAGCGTACGCACCAATCAACGCCAAGAGCTCGATCCGAACTGCCCCTGCGTCGGCTTGCACCCTCTGCTTTGTGTTTTTATCGTCGAACAGATCATGGGCCGTCTCGTCTGGAACAAAAAGTTTTCGAATGTTCTCTTCATTCGATAATAGTACAATCGGGAGATCGTCCTCCGGCGTATCAATAGCATGATCGCGCAGCTGCTGCGCCAACGGCCCGGCCTTGTACCGGTTCTGGTCCGAGTTATCGCCAGGGTTCTGATCGAGACGATAGTCCAAGAGAAGCAGTTGCGTTTTGCTTGCAAGAATTTTAGCAGCAAGATCAGCCAACGCCAAATTTGGCTGCATGAACTCAATACCGAGCCCGTCTGGATCAGACTTATCCAACAGCCCTGCGTAAACCTTTGCGCTCTTGTCGTCGTCTATGAAGATGGCTCTATACATCGCTGATCTCTCTAGACTTGTCCCTCGGCCAAGGGTAGCGCGAAGTCCAGTCGCGTTGCAAATCCGGCGTCTGGAGTTCCTACCTTGACCCAACCGCCGTAAACGGCCGCAATATCGGAGATTATTTTCAGACCGAGTCCCGAACCAGGGCCCGCGACTTCGTCTGGAACGTAATCGGTGGTCGTGTAGAAGGCGTCGAAGATTCGCTCGTGCAAGTCTTCTGGAATTCCTGTCCCATTATCTTGAAAACTCAACACTGCGAGATTCTCGCGTCGTTCTGCTGAGACTCTAATCCGGCCATGAGCCACATTAGCACGACGCATCGCCTTCAAAGCGTTGGTCATGAAATTGAACAAAACCGCATCCAGCTCGCTTCGGTGAATAGGAATGGTGCGTAAGTATTGCGGTTCGATGGATGTCTCGAAGCCGACCCCCTGCTTGTCGAGATAAGTCGAAAACTGTTCGACAAAACGGGTAATGGCGGCATAAAGCGGGACGCTCACCAGCTCGCGCGACTCTGCATTGCTCATCACATCCACTATGTATCGCCCGAGGTCCGCAAGCCTCGCCACAGCGTCTTCAACGGCAGAGAAGTCAAGAGCCTGAGCTTTCGCTGTCCGTACCTTCTGTTTCAGTTGCGCGATTTCGGCACCCACGATTGTCAAAGCGCCACCGATTTCATGGCCAAAGACCGCGATCGACATTCCCAATGAAGCCAAGATGCGAAGCATTTCTTCGTACCGAATTGCTCGCTCACGTTCGGCTTCGACCTCTTCCTCGAAGACTTGCTGCGCTTCTTTAACGCGCTCCAGCTCCTCGATCAGTTCTGCTGTACGTAGATCGCCGCTATCCGCCGCGAGGGAGCTGACCGCCGAAATAACCGACGTGAGCGCGGCCGAGGGACGACCCGGCACCTCGATGTCCTTCGGCTTCCGCGTCTTTCCTGGGTCGACTTTGCGCTCTCGAAGGGAAGCGACCCGCTTGGCGCCCCATTCGAGGCCCGTGCGCACAAATGCTTGCAGTTCGGAGAAGGCTTCGTTCTCAATCAATCCTTCGCGGCCACTTGTCTCTTCAAGAAGCAGGTTGTGCTCTACATCGAGCATGACCTGGCCAAAGAAATTGAAATTGTTGGACGGTATCAGCAAGGTACGTCGCGCGGTGTCAAACGCAAGCTTGAGCCAATCGTCGTTGGGTTCTCCGTAAGGCGGCACGCGAAACCCGTTCCGATATACGCGGACGCCGCCGTACGTGCGCGCGAACTCAGTGATAGTTCGCACCGCAAGACCGGGCACGACGCGCGCGTCGAACACAAAGTAGTGCGCCTTGAATTCAAGCTCGCCGAGCACCAGGAACCTTTGGGCCGGTTGATGTGTCTCCCTCACCTCTAAACGTTTGGAATCTAAATTGAACGTTGCCACGCCCTCGGCATCAACCTTTCCGGAGATGACTGCGATTGCATAATCCAAGAATTTCTTCTCGATCGACCACTCACGCTTGGATTCAGCTTCGGTCGTACCATTGATCGTGACGCCAAAACCCGGATCTATCCCTAGCACCGTCCGCGAACGATGGACCGGAAACGGTGGCTGCAGTAGCAAGACCGATCGCCACACGCGGCCGATAGCCTGGTCGTTCCACGGGTCGCGCAGGTTCTTAATGACAAGCCTAGTACCTTGCTCGTCGGCTTGCTTCGAAAATCTTTCTAAGCGGTTCGATATTTGCGAGAGCGAAGCACCTTGAGGATAGTCGCGCTCCCAATCGAAAGTAACGCGATAACCTGTATTCTCGCCGCCAGGCTTGGTCTCGAGCACAAGCTCCGCTCCGAGCCGCTGTACTGCGAACCGTCCAATCCCCTTACGGCCCGCCCGCGAGCGTTGATAGAGTCCGCTGAGTGGATGTTCGAGCTTCGTGCCGGTCGATAACCTCATCCAGCTTTCTCGGATATCCGCTTCCGCCATACCCACTCCGTCGTCCTCGACGATGAGCGTTCCACCTCTCTTCGCTTCCGCATTTGCGAACGTTACCTTGCACGTCGTCGCGTCAGCGTCATAGGCATTCTTGATCAGCTCGGCCAAGGCGGTCTCAGCCTTGCCGACGAGTTCCTGACCTAGCCTTTTAATGTGCCCTGCGTCGACCGAGAACCGAACCGCGTCAGGATCAGAAACGAGTAGCTTTTCGGAAAGCTCGGCAAACCGATTGAGGTTCGGCTGATCTTTCGCCAATTCGGCCGTGAGCGCCCTCTTGAGCGCTTTGTCGTCGGTCATTTCTCGGCTCTATGCTGCCACCGCTGAGCGCGGGCGCGCTTAAGCGCGGTTCGGATAGAGCGACATTGGCTCGCGGACATGGTGCCTGTCGAGACCAAAAATCTGTCGGCTTCGAACCTTGCGGCTGCGGGATCCCCGGCCCGCATTAAAGCATCAACGCGTTTGAAGGCTGACCTAACGACATCCGCCCGAGCACTTGTCGGCAAAACCAGCTGAATGGCTTCGGCTTCGCTGGGCTCATGCTTGAGCATCCCAGCCCCATAGCAACGACCATGATATTCAGCCGACAATTGACCAAAACTCGAGATGAGCGCGAGTGACAGCGCCCGACGTCCGGTCGCGGTCACGCTCGGATAAAATGCCGCGCGATAGAGCGTATTAGTGCACGTCGCGCCCTTGGCTCGGTTCAAAATCAGTCTGGGTCCATGATGTGACATGCCGGTGAAGAACGCATCTGATTTCGCATCGTCCAATGGACTGTGCCATGCTTGGCGCTTACCAAAGGTCAGATTCGCCTTGATACGTTTTCTTGACATCGACTTGAGATAGCGCTTCATGGCGGCACTCTGCCGACCGCGCGCGTCGAGTATCTTGCTGGGAGCGCCTTCTTCGAATGCAATCTTCAGATCCTTAGTAGATACCGAAAGTCCAGGGACAAGTTTGGTACGGCTAACGATCAGCGAGAGGTCTCGATCTTGGAGCTTATTCGATTCCGCTTTCTCGCGGTCGAAGAGAAAAAAAGCCGCATCACCCGTCACAACGCCGATTGAGAGCTTGCAAAAGTTACGGAGCGGGCGGGCCTTGGCAAGAAGCTTTTCGAACGCCGATTGGGAGTTCCGTCCCGGATGTTTAATATCTTCCGTCTCCGAGAGGAGAACACGCAGCTCCTTCACTGAGCGCGCTCGTACAATCTCGGCGTTAACGCCACGCTCTGTCGGTACTTGTTTCCAACCCTCTGCGACGACAACGACAGTGCGTTCGGCAGCGCCTTCGGTCTCAAAAAGGCGTTCATCGAGCGCGATCACCCGAACTTCAGAGAAGCTAGCCCTCAAAAACGTTCGCAACGCTTTGGCGTAATAGGTATGCGCGAAACTGGACGGCAGAATCCAAGCAGCGCGCCCCCCAACCTTAAGAAAGTCGCAAGCATGCAGAAGGAAGTATACCCAAAGACTCGCCTGCAAATTTAGCGAGGGCAGCATTCGGTCACGCAACGAGCGGACGAGCAACTTCTGCTCGCCGACAATATGATGGTGTCTGATATAGGGGGGATTACCAATAGCGACGTCGAAAACTCTTCCATCAAACGCCTCGCGCTTGAGAGATAGAAAGTCGCCAAGTACGAAGTGCCCGCTTAGTTGAGTCAGCCCCAGGCGGGAGTAAAGGATGTGAAAGGCGTGATCGTCAATGTCGCAACCATGCAATTGCGCGCCTGGCTCGGTGCAACCGAGCGCTTTAAGACGATTTGCCGAGCTTTCAAGAAATCCGCAGCCCCCGAAACCGGGCTCCAGCACGACGTCTTTTGCGCTGCGGATGGCCCATTCCGACAGAATGTCCGTGACAGTTTGTGGTGTGTAATAAGCACCGATCTTACGACGCTCGGCAAGAGTTCCGCGAGCTCCTAACGGATGCTCATTCGTCGTGGCCGGCCGCTGTAGTCCCATTAAGTGCCGCCCTCGCTAGCCAAGTGTTTCCACGCTTGCCAAATCGGCGCGGCATTCTGCGGCCATACTGTTCCCAATAGGTAGAAAAGGTTTTAACTTCAGAAGTAACCGGTCGCGATCCGCCGTCATCGGTGATAGGTCGACAGCGCCACGAGACTCTGCTTTTTTATAAGTAAAACAATGTGATACTACATGATTCTACGCTGAAATCCTACTCCCACTCGATCGTCCCCGGCGGTTTTGACGTCACATCATACACCACCCGGTTGACGCCCTTCACCTCGTTGATGATCCGCGTCGCGGTCTCGCCCAGAAACTTCATCTCGAAGCCGTAAAAATCCGCGGTCATGCCGTCGGTCGAGGTGACCGCGCGCAGGCCGACGACGTATTCGTAGGTCCGCCCGTCGCCCATCACGCCGACGGTTTTCACCGGGAGCAGCACGGCAAAAGCCTGCCAGATCTTGTCGTAGAGGCCGGCCTTGCGGATCTGGTCGATATAGACGGCGTCGGCGTTGCGCAGGATTTCGAGTTTTTCGCTCGTGATCTCGCCGGGGCAGCGGATCGCAAGGCCCGGGCCGGGGAACGGATGGCGGCCGACGAAGATTTCGGGCAGGCCGAGTTCGCGGCCCAGCACGCGCACCTCGTCCTTGAACAGTTCGCGCAGGGGCTCGACCAGCTTCATGTTCATGCGCGCGGGCAGGCCGCCGACATTGTGGTGCGACTTGATGGTCACCGAGGGGCCGCCGGTGAAGGAGACGCTCTCGATCACGTCGGGGTAGAGCGTGCCCTGCGCGAGATACTCCGCGCCGCCGATCTTCTTGGCTTCCGCGTCGAACACGTCGATGAACAGGCGCCCGATGGTCTTGCGCTTCTGTTCGGGGTCGCTGACGCCCGCGAGTTCGCCGAGAAAAAGCTTCGAGGCATCAACGTGCACCAGGGGGATGTTGTAGTGATGCCGGAACAGGTCGACCACGGTCTTGCCTTCGTCCTTGCGCAGCAGGCCATGATCGACGAACACGCAGGTGAGCTGGTCGCCGATCGCCTCGTGGATCAGCACCGCGGCGACGGCGGAATCGACGCCGCCTGAAAGGCCGCAGATCACCCTGCCCTGGCCGACCTGGGCGCGGATTTTCTCGATCGCCTCCTCGCGGAAGGCGCGCATGGTCCAGTCGCCGGCAAGCCCGGCGACCTTGCGGACAAAATTGCGGATCAGCTTGGCGCCGTCGGGCGTATGCACCACCTCGGGGTGGAACATCAGGCCGTAATATTTCCGCTTCTCGTCCTGGATCACCGCGAACGGCGCATTCGCCGAGGTGCCCGCGACGACAAAACCCGGCGGCATCTCTGTGATGCGGTCGCCATGGCTCATCCAGACCGGATGCTTTTCGCCCATGTCCCACGTGGAATCGAACAGCTTGCTCGCGCCGGTGACCTCGACGTCGGCGCGGCCGTATTCGCGGTGGTGGCCGCCCTCGACATGGCCGCCGAGCTGGTGCGCCATGGTCATCTGGCCGTAGCAGATGCCGAGCACGGGCACGCCGGAATCGAAGATCGCCTGCGGCGCGCGCGGCGAGCCTGCTTCGTGCACCGATTCCGGTCCGCCGGAGAGGATCACCGCCTTCGGCTTCATCGCAAGAAACGCCGCTTCCGCCTTCTGGAACGGCACGATTTCGGAATAGACGCCCTCCTCGCGCACCCTTCGCGCGATCAGCTGCGTCACCTGGCTGCCGAAATCGACAATCAGAATCTTGTCATGCGCCGAGGCCACCGAGGTGGCCTGCTCTGCTTCGGGCTGGGCTGCTGTCATGGCAAGCAGATACGCGACGCCGCGCGGCCTCGCAACCCCGGGAATGCCGTCCAACCCCCGTCATTGCGAGCGAAGCGAAGCAATCCACGCCTTTTTCTGTCCGTGACGGCTGATCTTTTTCCCTCCCCCCGCGCAGCGGCGGGGAGGGATCAAGGGTGGGGGGTGCCTCAGCAAATTCACTGCCAGAGGAGCAAGCCGATAGACCCCCCACCCCCGACCCCTCCCCGCCACGCGCTACGCGCGCGGGTGGGAGGGGAGAAGAGGGCGAGCGCCTCAGGATGACGGGGCGTGCCTCTTCAGGATGGACACGAAAAACCCGTCCGTTCCGGTCCGGCGGGGCGTCATCAAGAGGCCTTCCGCCGATTGCAGCGTGGCGGCGGCGAAATCCTCGGCCCTGTCCCACAGCACCGTCACGGTCTGCGCCGGCGGCGCCACGGCGAAATCCGGGTGGCGGGCGAGGAAGGCGCGGACCTGCTCGCCGTTTTCCGGCGGCAGCACCGAACAGGTGATGTAGGCGATCCTTCCGCCCGGTTTTGTCAAAGCCGCGGCGCGGTCGAGCACGGTGGCCTGATCCTTCAGTCGCACCTCCAGCGCGCCCGGCCGCATCCGCCATTTGGCGTCGGGGTTGCGCCGCCAGGTGCCGGTTCCCGTGCAGGGCGCATCGATCAGCACCAGGTCGGCGGAGGCATGAATGTCGCTCAACGTATCATCCGGCCCCTTCGGCGTCCGCACATCGCAATTATGGACGCCGGCCCGCGACAGCCGCTCGTAGATCGGCGCGAGCTGCCGCTTGTCGTGGTCGGTTGCGATCAGCCGGCCCTTGCCTTGCATTGACGCGGCCAGCGCCAGCGTCTTGCCCCCGGCGCCGGCGCAGAGATCGATCACCTGCTCGCCGGGTTTTGCAGCCGATAACAAGGCCGCCAGCTGCGAACCCTCATCCTGCACTTCAACCGCGCCCTTGATGAAATCCTCCTCGGCATGGATCCCGGGATTGCGCGCGTCGGCGCCGAGATCGATGCGCAGGCCGATCGGCGACCACGGCGTCGGGCGCACGCCGAGATGGGCGAGCGAGGTGAGCATCTTCTCGCGCTTGGCTTTCAGGGTGTTGACGCGCAAATCGAGCGGGGCGCGGCTCGCCATCGCGGTTGCTTCCGCCACGCGGTCATCGCCGAACACCTGCGCCAGATAGACATCGAGCCATTCCGGGTAATCGCCGGCGATATGGGCGGGCGCGTCTTCAAGCGTTCGCGAGGCCAGCGCGGCGCGCTCGGCATCGGTCAGGGGCGCCGGCGCGAACCGGCCGCCGTCGCAGAGAGCCGCGATGGCATCGGCATCGAGGCCGCGCTCAAGCTTCAACATGCCGAGCGCGCGGGCCCTTGGCGTGTCCGCGTCCATGATCCAGGCGCTGGAGGCGCGCCGACGCAGCACGTCCCAGACGAGGCCCGAGATTGCGGCGCGATCGCCGGAGCCGGCAAAGCGGTGCGCGGTGCCCCATTCCTTCAGCGCCTTCGCCGCGGGAACGCGCTGGGCGTCGATAGTCTCGATCAGTTCAATGGCGGCCGAGAGCCGCGCGGCGGGAGTCATCCAGAACCTTCGGTGTGAGAGCGGGTTAGATCAGCAACAGGATCTTCAGCGCGAAGTAGAGCCACATTGCGAGCAGCACCAAAACGCCGGCGAACCAGGCCATCGAGCGCTGCCCGAGATCGTTGGAGCTGACAAAAATGCCGGCGTGGACGAAGCGCGTGACCACGAACACCCAGGACAACAGCACAATCACGAGATCGGCATGGCGCAGCGGCAGCGCCAGCGCGATCAGGACGTAGAACAGGACGGGTATTTCGAACTGGTTCGAAAAGCAGTTGCCGATCTGGGTGGCGCGGACCGGCCAATTCGGCTGCCCCAGCGCAATGTCCGGGATCCTGGTCTCACGCCCCACCAGCGCCTGCCGGCGGGCGCCCGCCATCCAGATCAGGAGCGCGAAGGTGAGGCCCACCAGAACGAACACCGGCAGCAAAACCATTTGAATCGACATCGGAATTCTCCCCCGGGATGACGCGCCAAGCCTCGCTATAGCGGCAGCGCCGTGCCCTGACAATAAATCAGCCATGGCGGCGTTGAACCACAATCGCCACCGCCGTGACTAATTCGCAATAGTTCCAGTGATTTCAGTCTCGAACAGCCGATCAAGCGACCCGCGAGCGATTGCGATGAACCTCACTACCCCGATCCTGATGGGCGCGGTCCATGCCGCCGAGCTGCCCGGCGATACCGTGGCCTCGCTGCTGCGAACGATCGGCGACTTTACCGGCCTGTTCGCCGATGACGGCCCCGACGGCGGGCTCGGCATGCTGATGTCGGGGCTATCGGGCGTCGCGGCCGCGCTCGCGGTGGCGATCGTGCTGACGGTATATTTCCGCAGCCGCTATCGCAGCCCGCGCGATATCCTCAGGCACGGGCTTGCCGCCGCGCTCGTGCTCGGGCTGCTCGCCTTCGTGGCCTCCGACATGCGCCACGCCGCGCTCGCCTTCCTCGGCATCAATCCGACCAAGCCCGCGGTCGAGTTCGAAATCCGGCTGCCGAAGGCGGCCTTGTCCGCCATCGCCGACACCCAGGTCGAATTGCACACTGACCGGAACCAGACGCTTGCCGAGGTGCAGGGCGCGCTGGCATCCGACGGCAGCGGCCTCGGCGTGCTCAGGGGCTGGGTGCCGCTGGACTATCGCACGAGGGACCGCGTCGTGATCCTGAATCTGCCGGGCCAGCCGCAGTGCGAGTTCAAGCTGCGGCTCGCGGCAAATCCTTCCCGCTCCGACCAGTTCGGCCCCTGGCATCTGGCCGATCGCGTCGCCTCGCCGACCACGGGCGAGGAAACCCGCAGCCAGCAGCATGACGCCTTCGCCATTCGCTATCGCGTGCTGTAGGTCCCTCGCCAGCGGCTAATTCGTCATCGTTCCGACGCCCGCAAAAGCTATCATCGGGCCGGAAGGAATGTTGCATGAGCGAATTTCGCCTGATCCAGATTTCCGACACCCATCTTGCGCGCCGCCTGACCAGGCTGACCGACAATTTCGATCGGGTGCGCGAATACATCGACGCCAAGCGGCCCGATCTCGTCATCAACACAGGCGACCTCGCCTTCGACGGCCCGACCAGCCGCGACGATCTCGAATTTGCCCGCGAGTTGCACGCTAGCCTCCCGGTCGCCTGCCGCTATCTGCCCGGCAATCACGACATCGGCGACAACCCGACCAGGGTCGGTCCGGTCCCGCCGCATCCGGCCAGCGAAGCGGACCTCGAGAGGTTTCTCGCTGTCATCGGCGAGGACCGCTGGCGTTTCGAGGCCGCCGGATGGTGCTTCATCGGCCTCAATACGCTCATCATGAACACGGGCCTTGCCAGCGAGGCCGAGCAGTTCGACTGGCTTGCTTCCGAGCTCGCAAAGGCCAACGGCAGGCCGGTGGCGCTGTTTCTGCACAAGCCGCTTTATCTGAACGCGCCCGACGATCCCGAACTCGCGGCGTCAGCGATCCGCTATGTCCCGATGCCGGCGCGAAGCCGGCTGATCGAGATGTTCGCCCGTGTCGACCTGCGGCTGGTCGCCAGCGGCCACGTTCACCAGATCAGGGATTTTACCTATGGCCATGTCAGGCACGTCTGGGCGCCCTCGGCCGGATTTATCATCTCGGACAAGCGGCAGGAGCTGATCGGCGTCAAGGCGGTCGGGCTGGTGGAGTATCGCTTCCAGCCCGATGGTTTCGAAATCCGGTTTGTCCGCGCGCCGGGCCAGATCGATGTCGACCTGGACTCGCTGTTTTCGGCGAAAAGCTAGGGCGCCCGGGCCGGGTTCGTGATAGCTTACGAAATACGGAAACTGATCAACCCGGGAAAGGGATTGTCATGTCGCGCCGAGCCATCGTCTTGCTTGCTGCATCCGTCATCGCCGGCCTCGCGTCCACCGCGACGGTTGCGACCGACGCCTTCGCCAAAAAAGCCGTTCGTCATCCCGCCGCGGTCGTGGCCACAGCACCGCCCGCACCCGTCGCGGTCGCCATCATCGACAATAATTACGGTCCGATCGCCGACCGAATCCCGCGCTGCTTCGATTCCGCGGTCTGGTATCCCCTCCCGCCCTGCTACTGAGGACAGCCGCGAAAGCCGCTTGACCGGCCCGCTCAATTTCGGGCCGGCCGGCGACGCTCATTCCGCCGGCTGGAGCAGTGCCATGGGCTTCCACGAGAACATCCAGGCGAGCGCGTAAAATCCCAGCGCGAGCAGATAGAGGAAGGCAAATCCGAAATACATCGAATTGTATTCCATCACGCCGCCGAACAGGGCGCCCATCAAGTTATAGGCGAACGCCGTCGAGATGTTGATCCTGGCCTCGCCGATCAGGCTGGAGAAGATGATGCCGGCGAAGAACAGCGGGATCGTCAGCACGACGCAGCTCAGCGCGAGCTGCATCAGGGGCGAGCCGAACGTCCACTCGCCATGGCTGGTCGCCAGGAAGTAGCCGACCAGCAGGCTCACGAACAAGCCGACATAGGCAGGCCCGGCCCAATTGCGCGCCGTCCGCGTCACGATCAGGTTGGCCAGGAACGCCATGATCAGCACCAAGAGGATCGCTGCCGCGATCACGAACCAGGTGCCGCCGAGATGCAGCCCGAGCTCGGTGATGGCCTTGGTCTCCACCAGCATGAACCCGGAGCCCAGGAAGAAAAACGGCAGATAGAAGCGGTCGATCGGATCGGAAAAGCCGATGGTCTTGCGCACGAAGTAATAGCTCAGCAACAGCACCATCCCGAGCGCGATCATGTAGGTAACGGGAAAGCTGCGTTCGACCATGTAGAAGAACGGCCAGTCGTCGGTTGGAACGGCGGACTCCGGATAGGTCTGCGAAAAATAGTTGGAGACGTCGGTAAATCCGATCGAGGCGAACGCGTTGGCATCCGGCATCGTCACCGCGCCGCCCTTCCTGGCGATGAAGGCGGTGGTGCGCACGTAGTCATAGCGCACCCGCACGGCCAGCGGCTTGGCCGCGCCCGGCAGCTCGCTGAGAATCTTCGACAGCTTGAAGCCGAGCGCGTCGTTGACCAGCGTGAACGAGATCGACATCACGCCGCCCGGCTTGAGCAGCCGATAGGCTTCCGCGATGCCCTCGCGGGTATAGACATAGGAATCCACGCGCAGGTTGGAGGCGTGGCTGAGCGCGGTGTGCGAATCCAGCACGCCGTAGACGATCAGGTCGTATTGCTGGTTGGCGGTGCGGAAGAAGTTGCGCGCGTCGTTGATCTCGAGATTGACGCGGGGATCGTCGTAGGGGTGCTCGGGATGATATTTCTTGCCGAGGAAGGCAATCGCGGGATCGATTTCGATGGCGTCGACGTGGGCGGCGCCCATCCGCAGC
>Ga0210387_10002722_pt1 | contig 13554 bp, 14 predicted proteins | sample IncBWC7OmetaG_FD_160108 | JGI IMG/M metagenome (GOLD analysis project Ga0210387, IMG submission 160108) | Forest soil microbial communities from Barre Woods Harvard Forest LTER site, Petersham, Massachusetts, United States - Inc-BW-C-7-O ...
ATCTGCGTGTGCACCAGGGTGAGGTGGATGCGCTGTGCCTGCTGCAGGCACAGCCGATAAATTTCGGCGCCGCCGATCACCATCAGAGGCCCTTCACCGCCCGCGCCCGTTTGGCCGTCCGCCAACGTGTGCACCACTTTGCAGTCCGTCGGCGCGAAATTGCTCGAGCGGCTCAACACCCAATTGGTTCGGCCGGGCAACGCCTTGCCGATCGACTCGTAAGTCTTGCGGCCCATGAAAATGTGGTGGCCCATCGTCAAGGCTTTGAAGTGCCGAAGGTCCGCCGGCAAACGCCACGGCAGCTTGTTGGCGCGGCCGATCACGTCGTCTTCGGAAACCGCAACCACCAATTCCACAGCAGCGTTCGTCATCCGGCTCTCTTAAAAAGCGAAAGCGGATTTATACGCCGGGCGGCACCATCTCGCCAGCCCGCAGCTTCACTTTGTTTTAGCGTGCGGCGAGCGTTGCCTCCGAGCCATTCAGCGGCGTCGCGGTAAGCGCCACCTGAGAGCCGCGTGTGTCGGTAGTGCAGGTCGCACGCGCCAGCGTTGCGCCGGTTTTTGGGTCATGCGCTTGCAGATAAAACGTGTATTCGTGACTGCTGTAGTAGTCGACGATTGAGCTGCGCGCCGAACCGCCCCGGTATTTGAGCTTGAATGCCGGCGCGCTCGACCCCGGCGATGCCATGCTTGCGGCGAAAGCTTGCGTGCAAGCACCAAGGGCCGCATTTTCAGGCGAAGCGAAAGAAGCGGCGGGTGAAAGTGCCGCGATCGATGCGGCGCTGAGGATGAGAATCCGAATGTTCATGATGGTATTCCTTGTCGAGAAAATACCAACACCCCATACCGACACTAGCGCGCCGCGCCCTGCCGAACAAACGAGAAATTGTCTTATCAGCGCGAGGTTTGTCTCATGTGTCGCGCCTCACGCGACCCGGCATTCGCTCAAGATCCAGCGCGTCAGCTCCTGCAAATCTTCGCGCGCGCGATCCTCCGGCCGGTGCAGGAGGTAGTAGCTTTCGTTAGTGGTCAACTCCGCCTCGAAAAGTTTTACGAGGCCGCCCGCATTGAAGCGATCGGCGCTCAAGCGCGACGGCACCAAGGCAATTCCCACGCCTTGCTCGGCAGCCCGCACCACCGCCGACATGGTGTCGAGGCGCACCAGCCGATTCGGCTTGATGGGCTCTATCCCGAGCCCGGCCGCCCATTTCTCCCAGGCCTCGCGACGCTCCTCATGCAGCAGCAAAGTCTTGCCGTTGAGGTCCGCATAGGTATCGATGGGGTTGTCCAACAAGAACGCCGGAGAGCAGGCGGCAATGAAATTTTGCGCGAACAATTCGTGCACCACCAGACCGTCCCAAGGACCCGCACCCACGACGATGGACAAATCCGCTTCCGGCGGATGCGTCTTCGGCGCGGAAAAAGTCGTTTCGATGCGGATGTCCGTCTCCTCGCGCGCCTGCGAAAAGGAAGCGAGCCTCGGCAGCAACAACTCGTTGGCGAAAAAGGATGGTACGTTCAGCCGGATGATGGTGCGGCCATAGCGTTCCTGGAGCTGCTCAGTGACCGACTCGAGCTTGGAAAAGATGTCGTTGATGTGCTCGAGGTAATGCCTGCCGGCGTCGGTCAGCGTCAGAGTGCGTACGCCGCGCTGGAACAGACTCACGCCCAGCTGTTCCTCCAGCGCCTTGATTTGATGACTGATGGCGGACGGAGTGACGAACAATTCTTCGGCCGCGGCTTTGAAGCTCTGCAGCCGCGCCGCGACCTGGAAGGTCTTCAAAAATTTGAGCGACGGTAAGCGCATATACAAGGCCTATAATACATCATCAATTCTGAGCAACATTCGTGCCAGCGCCCGAAGCTGCTGGATTTGCAGGGAATCAGCTCAACTGTGCGTCCCTCCCGCCTCGTTCGCGAGCGGCTTAGGCTGACTGCCGCACGAAGCTAGCGCGCAGTTGATTGCATTGCAGCCTCGCGCTCCGCACCGCTGATCACGCGCGGACTTGCAATGGGTTTTCCATCTTTGAAAAACGGCGTGCGTTGATAGTCGCCGTTGACGCGAGCCTTGAGGATCGTTTTCACGAACCACCAAATTGTCGTACCCATTCCGGCCGCCTTCGGTTTTGGATCGCCGATCGCTCCGTGCGGATTCGCATAGGTGCGAACTGGTCCGAACGAGTTCTGCAGCGATTGCCCAGGAGCTTCCAAGCAATTGTGCAACAGGCCAATGAAGGAGATTTTGTAATTCTCCAGCGTGTTGCCGATGGGCGTTTTACAGCAGCCGGCGTACCAGCGCACCATTCCCTTATCAGTGAGGCGCATGCAGGCCAACGCGTCCGCGCCTTGAGTGAAGGTCACATTCTTCGGAAGCATTTGAACGATCTCGGATCCGCCCTGCGCGTCCAAAGTCTCGCCTTCCTGCCCCAAGAACCGCGCGAACGCCTGACAGTCGCGGCAATAGCACACGACGTGATTCGCGCTTTGTGCTTCGCTGATCCAGCCCTTGATGGTTCCGCACCGGCATTGCAGAGGATGTTGCATGGCTCTCTCACTATACTGACTCCTCTGTTACAGTCGCGAGTGGGTGAATATTTCTCATGCAATCAATCGGTTATCCTTAAGTCAGACGCATGAATCCCACCCGCGCACATGTCATTACCGGCAGCTTCGGCAGCGGCAAAACCACGGCGATTCGCTGGCTGATGGCCCACAAGCCCGAGGAAGAATTGTGGGTTGTCATTCTCAACGAATTTACCGACGCCGGAATCGACGCCCTTCAGGTCGCGCAAGCAGCACGCGGCAACTACGATGTGCGATTGGTCGCGGGCGGCTGTTTGTGCTGCGTCGGAGAGCTCGAATTCGGCAAGCAGCTGCGCGATCTTCTGCGCAATTTCAAACCCGCGCGATTATTGATAGAACCGAGCGGCGCAGGCCATGCGGCGGACATCATCGACACTCTGGCGCTGTACGAATCGCAAAACGCGTTGCAACTCGATAGCGTCATCTGTCTGGTCGACCCACAGGATGCCGGCCGAATTCTCAACAAGAGGCCGCCCATCGAATGGTCGCAAATTCAATCGGCCGATGCCTTGTTGTTGTCGAAGCCGGATCTCGCGAATGCAACGGAGCGCGAAGATTTTGAGCGGATCGCGCAGGAACAGTACCCTCAAAAAGCCTTTCTCGGCACGTGCAGTCACGGCGAGTTGCCGCAGGAGGCACTGCGCAAATTCGATCGCGGGCCGCGGTTTTCCCTGGCCCCCGATTCCGCCGCCTTTGCTACGCCGCTCTCGAGAGCATTCGAGATCGCGGGCTACAAGGGCACCGAGACGCAGCTGCAGGCGCTGGGATTCTGGGCCGTGCAATGGATGTTGCCGCGCGAGTTGGTCTTTGCGCGCGTCATCATCGAGCCGCGTCTCTCTTGGCTGCTGGAGGCCAATCAAGGCTGGCTGCGGCGCATGAAAGGTGTGTTTCGCACAGGGCTCGGGCCCTCCTGGCTGGTGCAGTCGCAAGGCCGTGGCCTCACGGGCGAAGACAGCGCATTTCGGCGCGATAGCCGCATCGAGATTGTGCTGAGCGCAGAGCCCACCAATGAATTTCTGGATTTGTGGCGCGGCCTGTTGCGCGATGCAGCGAATCCGCCGTAGGGAGGGTGAGAAGAATCGAGGCACGAAGGCGACAGTGCCTCGACTCTTCTCACCCTCCCTGGCGAGAGCTAGGGCCGATCGATATCACATGCCGAGTGCAGGTGAGACCACCCAAACCATGGCAGCCATTCGAAACTCGTCCTCCGGCACTATGAGATTGAGCACCCCTCGTGCAAGGCCAGGGGTTTTAGGAAGCTTCGAGGCCCTGCTCTCCCGGGCTTCGAAGCTTCCTAGGCCCCCTGGCAATCCGCGCCGCTCAAACTCACAGTGCCGCAGCACTACGAAACCACCCGCTGATGCTCAATCGTTCGCACTGTGCCTGCAACACCTCATGTTCCCGGCCCGGCGTCAGAAAGCAAACCATTCTTCCCGCGATCGGCTCGACGTCGACAAAATGCTCATCCGCAGCATGGATTCGCAAGATCCCGCCATCGGCGGGCTGCCATTCTGGATTCAGATACAGCACCAAGGACACTTTGCGCTGCGTGCTCCCCTGCGGCTGATCGACGTGGCGGCTATAAGCGGCACCGGCCGGATACCTCGCATAGTGGAGCTCCAGCTCAAACAACCCCAAGAACGCGTCGCGGTTCAATTGCAGCCGCAATTCCTCGAAGCGCTTGAGCAGCCTGCGTTCCGGCGGCAGCAACGGCTCGCTCAGCCAGCAAGTGAAATCGCCGCGGATGTGGTCGCGGCGCCGCTCCGCACCCTGCCGGCCGATGCGGGCCGGCGCGAAGTCCCCGCGCGACTCGCGAGCCCGCGCGCACTCCCGCAATTCCAAAACCTCAGCGGCGGAAGCAAACTGATCTCGAATCGAGATGCCGCTCGCACTAAGCTCAGCGCTTACACCTGAGTCGGCGGTTGCACTCAAGTTAGCGCTCGCTTACCGCGCAGCCCGCCGGCGTGGCTTTGCTTGCGTCGCGCGCGTTTTTGCGCGCCGCGCCGCACGCTTTTTCGCACCCAGCTTCGCGCGCTTTTTCGGGCGCGGGCGCGCCACCAGCATGCTGCCGCGGCAATTCTTCGCGCCGCACAGGCAGCGAAAGACCACATCGATATTGGCAGGATCGTCAGCGTCGCGCTGGATTCTATAGTCGTACGCGAGTTCCTCACCCGGACGTATGGTGCGAATCGCCTCGATGAAAATGCGTTTGCCGATCTGCACCGTCTGGCAATTCGGATCGCAGCCATGATTCACGAAACGCGCCTCGTTGCCGTTGACTCCGGCGTCGATGACAGTCTTCCCATCCACGGTAAACAGGAAGGTGTGGCCGTCGAGCGGATCCTTGTCCGCATAGCGGGCATCGGCGAGTTCGTGGCTCACGCGCTCGCCCAAGTATTCGATGATGTTGGTGCCTTTGCGGATTCGCCGCAGCGCGAAGACACCGTACCCATGAACGCGTGAGTGGCGAACCTCAAAAAGAGGCGTTTTTGGGCGCCGCCCGGCCTTCTTCATACTGCGATCGGCGCTTTGATCGCAGCATGGTAGCGATAGTCGATGATTTCGAAATCTTCGTACGCGTAGTCGAACAAGCTCTCGGGTTTGCGCTTAAGCTTCAATTGCGGCAGGGGGTACGGCGTGCGCGAGAGCTGCAGATCGGCCTGCTCCAAATGATTCAAATACAAATGACAGTCTCCGCCCGTCCACACGAAATCGCCGACCTTGAGGCCGCATTGCTGCGCGACCATGTGCGTAAGCAGCGCATAGCTGGCGATATTGAAAGGCACCCCGAGCAGGGCATCGGCGCTCCTCTGGTACATCTGGCAGGATAGGCGGCCGTCCGCGACATAGAATTGGAACAAGGCATGGCACGGCAACAACGCCATGCGATCCAGTTCGCCCACATTCCAGGCGCTGACCAAAATGCGCCGCGAATTCGGATTGGTTTTCAGCTGCTCGAGCACTACGGACAGCTGGTCGATGTTCCTGCCGTCCGGCGTCGGCCAGCTGCGCCACTGCTTGCCATAGACGGGACCCAGATTGCCGTCCTTATCGGCCCACTCGTCCCAGATGCTGACGCCGTGTTCCTGCAAGTATTTGACGTTGGTATCGCCGCGCAAGAACCAGAGAAGCTCGTAGATGATGGAGCGTAGATGCAGCTTTTTGGTCGTCACGAGCGGAAAACCGTCATTGAGGTCGAAGCGCATTTGATAGCCAAATACGCTCAACGTGCCGGTGCCGGTGCGGTCGCCTTTCGACGCGCCGTGCTCGCGGATGTGACGCAGGAAATCGAGGTATTGCCGCATTACGCCTTCACAGGAACCAGATTGCCCGTCGGTACGTTGCGCCGGTAGGCATAAATCATGACTGCGGCGCCGATCGCGATCATGGGCGTGGTCAACAACATGCCCATGGTCAGCCAATCGGTGTGCGCAAGGTAGCCGATATTCGCATCCGGCAGCCGCACCCATTCGACCACGAAGCGTCCGCAACCGTACAACAGCAGGAACAATCCGGTGGGCGCCAATCGCGGCCGTGGCGTGCTCGTGTACCACAGCAGAATCAGAAACAGCACCAGACCCTCGAGAGTTGCCTCGTAGAGCTGCGAGGGATGTCGCGAGATCAACACGCCCTGCTCATTCGGCACGCCGAACCCCCACGGCAGATTCGTGGGTTTACCCCAGAGTTCGCCGTTGATGAAATTCCCAAGCCTCCCGAAAAACAGCCCGATGCCGGGCAGCGGCGCGACGAAATCCAATACATCGGGGATATTCTTGTGTTTGACGCGCGCAAAAACGATGCCCGCGATCAAGACGCCGGTCATGCCGCCGTGAAAGGACATGCCGCCGTCCCAGATGTGAAACACATTCAGCCAATTTTCGGCAATCACGTCGTGGCCGTAAAAAATGCACCAACCCAGCCGGCCGCCCACGATGACGCCAATTGCGCAGTAGAAAATAAGGTCATCGATTTCGAGCGGCAGCCAGGTCGATCCGGGGCGGCGCGCGCGATGGCGCGCCAGCCACCAAGCGCCGATGAACCCGATCAAATACATGATGCCGTACCAGTGCACGCGCAGTGGCCCAATGCCAAAGATGGGGCCGATGGACACGGCAATGGGATTGATGTGCGGATAGGTGAGCATGGCGGCTACTTTAAACTCTCATTGATCCGACAGAAATAGGCTTTGAGATATCGGGTCTCGGGGATCGCCGGGTGCACCGGATGATCGGGCGCTTGACCACCCATTTCAAGTATTTGCACGTGCTTGCCGGCGCCGCGTGCGGCTTTGGCAATGGCATCCTGCAATTCCTCCGCGCTTACGTGAAAGGAGCAGGAGCAGGACACCAAGATGCCCTCGGCCGCGAGCACTTGAATGGCGAGCTGGTTCAGCCGCTTGTATGCGGCCAGGGCTTTGGGCAGGTCCTTTTTGCGTTTGGCAAATGCGGGCGGATCAATGATGACGACATCGAAGCGCGCGCCCTCTTTGGCGAATTCCTCGAGCACATCGAAGGCATCGCCTTTGCGCGTAACCAGCTTGACCCGATTGCGCAGCGCGTTCGCGGCCGCCAAATCAAGCGCAGCAGCGGAACTGTCGACGCAGGTCACCTCGCGCGCGCCGTGGTGCGCCGCGCGGACTCCCCAGGCGCCCACGTAGCTGAAAACATCCAGGACTCGGCCGCCGGGCGGCAGGTATTTCGACATTGCGCGGCGATTGGCGGCCTGATCGAAGAACCAACCGGTCTTTTGTCCCTCCGCCAACGGTGCTTCGAATTCAAGGCCGTCTTCGATCACCAATGCGGGCGCATCGAAGCTGCCCTTCACGACCTCCACATAGCAGTGGAGGCCCTCCATGTCCCGCGCGGCGCTGTCGTTCTTGAAGAGCACGGCGTCGCAGCTAAGGACCTGGCTCAAGGCTTCTTGTATTTGAGGTTTCAGCCGCTCCATGCCGGCGGTGCCGATCTGCACGACGCAGCTTGTCCCATAGCGGTCGATGACCAACCCCGGCAGCCCGTCGGATTCTCCGTACACCAGTCGATAGTAGGGCTTGGGGTAAAGTCGATCACGCAACGTCATCGCAGCGCGGATGCGCGCGGCCAGCCACGCGGTGTCGGGAATCTTCCAAGTCTCGAGCATGCGCGCGGCGATGAGCGATTTGGGATTGACGTAGGCCAGGCCCAATGCCCGATCGTTATGCGCCAACACGCGCACCAACTCACCGGCCTTGAACTTAGGTAAAGGTGTTTGGCTGGTATCGATCTCGTTGCTGAAGATCCACAGATGCCCGGCGTGCAGGCGGCGATCTTCGTTGCGCTTGAGGCGCAGGACGGGCAGCTGCGCCACTTCAAGGGAGTCAGTCATGGAACATTCTTCGGCTATAGTAAAGGTCATTCTAACCGACTAGGGCCGTCAAGATGCTGCGCAATCATCTCGCCGACGAGACCAGCCCGTACCTGCTGCAGCACGCGGACAATCCGGTCGATTGGTATCCGTGGGGCGAGGCGGCGCTGCGCAAAGCCAGGCAGGAAAACAAGCCCATTCTTTTGTCGATCGGCTATTCGGCCTGTCATTGGTGCCATGTCATGGCCCACGAGTCATTTGAGGACGAAGGCACCGCCGCGCTGATGAACGAGCTGTTCGTCAACATCAAGGTCGATCGCGAAGAACGTCCAGACCTTGACAAGATTTATCAAGTTGCGCAGCAAATGCTGACGCACGGCTCAGGCGGCTGGCCGCTGACGATGTTTCTCACGCCGCAGGAACAGCCGTTTTTCGGCGGCACCTATTTTCCGAAAGAGCCGCGCTACGGCATGCCGGCATTTCGCGATCTGCTGCGGCGCGTGGCCGCTTACTACCGCGAGCAGGGCAAGGAAATCGCGACCCAGAGCCGCGAGCTGCAAGCCGCTCTCGCCGCCATGGTGCCAACGCCGGATCTCGGCGCCGTGCTCGAAACCCAACCGTTGGCGCAGGCGCGTGCGGCGCTCGAAAGGACCTTCGACGGTACCTTCGGCGGATTTTCAGGTGCGCCGAAATTCCCGCATGCGACGAGCATCGAACGCTGCATGCGGCAGTGGTACGCCACGTCGGCCGATACGGAGCCTGACTTAAAAGCGCTGTACATGGCGAGCCTGACGCTGACGCGTATGGCGGAAGGGGGGATCTACGATCAACTGGGCGGCGGATTCGCGCGCTACTCGGTGGACGGCGCCTGGATGATCCCGCATTTCGAGAAAATGTTGTACGACAATGGGCAATTGCTTTGCGAGTATGCACGCGCCCACCTCGCAACCGGCGAGGCTTTGTTTGCGAAGGTTGCGCATGAGACCGCCGACTGGGTGCTGCGCGACATGCGCTTACGGGAGGGCGGCTTTTACTCCAGCCTCGACGCCGACTCGGAGGGCCACGAAGGCCGGTTCTATGCGTGGGAGCGCAGCGAAGTGCAGTCACTGCTGACGCCTCGGGAGTACAGCGCTTTTTCAACTCGATTTGGCTTGGACCGCAGCGCGAATTTCGAGGGCGCATGGCACCTGCACACCTATGCATCGCTCGGCGAGATTGCCGGCGCGCTCGAGGATTCCGCGCAAGCCGCGGCAGCCCTCATCGAATCCTCGCGCGCGAAGCTCTTGAAGGCTCGCAACTTGCGGGTGTGGCCGGCGCGCGATGAGAAAATCCTCTGCTCGTGGAACGCACTCATGATCAAGGGTTTAAGCATTGCGGCGCGCGTGCTGCGGCGGCCTGACCTGGCTGAGGCTGCCGGAACGGCGCTGGATTTTGTGCGCCACCACCTGTGGCGCGACGGCCGCTTGCTCGCGACCTATAAGGGCGGCCGCGCACACCTGCCCGCCTATCTTGATGATTACGCCTTCCTCGCCGACGCCTTGCTGGAGTTGTTACAGACCCGCTGGCGCAGCAGCGATCTGGATTTTGCCTGCCAGTTGGCCGACGTGCTGCTGGATCAGTTCGAAGATAAAGATAATGGCGGGTTCTTCTTCACGGCCCGTGACCACGAACAACTCATTCACCGCAGCAAGACCTTCGGTGACGAGTCCGTCCCGTCGGGCAACGGCGTCGCGGCATCCGTGCTGACCCGGTTAGGCTACCTGCTCGGCGAGACCCGTTATCTGGATTCGGCCGCGCGCACCTTGCGTTCCGCCTGGGCGGGAATTCAAGAATATCCGCAGGCGCATATGAGCCTGCTGAACGCACTGGAGGATTTTTTGTCCGCGATGCAAATCGTGGTTGTTCGCGGCGAGGCGTCGAGCGCCGCCCAGTGGGCCGGCGCCTTGAGTCAACTGTACGCACCGACACGCATGATTTTCGCCATCCCCGACGATGCGCAACTGCCGCCCGCGCTGGCGGCGAAGCGTCCGGGCGAAACAACCATTGCCTATTTGTGCAGCGGCATGACTTGTTCCGCGCCCCTGGCGAATCTGGAAGAAGTCGCTCGCACCCTCAAGCTTCGGGTGACTTAGCCGCGTAGCGCCTGCGCAGCTCCATGCCGACCCGGCGTTTGAAATCGCCGTGCAACGCGTCGGAGTAGAAGGGCGCGGCGTTCCAATCGAGCGCCCAGGGCTGCGCGGTGCGTGTGCTTTCCGGCTCAGCGCTGTCGCGGGGAAAAATGTGCGCGTGCAACGCGGGGTCCACATTGCCATAGATCGCGTAGTTGATGCGCGCAGCCGCGGTGACGAGCAGCAGCACGTCGCCGACGAGCGCCATGTCGAACATGAATTGAGCGCGGGCGTCGGGACCGAGCGCATTCAAATGCGGTACGACCGGATCCGGCAGCAACAAGCAATACCCGGGCAACACCTGGCGCTCGCCCATGATCACCCAACCTGAGGGCAGTTTGGCGATGGCAGCCGGCAACTGAGCCACGCGGCAACGATCGACCAGTCCATGGATGGTTGTTTGGGCCACTTATTTCTCGCGCGATTTTGCGATCAACGCCGCATCCACAGGGAGCGCTGAATTTCCAAAATGCGAACGGATGTAGGTCAGGAGGGCTGCCGCGTCTTCGTTGTTCATCCAGCCAAACAATAGCATTTGCGTCGGATAGCGTCCCGCGGGAATGCTCGCCGGCCGCTTCTGGCTCAATACCCACTGCGCGAGTTCGACAGGGTCCCCCACCACGGCCGGCGAGCCGGCCAGGCTTGGAAAGACTTTGGGCACGCCCTCGCCGTTTTCGCGGTGGCAGGGCACGCAGTTTTGCGCATACAGCACCGCGCCGCGATCGGCGCCGCTATCCTTTAGTGAACCCGCCTCTTTGCCAGGGCTCGATTGCTGACAGGCCGCGAGGAGCAGAAAAAATCCCAGCGGCACGAAGCGGCCCGGCCTGACGGCGATAAGAGCCACGCTAGCCGCGCCAGGTACGAAACGCACCGGTGTCCAAATGCACGAAATTCGACCCCCGGTAGTAGCCGACGCCTCCGCGCCGCAAGAATTCGGCGCGCGCCGCCAGATCCTGGCAGTCCACGCCGCTCATGCGCACATCGATCGCGCGGCCCTGCATGTGCAGACTGCGTTGCGACACCCCGCTGCTGCGCTCATGCAGGCGCTCGTTGGTCTCCGGCGAGCGGTAGCCAGAGATCACGCTGAATGCCGGCGGCGCGCCGATTTGGGCGGCCACGTCGACCAGGTAGTCCATGAGCTTCGGATCGATGGCATGTCGGCTGTTATTGCGAAAATCTCGCAACAACACTTCGAGCGCGGCGAGCGCCTCAGGGTCGTAAGAACCGTCCCGGAAGTACTCGACATCCAGCCGCTCCCCGGTATGCAAATTAGTCAGCGCAATCCGCCGCACGGCTACCTCGGTTGCGCCGAGCAGGGTTTGCGGCCACAGCGCGGCCGTACCGCTCAACGCCGCCGTGCCGCTCAAGGCCGCAGCACCGGCAAGCAAGTGGCGACGGCTGATCATGCGCACGCATCCTCGAGCAGGCGGCCTTGGTCCAGAGCCAGCACTGTCGCCTTCGGGAAGAAATTGAATTCAGAGGCGGAGGCCCAGGTATAGGCCCCCATCATGCGGCCGATTACCAAATCGCCGATGTCGAGCTTGGGCAGGTCAAGTTTTTCGCGGATCACATCAATGCTGTCGCAGGTTGGGCCGGCCAACACCGAGGGGAACATCTCCGCGCCCGGCCGCAGCGCTTCGACCGGAAATATCGAGTGATCATACATCTGGCCGCTATAGCTGCCGTACAGCCCATCGTCGAGGTAGTACCACCAGCGGCCGTCACGCAGGGCGCGGCCCATGACCGAGGCCACGGCGACGGCCGCGGGAGCCGATATATAGCGGCCCGGCTCGGCAATCACGCGCACATCGGACGGCAATTTCTTGAGCGAGGCGTTGATGGGCGCGCAAAATTCTTCGATCGATAGCGCCGGCTTCAAATACTGCACCGGAAATCCGCCGCCGATATCCAGGATGTAAACCGGATGCCCGGCATCCGCCGCACTTTGCAGCAGTTCGCGGCACACCTCGATGGCTCTGACTATCATCCCGGAGTCCGCATTCTGCGAGCCGGTGTGAAACGACAGTCCGTCGATCTTGACGCGCAATTCCGCCGCGAGCCGGAAAAGATCCTCGACCGCTTCCGGATCGCAGCCGAATTTGCGCGACAAATCCACCTGCGCGTCGGGACTGCGAAAGGAAACACGAATCAATACCGAGCAGCGCGTGCGAAATTGTACGAACTTGCGCAGCTCGTCCGGATTGTCGATCACGAAACGGGTGACGCCAAAACTCAAGGCGGTGCGAATATCGCTGTCGCGCTTGATGGGATGCGTATGAATACAGCGTTTCGGGTCCACGCCCAGGCGGCGCACCAATTCGACTTCCCCGTTGGTCGCCAGGTCGAAAAAAGCGCCCTCCCCCACGAGGGTCGTGATCAGCGATGAGTGGGGCAGCGGCTTTAGAGCGTAGTGCAGATCGACGCCCGGCAGCGCGGTGTTGAGGCGGCGATACTGTTGGCGCACGCGCTGCGCATCGATGACGAGCAGGGGTGAACCATAACGAGCCACCAAATGTTGAATCGCCTCTCGGGAGAAAGGATCTTGCTGGGGATCGAGTTCCATCGGCTAGCTGACGCTCAGCTCCAGGGAATCGTCGCCCATGCCGCTGGCGCGCTGCAAGCGATCGAGGATCGCCGCCCACCTCTCCTCCTGCGGCAGGCTTTGAACGAATATTTTCACGCAGCCCACCCGATCCAGGGTGCGCAAATGGTTGTACAGATTGTGCGCATAGGTGTCGGGCTTCTTGCCGGCATTGATCCACGTCATATGCCGCTGGGTGTGCAGCGGCGGCCGCATTGCCAGCACTGCCACTTTCTCGTCGCGCGCCACGATCTCTCCGGCCCGCACCTCGAGGTCGTCGGAGTCTACGATCTCGAGGGGCGTGGAGGGTGCATAGTGCAGGGCGCGGTCGCCAGGCGCACGCGGAACAACGCCGCCGACAGCCATCGGACCGACCACCTGTTCGAGCTGCGAGCGGGTGATGAATCCCGGGCGCAGCAGCCGGGCTTGATTATCGAGGCAGGAAACGATAGTGGACTCAAGTCCAATGGGCGAGTCGCCGCCGTCCAGAATGACTCTGACCGCATCACCGAGCTCATCGCGGACGTGTTCCGGCTTGGTGGGGCTCAAGCGACCGTAGCGGTTGGCCGAGGGCGCGGCGATACCACCGCCGAACGCATTCAGCAGCTGCTGCGCCATGGGGTGCGAGGGCACACGAATGCCGATGCTGTCCTGGCCGCCGGTCACGATTTCATTGACGTTTTCTGCCTTGGGTAGAATCAGCGTCAGTGGCCCCGGCCAGAATTTGTTCGCCAGCTGCTCCGCAACCGCAGGCATTTGAGAAACCCAGCGGTGTAGGTAGCGCGGATCGTCCAGATGAACGATGACCGGATGGTCGGGCGGACGACCCTTGACTTCGAAGATCTTGCGCACGGCCGTGGGGTCAGCCGCATTCGCACCCACC
>Ga0210387_10002723_pt1 | contig 13553 bp, 5 predicted proteins | sample IncBWC7OmetaG_FD_160108 | JGI IMG/M metagenome (GOLD analysis project Ga0210387, IMG submission 160108) | Forest soil microbial communities from Barre Woods Harvard Forest LTER site, Petersham, Massachusetts, United States - Inc-BW-C-7-O ...
GTCCGGCACGGTGACCGAGGTGGCGAACTCGGGGTCGGCGCTGACGGAGTCGAGCAGGAAAAGCTTCTCGCCGCTGAGCGCGCATTGATTCTCAGGCGTGGACACGCAGCGAATCCCGTTCAGCCTGGGGATCCGCACCAGATTCACCAGCGGCTGCCAGTCGCCCTCGATGCGGTCGGCGGTGACCGGGCGAAACTTCAGGGGCCCGAAAGCTGAAGGTCCCAGCAATTTCATGGGATCCAGAACGGCATACACCGTTTTCGAATCCTGCAGCGTCAGGTTCCCGTCCTTCACACTCAGCAAAACGCGGAACGATTCGTCCGCTGTAGCCACTTCGATTTTTTCCGTAGGCGGAAACGTCTCGGGCACTTGCGTCTTGAGGAAAAAATTGAGCCGGCCTTCCTGTGATAGTTCGTCCGCGCTGCCGAGCCGGACATAATTCCCCGGACCCAGCACGTTGTCTTCCGGTTGCACGCTCTTGGCCAGCATGATGACTCTGGGACGGGACGATTCCACTTCGGCTTTGAGATCGAGCGATCGGCCGTCCTTGAGATTGACTTTCACGACGACGTCATCGCCGGCATGCAACTTCGAACTCGCTGCCGCGTCGCGCGCAGTTAGCCTGAGCTCGTCCTGCTGATTGGCGCGGGAGAGCGAATCGGGGTTGAAGCGAAGACCATTGACGGCAATTTGTTCGACTTGGTCGAGACGGGTGCCTTTGAGAATTCCATCGGTATCGCCGGCATGGATTGCGAAACTGTCGAGGCGTCCCGCCTCGGCGTAAGTATGAAGAGGAACCTCGTCAGCTTCACCCAGCCCAAACTTCTTGACCACCATGGTAACGGAGCCGGCGACAGCTTTCTGCAAAGGAACCTTCACTTCGAGTTCGTCCGGCTTCACCGCTTTCCATTCGATCGCAATCGGTTTGCCTTGCTCGTCTTTCAGGACAACTTCGCTCACGCAGCAGGTATCAGTCGATTCCAGGTGCAGCGTGTCTTCGCGGCCGATGATAAGAGCGCTGGCATCGCGCGAAGCGACAATCCACTGCGACGGCCGTGAGGTGCGCAGCCGGTAGTGCGGGCCATCGAACGAGTGGAAACCCCAGGCGCCGCGTAAAACCCCGGTGACTTCCCCGTCGAGATCGGCGGTCTGCAGGGCTCGCGTTTCGACGATGAATCCTCCGCGCATCGGATCCACCTTCGCGGGCAGATCGATGCCCGGACTCGATTTTGTTTCCACGTGAAGAACGAAATCATGCGCCAGTTCCGTGCCGAAAACGAGCGGGGCACCCTCCGCAGGCAGCAGGAGCGAGGGCTTGCCCGCACAAAATATCTGCGCCGGATCAACCGCGCGCAGCGGAGGAACGAGAGACGGCCGAACCGGCGGCAGACCGATGACCAGCACCGACTTCGGATTGCGAAACGACGGAGGGTTGTTCAGGCGCAGGTTCAGATCGTCCTGTTTGGGCAAAGCAAGCGCGGGAATGTATTGATACTGCGCGGTGTGTGCCGTCCCCAGGATGCGGGCCACATCTACGGCCGCACCGATATAAGGACTGTAGTAGCCGCTGCGGGCGTTGGGCGTCGAACTGATTTGTGCGAGCAGGTCCGTCGATGCGCCAGAAGTCAGAGTCGCCACCATGGTCTGGCTGTGGGCATCGTCGAGTACAAGCTGATCAGTATTCTGAGTGAGACATGGAACCTGCTGGGCGCTGGGCTTGTCGAAGCACTGTTGGTCGACGCGAATGTTCAGGCTGCGCGCCAGCAGCGTGGTGCGAGATTTCAATTGCTCCGGATCGCTCGTGGAAACTTCACGAACGGCTTCGAGATATTTTTCCAGGCGCTGCCGGTCGAGACTGGCTTGCGCCAGGTCCTGCGCGGCACGCACGAAAGCACCCGGCTTGCCGCGAACCGCGGCGCGAACGGTGCTGAATGCGCCTCCGGTTTCCGGCGCGAGAAACACGAGAGCTTCTTCCGCTTCATCCGGCACAATCACGAAGACGCCTTCGTCGCGGACGGGCTTGCTCCAGGTCTCAATGCGGGTAAACCAGCTATCTGGCGGAGGATTGGTCGCGCCGCGAAGGAAAACGACAATCATCAGGTAGTGCACCGACTGGCTTTCGGGCAGGTCCGGATGAATCCACAGCCGATCCGCGGCTTGCAGATTGGGCACTTCCGCGATGGGCAACGTCACTCCCTCGCGTTGCACGCGGACTTCGACTTTGGGTCCGATGAGATCAAAGGCGGCGTTTTCGGCGCGGGCAGCGGCAGTCGTCAGAAGCGCCACTAATAGCGACAGGCAAACGGCCGATGATCGACGCAAGTTAGAAAAGAATCCGGTCAAACGCACTCCTCCCCATCCATGGGTCCAAGCAATTTCTCTCTGCCGATGCGGAGGTCCGGTGAAGTCGGCCGTCCTATGCTAACGAAGTGGACAGAACCTGGCTGCTGTTCTGGAAACAGCGCGGCCGGCGTTTCCGCGATCCGTGTTGCCTATACAAGTAGACTACAGACTCGATCGCGGTCGGCGCAACGTGTCCGAGAATTCTGGCGCCGCCGCGAGTGTCTCTGCGGCTCGAACCGTATATCATTTCAGAGACGAGTTCGTGACACCACACGGAAAGGGAGACCGGCATCGTGCTCAAGGCAAAAGAAAGAGAAGGACGCTTCACCCGGCGGGAATTGCTCCGCGCGGCGGCGCTGGGAGTGGCTGCTGTGCCGTTTGCGTCCCTTGCGGCGTATGCAGAGAAACAGAAATCGTTTATCGAGCCGGCGGCCGTCCCTTACTCCGGCTCTGATGATGCTCTACTCGATGAGATCGAACGGACTGCATTCGATTTTTTCTGGACCGAAGCTGGCTCAACCGGACAAGTGAAGGATCGCGCCCAGTTCAAGGGCAAAGATACTCATACCATCGCGAGCATTGCCGCGACCGGATTTGGCTTGACCGGACTGTGCATTGCGGACGAGCGCGGCTACAAGAAGAAGGAAGAGATCGTAGAGCGTGTCCGCGGAACATTGCGCTTTCTGTGGCAAAAGCTGCCGCACGAGCACGGTTTCTACTACCACTTCATCGACATGAATACCGGCGAGAGGCAATGGAAGTGCGAAATTTCCTCGATCGACACTTCCCTGCTGTTGTGCGGCGTGCTGACGGCGAGGCAACACTTTGCCGACGCGGAGATTCGTGATCTGGCGACAAAGATTTACGAGCGTGTGGATTGGCCGTGGATGCTGAATGGCGGCAAGACTCTCTCCATGGGCTGGCATCCTGAATCGGGGTTTCTGGATGCGCGCTGGGAGCAGTACTGCGAGTTGATGATGATCTACCTGCTGGCGATCGGTTCACCGACGCATCCGATTCCGGCTGAGGCCTGGACGGCGTGGACGCGGCCGACCATCGAGTTTCAAGGAGTGAAGTATATTTCGGGGAACGATCCGCTGTTTACGCATCAATATTCGCAGGCGTGGTTCGATTTCCGCGGCAAGCACGATGCCTACGCCAACTATTTTGAGAACTCGACCAAGGCGACACAGGCGCACAAAATGTTCTGCTTGTCGTTGCGGACGGAATTTCCCGACTACAGCGAGCGTCTCTGGGGCATCACGGCGTCGGATTCGGCATCGGGATACCAGGCGTGGGGAGGCCCGCCGCGTATCGGCAACCTTGATGGCAGCGTAGTTCCTTGCGCGGCCGGAGGGTCCTTGCCGTTTCTCTACGCCGACTGCATGCAGGTTCTGCGCACGATCCGCGAACGCTATCCCAAGGCTTGGGGACGTTACGGATTGATCGACGCCTTCAACCCGCTGACCAACTGGTATAACCCCGACGTCTTGGGCATCGACCTGGGTATCACCATGTTGATGGCCGAGAACCAGCGCACCGGCTTTGTCTGGAATACGTTTATGAAAAATCCGGAAGCACAGGCAGGGATGGAGAAGGCGGGGTTCAAGGTGCAATCCTGACGTTCGGAATTCGCCGGGGGAAGTCTGCTGTAAACAAAAGCTGTAGACAAAACCTGTAAGACAAAAAAGGACCGTCGCGAAATGAGGGAGTCACGCGCGACGGCCATGGCGATGGATATCGTGCGCGTCCGAAACCGGACGCGCACTTCCGTTTAGAAAGTAAATCGCGCACCCAGTGTGATGGTCCGGGCAGCCAGCGCCGCCGTGGCCTGGCCGAAGTTAGCGTTGTTCGCGCTACCGGAGACGCAACTCGGATCGCTCGGGCCAACCTGGCAGCCAATGCTGTTCGAGATGCTGGTTGGATTAAAGTTCAAGTTGTTGAATAAGTTGTAGACATCCATGCGGAACTCGAACTTCGCATTTTCACCCAGCACCCGGTTGTTGGGCAGGCCGAAGGACTTGGCCAGCGTAATATCCACGTCCCGATATCCGGGACCTGTAATCGAGTTCCGGCCGCGCACGACCTGCGGAAGGGCGTTACCGTAATCAGTTCCGCCGTAGGGGGTGTAGGTTGGAAAAGTGAAGTAAGCCAGCGAGCCGTTGGGATAGTTCGAACCCGTCTTGAACTGGTCGTTGCTGGTGCTGTGGCCAGCGCCGCCCAGGTAAATAGCAGGCAGTTGAGAATATCCGCAGGTTCCACAATAGAGGCTTCCACCCTGAGTGTTCACTACCGGAGTCCAGGGGAATCCGGAGTGCCAGTTGAAGATGCCGCTAAGCGACCAGCCACCGGCGATCTTTTCGATCCAACCCCGGTTGCCGCGAAAAATGACCGGCTGCCACATGCCAAAGAGCTTGAATGCCTTGCCCACGTTGTAGTCTGAAGGAGCGTAATTCAGGCTGGGGTTGTAAGCGTAGTCCTGTTCTGAGTAGGGCGCAGAGCTGGTGTCCATGCTCTTGGACCAGGTGAACTGGGCGTCGGCCATAAACTGGTGCGAAAACTGATGCTTCACTTCGGAGAGCAGTGCATTGTAGTTGCCGCTCCCTATAACTCCCCAGTAGTCGCCGCCACCGATCTGCGGGTTCAGGGCGAGACCCTGAGCCGCAGGAGTAGCGTTCGGATTCTCGTGGAAGTAAGTATTCCGCGACAGGCTTCCCGCATATCCCAACGACGCTACCCACTGGTGACCCAGATCGTATTGAGTATCGAGTGAGTAGTGGTGAGTGCGCATCGTCGGAAGGTTGCCGGGGAAGATATCGACGCCGAGTCCCACGCCGCCAGTCGGCAGCCCGTTGGAGCCAAAGGTCGAAACCGTGAATGGATTCTCGGGATACCCGGTGAGGTTGTGGATACCCGACGAAACCGCGTAAATAATTCCAGGATTCGGCGACGACGGAGTGGAAATGCTCAAGCTCGGAAAGACAACCAGCCCGGGATTGTTGCTGATGCCGGCCGAGAGGGCGATCTCTTCCTGGTTATAGTCCAGGCCATAACCGCCACGTACGACAAGTTTGTCGTGGAACCGGCCTGGGCTCCAGGCGAAACCGATCTCTGGTCCGAAGTTATCCTTCTGCGCGTTCCAGGAATTCCCTTTGTGAACGGTCAACCCAGTGAGGTAAGCAGAACCCGAGCCGGGCGTGGCCTGTAGCATGTTGCCCTCTTTTGACGAGAGGGGCCCAAAGTAGGACCAGCGCAGCCCCATGTTGATGGTCAGGTTCTTGCGCATCTTGAAGTCATCTTGGGCAAAGAACCCATAGATGTCCGTGCGCTGATCTTGACGAATCGTGGTTGGGAACCCGGTCTTCGGGTTAAAGCCTCCGCCTTCGCTCTGCGGTGCATCGTTGAGGAAGTCCCACAGGTTGAAAAAGTTGTAACTGGGCACACCGCATCCCGCGCAATCCTGCAGGTAAAAGAGACGTGTGATTTCGCCGCCAAACTTGACCGTGTGATTTCCGATAATCTTGGTCGCCACATCCTTAAAACTGTACGTCCACTGATCGAGGATGCTGCCGACATTCGGCCCAAATGAACTTATGTTAATGCTCCCGATTTGATCGATCGTGTCCGAGGGCAGCCCTACTGGAGACTGCGGATTCGACTTGACTTCATTCCAGTGCCATCCGGCGCCATTGAAGCGAGCTTCGTTGAGTAATGTAGGCGAGATGGTGTGGTTCCAGATTCCAGAATAAGCTTCGTTGATTTGCGAGTGATGGAAGAAGTTGTATGCGCGGGCCGGGCCGTTGAGGAAACTGCTGGACTGAGGGACCCAGTAGATGGAAAAACCGAGATGATCATTCGCAGTAACATCGGCGTCGAGGCGGCCGTTGTACTGAGCCTTCGAGGACGTGCTGTTGCTCACAGTGATGAAGTTCGCAATGTCGGCCACGCCATCCAGGCCGTTGCCAATACCGGGGCTCTGAGGACTGACCCAGTTGGGGTCTTGCATGCCCAAGCCTGACGTCAGAGGGGAGCCGATATCAAGCCCCTTGCCGGCGATGGTGGCGCAATTTACTCCCTCCGTCAAACCAGCATTGGCGCAGGTGGAAGAGTTGATGCCCTTGCTGACCACGCCGGATCCCGGAAAAGTGAGATATTGGCTCGAGATACTCCCGGCAGGTGCGGAGCTGTCGAAATCGGAAGTATCGTACCATCCGTTGCCTGTGCTGGCCACGGAAGGAGGCTCGCGGACTGTTTCATAGTTGAAGAAGGCGAAGACTTTGTTCTTCCAGATGGGACCGCCGATGCTGCCGCCGAACTGATCAAAAAAGCTGTCGTCCCGCACCGGACTATTGCCAGCGCCGTTGAAGCGCTGAAAAGCGTCGAGGCCCGGACGGTGCGCGGTAAAGAATGCGCTGCCGTGGAACTGGTTGGTGCCGCTCTTGGAAGTGACCTGAATTTGCGCGCCGCTGAATCGCCCATTCTCAGCGTCGTAACCATTGGAAACGACTTTTACGCTTTCAACGGAATCTTCAGACGGCGTGATAACCGTAGTTCCGCCCCAGACAGCGCTCACCGTGCTGATACCGTCGATCGTGATGCTGTTGTTTTCATACTGTCCGCCGTGGGCAAGGGCTTGCGGACCATTCTCAGTTTGAAAGATGCCCTGGTTGCCGCCGGTTGCACCAGGTCCTTGTGTCCCGGGTAGATCCTGGCCGTTGCCGCCGGACCCCTGCGCGCCGTCGCCGAAAACTCCCGGCGCCAACTGGATCAACTGGAAGACATCGCGGCCAAACGAGGGCATGTGGTCGACCTGATTGTTGGTGATGGTGCCGGTGACCGACGCACTCTCGGTGTCGATCGCGGGAACGGTCGTCGCATCCACGTTGACGACTTGCGCCGTGGCACCGACCGAGAGCTGAACGTTGAGCGCATTGGCCTGATCCGGAATCAGGTCGACATTGTCGAGAATCTTTTTCTCGAAACCCTGCTTCTCGACTTCCAGCCGGAAGCGCGCGGAGGCGGGAAGCGCGTTGAAGTTAAACACTCCGTCATCGTTGCTGGTCCGGACTTGCTTTTCTCCGGTGGCCGGATTCGTCAGGGTCAGACTGGCCCCCGGAATGACTGCGCCCGTTGCATCGGTCACAACACCCTGAATGGAGGTTCGATATTGGGCGTGCGCGGCAACGGCAGAAAGAACGACACAGACAAACAGCGATGCGATGCGGACTGCAGAAGAAGTGGATCGGCTCATTGACGCCCCCTGAACGACTTCGAACTTGGAGAGCTGCGCTGGACTTCGAGTATTACGTTACTAAAACGGTAGAAAAGCGTTTTAGTAGCAACAAAGCCGCTTATAGCACAGGCGATTTTCGACAGTCAAGCGCATTGTTCCCAGCTGAGTACGGTCACATGAAAGGGATCGCAGATACGCTGCCGGTGAATGAAAGAACATTAACGATTTTCTAACGAGATCACATGAGTCTGCGGTGAGAAAGCTGGCCCGAAGCTGCATTTCAAAGCTCCGGAAACAATCGCGGCGATAAACAGAGATAAACAGATAAGACGGATTCCACTTCAGCGAATTCCTACTTGGAATTCGGGATGCCCTTCGAAGCGCGGCTTGTGGTCTCGCGGATGATCAATTTCGGTTCTACCATGGTCTCGCCGCCATGCGAATCCGTACCGGCGCGCCGGATGCGGCGCAGCAGCGTCTCGGCGGCGATCCGGCCCATCTCGCGCAGTGGCTGGCGCACCGTGGTCAGCGCCGGATTCTGGTAGGCAGCGCTCTGAATGTCATCGAACCCCACGACCGAAACGTCGTCGGGAACATTCAGCTTGGCCTCGCGAAGCGCCCGGATCGCTCCCATCGCAGAAATATCGTTGAAGGCAAACAGGGCGGTGAAGTGCTTGTGCGACGCCAGCAGCTTCTTGGTGGCCTCATAGCCCAGTTCAGGAGAAGGCGAGTCGCCCTTGAGTTGCGAAATCAGCGCCGGAGAAATCGGAAGACCGAGTTGGCGTGCGGCGCGTTCGATGTTCGCCCACCGCACTTCGGTGTCCGAACTGAACTCCTGCCCTTTGATGAAGGCGATGCGACGATGACCCAGCTGCCAAAGGTGTTTGAGCGCGACTTCCGCTGCTCGCACATGGTCAAGCACGATGTTGGTTACGCCCTTCACCTGGTTGTGCCCCGACACGGTCACGACGGGCACGGATAGCGAGAGCGTCCATGGGGTGTCGACCGCAATCAGTCCGTCCACCGATCGCTCCAGAAACAGCCTGGGGTATTCATCGATCAAATCGGCGCGGTGGCGATGGCTGACTACAAAATAGAAATATCCCTCCTGCAGCAGATAATCTTCTACTCCACTCATGACCGATGCAGAGTAGCCGTCGCTGACCTCGGGCACGATGACGCCGACGGTGAAGCTGCGCTGGGCGCGCAGGGAGCGGGCGAAAAAATTCGGCCGGTACTTGTGCTTCTTCGCGGCGGCAAAAATTCTGTCCTTGGTTTCCTGCGGAATGGAATCGGCGACGCGCGAGCGATTGATTACCAGGGATACGGTCGCAGGCGACAGGCCGAGATGCTCCGCCAGCTCCTTCAGGCTCACCGGCTTGGGCCCCATCCGCACTGTCCGCCCGGCGTGCTTGCCAGTTTTCTTGGTCGTCACGCTGCGCAGTCTCGCACAAATTGAATCAGGGTAGCAAGAAAGATGTTGCAATTTTAACGTGCAATTCTATTGACATCGCGCCCGAAAAAGTTTTTCATACAATCCGGTAACACTCTACTAACCCGATTTAGTAGATGGTTGGGACCCGGTCCGGAGGTACGACTCAATGTTGTTCGCAGGGCAACGCACGATTTTCCCTCGTTTGCCAGCCACAAGGATTCATTCGCAACGGATGAGTACCGTGGCTCGCACGGCCGTCTCAGCGGTGATTTGTATCTCTCTGAGTGCGGCGTCGACCTCGGCGCAAATGGCACTCTCAGGGGCGTCGAAGGAACAAGTATCCGGGATCGCGAACAGCGCACTCGACGCCCGAGTGGACTCTCTGCTGGCTCGGATGACGGTAGAAGAGAAAGTTGGACAGTTGGTGCAATACTCCGCGGGGCAGCCCACCGGACCCGGCACAGGCAGGACCGACTACGAAGACATGATCGCCCACGGGCAGATCGGGTCGTTGTTCAACGTGGTCGACCCCCACGAGATCAATAAATATCAGAAGATCGCGATGGAAAAATCGCGATTGCACATACCAGTCCTGTTCGGACTCGACGTGATCCACGGCTTCAAGACGGAGTTCCCGATTCCGTTGGGGCTGGCTTCGACCTGGGATCCGTCTATTGTGGAGAAAGCATCTCGCGTAGCCGCGATGGAAGCCTCCGCCGACGGTATCCGATGGACTTTTTCGCCGATGGTCGACATTGCGCGGGATGCGCGCTGGGGCCGCATGGCAGAAGGTGCGGGAGAAGATCCATTTCTCGGATCAGCGATCGCCGCAGCGTACGTGCGGGGCTATCAAGGTTCTCGGCTGGATGCTCCCGACAGTCTTGCGGCATGCGCCAAACATTACGTTGGCTACGGCGCCGCCGAGGCTGGCCGAGACTACAACACGACGGAGATTTCGGAACACACCCTCCGCCAATTCTATTTGCCGCCATTCCATGCGGCGGTCGAGGCGGGCACCGCCTCGCTGATGAGCGCGTTTAACTCTCTGAACGGCGTTCCGTCGACGGCAAACGCTTTCACCCTGAAACAAATCCTGCGCAACGAGTGGGGGTACCGTGGGCTCGTGGTCAGCGACTGGAATGCCGTAGGCGAACTCATCCCGCATGGCATCGCGGCGGACGGCGCGGCGGCGGCACGAAAAGCATTCCTCGCCGGCGTTGACATGGACATGGTCAGCAGCCTGTACCACGATCATCTGCAGCATGTCGTGAATGCGGGCCAGGCGACGCCGGCTGAACTGGACGAGGCGGTGCGTCATGTATTGCGCGTGAAATTCGCGTTAGGCCTGTTTGAGCATCCGTTTGTAGATGAGGCCAATGCTCCGAACGCGCTGTATCGCCCCGAGAGCATCGCTCTCGCGCAGACTGCGGCCGAACGTTCGTTCGTGTTGCTGAAGAACGCGAATGGGTCGGGCGGCAAGCCTCTGCTTCCGCTTGAGAGTGGGGTGCAGAATCTGGCCGTAATCGGACCGTTGGGCGATGATTCCTCGTACCCGGATGGAGCGCCCGCAGGCACAGGACCGCGGGTTTCCCTCTCGGCGGCTCTGGCACAACGGGTGGGCGAGGGCCACGTGTTCCGCTTCAAAGGCGTGGGTATCCTTGACGGAACCGATGCCGAAATCGCGGCCGCAGTCGCGGGCGCGCAGAAAGCTGATCTGGTCATTCTGGCGCTGGGCGAAACTCCTGATATGAGCGGGGAGGCCGCATCGCGCGCGCACCTCGGGCTTCCCGGCCGCCAGCAGGAATTGCTCGAAGTTATTGTTCGTACCGGCAGGCCGATCGTTCTTATTCTGTTCAGCGGGCGACCGTTGACCGTTCCCTGGGCGTTTGAACATGTGCCGGCCGTGATTGCGGCCTGGCTCCCGGGAATTGGCGGAAGCCCGGCGCTGGCTCGCACTCTTTTCGGTGAGGTAAATCCCAGCGGGAAACTGGTAGTGAGCTGGCCGCGCAGCGTGGGGCAGGAACCTCTTTACTACAACCACCTCGACACGGGGCGTCCACCCGGCGACACAGATCTAACGCGCCCGCCAAACAACATTGCTGAAAAATATGTGTCGCGATATATCGATGAACAGAACACGCCGCAGTTTCCGTTTGGCTATGGCGGCTCCTACACCACCTTCTCCTACGGAACGACAACGATCAGCACGCCTCGCCTGAGCGCCTCTGTTCTGAACCGAAAACTCGGCGCAACCGAGAATGGCACGGCGGCTATGGTCGCAGAGGCTGACGTGTCCAACACCGGCTCACGTGCCGGAGAAGAAGTCGTCCAACTCTACATTCAGCTTCAGGGAACGAGCGTGGCAGAGCCGGTCCGAGCGCTCAAGGGATTCCAGACAATTACTATAGCTCCGGGCGAAACAAAAAAAGTAAGGTTCGAGTTGAGACCGGAAGCGTTCGCCATCTGGAACGATCACAATCAGTTCGCCGCCGAACCGGCGAAACTCACAGTCTGGATCAGCCCAGATTCAGCGCATGGGTCTCCGGCGCAAGCAGAGATCCTGCCTTAGACCGGCGCAATCCAGTGCATTGATCATCAGAACAGAACTGGCACCGCTCAATCGGCTGATTCAACAAAACTGATTCAACAAATACCTGCGCGGATGATTCCGCGGGTACACTCTGCCTTGCCGGACGCACCGGAAGGTCATGGGCGCGGAGCGTCTTTCAACGCCGGTGCAATCTCGTAGGCTTTGTCGAATTCCGCCCGCGATTCGGTTTCCTTTCCTTCCTGATGGAGCGTCAACGCGAGGTTAAAGTGCGCCTCCGCATAGCGCGGCTTGAGTCGCACAGCATCCATGAACTGCCCATGCGCCTCGCGAAGGTTGCCACTTTGCAAAAACACCAATCCGAGATTGTTGTGAGCTTCCGCGAACCTAGGATCTCGTCGCAGGACTTCGCGGAAAACATTAGCGGCGGAAGCCGTGTCGTTTTTCTGGCTGAGCGCCAATCCCAGCTGAACCCGCGCGTCGGTGTACTCCGAATTGAGACTGATAGCTTCTTTCAGTTCGCTGATGCCTTCGTCCAATTTGCCCGATTGCGCCAGGGCCAAGCCGAAGTTATAGTGCGCTTCCGCCAGGTCGGGATCGCACATGGTTGCCTGCCGGAACTCCTCGAGGGCTCGGGGTTGCTCGTTCTGTCGCCAATACAGCAGACCGAGGCTCGAGTGAGCTTGCGCGTAGTCCGGCTTCAACTCCAGCGCTTTCTCGAACGCGGTCAAAGCTTGCTCGGGGTCCTCCTTGCGCTCCCACGTGAGGCCCAGGTAGTAGTAGCCGGTCGGCAGCTCGGGACCCTTCTCAATGGCTTTTTGAAAAAAACCAAGAGCGTCATCGAGTTTCTGGTCCTGCAGTGCGCCTACACCTTGAAGCGTAAGTAATTTCGCCTCCGCCAGACGCGCACGGAACCGGCGCAGCCCGCTGATGTCGTTCAATTCCTTTTCTCCCGCCTCCGTCTGGCCCTGGGCCCGCAAGGCGATACCAAGGTTGTAATGCGCTTCTTCGTAGTCAGGTTTCAGCTCGATGGCACGCTGGAACGCCGCGATGGCGCCTTGCAGGTCGCCCCCAGTTTTCAGCTCCTTTCCAAGATTGAATTGTGCTCGGGGATCATTCGGATCGGCCGCCACCGCTTGGCGGAATTCGGCTAGAGCGCCAGCGTGATCGCCTTGGCGGCGCAGTGTCACGCCCAGAAGCATGTGTGCCGTCGTAAGCCGCGGATTCAACTGGAGGGCGCGGCGAAGCGCGGCCGCAGCAGCGGGAAGGTTGGCAAGCTGTCCTTCGGTCAGCCCCAACTCTGTGTAAAGTTCTGCGGAGGGCTTCGATGCGATCGCTCGCTGAAGTTCAGTCTTGGCGGACGAAGGATTGTTCTGCTCCAGATAGATGCGCGCCAGCAACCGATGTGCCACGGCGTTTGCGGGGTCGAGGTTTACCGCAGTCTGCAGTTCCTTGGCAGCAGCAGGCAGGTCGTGCAAATCGTACCTGGCGGCGCCCAATCCGTATCGGGCATCCGCCCACTTCGGTTTGAGGCGCAGTGCGGCTTCGAACTCGTCCACTGCTTGCCGCGCTTCGCCTTTGTATTTAAGCGCGAGAGCTAAGTCGTAATGAGTGAGGGGATCGTTGGGTTCACGCTCGAGAGCTTTCCGATAGTTCGCGATTGCCTGGTCCCAGGATTTTTTGCGGGACTCCTCGATGGCCTGCTTACGGTAGCTTTCAGCTGTCTGCGCGAAGCACGGCACCGCGGATATGCACAGCAAAAGCAGCAGCACCCTCATGGTCACAGCCTAGCATGTGCCGTCTGGCGGCAAGACCCGTTTCCGTTGATTGCTCGGGGAAGCCGAAAGCTGCGGGCGCAGCAAACTCAGCCCCCCGAATCATTGCCCCTCGATATCACCAGACAAATTTCGCACTGACCTGACCGATGCGCGGATCGCGCGCACTGGTGACGTTGCCAAAATTGCTGTCGCTGATGTCGCCGGCCGGATTGCTAA
>Ga0210387_10002725_pt1 | contig 13550 bp, 22 predicted proteins | sample IncBWC7OmetaG_FD_160108 | JGI IMG/M metagenome (GOLD analysis project Ga0210387, IMG submission 160108) | Forest soil microbial communities from Barre Woods Harvard Forest LTER site, Petersham, Massachusetts, United States - Inc-BW-C-7-O ...
AATTCAAGTTCATCTTCCCATTTTAGCACACACGACGAGATCTTTCAGCGGTACTCATGGACAGGTACGCTTTATTTCCTGACCGATACCAATCAAGTGCTCATTGACCCCAAGCAACCCAAAAATCACGTCTCTCGCAGCCCGACTCGTCGAGCCCAACAACCCCCACTACGAACGGAATCACCACCACGAAGTGGACGAAGAAGACGAGGAGGCACTATTTGCGGAGCTCGAGGCGGAGATTGAGAATGACAGCAACGCTGTAATGAGGGAACAGGGGTTGGAGGTTCTGAGAAGAGAGTGAGGTGCTTTCCCGGTTCTGCTCCTTTATATCGGGTACTCGGGTTGATCACTGATTGGGGTATGGGGTAGGATGGAAAAGATGAAGGAGATGAGGGAGAATGAACATGGGAGATATACAGAGATTATGGATGAGAAAGAGGTGGTGCGCGTGAGTGCGTAAGTCTCCTCGCATTAATCATTCAGGATCAAGGATCGTTGTGATTGACTATCAACGTCGTTTGATATCTATAGGAGGGAACCAAGATGTGTAGTCCACTTCTATCACTCGAAATTCAAGCGATGTGAGATCATGGACAAGCATCTTGCTGTATGTTCCTTGCCCTCTCTAACAATCGTGATATTGACATGGAATAGAAACTCGCGCCGAAATATTTCAACACGCGATTCTTCAGGGTGTTCGTGGAGAATGTCCCATGGCTGGTGGAGAAGCTTGCGGTCAAGGTCCTACCATGTGTGATATGCTTCGTGGATGGGGTATCAAAAGATCGGTGAGTGGGGTCTCACATTCAACCTATCTCAATGCGTTAACCTGGATACAGGCTAATTGGCTTCGAAGAATTGGGAAATAATGATGCATTTGACACTGCTACGTTGGAGTTGCGATTATCAGTGTGTGGTAAGCCTTTCGAATTGTATTGCGAGGCGGGTAAAATAGAACTGAGGTGGGTGTATGTAGGGGTCATACAGAAAGCAACGGGAAGCGGATTGGAAACTGTGTACAGTGTGTCGTCATCTCGGGGACAACGCGGGCGAGGAGACAACGGCGACGATGTTTTTGATTTGGATGAATAATCCGGGTTATGGGATAATAACTCTGTTTGCTACGAAACTTGAATGGAAGAGCGGAAGTGGTGAGAGGGGCGGAGCCGGAGGGAAGGCCTTTTGAGTACGTGGCTCAAATTTGTGTTACCCTACTATATTGATACCATTCTTCCGTCTCGTACTAGTCAACTTAAACGCCAATAGTTTACCATCCATCAGATCCATCTCGCATCTACCAGACTGCTGCAATGACATTTATGCATTATGTCCCCAACATTTTAAGGCCATTGTCAAAGTGGCATACCCCTTTACACCAGTGAGGTGAATTTCTTGTGAGTTAAGAGCACTTACTGGGTTTCCTTGGACGATGCGGGAGCTTTGAGACCGGACCCTCCTATCGAAGAATCGACGTACTGCTGTTGCTTCAAAGGACGCTGATGTCTTTGAAACTCGAAATTCTCCACAGATTCACATCAACACACATTTTGCATGGAATGACTCCGGATGCATATACTTTTCTGAAACATGCGAAATGGGTATCCATAAAGATGTCAAAGCTAAGGAGAAGCAGTACGAATCCAAGCGGAGGCAAATCAAAGGAGTTTTATAAAGATAACCTTTCCAAATAAGCTGCCCAGCCTTCAGTCTTGTATCTCTCTGCCTGAGCAGTGATATTCTCGATGAGGGAGGGATCTTTGCCATAGATCCCTCGTCCAACAATAATGACGTCGCAGCCAGATTCTAGCACAACTTCTCGAGGTGTCCTGTATTGCTGGCCCATTCCATCACTTCTTATATCAAGCCCAACACCTGGTGTGAGCACCAGAAAGTCCTCATCTGCAACGACGTTTGTCTCCGCTGCACCTACACCATCCAATCGTCTTTGGGCAATGAAGCCAATGACGAAATCGCGGTGTGCGCGTGCCATACGAACGGCGTCTTCTGTGTAAGGGCCAGAAGCAAGGGATCCTTTTGTGCTCATCTCTGCCAACAACAGCAGCCCTCGACCGAGAGGTAAACCTATGGATGACAGACCAGTTATGATGGATGGACCTGGAACAGGATGAGCGTTGGTGATATGTGACCAGCTCGCGATCTTGTGTACACCGCTTGAATATTGCAATGCCACCGTGTTGCCTGTAGAAAAAAGATTAGGGCCAAAATTCCAAGGACAATTTAGACGAACTGACCTATGTCAGCGAACTTCCTGTCCTCAAAGATTATAAAATCATGCTTGACACTAAGATTCTTCAGACGGTTAATGAACGAGTGGTCGAAGTCCTCAATGATATCAATATGCGTCTTGAATGTCAAATTCCATGAGAATAGCAAGTAGTACACTCTGAGAGAAAAGGTTTGCCTTGATGAGACAAACGAAAGGGCCAACGAGGTCGATGATGGTTAAACAATCCTTCGCTTTGGTAAAATCGACGCTAACAGCGAGGTTTGACTTCTTCCTTTCCATGGTCTCCAGAAGCTGTTTCGCGGCAGGGTTTGAATAATTGAGTGCTCTTTGCCCATATGTCTGCAGATAGAAAGGAGGCATTTTGACTCGGAACTTTGAAGATTTCTTTATCACCGTATAATATGGTCACCCGATCACGTTCAGCAAAGTTCAAAAACGGTTTAGCTCGAACCTCCATGTCGTCCTTGATCATCCATGAACGCGAACAGGACGACACAGACATTGAGCGCTACTCAAAGCGCACAAAACTCGACGACACCTTGGGAACCGAAAAAGACCTTAGGGATGCAGTGGATTCAATCCCCCCTGATCCTTCAAAAACTTCGGATGAGTCTGTAGAGCCAGAACATATTTTGCCTCCGAGTCACACTTTCCTTGGTGTTCCAGTGCCCCCTGTCCCTTCAGATGGATCTGCATTCAAGATTCTGGAAACAGATGTTGGCATATCCGAATATGTTGGTCGCGGGGTCTCCAAAATTGATGGAATAATTAAGCAAAGGTTGTTCGACTTGCATTTGTGTTAAACGGGTATGGATTTTAATATTTATCAAGGTTTACAGACTTTCTTGTATACGAGGTCGATCTTGATGGTCAAGTTATTCACTTGAAATCTCTTGGGAAGCCGGAATCACCCAAAAAGGACAAGCCTGAACCTGTAGAGTCTGTAAATGCTACCTCCGTCATCGCGGGCGAACCCATGGCAGAAAACGATGCTATGCAAGGGGTAGAAGGAGATGCTGGTCCTGGGTTTGCTGAATCTAAGGACCATGACAAACCGTCGGAAAGAAATGACGAACCTATCGCCGACGAAGTTGAAAAGGACAAGGGAAAAGCCAAACAAGGCCTTCACGCTCCTTGTGAGCCGTGGCCCGAACACTTTACCACAACTCTTACATCTTTCCTTTCTGGAACGGTGATCGCTCAAGTCAAAGAAATGTTTTTGGATGGACCAAATCCCCCGAGGGTCAGCGACCGTGGTTGGGGAGGAAGACCGACCATTCCCGTCAGAGAAGGTGATATCAACGATAGCTCAACCGCTCCTGATACGCCTCAGGGAGAGCCTGTAATGATTGAAAAAGCAAAACGTGGAAAAGACCGCGCTGGTCGCGGTGGGAGAGGAGGTGGTGGTGGAAGAGGAGGACGTCCAGGAGGAGCTAGGGAGGATCACAGGAAGGTTTTATCGGATGTCCGTGTTTCATTATGTCCATCCCTCTTACCTTTCGACCTTCGATCTGATTTCTTCAGTCCCAAATAGCCAATCATGTCGAAGACCACTCGAACTGCCTTGCATCAAGCAATTCGTGAGCTTTTTGGTGGGAAACTCGACACTGAAACAGACTCGTCATCTGTCCCTGGTGAAGGTTCTAGGATTGCCATCAAGTGGGCAAAGCATGGCGGGGGACGCGGAGGACGTGGAGGAACGGGCGGCTCTGACTGTGGTATGGAATGCTTTCTAGCTTACTCCGAGTAAAATGTTTACCTTGATTTCCAGGAGGTCGCCCAGAACGCACTCCCCGAGGTACCTATCCCCCTTACATTCATTTCACTCTCCAGAAAACCAATCGAGACACGCAAGATGCTCTTGCACACCTATCCCGAATTCTCCACGTGAATGTCAAGGATCTATCTGTCGCGGGTACAAAGGATAAACGCGGAGTAACCGTTCAACGGGTAGCCCTGAAGCGGAATAACAAAACCGTGGAAGAGGTCTGGAAATTGGCCAATGGCCAAACTGGACGTAGATCTTTCGAGGATGTTTTGAAACAACGAGGCGAACGAGGTGTCCGGGTGGCTGACCTCAACTACCGCAAGGCAAGTTTAGAGTTAGGAATGTTGAAAGGGAATGCCTTTGTCATTACCCTCCGGTAGGCTTTCACTGCGTGACTTTTGCTTGAGAAATTTACCCATATACGCTGCTCTAGGAGTGTTCAAGTCGATTCGGTGGAAACACTGGACAAGGCATTGAATACCATCAAACATAAAGGATTTATCAATTATTACGGTGATTTCAACGGTTATTGTCATGTTGGGATGATAGCTAACAAGTCTAGCTTTGTAAGGCATGCAACGATTTGGTACTGCATCCGTCCCTACGCATTCTATCGGTCTCGCCTTATTAAAGTCCGAGTGGCAGAGAGCTGTGTCTTTGATTCTTCAGAAGAGAGGTGGAGAGCATCCGGACGTCATAGCAGCTCGTGAGGCCTGGCTTATTGAAGGAAATTTGGACAAAGCACTTGAGCTGATGCCCAGACGCGTCGTTGCGGAGCGTTGTATTCTTGAAAGCTACAAGAAACAAGGAGGGGAAACCCGGAATGCCATGGGGGCCCTTTCGACGGTAAATTCTTTCACAGTTCAAATCTGACCACAGTGTCTTCAGCCCTTTTTCACAGATTCCGCGGAACCTTCGTCTGATGTACATTCATGCATATCAATCATATGTATGGAACGCCATTGTGTCGGAACGCATTCGCACATACGGATCTGATAAGGCTGTTGCTGGAGACCTTGTTTTCGAGATCGAATTGGAAACTTCACCTGAAGATCAAGATATGGTGCTCGACAATCCAGACGGGGAGTTGCCTCAGACCGACGTCCATGAACCAGGTGTGTAGACATCCCTCTCTGCGAATTTCCCTCGCTTATCGTTATCTGGTACTTTATAAGAGGCTTCATCGTCACGCTCTCGCAAGAAAAATCGGAAGCCCTGGGTAGCTCCTCGCATCAAAACGTTGACTAAGGAGGACTTAGACAAATATACAATATTCGACGTGATCATGCCATTACCTGGCACCGATGTCGCATATCCAGGGGGTCAACTAGGCGAACGATACCGAGAATATCTACGCATGGATGGACTGGATCCAAACAACTTTGTACGGAAGCAACGGTGCGAATTATCGTTGGATCCCGGGCGTTGTGCCATGGCTGATATGTAATCGACTCGTTAGGGACTACACTCTAAACGGGTCGTACCGGGCGATTCTTCATCTTCCGAAGGAGTTATCTTGGTCCGTCTTGCGGTACACCGATCCTGACGTCTCCCTCGCACAAGCTGACGAGGATAAGCTACTGGGCTTTGACGCCCCTGTCATCGTCGACGATGGTAAGTTCATGGCCCTTCAAATCAACCTTACTCTCGGAACCGCTGCATATGCTACAATGGCCTTGCGTGAGATAACAAAAACGGAGACAAGTTCACATTTCCAGACAAGTCTCACCCAGGCAGCGGAAGACCAAAAATTCCGAGGTGGAGAGCTCGCTGCAAATGACGAGGGAGGGGAAACTTAAGCCCACTCAAGTTAACGAGTCATTAGCCTTTCAGATTGTAATGTTGAAATCTATACTATATTATATTTTGATTCTGCACACACCACTGCCAGTGCTCCAGGCTATTGTGACAACAATATAAATATTCGATTATTCAAAGGCCCCGGCCTGGTGATGATGCATTCTCTCCAGCTTCAAAAACGTTCACTGCAGCGACAGCATCACTGAATCTTTCATACCTTCTAACAGTAATCTAGCCAAGTCTTTCTGCTCGGAGTGAGTACACTGGCAATGGCCTTGAAAGTCGAAACGATCATATTCCTTTCCTTGGTTCTCGACCTCTTCGCATTTACTATCCCTCTACCGCTGTTCCCCCGTCTCATCGAATGGTACACGGTGGTGAGCAGAAGTGGCACGATTGTCAACTACTATCCAATTGACCAGAACGGTTTGAAAGCGGGAAATTTCGGATCCTACAGGTTTCTTGTCACGAACACTGCAGTTCGTTTCATACGTGAGGGGTATCCTTTACAGGCCAACTTTGCATTCGAAGAGATGGGACGTAGTTCTGCTGGGTCAGTCCCATAATCTAATGGTTCTTGTTCATTGTTAACAGCACACATTATGTAGGGGGATTAATGGGGTCGGTGTTCTCGTGAGTTTCTATATGCATATTGGCCTGTCATACCTCTGAACACCGAACTGCGTCAGGACATTGCAATTCCTTGTATCACCAAAAATTGGAGCCTTGTCCGATAAATATGGACGTAAGCGCGTCCTCCTCATCACCATGATTGGAAACATGCTGTCTGCGTTGGTGTGAGTGCTGCGTTTCATGGGCCCATCAACTGGTCTGATGAATTGAGGTTTTCCAGATGGATACAGTCCACGTCCTTTGCATCTTACATGTTGTCACGCGTCGTCGGTGGACTAAGTGAAGGAAATGTGCAGTTAGCCATGTTCGTCTTTCCAATGGCACTCGTTGATCCATGTATAACCCCCTGTTATAGCGCCATCCTCTCCGATGTCACGACCCCAGCAAACCGCTCCAAAGCTCTTGCCCATGTCGGGATTGCCTTCGCGATCTGTTTTTGCATTGGTCCCCCAATCGGAGCATACTTTGCTACGCGCCCCCTACCACCTTCTATAAACACATGGGGCCCGGAGCTTAATGTGTATGCCGCGCCCGCCATCTTGACTTTAGTCCTCCTTGTTTTCGAGACGATTTTCCTCGCCTTCACTCTCCCTGAAACACGAGGAAAGGGACCAAGGGTAGATCCCATCAAAGAGGCAAAGACTGTTACCCCCGCTACTACAGGAAGCCCCAACGGAAAGGCCAATGACCAGGATCATAAACTCTTGCGCAAGGAAAGTGTCGAGAAACGGCTCGGCCTATTGAAAGCATTGCGTCGTCTACACTTCTTGTTTCTCGGAGTTTTTTCTGGTGTCGAATTCACACTCACCTTCCTAACTTTCGATCGTGAGTTGCCCCTTACCACTCCATATGACGGACACTGATCTGACCCCATCAGTGCTTGACTGGAATAACCGGCAAAACGGGATGCTAATCGGCTCCATCGGGATTATCAGCGCACTCCTCCAAGGCGGCTACGTCCGCCGCGCAACCTCAAAGGTAGGCGAAGGTGCCATGGCTCGACGTGGCGTCACAAGCTGTGCCATCAGCCTCGTCCTACTCGCCCTTCTTCCAAAGTTCGTATCCAGCAATGCCACTATTGCGATCAGGCTCCTTCAAGGGGCCGCGGTGGGCATGGCGTTCACGTCTGCGACAGTAGTCAACTCGCTGACAGCGTTTGCGTCACTGCAATGTGATGAGGGTGGTTTTGACTTGGACACGGGTAAGCCGAAACAAGAGAACCCACAGCTCGCGAAAGGGAAGGCGTTGGGACAGTTCCGGTCTTCTGGCCAACTTGGGCGAGCTATAGGTCCGCTGCTGGGTACGTTGCGTTCCACCAACTTTTGTCTGTGACTTCTCATGTGGCGTTTGATACAGCTTGCGCATCATATTGGACATTTGGACCAAGTTATACATATGCTATCTCTGCACTTGCCATGTTCGCCTTGTCCACTAGCATGAAGTCAATAGCCTCCACCAAATCATCATAGCTTCACAATGTAGGAGCGGGAAAATATTATTGTGATTTAGCTATCGAATAAGATAATATTCTACAAAAGCCCTTGCCACGTGAAAGAGGGAGCTGACTGAAGGCAAAAATACGTGCAGTACGATTTGTTACGCGGCAAAAGACTCATCATTCAATGGCGATCACTGAAGGTATCGGATGAGAGGAGGGTTCGACTGCACTATAGAAGCCTACGACATTCGAAGGCCCGATGTGCTCCGAGAGCTTGAGGTGCTGTCAGGCGGTTGCCGCAGTGTTGAATCACGAAGATCCATTAACTGGCTATTGCTTTCAGAAGGTGAACGTAAGCCTGGATTAGAGTTGGACACTCTTTCATTCCACATATCCACTAGCGAGGAGTCACCGTCAAAGACCCCAGCGCGCTCCAGATCCTCCGTATACCGCTGCTTCTCCAGCGGCAATTGAGACGCTTGTGAAACAGGACGAGGAGGGGGCGGGGAGGATATTCGAGAATGCGAGGACGACGACGAGAGCTCGATGTCTTGCGATTGTGTAAAGATGGCGGGGAGGAAGAACATGACGCCACGGCTGTAGGGGTGACGTCTGGTTCGGATGGGTGTGTGTGGTGGTTCTTCTCGGGCGCCTGCGAAAGACGCGACACGATTGCGCACTCGGCGAACGGCATCGAAGAGGGGGGTCATCGGGGGGTTGGCGGAGGCGAATTGATCTGTGGACGTTGAAAAGTCTGATGCCGAGGGTGAGGAGGGGCGCACATCGAAAGGGAGGTGGAGGACAGGTACAGCAGAGTCGGGGGGGGAATCGGGATCGCTTACGTCGGGCGAGGGTAGTTGAGTTGACGATCCCGATGTAGGAAGGGAGGACCCTCCAAGGTGAAGATGCCAGCGACCCGTGCGCTGCGACCACCGAGGAAGTAGGACCTCGTATCCACCAATTCTCATCAGACTGTACCTCCTCTGTTTACTCGGCAATATGATCCTCAGCACTCCAAATATCAGGATTACCAATCCAATCCACATTAACCCCTTGCCCCAAGTGCCGAGGAAGCCGATGAACGCGGCGTCATCTGCATGCCAACTGCTCCCGTAGAAATGGGAAAAGAAGGAGTGGGGTGCTTCGCCTGGTTTCGCATTCTTTCCGTACAAGGATTTTGGGAGAATCCGGATTGGACCTCCTGGCGCGACGGGGTGTGAGGATGTGAAGAGGCCGTACTGCGCAGAGAGGAACATGGGCCCAGTGGAGAACATGACAGTAGGGTAGTTCAGGATCCAGGAATGATCGAACGTGACAAGGTTGTGAATAGTTTGGGCGAGGAAGGGGTGGTGTTTTTCGGCGAACATGAGGTCGTTAGATACGCCGACAGGGATGGTTTTCGGCAGAATGACTGGGTAGATCAAGAGTGGGTCAAGGGGGCGCAAGCACCCTATATCCAAGTCTAGATATACACCGCCGTAGTGGTGGAGCACGAAATACCGGATCGCATCGGCTCGCTGGATAGCGTAGGTGTAGTCATCGAAGGTGTCAAGGAACCATCGATAGTGCTCAGCAATGAATTCTCGTGAGCTTGCATCCGTCCATAACATGTACTGGCTGCATGAGGGTGTCAGGTTTAGAGATAATAATGAATGGCAAGTAATGCTTACTAGTCGGGCATCATGTCTCGACACTCTTGAGAAATATCCTTCCACCGAAGTGGCAAGGTTTCAGACTTCCAGGTCTGGTGAAGAATCCTGGGAATGCGTTCGACTTGGTCATGTTCAGTTGCATTCCAGCGAGTAACATTGTCCAAGATTGGGACTTCAAGTTCAGTCAGGTATGCACTTGGATCGATGGCCAGGTAGTATGTGATTGATGAGAGGACAATGACAGTGCCCAACAGAAAAATGGCGAGGAAGGAGAGGAGGAAGTAGATAGCCCGACGAGGAGTCATGTAGTAGGCGGATACTAATTATAACTTGAACTGCCAGTGCCAGTGGAAGTGGAGATGATAATTACTGAAACTACTGCTTTCGTAAGCAGCTCCAACTTCAATTATTTTCCTAGTTCATTTTCCTAGTTGAAGTTCATCATTGCGCCACATCGTCTATATCGACGAGCTCAATGCTCATGTAAACATGTCGTGTTGGCCCGGGGTGAAATTTTATCTGGTCCACAACCCCGAATGTGCGTACCATATATAAACTAACGACAGCCGAAGTCGACGCGTTATCAGATTCCAGTTGGTCGCATCCTTGTCGCAAAAACACCTTTCAAATGGGGATCCAACACCCCTAGAGATTCTCGAATTGAAACATCCCCCCAGACATCGCTAACCTGCGATAACGCTCCGAGCGCAACTTCCCAGTCCTTCCGGGACCAGTCTTGGCCCCTGCGAGCACCTCCACAAGAATATGGCTTGCTCAAAAAGATATCCACCCTTGGGCTCGTAGGCGCTACCCGTTTCTTTGTGGTCAAGTATTCAAGACAGTCCCTGGCGCTCCATTCCGAATAGTGTTTCTGGTTCCGCCACTGCGGCGCAAACCGAGATGCCGAGACTCCTCCTTCGGCACCCAGGTCTCGGTAGACTTCTGGTCCGCCCACTCGCCCGACGAGCTCAACTAGTAATCGTGCAAAGTGATCGATGACCTGGATGTGGAGAAGGTCCAGGGCATGGCTTGGTTGGAGGATCTCAGGCAGCGAGGCATCATCGTCAATGTCCATACCGTCATCGTCGACGACTTGGGCTGCAACAGGAGCCGGGGCGATCAGAATACTCTTCGGGTCCTTGTAGCTGGCATGGTACGCTCCGAACCTGTTCAGATTAATGTCGTGTCCGAAAGTGACCCTTGCGACCTCACGGCTGCTCCAATGACGAGTGGGTGAGATGGACATAATTCCTTGTATAGACATCAATGATCAATCAGAATTAGTGCCTCAAGGCTAGCCAGTCTACTAACCTGCAGTTTCACTCTCAACACACAGATTCTTATCTGCACTACACAGAATCGTCCGCCGACCAAGTGCAAAGAATTGGCAGCAATCCAGGATTAACCCATCATTTACTCTCTCCGACCCAAAGTCCTTAGTATTGGGACGATTATTACAGCACCTACAAAACTTGACTGAAAATATAAACTTACCTCTCCGTGCACCCTCACCTTCCAATTCCCCGTCGACTTGCATGTCTCCTCATTTGCCTGTCCTTTGACAGATTTCCTCTCCTTCACCTTTTTCAAAAGCCAGGCGGAGGCACGTCGTGCAAACCATGCTAGGCCATCACGGTTCTTTTGCCTGTAGCACATATTAGCGTGTAATGTTTAGCAGTCATCCATAATGCAATTCTATGATACTGTACATACCCATCAAGTTCGTAGATGACAACTCCAGGAATAACAACAATCACGGGCAGAGATAGTGCTTCGATATCCTCAATGAATTGTGATAGCACGTCGAAATGGTGTAGAAGAATATTCGTGTCTGGTACCAAAAATATCGAGTCCTCTGCAAGAGGTGCCTGTAGGAATGGAAATGGGTCGACTTTATGCAGAGGACACTATTACGCGTAAGAAAGAAGCACTCACTTGCATCTCGACATCCTCGTTTGCAAGTTGGTCGATCCGCTCGAGCGTAGCATGTAGATGCGCATCCTGAGGATTTGAATCTACCACATTACAGAATATGAGATAGGTTGATCAACGTTCGGGGTTTCAAGTTCTTACTTGAAGGAAATGGGTTTAGGAGTGCAGAGCCTGAAGGCGAGTAGTGGTTAGGAAATGACATGGCTGGACTCACCAGGGTTCAAAAAGTTTCGCGAAACGGGTCAAACAGCGCGGAGACCACATTAACGACACTCACTGTAATATTTGCTATATTTTCGACAAACTTGTTCTTCGAATTAATTAATTGTTTATTTCTGATGCAAAATAATGCTACTGATTTATGGGAGAAATACAAATGCAGGGTTGAGGAATAAAAATTAGGAATGCAGGGTCCACCAGAAACGTTTCCTTATGAGACTTGCGTGCTCAAGCTGCCGATACCGACAATGCCAATTTTTTCAAAGGTGGTGTGCCATCGGTCTCACCATCCAACCTGGTATCATGTTCGACCTTACGTTTCGTCCCTGCTAGGTTAGATTCTGGGGACGGTGACATTGACGGCGCCGGTGACCGCGACTTCGATTTTCTTAATTCCAGCCTCAGCGTTGACGGAGTCGCAGTCCTCGGAGGTGTTGATCGTGACACCGAAGGAGTACCAGGGCGACTTTGGGTCGCTATTTCATTCCGTAAACGTGCAGCAAGACTGTTCGTAGACGCCACAGCCTCTGCATGACAAGTCGCATGATATACCTGTCGTACATCGTCATCAGTATACATGTCGATATGTAGCCAAAGAGAGTGTACATACTCGATCGTCTTTCAAGATGGCATTCTTCCACACCCAGTCTTCGTCGTCCTCGAGAAATTCCGACTTAAGTATCTCCTTACATATCGGACATGATATGAGCTTGGCCTCATCACCAGGTGGTACAACCACATAAAGCGCTCGCAATTCAGCCTCACGCTTAGCCACCTCCGCAGCAGCAGCAGCCTTGGCATTCAATGGTCGAGATCCATCAGCAGGGCCCTTCCCTTTAATGTCCACAGATAAATCATGAATCCAGTCCTGCAAAGGATGTCATTGGTCAATAAGCGGTAATAGAAACATAGACAGTCAACATTTGAACGCACCTCTACTCCGACAAACCAACTACGACTATGACCGCGTCCGATGTTCTGATTAGCCTTACGGTTCTGTCTAAAGTGCATGTCAAGATGGTTCTCCATCGTCTTCTTCCCGACTGTGGTATCTGCGAACCGGATACCACACTGTTTACATTGAGCAGTCAATTGATCGTACAAAAAGTGGACGATTTGCGGTCGTGTCCTAGAGAAAATAACATCAGTCATTACAATGGAGATGATTCCATGGCGAGCTTACTTGGTAATGTCGGTACTAGTCAATTTGATCTTCTGGGCAAGGATCGACTGCCTATAGGCTCTTGACGCGTCCCTTTCCAAGTCTGCTGGCTGAGCTTTGTCTGCTTCTTCTTTCGCCGTAGCGCCTGCGCCCAGAGGAGTCCCGCTTGTTGACACGACACCGGCTTTGACTAAGGTAGACAAAAGGTTTGCGAGGTCGCCTACAGGAGGAGCAGATGGACCTGGTGTCGAAGTAGATGTAGATGGAGGGGGAACAGACGGCGCAATCTTGCTTTCTATCTTGACATCGTCATATGATTGGAACTGATAGGACGATGACTGGTTTGAATAGGGTTGCGTTGCAGTGGGAGGGAAAGAAGGTTGATTTGTATACGAGGATGACCAGGATGATGGGCCTGGAGGTGCGGGTGCAGGTGCGGCAGGGGGAGCTGTGCTTCGCACCAAAGTGCGCAATTGGCCGAGAATCTGTTGAAGCTCTTCTTGTGAGACGCCATTTTCGACCAGTTTGCGTAACTAAGAAAAAATCGACTTGAGAAAGGTATGGAATGGTGGCATAACCTCTCACGTACCTGGTGCAAAACATTGACGTGGTTTTGAGAAACTGTGTCATAAGGATTGGTTTGCAGTGCGCGTTCCTTTTGTCCGAGCGTAAACTCCAATTCACTGAGTACCTGT
>Ga0210387_10002726_pt1 | contig 13549 bp, 11 predicted proteins | sample IncBWC7OmetaG_FD_160108 | JGI IMG/M metagenome (GOLD analysis project Ga0210387, IMG submission 160108) | Forest soil microbial communities from Barre Woods Harvard Forest LTER site, Petersham, Massachusetts, United States - Inc-BW-C-7-O ...
ATCCCGTAAGGGAGTTTCCACGAGTACCGGTAGTAGCGCGACCCGGTCCTAGTCGCCCCCACACGTCTGATCTGTTGAATAATCCTCTTCGGACTCGACAGATCGAAGGTCAGTGCGATTCGGTCGATCGACAGTCTCCCTACACTGCTCGTCACTACTTTGGGTCTGACTTCGGTGATTCCTCTCAGAATCTCGAACAGGAGTCTCTCGTGACCGCCAGGAAGCCCTAGGAGGCTAGTTAGAGGGGGCCGCCAAGCCAGACCTAGCGCCTCCGAGAGACGATCGACTTCATCGGGAGTGGGAAGTGTTGCGCCCCTGAGAATCCGCGCCACCCGCGATCGTCCGAGGTGCGACCTAAGAGCGAGATCGTCGACGGTCTGAGCGGTTAGTACGGAGGTCGCTTTAAGCGCCTGCGGGATCGTCGTCTTCACGAACGGAGACTGTTCCGCATCTCCGCGGAAATCATCGGCGCGATACAGGTGCGTTTGGCACCGGCGCTCCTGGATGTGGCTACGATTCGTCTAAGGACGTTCGTTTCGCGCTGCTCAGAATCCGTCCCATTCGATCGGGACTCACCGCGTAGCGCTTTGCAAGGAGAGCTACCACCAACCCCGCGACGCCCGGTTTGGCTTCCTTCAGCAGCTCTTCTATGACCGTGTCCTCGACGTAGGACCTTTGTGCCAGGGTCGCGATCTGTACTTTCGTAAGGCGCGCACTTCTCCTCCCGGTGATAAGCCGCGAGATCTCTGTCGCGACAGACTCGAGCTGGCGAGCAGCAGAGAGGATCTCCGACGGATCCCTCCACTCGCGATTCCCCTTGCCCGATGACGCCTTCAACGCGTTGCCCATCCTGACCAGGGACTTCTCTGCGATCGACTTGCGATCCGTACGTCTGTCGCGGTCCTTGTTCGATTCAAGGGTTCTCCGGTTGCCTAGCAGCACGTCGAGCTGCCAGCCGATCATCCTGACGAAGACAAGCTCGCTTGAGACATAGCGGGGATCTCGTCTGATCAGATCGAGGAGTGCGTCATCAGCGGCCGGCCCCCCCGCTATCGCGATTCCTGCCAGTCGTCGATTCTCGGCGAGCCACATGGACCTGCGCTCGTCCGCCGCCGACTTCTTCTTCGCTTTCTGCTTCCCCAGAGGACCCCGTAGCCAAGGGTGATCCTCTCCGGCTGCGAGTTCGAGATAGTGCCACTTCGCGGCGAGAATCCTCATCTCTTCCTCGGACGATCGAAGGGACACCATCGGCAGACCCGCGGAGCGAAGTACCCTCGACAGCGGTCTACCTGATCGTCGCCGTGTGGGTAGCACTAGAGCTTGCCAGATGAGAGTCCGTCGGATGCCGTCCCAGTCACTCTCACGGATTGTTCAACACTAAATTGTTCAACACTAAATATTTGAAATAGAAAAACTGAAAAAAATTTACTGGCTGCTACTCACGCCACGGAAATCCGGGCTCGTATCGAAGGTCGCTTCACGGTTGACCGTGTCCGGAGCCGAACCTCCGGTCCTAGATCGGCATCTGCCTCACGCGCTCATCCGACTCACCGATCCAATGGAACCGCTTCACCGAGGTTCGGCTCAATGTGAAACCGATCGGCGATCGGGCCGACTAGGAAGGTCTCCGGACTGTCGGCGCAGCAGTCATGTCCCTGTTCGACTTTGAGCACGAAGGCGTTCGAATCGCCAACTGGCTTCACTTTGGCTGGGCGAACCTCTGACAGAGGCTGCCTCCTGCTGCATTTGAGTCACGTCCTGAAGGAGCAAACGTTCTGCGCTGATAGTTCTCCGGTATCCGTCAGCGAATTCGAAGGCCCTTCTACGTAGCTCTTCATCGTCCGGCTTCTGAGCGAGTTCTTTCAGAGCATGCCGAGTGAGGGACGCGAATCGATTTGCCAGAGTAGTCGTCTCCTTGAGTCGTCGATATCTTGTCGTCGTGGTCGTTCTCGCCACTTCCGTCGTCAGACGTCTCTGAAAATGCGGATCCTCTCTCCAGCGCCGAACAGTGTTCCGGTGACAACGCAGCCGACGGGCGATCTCCATGACCGAAAGCCCCTCCAATACAAGGCGCAGCAACCTCTCCTTGTCGGCCGACCAAGCGCTCTGCACTGCACAAGTGTACTCTGTTGCACCACAAAAGGACCACTGTGACACCAACTTTGTCTATGCATTACGGTTACTTACAGCTCGCGGCGCCTAGTAGGCATGCACACGAGCCTGCACAACCTGCGCGCTACTGTCGCTCGAAGAGACGCCCAATCGGGATACGTAGACCGAGAGCGATACCTGTCAGGGTTGCTACGGTCGTGTTCGTCTCTCCGGCTTCGATAGCCTGCAGATGCTTGGCATCGATATGAGCAGCAGCCGCGAGCTGCTCTTGAGTAAGTCCCATTTGAGAACGAAGCTGCCGGATTTGCTTCCCGAGCCGCCGAATCGTCCGTCCGACCTCCGGTAGTGCCCGAATCGCTGAGCGCGACTTCGCTCGATCTCTCGACGGGATTCGAGGCACACGAGGAGGTTCTCGTGGCTCTCACGGTGCCTCTACCGTACGACGTACGGTGCTGATAGGATTGGGTCGAAGGCTCGAAATGAGTTCAGAAGGCTCTCCGTCGAAAGAGGTACTCAGGAAAGCTCTCTGGTCGCATCTCCGTGCGTTGTTCATCCTGGTCGCTGTGCTGACCGCAGGTGGGTACTGGATCGCCCGCCATAGTGGTGGGTCCAGTGACGTAGACATAGCGAGAGAGATCGTCGGAAAGGTAGTCGCGACGCCCTCGTCGCTGGAGTTCTTCGGTGGCGAACTTGCCCTCACCGAAGCTGAGTGGCGACTTGTCACACTTGAGTACGACCTGCAAAACGAGTTCGGTGCCACGGTGCGCCACCACGACTGCGTCGTATTCAAGCGACTCGACGGGAAGTACGAGTGGAGCCCTCAGCTTGCCGTTCAGCCCTGCGACGTCGCCCGATGGGGACAAGTGCTCATCAGCATGAACCGCAGTGCGCTGTCGGCTCAGCGCTAGCTCACCATGTAGAGCTACTCTGCACCGCATCGTATCGACGGGTGGATACCGTCTGTCCGGCCGACTACGTCCCCATGCGATCCTTCGCAAACTTCGCCAAGATGTCCGACGTGGGCACGTCGGACAGCGATACTAGGCGGTTGACCAAAGCGACGGGCACAAGAGCGTTGTCGTACATGGAACAGCGGAGCCTCGCGATAGTGCGAAGTACGTCGCCCACATTGAAGAAGTCCGTGAGCTTCGGATCGACGCTGAACCCTGTCATCGGCACCGTCGCGACGTACATGTCCGACTCTGCGCCTTTGAAGATGAGTTTTCCCCCGAAGTACATGTTCTCGCCGTACGGCTGCTGCGTCTTCGGGTCGCCAGGAACGATGTAGCGACGGATATACTCGTTGCTGAGGATGAGCGTCTGATAGGGTTCGAAGGCTCGCTCGACACGGGCGGCGTGCTCCACGAATTCGCCGCTCTTCTCTACACCCACTAGATTGATCGCCGGCCCTCCGGACTGTCCGCCGAGAAACTGCATGAGCTCGAGCATCGGCTTCCGCAACGGCGCCGTCGTGCCGAAAAATGCCAGCGGACCGTCCTTGATGAACAGTACCTCCCGGAGAAGCGCCGGCTTCATATCCCAGATCGAGCGGATCAGATGGACGATGGCGAGATGCTCGAGGGTCGTGAGGAGGTAGCTCATAATGCCCCCTGCGCCGAGCGCGTCATCGATCCGCTCGTACAGTCGAAGGGCGTCGGAGAGGTAAACCGGCGCCTTGCATGATGGACAGGGCTGTACTGTCGAGCCCTCGCTCCGGAATTGGATCTCCGTCGCACCGCAGTCGCTTGGACAGCGGGGGATCGTCCATTCTTCGCGCTGGTTCGAGGGCTTCCACTCACGGAACAGCAGCCACGCAAGCGCCTTCTGAAGCTCGCCGTCGAGCTGCTCCAGAGCGCGATGGATACTCAGTCTGACTCCCAGCGAGAACGACGAAGCGCCCTTGACCGGGACCAAGCGCGAGGGAATCACAGCAACATAACGCCGAAGCTGCTTGAGCTTGGCCATGTCGTCCGGACCGATGAATCGAAGGGTGTCGACGTCGCTTAAGTCTTGGAGCTTGATGAGGAGCGGACCGAAGGTCATGAAGACGATCGAGGCCGAAGGAAACTCCTCCCGCACGGCCGTCTCCGTCATGCCACCGTCGACGGCGATAACGGCAGTCAGACGTCCGCTGGGTCCGGGGGCCGCAACGAGACGATTCTTCATCGATGGCATCTCCGGAGGCGTCGGCGGCTCGCATGACTGCAAGAAATCCTGCACCGCCGAACTCTTGATGATCTCCGTGTGCGAAGCCTTGCTCGCACGCTCCATCGGCCGCCGACCTCGGATCGCGCTGTACCCCATCGCTCGCTAAGCCTTCTTTTCGGCAGCGAAGCGGTCGATTTGAACCGGAACGACGAAGGCGTTCGAATACGTCTTCATCCGAATGAAACCGCGGTCCGACGTCCGACGGAGGCTCTCCACGAAGTCCTCGTAGTCGTAGTATTTGTCGATCTCGCGCAGCTCGTCGGTGTTGTTCAGGTGCGACACGAACCAGTTCTGAGTGTTCTTCAGCACGTTCGAGGAGATCGAACTCACCTCTTGTGTTGCGTAGACGAGGCCTAGCCGAAGCTTTGCTCCTTCCTTGGCGATCCGGTTGTAGATCTGCGTGAGGTCCTTGTCTTCCTTCTTCGGAAAAAGGTTGTGGGCTTCCTCGAAGTAGAACTGGATGAAGTTCGGACTCTCGTTCGCGATAAACCGACGCATCCCGTCGGAAAAGAGCTTCTGACAGATGCGATCGGAGTACGTCCGCTGAAGGAACGGATCACCCTGAGACAGATCGATGATCACGATCTCGCCTTTTCGGAGCCGCTTGATGATGTCCTCCTCGAAAGACTGCTCATTGGCGGACGAGTGCATCTCTCGAAGTGGATCGAGTTTCCGGTAGCCGCTGACCAAGGTGGCCTTTCCAGGCTGCCGAATCCGCGTCAGCATCACCAGCACGGCCTTGAGGTCGTCGTCTGCCCACTCTTTGCCCTTGGCCTTCGCATCGACGAAGACCTTAGCGGTCTCGTAGTTCTTCCACACAGACGTGAACCAGTGGCTCGCCTCTCGCCCCGAGAGTCCCCTATCCGGCTCGAGGGGAATGACCTTGTCATCCTCGGTCTTGCTCCCTGCAAGTTCGTTGATCTCCTTCTTGCCGGGGAAGGTAATGCGGTCGGCACCCATGTCGAACCCGGCAGCGTAGAGGGTGGCACGGTATGCAGCGACCAGGCGAAGCCATCGAGTCATTTCGCCAGGGTCGTCCTGATCATCCGGCGGCGAAAGGTCGATAGAAAGAAAGCTCTTTACGTAGTCGGCTTTCTCCTCTTCGAGGCGGGACTGAATGAGGCCATGCCCTTCAACGATGTCGCGATGAAAGTTTACCTTCATCACTTTGAATCCGGGCTTCTCGAGCAGGCTGTAGCGAGTCGTCTTGTCCTTGTAGAGGTCATAGATGGCAGTGCCGGCGTCCTGCTGGTTTGGGTTCGCGTACTCGCCGTTGATATCGAAGATGATCTGGCCGATGGAGGGAAGCGGTTGCTCATTGAGCCTGACACCACTGCCGGATATATCGACGACAGCCTGAATCAGTTTCTTCACCGTGTTTGACTTGCCTGTCCGAGTCATCCCGAAGAGGGCAGTACGCTTACCGATGAAATCGAGCGCTGAAACATAGACGGGAACCGGCTGCAGCTCCGGGTGCCGCCGCGACGCGCTGTACCGGACCTCGCCGATCCTCACCTGATCTTTGCCACCAGGGATCCCGCCGTCCTCACGGAAGTTAACGATATACTCAAGCGCTTTCCCGCGCGGTTTGAACACGGAGTAGTTGTGCGAGCTGTAGAAATTCTCGACGTCTGCCCCGAAGCAGGTCTTTCCTTCGGAGTTCCTGTAGAAGGTACCCAGCACTCGGCATTCAACACCTGAGAACATGAACTCATACCTCGTGAAGCTGTCGAGCTGCTTCCCCTTGCCCGCCTCGGGCACTTCCTCCTTGTAGTACTCGACCATAGAGGCGACAACGTCGGAGTCCGTCGGGAGTGCCGTGGGTCCGAGAACGCGGAGCAACACGATCTCGCTGTCGCCATCTTCGCCGTCGTATCCGCAAAGCAGAAAGCCTCCCTCCTGAAGTCCGCCCACCTTGTGCTTCCACTTGTCGTTCACGAGGAGCTTCAGCCGCGAGTAGTCGAAGTAGAATGGCCGACCGATGAAGGTGTCGCGATCACGTGCCACCGCGAAGAGATCCACTGAAGCGAGATCGCGAAGGTGTCCGATGAGATCAGTCATTTGCGGGGTCCCTTCAAGCATGGGTCCAATCGATCTGTGGCAGTGTTGGCAGCCTGTTGGCTTTCGGACCGGCGAACACGAGAATGCGGTCCGTCTTGGTCGCGCGCCCCCGGTTCTCCTTCCAGATCCGACTGACTTTGTGCTGGACGGGAAGACGATCGACGACCGTGCCTAAGTTTTCGAGGTCGGTCTCCTCGAAACAGCGACGCGCGACCTCCCTAGCGAGGTTCAAGTCCTTTTCGCCTTCCCGAACGTCGCCGATCACGAAACACGCGTACCCGTCGTCGCGCATCGCAGCCCGCACTCGGCGCGCAACTTTGGACATGAACGCTACGTACTTGTCCAGGGAACTGCTCGTGAACAGCTTTGAATCCACCTCTTTAGGCTCGTGGCCAAGCATCCAGAGACGGATCCAGTTGAACTTCCCGTAGAGAATCGCTTGGAGATAGGGCGGCGATGTGAAGACGAGCTTCGCCTTCTTCTTACGTAACTGTGTGGCAGGTGCGTAAGTCGCGTCCCGGCGCCACGCGCGCCCTCGCGTGAACTCGCCTGAGACTTCGCCGAGCGCGTCGATTCGGCGCTCTAGCGCATCGAACACGTCGACCGACGGAGCTACCAAGCCGTGCTCGCGGATGTATCTTCTGACGTACCGAGGAGCCATCGAAAACGTGTTGGGCATCGACACGCTTAGGCCCCGAGGCCTGCCGTCGCTATTCGCGTTGGCGTGCAGAATGCCGAGAAGAGTGGCCATTATGAAGCGATCGGTACGCCGATCGAGATCGAGCTTCTGCCGAAGGTACTTCAACTGCCGAAGTGTCCGAGAGCTGAAGAGCATCCGAATGTGATCGGGCGCGGGCAACGTCCGAGGCCCGTCGTTCATCTCGTCGCGGAGCTCATCGAGCCGAGCATGAATGCCGTCTGCGCTCGGAGGGTCGACTTTGGCAGCAGAGAGAACCCACGCGAGCGGACTCGCATCTGCCCCGAGTCCAATGCGACCAAGAAGGCAAGCCTCGAGCGGCGTGGTGCCACGTCCCGCAAAAGGATCGTAGACGACGTCGCCCGGTTCCGTGAGCCATCGGACGAAGGTGTGCGGAATCGATGGGGGGAACATCGCCATGTACGAGCAAAGCCCGTGCAGCGGATGGCCCCACCGCCTTGGCGCCGCATGCCAAAGGCGCGGTAGTTCGCTAAGCGTGTCTGCCACGAAACCTGGCGGTCGCTCCCACCACAAGGGACCTTAACACGGATGCCAAGAATTGCGTCTGCATTGCCCGATCAGGGAGGTTCGAGCGCGGTAGTATCCGTGAGCGGCTCTGTCATGAACCTAGAAACGCTCGCTGCAGCTCGCCGAACCTGGACAGAGACTCTGGACCGCGCCCGAGAACTTGGGGTCGAGTGGCGAGGATCTCGCTTTGACAGCTATCTCGCGATCATCGACGAGCTCTGTCAGTTGGAGGAGCGGCGCAAGACTGACCCGGAGGCCTTCGTAGAGTTTCACCGAGAGATTGGACGGCAGGAACTGCTCTTCGAGGGAGCCTCCCAGATGATTCAGCTTCGGTTGGCTTCCAAGGTGTGGGGTCGGTTAGAACGAGCGGTCCTGAGCGCGAAGCTCAAAAAGATCGTTGGCGGGCCGCTGATGCCTGTGAGGGGCGCTGATCAGGGCGAAGTGACCGACGAACCTCGTGACACCCTGGTGGAGCTCCTTGCCGCCGCGATAATGGCAGAGCACGGGTTTGAGCCGGGGCTCACGCGCGTAGACGAGGATCTCCGACTAGTCCTTGCCGGGCGGCCCCTAATCATAGCCGAGTGCAAGAGACCTATGGGCCGGGAGACGCTACCAACGGCTTTGGGAAGCCTCCGAACGCAGTTCTGGCGGCGCAAGAACCAGGGAGCGACGCTGTGCATGCCCTTCGTGGCTGCCGAACGTATCGAGCCATTTGCGAGCCTACTGACCCAGGCGGAGTCAGCCGAAGAGCTAGACCTCGAAGTTCAGAGGCGGATTCGGGCCGTGATCGATGAGATCCGGAATATTTGCGCCACTGTGCCTGGTCGGAGCCTCGGAACACTATCCCCAGTCGGAGTGGTGACGTTTTCGGGCGCTGTGTGGGTCCGCCAGCCTAGGGCGCACGTTCACTACTTCGCGGTCCGCGAGCCGTTCGATACTGGCCGCCAGGAAGACACTCCGGATTGGCTGGTGAGACAGTTCCGCCATAGCGAAGGCCTACTGGCCGAATTCGCGTCCTGATCTCGGCCCGCCGCCTACAGTTGCATCTGATCCAAGGTTCGGCGGCAAAAGGCCTCGAGGTCGAGGTCGGAAGCTACTTCGGTTCGCTGCAACGAAGGCACCGTGTCGAGGATCTTCTTGGCCTCGATATATATGTCAGCGAAAAGGCCCTCGGTCGGGACCTGGATGACGGCTTCCACGATCGGCTCTCCTACGTTTCCGGGACCCTTTCGGAAGTCCTCGACCAGGTTCGCGAAGGATCGAGCCCGAGCGACCCTTTCCGACGGGTTCCCATGATCGAACGAAAGCGCATCGATTCGGTGCACCACGTGATTTTGATAGGCGTAGTCGAAAGTGTGCTTTACCCCTGAAGCGCACTCCACGATCCGCATCTCTTTGGCCGAATCCGCGGTTGCCAACTTTGCCAGCAAACCGAGCTTCCGGAAGGCGGTGTTCATCTTGCCCTTGATGTACTTGGAGGAGCGGTGAACCTCTCTTGGCTCCGAGACATCGGACTCGGCGGGGACGACTAGGGTGTCGAATAGATCGCCGATCTCGACTTCCATGTCGATGCATCTCGTGGCTCGAGGCTCGGTTAGGAGAACAGAGCCCGCACCGCCCATTCCATTATGGAGCGTTTCAGGATCGGACTCTACCGTTAGCCTGAGCGCATTCAGCGCCGATCGGATGGCTCGGGGATTCGCTGAGGGGTATAGGCGTTCAACTCGGCGTAGGTCGGCGTCGAACTGCCAGCGTATGTCTTGAGGCGATTCGACCCGCCAGATCACGACGCCCACGTTAATTGGCTCGTGACGCACTGGATCGTGCGCGTACTTGATCACAGCGTATCGACAACGCAGGGGTGTGTTCATGACTTCGCCTTGAATAGGTTGTCCACTCCAGTGCGGCGAGAAACGAGGGCCCTCCCGACTTCCGCGCGCTCGCCGGCTGGAGGCTCCCAATCGGTCGGGACCGTCCCTACCAACTCCGCAAGCTGGTCGGGTGTGATGTTATCGACTCGATTGAGCGCGGACGCGAAAGCGCCGGGCGCAGCGCACGCTTTTGCGGCGATCCGGTGGGGACCAAGCTGCAAAACACTGTTCGGATCGGCGATCGATTGAAGATACGCAGCCGTCCAGCCCGGTCCTCCCAGTGAATGCCCGAAGTCGATGACCCAGGCGGCAAATTTGTTGTCGTCCTTCGGTTCCAACATCCAGTTTCCATCGTTTCCCCGGTGGTCCCCGTCGTGAATCCATGAGCTGTACACGACGGTAGCAGGTAGGCGATCTTCGTTCTCGATCTGGATGGACGGTCCCAGCGTTGTCAGGATATCACCGCGGAGATCGAAGGAGCCGTTCGGAAGTCGAGATACACCGACGTGAACCCCGGCGGGGAACCCGACAGCCGAGAGCTGGGGATCGTCGGCGATCAGATCAGGTGGAACGAGGATCGCAGCCATCTCCGGCACCGGTAGTTCGACGTGACGGGCGAGACGACCGAAGACAGCTTCGTTGAAAGCACTTCGGTCCTTAGAGCTGGCCACCTTGACGACGTACGTCAGATCGTCGTCGGCAGTAAAGAACCAGGGGTCAGCGAACGTCGCCGGCTTCCCCAGAATCGTGGAAATGCGACCTCCGCACCTCCGGGCCGTAACGCGCGACAGCTGTATCGGCGTCGATACCACTGAAGTGGGTGACGGGGCTGCCGCGGGCGCGGCCCCCAGAGCCCCGCCATCCCCACCGTCGGACATCATCTCCTCCACGCGACCACGGTACAGGCTTTGGCGGAGGTCGTGGCCGAGAATCCTGGGAGGACTGGACGCGTCGCCGATGGGGGCGGGGGAAATGCCCACGACTTCCGCCGTGCCGCAGACCGGAGACCCGTAACCACGGCGTAGCCAACCGCCTCGCGACCGTGTCGCTGTGAGCGATCATCCGAGTGCCGCGGGCGCCCCTCCAAATCGATATCCCCGTCGGAGATGTGCTCGATTGATCTCATTTTCTGATCACCGCCGATCAGGGTCATCAGGCTTTTGAGTCCGCTGCGTATACCATTTCGCCACTCCGGCGGCGTTCGCGGAAGATACCAGATCGACACCAGATCGGCGCTCAGATATCAGGGCCCCAGATCGCCGCGCTGGTAGCGGGCCAGGTCGTCGAGGCTCCCGGTCGGCTGGGTGAAGATGACGGCCTCGCCGATGACGGCACCCGAGGCGCCGGTGATGGTTGCCGACAGCCAGTGGTGATAGCCGAGGCCCAGGAAGAGAAAGGCGCCGGCGTTGATGGCCACGTTCGCGGCGTGCGCCCACCAGCCGTTGAGCAGGTGCTCGTTGCGCGCGTCGTCCACCAGGCGTCGCTCGGCGTCGCCGAGCATCTCGCAGACCTCGGCGTCGGTTTTGGGCGGGAAGTCGCGGAGCCTGGCGTGCAGCTCGCGGCCGTCGTGGATCACGTCGGGCGGCGCCAGGAGGAACGGCAACACCCCAACGGCCGCCAGCACGGCGCCCGTGTAGTAGTCGACGCGATTCTCCGGCGCCACGAACGGCACCGGGATCAAGCTGCCGACGCCGCTGGCGCCGATCCCGATCGCCCAGCCGTAGTTCCAGCGGCTCATCCGGTGGGCTTCGTGCGACAGCCGCTGGTCGATCCATTCGAGGCGCAGGCGACCGTCGGTGGCTCCCAGCAGTGGCGCCGCCCCCTCGGGTGGCCGACAGTCGACTTGCGCGCGCGCGATGGTCGGCGCCAACAGCGCAAACAGGCCGAATGCGAGACCGAAGCCTCTTGTGCGGGCGCCGACGCGATTCACGTTTCCACTATGCCAACCAAGAGCACAGTTAAGAAAGCGAAGCGCGACCTTTCCGCGGGAAAACGCCCCTCGACGGCGGCAGGCGAGTTCGTGCGCGAGGAGATTGACCACGTTCGCAAGGGTAAGCACGGCGCGCGCTCGTCGAAGCAAGCGATCGCCATCGGGCTCTCCAAGGCCCGGCGGGCGGGCGTGCCGCTCAAGCCGCCGGCCCGCGGACGCGCGTCGACGCGCACGCGGCGCGCGGCGACGCTCGCTTACGAGACCGGACAGGGGCGCCGGAAGCCGCGCGCGCCGTCGGCGCGGCGGAAGCGGGCCAGCACCCGCGCCCTCCAGCGCGAAACGCAGACCACCGCTTCACGCCGTGTGCTCGCCGCTCAGAATCGCAGCGCCAAGGCACGCCGGAATCGCGCCTCGCGCGCCAACGCCAGGAAGCGTGCCGCCGGCATGAAGGGAATGCGGCCCCGGCGTTCGGGGGGCGGCAAGCGCGCCGCTGGGTCGAGCAAGAGCAACCGCCAATAGACGCCTCTGCGCTTATTCGGTGACTATCGCCAGCGCGGACTCGAGCTCGCCGCGCGCGTGGGCGTCGCCCTTGCGAACGCTGGCCTCGATCCCGCGCGCGAACGTCTCGCGTGCGGCGTCCCGATCGCCAAGCGCCAGGTGCGTGTTGCCGGCGTGCAGATAGGTGGCCACGTAGTCGGCGTGGTCGCGCATGAGCACCGCGAACTCCTCGCGCGCCTCCTGGAACTGGTTTCCGTTCTTGTACTCCAGCGCCAGCGCGTAGCGCGGGAAGGGATCGTCCGGGTGGGTGGCGATGAACGCCCGCAGGGCCTCGGCGCGCGACAAGGTGTGGCCTAGACCGGCCACAACCGCCGCTGCGGTCCGGGAATCTCGCCCGCGATCGGGACGATGCGGTTCTGCGCGTCGACGTGCACCACGGTCGGCTTCCAGGCGCGCGCCTCGTCCTCGCTCTGCGCCTCCGCGAAGGTGGCGATGATGACGACATCGCCAGGATGGGCCAGGTGCGCCGCCGCGCCGTTGACGCAGATCGTGCCCGAGCCTTCCGGCCCCTCGAGCGCATAGGTCTCGAGCCGCGCGCCGTTGGTGCGGTTCCAGATGTGGACCTTCTCGTAGGGGAGAATGTCCGCGGCGCGCATCAGCGTGGCGTCGATCGTCACCGAGCCCTCATAGTCGAGGTCCGCTTGCGTGACGGTCGCGCGGTGAATCTTCGATTTGAAGAGGATCCTACGCATTGGCAACCTCCGTCCAGGCCACATCGGGTCCCGGCGTCGATTCCCACCAACAATACGAAGCGTCCGTACACAAGTCAAAGCGGCAAGCAGGGCAACGCCCTCGGCCGGTCGATGAGGCAAGTCAGAGGTTGACGGTCGAGACCGGATCCCGCACGCTGACCGAGGCGTGAAACCGCGCAGCTTCGTCCACGTGCTCGGGATTGACCTCGGCGGCGGCAAGGGGAAGAAGACAGCCCTCGCCACCCTGCGGGTCGACGGCGAGGCCGCGACCGTGGTCGACATCGCGCCGCGCAACGGCGCGCTGCCCTTTTACGACACCGCGCTCATCGACACGATCCGCCAGTATGGCGACGAGACCCTGCTCTGCGTCGACGCGCCGCTGACCTTGCCCCCCTGCCTGCGCTGCACCGTCGCGCTCTGCCCGGGCCAAAACGCCTGCGTCGACCCGTCGGTGCTCGAGATGCGGGCGCTGGCCGAAGAGGGGGCGAAGGCGAGCGATCGCGACGCCCGCCGCGGCAAGCCGCCGATCACGCCGTACACCCAGCGCGCGACGGAGGTGCACCTGACGGGTCGCCTGGGGATCGTGGCGCGCGAGGGGCTCGGCCAGGGGACCGGCCCGCTGGCCGCCCGCGCCGCGCACCTCTTGCGTGCGCTCGCCGACCGCTTTCGCCTCAACGAGAACGTCATCGAGGCCTATCCCAAGGCGACGCTGGCCGTGCTCGGGCTCGGCACGCCGTTCAAGAAGACCCTGCGCGAGCGTGAGACCCGCGCGCGCATTCTGGAGGCGCTGGCCGGCGAGCTGCGCTTCGGCCCCGGCGTCTGGCGGGAGCTCTGCATCCAGAGCGATCACCTGTTCGAGGCGGTGATCTGCGCTTACACGGGATTTCTCTGG
>Ga0210387_10002727_pt1 | contig 13548 bp, 8 predicted proteins | sample IncBWC7OmetaG_FD_160108 | JGI IMG/M metagenome (GOLD analysis project Ga0210387, IMG submission 160108) | Forest soil microbial communities from Barre Woods Harvard Forest LTER site, Petersham, Massachusetts, United States - Inc-BW-C-7-O ...
AAATAGGGCTCGAGCTTGACCAGGTCAAGCTCTTCGCCGGGTCGAATCGCCGCAGGGTGATCGAGCAAGTCGCCCACTGGAGGGTCTCCTTAGCGATAGGTCAGCATTGCGGCATCGTCAATGTGTGCATGACAATTAAAACTACTCAGCGTAAACCGCTCCCCCGAATAAATAAATTCGCTCCAGGAAGAGTTCCGCGACATCCAGCTCACATTTAATGTGCTCTCCGCAGAGAGCTGCAGGGCTCGTTGCATGACAACCGCGATGGGGCCACCGGAAGTGAAAATCGCGACCCGTTCGCCACGGCCGCCGACGGAGAGACACTTTGAGAGGCCGGAATTTACTCGGGAACAAAATTCCAACCAGGTCTCCACACCTGGCGGACAAATTTCCCCGCTCACCCATTTACCAATAACGGCCTCGAACAACTTTTGAAAGCTGGGCCGCTTCTCGGCTGAGGCGGACGAGGATTGGAACGCGGCGTGGAGATCGCGAATGGTTTGGTCAGTTTCGAGCAATCCGGGGAGGCTGCGTTCGAGAACAGCTTCGCCCTGATATTCGTCAAACTCCTGCAGTACCAGCGGCTCGGGAAACTTGATTCCGGCTTTCTTATAAGCGCCCACTATGAGCGCGACGGTTTCTTTCTGCCGCACGCGTGGACCCGCGCAGGCACGGTCAAAAACTATTCTGTGCCGCGCCCAATACTCGCCGAGAAGACGGGACTGCGCTTCTCCGAGGCTAGACAATTTATCGTAGTCCGGCTCGAGAAACGAAGCCTGCGCATGACGGATGAGAACGACGACGCCCATTTCCTATCGGTCCTCCGTCAAACGTTGTACGGCATGATGCACTGAAGTGGACGCAATTCGTGTGAGTCCAAACTCCGATTGCGAAGCAATTCGCACTCACACGAAGCGCTAGGCAGACGCGCCCTGTTCTCTACCAAACTCAGCAAAGGTCTTGCCCTGTTCGGCAAGTTGCTGCAGCAGCGGCGCGGGCTGCCAGATCTCACCATGCTGATGCTGAAATTCACAGATGCGATCGTAAACCTGTTTGAGGCCCACGGCGTCGGCGTACCACATCGGACCGCCGCGATGGGCAGGGAAGCCGTAGCCGTTGATATAAATAATGTCGATGTCGGAAGCGCGCAAGGCGTAGCCTTCCTCCAAAATGCGCGCACCTTCGTTCACCAGAGCGTAGAGGCAGCGATCCGTGATTTCGGCGGGGGAAATTTGGCGTTGCGCGATGCCGGCTTCGTCGACCCACTTACGGATAAGCTCGCTGACCGCCGGGTCCACCGAGGCCCGCCGTTGGTCATCATATTTATACCACCCAGCGCCCGTTTTCTGGCCGTACCGGCCAAGTTCGCAAAGACGGTCCTCAACGAATGGCTGACGAATGCCGGCCGTTTCCAGGTGACGATATTCCTTGCGGATGCGCCAGCCAACATCGAGACCCGCGAGATCGCCGGTGGCGAGGGGACCCATCGCCATGCCGAAATCGGAAAGAGCCTGATCCACGGCTTCGACGCTCGCACCTTCTTCGACGAGGAATTGAGCTTCGCGGCGATAGGGGCCAAACATCCGATTGCCGACGAAACCCCTGCAATTGCCCACGAGCACGCCCACCTTACCCAACGTTCTTGAAAGCTGCATGCACGTGGCGACCACTTCCTTTGAAGAAACTTTGCCACGGACGATTTCCAGCAGCCGCATGACGTTCGCGGGGCTGAAGAAATGCGTACCGATGACGGATTCGGGCCGCGAAGTGGCTGATGCGATCTCATCAATGCTTAAGGTGGAGGTATTGCTTGCAAGAATGGCGCCTGGTTTGCACACGCGATCCAATTGCTGGAATACTTCCTTTTTGAGGGCCATACCTTCGAAAACAGCTTCGATCACCAGATCCACTTTTGAGAAATCGCCAAAGGTGAGCGTGGGAGTGATGCGTTTCAGGCGTTCCTCGGCAACCTGCGGTGAGAAACGCCCCCGCTTCACGGAATTCGCGTAATTCGACTGGATGGTCGCCAGCCCGCGATCAAGCGCGGATTGGTCAGCTTCTTTCAGAAGCACGGGAATGCCCGCATTGGCGAGCACCATGGCGATACCGCCGCCCATAGTGCCGGCGCCGACTACGGCCGCGGAGTGAATTGGAATAACGTTGGTCTGTTTGGGAATGTTGGGAATCTTGGAGACTTCGCGCTCGCTGAAGAAGACATGGATTAGCGATTTGGATTGTTCGGAAAAGAGGCACGCAATAAAGAGTTTTTGCTCGACCTTACATCCTTCTTCGAATGGCAATTTAGTCGCAGCTTCCACGGCGTCGATGGCTTTGACGGGAGCGAACAGAGCGCGCTGTTTTTTGGCAACTGCTTCACGCGCAGCGGAAATGAGTATGGCGTTTTCTGTTGCGTTTCCAAGTTTCTCATTTCGCTCGCGCGTCTTGGGAGCAGGTTTGCCGGCTACTTCCCGTGCAAACGCGACCGCTCCGGCAAGAAGATCCCTTTCGATAATGCGATCGACGATACCCAACTTCAGCGCTTCTTCGGCATTGATTGGATTGCCGCTAACGCACATTTCGACGGCTTTCGAAACACCAGCGAGCCTCGGAAGGCGTTGCGTGCCCGCCGCACCGGGGATCAGGCCGAGCTTTACTTCGGGTTGGCCGAATTGCGCTGTGGGCAGAGCGACGCGATAGTGCCCAGCCATCGCCAGCTCCATCCCGCCGCCAAAAGCGGTTCCATGAATGGCGACGATCACTGGCTTGGCACTATCTTCGATTTTCAAGAGCAACGGTAGCAATCCCGGGCCGCGCGACTTGCCCGATGTCATCTTGCCGAATTCTTTAATGTCCGCGCCAGCCACAAACGTGCGGCCACCGCCGATCAGGACCGCCGCTTTGACACTGGCGTTCTGCGCGATCTGGTCCAGCGCCTCCGAAATGCCTTCGGGGACACCGGGGCTCAGCGCGTTGACAGGGGGGTTGTTGATGGTGACGATGGCGATGCCGATGCCGATGCCGTTATCGCTTGTGAGTTGCACTAAATCGGTCATGGAAGAGCTCTCATTTTTGATGTTTGAACTTTATACGCTTTTCGCCGAGACCCTGCCGGAATCGATCACCATTGAGGCAATGCGCTCGCGATGAAACGTGGCGTCGCCGAATGCGGTTTCCGATCCCTTCGCTCGACGGTAGTACAAGTGAAGATCGTTTTCCCACGTAAAGCCCATACCGCCGTGAATCTGGATTCCACGATTGCCAACGGTCCTGGCGGCGTCACTGCAATACATCTTGGCGATGGAGACGGCGGTTGTTGCATCGGGGGAGTTCTCTTCCAGCGCCCAACCAGCGTAGTAGACGGCGGAACGTGAGCTCTCGGTTTCCAAATACATGTCCGCGCACTGATGCTGGACGGCTTGAAAAATTCCGATTGGTTTGCCGAATTGTTTTCGAGTCTTGGCATATTCGACCGTGATATCGAGGGTCCGCTGCATGCCGCCCACCAATTCGGCGGCCAGCGCCGCAGTGGCGATGTCGAAAGCTCGCGTGAGGTTCGGGCTGGAGCCAAGTTCTTCTGCAGGAGTATTGTTAAATTCGACGACGTAAAGCTTTCGCGTGGGATCCATTCCGGACATCGGAGATATCTTCAAGCCGTGAGCCTTGGAATCCACCACAAAGACACCGTTGCGCGCGACGACGATAAGAAAATCGGCCACGGCGGCATCAGATACGAAGAGCTTTTCCCCCGTCAGTTTCCCGTTGGTGGCACTGAGCTGGATGTCCCCCAGGTTCCAGCTTGCGCCGCCTTCCAGAATGGCAACAGTAGAGCGAGCTTCTCCTTTGCAAATTGGATCGAGATATTTTTTCTTGTGCCCGGGCGTCCCAACCGCGTCCAAAACAGATCCAGCCAGAACAACCGTTGAAAAAAACGGCCCTGGCAAGAGCGCCCGCCCCGCCTCCTCCATCAACAGCATGAGTTCGACTTTGCCAAGGCCTACCCCACCGTTTGCTTCCGGAAAGATGACGCCGGTATACCCCTGCTCGGCGAGCTTCGACCAGAGTGTGGCGTCGTAAGCAGTATCCGTTTCCATCAGGCGCCGCATTTCGGCGCTGGGACATTCCCCGGCGAAAAATTGCCTGGCAGAGTTTTTCAGGAATTCCTGGCTCTCGGTCAAACCGAATTGCATGGCGTATCCCCTTAATAGCTTCTGGGCAGCCCCAGAACGAAATGCCCAATAATGTTGCGCTGGACCTCGGAAGTGCCAGCTTCGATCGTATTTCCGCGCGTCCGCAAATATGCGTACGACCAGATTCCTTTGTCGATTGCATGCGGATCGCCCGCAAGCAACTGGCCATACGACCCGAGAATCTCTTGCGCTAACTGTTGCAGGCGCTGATTAAGCTCGCTCCAAAAGATTTTCTGGATGGAACCCTCGGGACCTGGCACGCCCGTGGCGGTGATGCGGCTGAATGCGCGCATCTGGTTGAAGCGCATGATTTCAATTTCCGCGCTGCACTGGGCAAGCTTTTGGCGGATGAGGGGATCTTCCGCGGCGGGCCGCCCATTGCGCTGGACGGTTCGCGAGAGTTCGATGAGGCGGGTGATGAAGCGTTTGAAGATGAGGTGCAGGCGCGCGCCGTATGAACCACGCTCGTACATCAGCGTGCTCATCGCCACATTCCATCCGTCGTTTACTTTGCCGAGGATATTTTCGACCGGGACGCGAACGTCCCGAAAAAATAGCTCGCTGAATTCGGACTCACCAGTCATCTGACGCAGAGGGCGGACTTCAACGCCAGGGGATTTCATATCCACGAGGAGAACGGTAAGTCCTTTATGCTTGGCCACGGTCGCGTCCGTGCGAACGACGAGTTCGCACCAGTCGCCTAGCGTTCCGTAGCTGGTCCATACCTTTTGACCGTTCACGATGTACTGATCGCCGTCCAGCCGCGCTTCCGTCTGCAAACCGGCGAGGTCGGAGCCCGCATTCGGCTCGGAGAAGCCCTGGCACCAAATTTCCTCCGCGCTGAGAATTTTTGGAATGTAGCGCTTTTTTTGGGCTTCGGTTCCACAGGCGATGATGGTGGGTCCAATGAGACCCAAACCCAGCGAGTTGGCCATCGGCGGCGCCTCGAAGCGCGCCATCTCTTCCCAAAAGAGGGCTTGCTGCATCAGCGTGGCGCCGCGGCCACCGTATTCCTTGGGCCAGGAAGCCGCTGCCCAGCGGCCTTCCTGAAGTTTTCGTTGCCAGGCGCGCAGATAGGGGAACGATTCTTCAAGGGGCTTTTCGCGCCACTCGTTCCAGTCCTTTGGTGCGTTCGCCGCCAGCCACGCGCGGAGCTCATCGCGAAATGCCAACTCGTCGGAGGTTAAGTTTAGGTCCATAGACAAAACTCCTTCGCTCTACCGGTTCCGGGTTACGCTGAACTTGTTCCTCTCTAATGCGAAGCAAATCCTGCCGCAGAGAACCGCCTCAGGCGCCACTTTTCCGCACGACAAAATCCGGGCGAATCGTGTCCGCGCCGTGCCAATATTTTTTGCGAAGGTCTTTTTTCAGAATTTTCCCCGTTGCGGTTTTGGGCAAACTGGTTACGAATTCAAAGGAACGCGGGCACTTGTAGTGCGCCAGTCGCGAACGGCAGAACTTGATGAGTTCAGACTCCGTGGCGCAGGCATTTGGCTTTAGGACCACCAGGGCTTTGGGGACCTCGCCCCACTTTTCGTCCGGAACCGGGATCACCCCGGCCTCCAGGACCGCCGGGTGAGCGAGAATGGCCTTCTCCAGTTCGAGAGAGGAGATATTCTCTCCGCCGCTGACGATGATGTCTTTCATGCGATCGACAACCAGCAGATAGCCGACTTCGTTGACAGTCGCCATGTCTCCCGTGTGGAACCAACCGCCGCGTAATGCTTCGGCGGAAGCTTCAGGCTGCCGCCAGTAGCCCTCCATCACGCCATCGCCCCGTGCAATAATCTCGCCGATGCTCAGGCCGTCACGCGGCACGTCGTTGTCGTTCGCGTCCACCACGCGCAACTCCACCCCGGGAATCGCATATCCCGTCATCGCTTGCCCAGCAAAGCGCTGCTCACCTTGCCATCCAAGCTCAGGCTTGATCGGTGAAAGCGAAAGCGCCGGGGAAGTCTCCGTCAGGCCGTAGCCCGAATAGCACTCGCAACCGAGTTTTTCTTCGACCTCACGAATGAGAGTAGGAGAAGACGCGGCACCGCCGATAACGATACGGCGCAGGCTGCTCAAGTTGTATTTGGGACGCTCCGGGCAATTCACCAGCGCCGTGGCCATGATGGGAACGAGACTGCAGGAATGAACCGCTTCTTTTTCAATGAGACGAAAAACTTCGGTGGTTTCGAAGCGATGCATCATCACATGCTTGCCGCCAAGCAAGGTGAGGAAATGCGCCACGCCCCAGCCATTCGCGTGAAACAGGGGGATGGTGTGCAGTTCCACGGCTCCGCTTTCGATGTGGAACCCCAGGCAAACGTGCACCGCGTGGAGGTAGACATTTCTGTGAGTGAGCATCACGCCTTTGGGATTGGCGCTGGTTCCGCTGGTATAGAAAAGCTCGGCAAGAGCATTTTCATCGATAGAGGAAATGTCGGCCTGATACGGCGTAGCTTCGCCGAGAAGGTCTTCGTAGTTGCGCGGAGACAACCAGGGCGCTTCTGGGGTGCCTTCGAGCAGGCAGATCATTTTTACGGAGGGAATGTCCTTGTGAAAAGATTCGACTAACCCAAGCAACTGCTTTTCAACAAATAGAATTGTTGCCCCGGCATCGTTCAGGATGTAAGCCAGTTCGGTCGGAGCGAGCCGGATGTTTAATGGGAGCAGGACGGCGCCAGCTTCCAGAACTCCGTAATACGCTTCGAGCAAGCGGTGACAATTGGTGCTGAGGAACGCCACACGGTCGCCGGGTTGGATGCCCGCTTGCCGGAGTGCTCCCGCAAGACGCCGCGTGCGATCGGCAGATTCCGCGTACGTAAAGCGATGCTGATCACAGACCACCGCGGTTCTGCGCGGGTATTGTTGCTCCGCGTAACGAAGAAAACGCAAAGGGGTAAGGGGAATATTCATGGCGGACCTTGCCTGGATCAGGCGGATTGGCCTCCGTCGACCACAAGAATGTTTCCGTTCACAAAATTCGACGCATCAGAGGCCAGGAAAACAGCGGCTCCCTTCAGATCATCCGGCCCACCAAAGCGGCCCGCGGGTATGCCTGCCAGCAGCATTTCCTTGTTTCGCTCGATGACTTTTCCCGACATGTCGGTCGGAAACCAGCCGGGTGCAATGGCATTCACCTGAATGTTGTGCATACCCCACTTGCACGCCAGGTCTTTCGTGAAGATGATCACGCCGCCCTTGCTGGCGCTATAACCGATTGCCGAGAAGCTTGGCGGCGAACCGCGCAGCCCGGCGACGGAAGTGATGTTGATAATCTTTCCGCGGCGCTGCGCGATCATGACCCTGCCGACGGCCTGAGAAAAAAGGAACGTTCCTGTCAAGTTGGTGTCAATGACTTTGTTCCACTGCTCGAGTGTCATTGCCTCTACAGGCGCACCCCAGGAAGTGCCCGCATTGTTGACCAGGATGTCGATGCGCCCGAATTGCTTGACCGTGGCGTCGGCCACCGCTTGAATGCTGGCGGGATCTTTCACATCACAGCCAAGTGCAAGAACCTCGACGCCGAGTTTTTGTAGATCCTCCGCCGCTTGCTGGCAGCGCTCTTTCTTTCGCGCGCAGAGAACCAGCTTCGCGCCCATTTCCGCCAAGCCCTCGGCCATCTGTCGCCCAAGCCCAATGGATCCCCCGGTAACAATCGCTACGCGTCCTGAAAGGTCAAAGAGTTTCTTAACGTTCACAAGGAGATCCTCGATGGGGTCGCCACAAGGGTTTTCAATCGTTGTCCCTGTCCTTGTCGTCGGCATCAAACGGCCGCAGATACCGGGTGGGCTCGAATTTTACAAATGCCGGGGCAACCGGAACAATTGCGCCGCTGGGAGCGGAAAAGATATTAAAGCTGGGGCCGAGCCTCTCCGCGTTACTGTTGAGATCCGTCACGTCGAGCGGGCCCCATCTCCCCGTGTCCATCCGGCTGAGAAGCGATTGCACGGCGGCGATGGTTTCCGCCGGTGTAAAGGCACAATGGCCGGCGCGCGCCACGAAAGTCTGCCGCAAGAACCGCTCGTTGCCCTCTTCGCGAACAACCTGCCTGTAGGCCCTTTCATTTTGTGCCACCACCAATCCATCACCTGTGGTGTGCAGTGTAAGAACCGGGATGTGAATCTCGCCGTTGTAGGTGATGTTTTCCTCCAAATAAGTGACGGCATGCGGGTCGGCGCTAATCCGCGCAGTCTCATTCAGCATCTTGAGGTCGGCATCGAGATCCAACCCGGCCTGCGCGTAGAGCGCGCGAACTTCGGCGGCGTCAGCAGAGTGCTCCAACTGTACGCGGTAATCCACGCCGGAATTCCAGGAAGGGTTGCCCTCGGCGCGGAATTCAAGTTCGGCGCGAAACGCAAACGCAAAAGGAAAGTCCACATTGGCGGCCCATAGAAATTGGTTCATCTGCTGATCGGCGAAATCCGAGGGAGCAGGCTCGGGCGAAAGCGGCGTGAACCAGCCCGGCGTATCGCCGAGCGCGGCAACCAGTGACAGGCGCGCTCTGCCCTGTGGCGTCCCGGCCGCTGCTGCCAGCAGTCCCTCCGCGAATTTCAGGTTGCCGACGGGATCGGTGATGTTTACAACCTGCAGGCCGGGTGCTCCGAGCAAGGTCTTGAACGCGAAAGCCGAATCGAGCGCCGTATTCCATGTGGCAATTCCGCCGGAGAGAACGCCACACATCGGGAGCGCGGCGTCAAAGCGACCCGGATAGCGCTGGATGAGCCCCGCGGTGATCATGCCGCCGAGGGAGTGGCCCCAGGCGATGGTGCGCTTCGGCGTTCCCACAATTTGCGAAAAGAGATCGAGCACGGCAATCTGGTCGGGTAGCGCCTGCTGGATAGCCCAGCCAGTGGTGGCGTAGGATGAACCCGCCAGGGCAAACCCGCTCGCCAGCATGAAGAAGCGCGTGGCGGGATCGCCGACATCTTGAGCCGGATTCCCGCTGCCGGGAACCACGTATCCGTGGCTGTAGAGGAAAAGCGTCCCATTCCAATTCGCCGGGACCTCGATCACATAGGTGGCGCCATCCGCAAGCGTCCCAGTGTGCGCGACCACTCCGGGTTGCGCCGAAGCCCGCCCCGGAACAGCCAGCAGAACCACAACGACCGCCAAAGACAATAGAAAATACTTAACGTGTTGCCGCATGATGCTTCTCCCTTACCAGACCAGATTTTGGCGTGGTCCACGGCCCGGGGCACTCAGCCGTTATACGAAGCTATTCTTCGAAATACGAAACGTTCACTTTCGGCGGATCATCGTCGCAAGGGAACGCAAACTCCCTTTAGAACGTAAAACGCGCACCCAGTTGGATTTCACGGTTCGGAAGCGCCGCTGTAAATCCAAGCGGCTGGCTCGGTCCGAGGGCCGCTGTGCCGTGCACATTGAACGGGGGACCAAACGAGGCGCCAACGATATTGTTCACCGTCGCATAGTTGGTGTGATTCGCCAGATTGAAGGCCTCGGCGGTGAAAAGCAGGTTGGCCTTTTCGCCGATCTTGAAGCCTCGGCTGAGACGAAGGTCCAGATTCGTATACGCGGGACCGATTCCCGTATTCCGGCCGTCGCCGGGCGGACGGTCGTTGGTGAAGTGCCCGTCGCCGTTGATGTCCGCGCCAGCGAGGAGATTGAAGGGGTGCCCACTGTTGTACGAGAAAATCGGAGAAAGTTGGAAGTCCCGGAGAATTTTGGAGTTTTCCCAGGGGCTTTCGACAACACCCGCGATGACGACTTTGTGGCGTTGATCGAAGTCCGAGAGAGATTTGTCGCACTTGAGGCACGTGGCGTTGAACGGTGAGTAGTCACTGTTGAAGTCCGTGGCGTTATCGGTTGCGCGGCTGTAGGTGTAGTTCGCGAGGATCGTGAAATGCTTCGCGAAGGCCCTCTTTACCTCGAATATGCCGCCTTCATAGATGGCGGAAGCCGCGGAGCTGTATACGTTATTTTGCAGGATGGTGTGCGTGGGATCGGCAAAACAGAGCGCCGGGTCCGCTCCGCAGGCGGGCGCTCCCCAATCCTGGAAAGGCAATCCGTTAGTTGGCAAACCATTCGCGCCGAGGCCTAGCCCGCAAGCGGCGGCTCCGGCGGTCGGACAAATTGGGGCGCCCGGCAGAAGATTCGAGTCCAGCGCGACGGGAAGATGCGTGGTATGAACGTAGATAAAGTTGGCGGAGAACGAGAATCCACCCGGCAGGGCGCGGTCGATTCCAAACGAAATTTGCTGGGAGGTTGGACTCTTGTAGTTGGGCTGGCCAGCGAAAAGGACCGTGCCCGGAGGCAGCGGGCCGGTATTGGCAACGGTAAGCCCAAAGGGAGCCACGTCCGCCGGCGTTATGCAGGCAAACTGACCCTTGGGCGGCGTGCAGGGAAACACTCCCGTGCCGAACAGCGTCTGGAAAATGGCGGCCGAACTCGCGACTGGATTGACAACGCAGTTCACTCCCGGCGTGCAGCCCACCGGATTTCCCGGGAACCCATTGATGGTCACCAGGCTGTTTGCAATCGTGCGCTTGTCATTGTTGTTCCCCAGCACCGATACGACGCCGGGAATCTGCGCATAGATCTGTGAATAGAAGATTCCATAACCGCCGCGAATTACCGTCTTCTGATCGTGGAAGGGGTCCCAGGCGAAGGATACGCGCGGCCCAAAGTTGGTCTTCGGAGTGTGCAGGGGGCCGTATTGACTATCTAGCTCGTATCGTAGGCCGTAGTTCAGTGTCAAGCCAGGGCGGACTGTCCACGAATCTTGCCCGTAGAATGCAGTGAACGGACGGTTCTGAACATATTTCGGATTCCCGAATCCCTGCTCGTAAAACGCAGGCAGTCCCAGGCCCCAAGACTGGAGTGTGCTGACAGTTGCGGCTGGTTGTGAGGCCGAGAGGCCGCAAAATGCCGGTGCCGTTAAACACGGACTCAACAAGAAGCCAGGAAGTTCAAGAAACTCGAATCTTCCCGGGAAAAAAGTTTGTGAAGTGGTGTTGTTGCCCCGAACCAGCTCTTCAAAGCCCATTTTTAGGGTGTGATGCCCGCGAATCGTAGTGAAATTGTCCGCGATTGCATAGCGGCGTCCCGTTGTGTGGCTCGGGAGAAAAATGCTGCGGGAGAAGAATCCAAAGCCTTCCACGTCGATACCCGGACCCCCGGGTTCATTGGTGTCCACATTGAACTGATACCAGTTCCACTGGAAACTCGCTGCATTTGAAGTCCTGGCGCTAAACTGATGGAACCACGAGCCCAACGCGGTGCTATCCCAAGCCAATTCGGAAGTGCCGCGATTGAAGGCGGTCAGTGCCTGCACGTCGGGGTTTTTTTCTGAAAGATGGGCGAAGTTATACCGGATAAAAATCTGATCGGAATCGCTAAGGCGGTGATCTAGCCGGGAGGAAAACTCACTCTCGCGCGTCGGGAAGGGAAATAGCCCGCCATTGGTCTCAAACTGATTCACGATGTACTGGTTCAACCCGGCCTGGATGGGAGAAATGAAGGGATTTCCTCCGGGCTGGTTATTGGGAATGCTATTCGGATTAACATTGAGAAGGCTCGACAGGAAAAAGGCGCAGGTCTGCGCGGGCAGCGGCGCAGGAGCCGCAAACGGATTTCCTGCATTCGTCGTGATGCAGGGCACATTCGGATTCCCCGGAAGCGCTTCCAAGGCCCCTACAATTCCTTGCTGATTGGAATTGAGGCCAAAAATGCTGCTGTCGGTTAACAGGGGAACGGATTTTTGGGCATCTTCTCGCAGCCCTTCGTAGGCCACGTACAGGAAGGTCTTATCTTTACGGATGGGAAACCCGATGCTCCCTCCGAATTGCTGGCGGTTCAGGTTGTTCTTGATGGGCTCGCCCAGGGCTGTCAGAGAAAATGGATCGCCTGGTGCGAGTGCTTGACTATAAGCGAAGCGGTCGCGGGCATCCATGGCGTCATTCCGGAAATACCCGAAAAGGCTGCCGTGCAGGTCATTGCTGCCCGACTTGGAGACAATGTTGATCGTTGCGCCGCTGGCGCCGCCGAATTCGGCCGTGTAATTACTGCGATTAATTTGGAACTCCTGAACGGCGTCCTGGCTCAGCGTGAGGCGTACGCCGCCTGCATCATCATTGGCTTCACCACCGTCCACAGTCACGCTGTTGCCTCGCCCATTGCTGCCGTAAAAGGACAAGCCGCTTTGTGGCGTCTGCTTGGGGCGAAAGTCCGCATTGCTCGCGATAGTGTCCGAATTGCTCACCCCTGGCGCGAGGAGCGTAAAGGTCAGATAATCGCGACGACTGATAGGAAGGTCCGCAATGTATGTTTGGGTGAGAGTGTCGGCTTGACTGCCTCTCTGCGTCTCCACCAGCGGCAACTCAGCCGTCACCACGATTTGTGCTGTGCCGGCCGCCAGCCGCAGGTGAAAGTCCAGGATCAGCGTCTGTCCAACGTTGAGCACCACATTCTTGTGAGTCTCGGTCTGAAAACCCGATACCTGCACGGTCACGGTGTAAGTGGACGGCGGTAGCCCCGCAACCTCATAAAGGCCGTCGCTCTCCGTCACGACGCTCCGGCGTATCCCTTTCTCGGGATCGGTTACTTCCACCGTGACCTTGGGAACTGTCCCACCGGCGGGATCCGTCACCATACCTCTGATCTCACCCGATGTGCCAGTACCCTGGGCATGAGCCGCAGGACTCGCCGGAAACAACCACACTACGAAGACGAAACTGCTAGCCAGCAAGGTTGACCTCATAGATCCTCCTGGTAAATCGAGCACATGACGGAGTTTTCTCTAGATTGGCCCAAGTTAAGCTCTGCTCCCCACTGCCAGTCCATGGCTGAGATGGCCACAACCGGCATTACCGAACCCGCTGGCGGAAATATTCCAGGTTTGGCAATCCGTATTGAGGCGCCGCAGGAGACCTTACGTCACCACTCAGGAACTCAAGGACTCATACCCCTCGACCGATATATTCGAAATTATGATAGTGCGTATCACATAATATTTACTAACGTCAAGACGATTCAGCAATTCAGCCCGAAAGGGGCCGAAGCCCGCGACCAGCGAACCACCTTGTTGAATTGGGGGAGGGATTGTACGGCGGTGCACCGCGGCACGGATGCTTCGTGACAGGCCTAGGGGCCGCGGATTCTTTAGCGGGGAACCAACACCATCCGGCCCTGGACTTGGCCGTGCCTTAGTTGCTCAAAAACTTCGTTCACCTGTGTCAGGGGACGCGTAGCGACTTCGCAGCGAACCTTTCCTGCTGCTGCCATCGCCAAAAGTTCCCGCATATCCTGCCGCGTGCCGACTGAGGAAGCCTTGATGCGTATCTCGGATGCCGCCATCAGAATAGGTGGGAAGCATAAGGATTCAGAGGGCAAGCCGACGACCAGGAGAATC
>Ga0210387_10002728_pt1 | contig 13536 bp, 8 predicted proteins | sample IncBWC7OmetaG_FD_160108 | JGI IMG/M metagenome (GOLD analysis project Ga0210387, IMG submission 160108) | Forest soil microbial communities from Barre Woods Harvard Forest LTER site, Petersham, Massachusetts, United States - Inc-BW-C-7-O ...
CCCTGCCGCCGCTCACCACGACCAAGGGGATGCAGACGGGCGCCATCTACGGGCTCTGTCAGATGATCCTGCGCATCGAGCGCGAGGAGCGGCCCACACACCTCTGCGTCGTCTACGACGCCCCGGGCGACAACTTCCGCAACGAGATCTACCCCGAGTACAAGGCGCACCGCCCGCCGATGCCACCCGAGCTGGCGGCGCAGATGGCGCTGGTGCGGCAGGTGATCGAGGCCTTCGGTCTGACCCAGCTGGAGGTCGCCGGGTTCGAGGCCGACGACATCATCGCCTCGCTGGCCAAGGTGGCCACGGCCGCCGGAATGCAGGTGGTGATCTGTTCGTCGGACAAGGATCTGATGCAGCTCTGCGACGGCGACGTCTCGGTGCTGGACACCATGAAGAATCGCCGGCTCGGCGTGCAGGAGGTGCGCGAGAAGTTCGGCGTTCCACCCGAGCTGGTGGGCGACGTGCTGGCGCTGATGGGCGACAGCATCGACAACGTCCCCGGCGTGGCCGGCATCGGGCCCAAGACCGCGGCCGAGCTGATCAACAGGTTCGGCTCGCTCGAGGCCGTGCTGGCCGGCGCGGGCGAGATCAAGGGGAAGCGCGGCGCCTCCATCGTCGAGGCGCGCGAATCGATCCTCCTGTCGCGCGAGCTGGTCCGGCTGCGCGAGGACGTGCCCTTGCCCAAGACCCTGGCGGAGCTGCACCGGGTCGATCCCGATCAGCAGCGTCTGGGCGGGCTCTTCCGCGAGCTCGAGTTCTCCCGGCTGGCCGAGCAGCTGGCGGCGTTCGACCGGGAGAACGCCAGCAAGTCGCCGGGCGCAGCGGCGGGCGCCGCGCCGCCGCCAGTCGCGCCGGCGCCGGTTCCCGAGCCGCCCGTCGCCGTCGACACCATCCTCGACCGGGCGACGCTCGCCGAGCTCGGGCGGCAGATCGCGGCGGCCGGGGCGGTCGGGATCGCGGCGCTCTATGACGGCGTGTCGGCCGTGCGCGGGGATCTGGTGGGGCTGGCCTTCGCGCTCCCAGGCGGGCGGCGCGTCTATCTCCCGTTTCACCACCGCTATCTGGGGGCGCCGGTCTGCCTGCCGGAGGCGGCCCTGGCCGATCTGGCGTCCGTGCTGGCGTCGCCGGCCATTGCCAAGCACGCGCACGACGTCAAGACGCTGGAGGTGCTGCTGGGGCAGCGGGGGCTGGCGCTCGGCGGTGTCGCCTCCGACCCGATGCTGGCGGCCTACCTGCTCGACGCCGCGCGGACGCACTACGATCTCGACGTCGTCGCCGCATCCGAGGGGCTTGCCCCGCCGGCGCCGCGTGGCAGCTGGATGGGGACGGGCGCCTCGGCGCGTCCGGGCTCGGACATCTCGGTCGAGGAGGTCGGGCCGCGCCTCGGCGCCGAGGCGGCGTCGTCGCTGGCGCTCGCCGACCGGCAGGCGCCCCTGATCCTCGCCGGCGGGTTCGAGTCGCTCTACCGGGAGATGGAGCTGCCGCTCGCCGACCTGCTGGCCAAGGTCGAGTGCCGGGGCATCACCCTCGACGTCGGCAAGCTGCGGGCGATCGGCCACGAGGTCGGCATCTCGCTGGTGGCGCTCGAATCGGAGATCCACGCCATCGCCGGCGGGCCGTTCAACATCGCCTCCAACAAGCAGCTCGCCGACGTTCTCTTCGGCAAGCTGTCGCTGCCGGTGGGCCGGAGGACCAAGACCGGCCCGTCGACAGACGCGGATACGCTGGAAGAGCTGGCCGCGCTCCACCCGGTGCCGGCCAAGATCGTCGAGTTCCGGGCGCTGGCCAAGCTGCGGGGGACCTACATCGATGCGCTCCCGGCGCTGGTCAATCCGGCGACCGGACGGCTGCACACCTCGTTCAATCAAGCCGTGGCGGCGACCGGACGCCTGTCGTCGAGCAACCCCAACCTCCAGAACATCCCCATTCGCAGCGAGATCGGCCGCCGCATCCGGGAGGCCTTCGTCGCCAAGCCGGGGCACCTCCTGGTCTCGGCCGACTACTCGCAGATCGAGCTCCGCATCCTGGCGCATTTTTCCCAGGATCCGGCTTTTCTCGAGGCGTTTCGTTCCGGCCAGGACATCCACCTGCGCACGGCGGCCGAGGTGTTCGGGGTGCCGCTCGAAGGGGTCACCTCCGAGCAGCGCCGGATCGCCAAGGCCATCAACTTCGGGCTGGTGTTCGGGCAGAGCGACTTCGGCCTGGCGCAGGTGCTGCGGATTCCGCGGGCGCAAGCCCGCGCCTACATCGACAGCTACTTCGCGCGCTACGCCGGGGTGCGGGCCTACATGGAGCGCGCCATCGCCGACGCACGGGCGGCGGGGGCGGTCTCCACACTGCTCGGACGGCGGCGACCGCTTCCGGAGATCCGCGCCACCCGCGCCCAGGATCGCGCCTACGCCGAGCGGATCGCCCGCAACACCCCGATCCAGGGCTCGGCGGCCGACCTGCTCAAGCTGGCGATGATCCGGGTGGAGAAGGGGATCGCCGCCGGCGCGGCGCCCACCGCGGACGCCGCGCTGCTTCTCACCGTGCACGACGAGCTGGTGTTCGAGGTCCCGGAAGCCGGCGTGCCAGAGTTCAAGCAATGGATTAAAAACGAAATGGAAATGGTCTTCGAGCTGGCGGTTCCTCTGGTCGTCGACGTAGGCGCCGGCGCCACCTGGGGCGCGGCGCACTGACCGGCAACCGGAGACGAACGGGCCCCCCATCCGGGGCGCGCGAATCGCGTCCAGTCGGGTATGATGATTCAACTGATGCAGGGGTCGAATTCACTGGCCGCGCGGCCAATCGTTTTGGTGGGGGTGGCCGGTCTGGCCGTCGCGATCAGTGGCGGCTGCCGTCGTCCTGCAGTGGCGCCCGCCCAGGCGCCCCTCTGCGCGCAGCCGCCGGTGACCGCCAAGACCACCGCGCAGAGCCTGGCGAAGGACAGCGATCCCGCCGAGCCGCCGCCGCGGGCGTTGCGTCGCTGCTTTCCCGAGCAGCCGGCCTGGGTCGACGCGCCGGTCGCCGACCTGCTCGACAAGGCGGCGGCCCTGTTCGACAAGGGGGATTACGCCGGAACGCTCGCCTGCGCCGAGGAGGCCGCCCGCGCGGCGCCGCGCTCGGTGGAGGCGCACCACAACCGGGCCATCGCGCTCATGCGGCTCGACCGCCTGGACGAAGCGCGCGACGCGCTCGAGCTGGCGCTGGCGCTGGCGCCCGACGATCCCGAGACGCTGGAGGCGGCCGCCGATCTGCAGATCAACCAGCTCCCACCTTCGGGCGATCGGTCGGCGCTGGGGCTGGAGTACGCCCGCCGTGGCAGCCGGCACGTGCCCCGGCGCGACACCGAGGAGGCCTCTCGGCTGGCTCTCTTGGAGGGGCAGGCGCTGATCGATCTCGGCCGGGCCGCCGAGGCGCTCCGGCGGATCGACGCCGCCCTGGTCGAGCAACCGCGCTTCGGGGCCGCGGTCTACGAGCGGGGCGTGGCGCTGTTCGAGCTCTGCCGCTTCGACGAGGCACGGGCCACGTTCACCAAGGTACTGGCCGAGACGCCGGACCACGCGCATGCGCTCTACCACCTGGGGCTCATCGAGGAGCGCGCCGGGGACGAGGCGGCGGCCGCCCGCCATTTGGCGGCCGCGACCGGGGCCGATCCCAAGTCCTTCCCGCCGGCGCCGCAGATCACCCAGCCCGACTTCGAAGCCCGGGTGCAGCGCGCGGTGGCCGCGCTGCCGGCCGATTTTCGCCGCGATCTCTCCGGCGTCGTCGTGCAGGCCGCCGACCTCCCGGATCTGGAGGACCTGACGGCGGAGAAGCCGCCGCTCTCCCCCACCATCCTGGGCCTCTTCCGCGGATTGCCGCTTGACTATGACGACCGGGCCGCGGCGCCGACGCAGGCCGGGCGGTCGCGCAAGGGGCACGCGGCCGCGCCGTCGGAGAGCGCGCCCGTGCAGTGCGACTCCGGCGATCGCGCCATCGTCCTTTATCGTCGAAATCTGCTGCGCACCGTGAAGGACGGCGCCGAGCTGGATCAGGCGATCACCCGGACGCTGCTGCACGAGGTCGGCCACCTGCGCGGCGAAGACGACGGATCTCTGCGCGATCGCGGCCTCGAGTAATACATTAGACGCGTGATACGCGTCGACGGTCTGGCGAAGACCTACGGCCGCCCGGGCGACGGTCGGGCGCCCGCCCTGGATGGGATCTCGTTCGAGGTGGGGCGCGGCGAGATCGTTGGCCTCCTGGGGCCGAACGGCGCCGGCAAGACGACGATGATGCGGATCCTGACCTGCTTCCTGGCGCCGACGCGCGGGTCGGCCAGGCTGGCGGGGGCGTCGATCGCCGACGATCCGCGCGGCGTGCGGCGCGCGGTCGGCTACCTCCCCGAGGCGGTGCCGCTGCCGCCCGAGCTGCGCGTCGCCGAGTACCTCGAGTTCCGCGCCGCGCTCAAAGGGATCTCGGGGCGGGAGCGCCGCGCCGCCGTCTCCCAGGCGATCGACGCGGTGGGGCTGGGCGAGCGGCGCGCCCAGATCGTGGGGACGCTGTCGCGCGGCTACCGCCAGCGGGTGGGGCTGGCCGACGCGCTCCTCGCCAGGCCGCCCATCTTGATCCTCGACGAGCCGACGGTCGGGCTCGACCCCAATCAGATCCGCGAGACGCGGGCGCTCATCCGCGAGCTCGGCCGGGAGCGGACGATCTTGCTGTCGACGCACGTTCTCCCCGAGGTGGAGGCAGTCGCCACGCGGGTGATCATCTTGCACAACGGCCGGGTGGTCGCCGCTCAGACCCAGGACCAGCTGCGGTCGCGTCTGGCCGGCGCACGCCGGGTCATTGTCGAGCTGGGCGCCGCGGAGCTCCCCCGCGCCCGGGAGCTCTTTCGCACGGTCGCCGGGGTGGGCGCGGTCGCTTCGCTCGGCGAGACGCGGCTTCTGCTGACCCCGGCCTCAGGTGCGCCCGACGACGATGGGCCCCTGCGCGAGGCGGTCTTTCGCGCGGCGGTGGCGGCCGGTCTCGTTCTCCGCGAGCTGCGCCTGGAGGCCGCCTCCCTCGAGGAGCTGTTCGCACGCGCGACCTCCGCGGACGGGGAGCGACCGGCGTGAACCGCCTGCTGGCGATCGCCCGCCGCGAGTGGGCCGGCTACTTCCGCACCCCCGCGGGCTGGGCGGTGCTGGCGCTGTTTCTCCTGCTGCAGGGGATCGTCTTCTGGATGTTCGTGCAGTTCCTGGGGCGGCCGGACGCGCCGCCCGGAGGGGTGATGGAGTTCTTCTTCGGCGGGACGATCCTCTACTGGATCGCGCTCGGCCTCCTGGCGACGGTGGTGCCGATGCGGCTCATCGCCGAGGAGCTCCGCACCGGCACCATCGAGCCGCTCCTGACCGCGCCCGTCTCTCCGGGCGAGGTGGTCGCAGGAAAGTGGCTGGCCGCGCTGGGGTTCTATCTGGCGGCCTGGGCGCCGACGTTGCTTTATCTCCTCTACCTGCGTGGGGTCGGCGCCGTGCTCGAGCCCGGGCCGATCGTTGCCGGCTACTTGGGGACGGTTCTTCTGGGGGCCGCCGCGCTGGCGATCGGGCTCCTGGCCTCGGCGCTGACGCGAAATCAGCTGGTGGCGGCGACGCTCTCCTTCGTTGGATTTCTCGCCGCGCTCCTGGCCGGCGCGCTCGAGGCGGAGGTCCGAGCGCCGGGCCTGGCGGCCGCGCTGCGGCGCTACAGCCTCTTTCGCATGATGGAAGACTTCGGCCACGGGATCGTCGACTCGCGACCGGTGGCGCTGCTGGTGACGGTCGTGGTCCTGGCGCTGGCGGCGGCCACCATGCGGGTTGCCGGGTTGCGCGGGCCGGCGCCCGTCGACGCGCCGCCGGCGCAACGCTGGTCACCGCGGCTGGCGGCGGTGCTGGTGGCGGCCATCGCGCTGATGGCGAACGCGATCGCGGCCCGGCACTTCGTCCGCGGCGACTGGACGCGGGCGTCGCTCTACGCGCTCTCCGACGAGACGGTGAACCTGCTCCGCGACCTGCCGCGTCCGGTGACGGCGACGATCTTTCTCTATCCCAAGCGCGGCTCCGAACGGGCGCGGGCGATCGCGGGATTCGTCCGCGAGCTGACCGAGCGATTCTCGCGCGCGTCGGCCGGAAAGTTCCAGGCCGAAATCATCGACCCAGATCGCGCGCCCGATCGCGCTGAAGCGGCCGCCAAGCGCTACGGCATCGGCGCCTACGAGATGGGGCAGGGGGTGGTCATCTTCACCTCGGGGACCCGCTCGAAGGTGATCACCGAAGAGGATCTGGTCGAACCTGAAGTCGACGCCGACGGCGAGCCGGGGCCGACCATCCATGCCTGGCGGGGCGAGGCGGCCTTCGTCTCGGCGCTGCTGGCGGCCACCGACGATCGGCCGCCGCTCGTCTGCTTCAGCAAGGGGCACGGGGAGCCGGACCTGGCGTCGCTCGAGGACGGCGGATACGCGACCTTCGCTGAAAATGTCCGTCGCGACGGCGACGAGACGCGCGCGCTCGACAAGCTCGCCGACGCGGCGGGCGCCGGCTGCCGCCTGCTGGTCATCGCCGAGCCGACGCGCGCCTTTTCCGCTCCCGAGATCGCCGCCGTTCAAACCTTCGTCGACGCCGGCGGACGGCTCTTGGTGATGGTGGGCCCGGTGTTCGCGCCGGGCGGCGCCGCGTTCGCGCACCTCGGTCTGGAGGCGCTGGCCGCGCGCTACGGTGTGACGCTCGGCGACGATCTGGTCGTCGATCCATCGCACGCCAGCGACGTCGAGGGGCCCTCGGTCTGGGCGGCTGGGCGCGACAGCTACCTTCCGCACCCCATCACCGCGCGTCTCGGGGGGAGGCTGACCTTCTGGCCGCGCACGCGGCCGGTCGCCCCGCGCGTGCCGGCGCCCGCCGGTCTGACGGTCACGCCGCTCGTTCGCACCGGCGCCGAAGGCTGGGGCGAGACGGACTTGCCGACCATCCGGGGAGACGCCGATCTGGCCTTCGATGCTGGTGTCGACCGGCACGGCCCGGTGACCGTCGCCGTGGCGGTCGAGCGCGCCGCGACCGGCGCCACCCCGGCGACGCGTCTGGCATTCCTCGGCACCGGCCGGCTGGTGATGAACTACCGCCTCTCCGGCGTCACCCTGCGCGATTACGACGCCGACTTCGTTCTCTCCACCATCGCCTGGCTGGCCGATCGCGAGGCGCGCATCGGCATCGGCCCCCAGCTCACCCAGCGGGTGGCGCTCTCGCTCACCTCCACCGACGTCAGCTGGGCCTTTCGCCTGTTCGTCATCGGCCTGCCGCTGCTGTCCCTGGCCGCGGGCGCCTCGGTCGCGGTGCGGCGGCGGGTCTGATGCGCAAGGTGGCCGCGCTGGCAGCGGTGGCGGCGCTGCTCGCCGGGTATTTGCTGCTCGGCGATCGGCGCCCGGGCGCCGGCCACCCTGGCGCCGGCGCTCACGCCCGGTTGGTCGACGCCTTCGATCGCGCGGCCGTCCGCCGGATCTCGATCGGGCGCGCCGGCCTGCCGTCGTTCTCGCTGGTCCGACAGCCTGCGGGAGAGGATCCGGAGTGGCGTGAAGGTCCCGGCGGAGAGGCGGCGGACCAGGCGGCTGTCGAAGATCTCCTGAACGCGATCGATCTCGCCGAGACGACGCGCACCGCGGACGTCTCGGCCGCGGCCGCCGGCCTGGCGCCGCCCCGGGTGGCGCTGGAGATCGACCAGCCGCGTGGCCCGGTCGCGCTCGAGCTCGGCGGCCCCGCCGCCGGGACGGGCGTGTTCGCGCGTGTCGGTGGCGCGCCGGCGATCTGCGTGGCGCCGCGGCGGCTGGCCGATCTCGCCGATCGCGAGCCCTGGGCTTTTCGCGATCGTCGGCTGGTCCCGCTGTCGCCGGAGGCGATCGTGGCGCTCAGCTGGCGCGAAGGGGTCGGCAATCGGGAGGAGCGCCGCTTGCGCTTGGTCGCGGGGCGCTGGCAGAACGCGCACCATCAGCCGGTTGCCAGCGAGCGGGTGGCGGAGAGCCTGCGTCGTCTCCTCGACCTGCGCGTCGAGCGGTATGCGCCGCCGCGGCTGGCGCCCGAGGCGCCCTCGTGGATCGCCGTCGAGACGGCGCCTGGTGCCACGATTCGTCTGTCGATCCCGGGCGACGGTTGCGCCGCCCAGCCCGGATCGCGCGTCGAGCGTGAAGGGCCCTCCGGTGCGGACGGGGCCTGTGTGGCGCCCGAGGTGCTTGACGATCTGTGGCGCTCGCTGGAGGCCGCGTCGGCGCCCGATCTGCGCCTCGTCTCGTCGCCCCCGGAGGCGGTGACGCGGGCCGAGATTGTGGGGGACGGTCGCCGGCTGGTTCTGGCGCGCCTGCCGGGCGGGGCCTGGCGATTCGAGGAGCCCAAGGTGGGGTATGCGGCCGATCCGACGGTGATCGGCGACTGGCTCGCCGCGCTTCGCGGCGTCGAGGCGCGGCCGTCACCAGCGGCCGGCAATCCGAAGCTGGCCAACCAACAGCACGTGCGCCATCTGACGATCGACGGCCGGACGCGCGAGACGGCTGCCGTCTCCCCGGGAGATCCCGGCTACGGCCTGGTCGATCCGGAGCCGCTCCGCTTCCGCGATCGGGTCGCGCTCGACTTCGCCCACTTCGACGCGCGCCAGCTCGAACGCTCCGCCGCCGGCCAGGGCGGCGAGAGAGTCGCGCTCACCAGCACCGATGGTGACCGCTGGCAGGTGGTCGCACCAGCGGGCGCCGCCGCCGATCGCACCAACGTCGCCCGGGTGATCGGGGCGCTCGGCAATCTGCGGGCGGAGGCCTTCGTCCCGGCAGCGAGGGCGCCGGCCGGCGCGCCGGAGCTGTCCCTGGTGGTCAGCATTCAACCGCCCGGCGAGGCGGTGCCGCGTGGGCACACCCTCGAGCTCTACAAAAAGAAAGAGGCGCCCGGTTGTACCGGACGCCTCGATCGTGACGTCGCGTTCACGCTCGCCCCGGCGGCCTGCGACGAGCTCCGCCTGGGGCTGCTGAACTAGCGCGCTACTTCTTTTTGCCGCCGGCCTTCTCGGCGTCGATGCGGGCGCCGCCCACCATCTCGGCCGGCTTACCTTCCAGGTTGATCGTTTGCGCCTCGGGCGGGAGCACGGCGTTCCCCTCGACGACGACGTTGCCCGTCGCGTCCTGCATCTTCTTGTGGATGATGAGGCCGTCGGAGGCGGCGAACCCGCCCATCGAGTTGATCGAGAAAGTCCCGGTCACCACGTACTGCTCGCCGGACTTGGCCACCAGTGCCTTCGGCTTGCCGGTCTTCCAATCCTTGACCGGGTAGTCGGCGACCAAGAGGCCGTGGTCGACCTTGGTCGTCGCGGTGTCGCCCAGGAAGAAGTGCGGCTGGTCGCAGGGCCGGCAGCCGCCCTTCATCGCCGCCGGATCGGGTGCCGGCGGGCCCTTGCCCGGCAGACCGCCCGACTTCATCTCTTTCTTCTTTTCCTTCTTGGTCTTCGCGGCCAGATCGTCGTTGCACTTCCGCTGCTCGGCGGGGCACTCGTAAATGGTGAGCAAGTACGCGCGCACCTGGACGTCCTTGTCCAGGTACTGGTTCATGTGCTTGCGGAGGCCATAGATCGACATCTCGCCGCTGGGGTATTTTTCCGGCGCGGTCTGGATGTTGAAATTCGGCGACGGCGGCAGATCGACTTTGATCGGTGGCAGCTCTTGCCCCTGGCCGTAAGCTAGCCGAATGCCGCTGGGCGCGAGCAGCGCCAATGCCAAAGGAATGGTCCGGTGATATACGGTCGGCAGTCGCTTCATGGACAAGCCCTCCACCGCACGATGCGGGTGACCCTGAATAACACAGTGATTTTCGACGAGCAAGCGTGGCCATCGCGCTTCGTGGCACTGCTTGCGCTCGCGCTTTTGGCGCTCGCCTCATCGGTCGCGGGCTGTCGCGCGAAGAAGCCGCCGCCGGCCACCGCGCCTGCTTCAACGGGTTCCGATCTCCAGCTGATCCATGCTCCGCCACCCCCCGCGGAGGCGCTCCCCGCGCCGGCCGAGGTGCCTCCGCCGCCCCGGCGGGGCGGGGCGCTGCGCGTTCACCTCGACGCCGAGCCGAGCAGTCTCTTGCCGCTGGCGGAGTCGGACGCCGCCGCCGCGCAGGTCACCAACGGCCTCATCTACGAGACGCTGCTCGACTGCCGCGATGGAACGTACAAGCCGGGCCTCGCCGAGAGCTGGGACGTCTCCAACGACGGCATGCGACTGGCGGTGCGCGTGCGAAGCGGTGTCCACTGGCACGACCACCGCGCGTTCGGCGTCCTCGACGTGCAAGGCACGGTCGAGCCGCTGTTGCGGACCGGGACCGACGCGCCGGTGCTGCGCGCCGAGCTGGCCGACGTCGCCTCGATTGAGCTGGTGACCGAGCGGACCGTCCGCTTCGTGCTCAAGCGGCCCTCCGATTTCGCGCTGCGGGCGCTCTGCGACGTGCCGATGCTGCCCGACCATCTCGTGCACGGCATCCGCCCGGAGGCGTCGCCGATCGCGCGCCAGCCAGTGGGCACCGGGCCATTTCGCTTCGCGGGCTGGGACCACGGCAAGCGAATCAGGCTCGAGCGCGTCCCCGAATATTGGGGCCAGCCGGCCGGCGTCGACGAGATCCTGTTCGATCTCGATCCCGACGCCGTGCGCTCGCTCAACCGCACCCGGCGCGGCGAGATCGACGTCCTGTCGCGCGTGATCGACGCGCACTATCCCGATCAGGTGGAGCCGACCACCTTGCACGGCGGCACCACCCTGCTCCGGCTGCGCTCGCGCCGGTATTCGTTCCTCTCCGTCAATCACCTGCACTACCCGCTCAGCGATCCCCGCTTTCGCAAAGCGCTGACCATGCTCTGGGATCGCACCCGGTTCGCCGGCGAGTTGCACAACGATCTGGCCCGCCCGATCGGCGGCCCGCCGCTGGTCGACGATCTTCCGGCGCCGCAGCTCGACCGGCCGCGCGCGGCCACGGCGCTGGACGACGCCGGCTACCGCGACAGCGACGCCGACGGCGTGCGCGATCATCTGGGACATCCCATCCGCCTCACGCTGCTCGAGCCGGCGGGCAACCGGCAGTTCCACGTCGAAGCGCACGCCTTCGCGCTGGAGGCGCGCAAGGTCGGCATCCTCATCGACCTCCTGCCGGCCGACGCCGCCACGATCCAGCAGCGCTTGAAGCGCGGCGAGTACGATCTCGCGCCGCTCATCTGGGAGGGGACACCCGACGAGGACCCCGAGCCGCTCTATGGGACGGCAGGGGCCTTCAACTACGGCGGCTACCGCTCGAGCGCGCTCGAGGCGCTGATCGACGAGGCGCGGGGCGCCGCCGGCCCAGTCGCGCGCGCGCCGATCCTGGAGCGGATCGCGCGCCTCCTCGCCGACGAGCAGCCGGTGATCTTCCTCTATCGCTACGACATTCCGGCGCTGGCGTCGACGCGTGTTCACGGGCTGGCCGCGGTCGGAGATCGCCTCGATCTTCGACGTGTCTGGCTCGACCCATGATGGGGATGGGTGTTCTGCTGGCGTTCGTCCTGGGGCTCGACCCGGGTCGAGCCCCCACCGGCTGCGCCTCTCAAAAACCGACGGCGGGGCAGGGCGTCGTCGATCCCTTTCGTGCCCCCGACGCGCAGGCCACGGAGCTGAACGCGGCGGCGAAGATCCTCTATCGCCAGGGCAAGTGGGAGGAGGCGCGCAGGGAGTACCGCGCGGCCGAGGCGGCCGATCCGACCTTCCTGGCGCCGCGCCTCAACGTCGCCTGCTCGTTCGTGCGCCAGGAGCGGTTCGGCGAAGCGGTGACCGAGGTGCGCGCGCTTCTCGATCGCGCCTACGTCCCCTGGTCGCGCGAGGTGCTCGAAGCGGCGGATCTGGGCGCGCTCAAGGCGCAGCCACAGATGGCGGACCTCAGGCAGGCGATGGCCAAGGCAGCCGCCGCTTGGGGCGCCGGCCTCGAGGAGAGCGTCATCTTCGTCGGCCGCCTGCGCGCGCCGTTGCACGTTCCGCCCGACGGCCCCGGCGAATTCATCTTGAACCCGCACCAGGAGGTCTTCGCCTTCACCCCCTCGACCGGTCTCTATCGCCAGCTCACCGCCGAGGACGGCCACGTGGTGGCGGTGGCGCTGGCGCCCGATCGCCGCCGCCTCGTCTACGTCACCGCCGGGAAGCTCGTTCGCGGCGCCAGGCCCGACGCCCTCGCTCTGGACGGCGTCGCCCTGGGCGAGCTCACTCTGGCCACCATGACCGCTGCTCCGCCGATCCCCGTCGCGGGCGGGGTCCGCCGGATCGAGATCGCCGGGACGCCCCACGGGTTCGCCTACCGCATCGAAGGGGTGCGCACCGACGGTCGCTTCGTCGTCGGTGCCGCCCGGACGCTGATTCCTCTGGCAGGCGCCAAGCTTCCCGGGGTGCCGCTGGCGGTTCTGACGGCGGGCGGGGCGGCGCCCGTGGCTTCGGTCACGATCCCGGGTGCCTGTCCCGTCGTCGCCCGCGACCGCCAATCGGCCGCCGGAGGGCGAGCGATCCTGTTGTCTGCGCACGGCCGACCGCCGCGCACGATCGGAGACGCGTTCGGTGCGGGCCTATCCGGACTTCCGCTCCCGTGAGCGCGTCCTAACTTACACGGATGAGCAAAAAATTGCGGGCACGCACAGGTAGGATAGTGTACGACCATGTCGGCAAAATCCCGCGTCCTTTGGATAGTTCCGGCGGCCGTCTTGGCCTCCTGGCTGGCGGTTCGTTCGCTGGCCGCCTTTCCCGCCTACGGGCTGGAGGATCCGCCAATCTCGACCGCGATGCCCAAGATCGCGGATCCGGTGCTGGCGGAGATGATCTCCCGCTTCGCCGTCGAAGCCCGGCTCCACCACAGATAGTCGTCGCCGGAGCTCGGCCATGAGCCTCTGTCTCGTCACCGGCGGGGCAGGGTTCATCGGGTCGTCGCTGGCCCGGGCGCTCATCGCGCGCGGCGATCGCGTGCGCGTGATCGACAACTTTTCGTCCGGCAAGCGGGAGAACCTGGCCGACATCGCCGACCAGATCGAGCTCCTCGAGGGGGACATCCTGGACGATCGCGCGCTCGGCCGCGCGATCAATGGGGTCGAGCTGGTGTTCCACGAGGCGGCGATCCCCTCGGTGCCGAAGTCGATGGCCGAGCCGATCGAGAACCACGCCGCCAACGCCACCGGCACGTTGCGCGTGCTCGAAGCGGCGCGGCGGGCGGGGATTCGCCGGCTGGTCTACGCGGCCTCGTCCGCTGCCTACGGCGACGATCCGCAGCTCCCCAAGATCGAAACGATGCCTCCGGCGCCGATTTCACCGTACGGCGGGTCGAAGCTGGCGGGCGAGCAGTACGCGCAGATCTACGCGCGCGCTTATGGCGTCGAGACGGTCTGCCTGCGCTACTTCAACGTGTTCGGGCCGCGGCAGGATCCGGCCTCCGAGTACGCGGCGGTGATCCCCAAGTTCATCACCTCGGCGCTGGTGGGGAAGCAGCCGCGCATCTTCGGCGATGGCTCGCAGTCGCGCGACTTCTGCTTCATCGACAACATCAGCGA